>Ga0233424_10000420_pt1 | contig 54806 bp, 44 predicted proteins | sample Watercolumn_Towu_FD_181011 | JGI IMG/M metagenome (GOLD analysis project Ga0233424, IMG submission 181011) | Freshwater microbial communities from Lake Towuti, South Sulawesi, Indonesia - Watercolumn_Towuti2014_125_MG | ecosystem: Environmental > Aquatic > Freshwater > Lake | place: Indonesia...
AATCTCCGGCAATTCGCCATCGCCAACACGATCTACGCAACGGACCATGATGACCAAAGTGTGCCCTTGATCGAGCTGCGAAAGGACGGGAGCACGCAGATTTGGATGGGCAACCAGCCCTTCCGTGATCTGATTGGCTACAGCAAGAACGCCAATTCCAACGTGCAGACGCCCACCGAATACCGCTGTCCGGGTGATACCGCGATCTTCCGCCCGGCGCTCTATGCCTACGCCAATAATCCCAAACTCTCCGACAAAGAGAACCGAGGCACACTCACCAGTTACAGCTATAATTTTGAGGACTGGTATCCTTCCGATGGCCGCGGCTGGGCGCTGGCCAGCAAAGACCACGCGGGCCATAAACTGAGCCTCGTTCAGGAGCCTGCCCAGAAACTGATCTTCCACGACGGCCATGATTGGTGGTCGCAATGGAAGGGCGCCGATTACACCAAAGGGTGGGATCGCTTGCGCCAGAAGGGCAGCGTGCAGGCTTACAAGGATGCCGGCACGGGCGGACCGACGTTGTACCGACATAACGAAGGCACCGCGCTGGCGTTCTACGACGGCCATGGCGAGCGGTTGCGCAAGCAAAAGGTTTGGATCGCGGCCCACTACAACAGCCGCCCCAAGCAACCCGGAATGTGGGTTGCACGCTTGGAAACGTGGAATTCCTACCGCTAGCGGGCAGTCCGCGATCCAAGGATCAACGGTAGGCAGCGTCACGGCTTGGCCTTCGCGCGGACGCTGCGCAGCGCTGTAACTCAAAAGGGGGTGTTACCCAAGGTGAGGCCGGAAAGGGTTCCGTGGAAGAGCGCGAAGTCTTTGGTTTCGATCACGCCGACGTCGGCGGTTACTTGCTCAGTTTGTGGGGTCTGCCGCCAACGGTCCTCGAAGCTGTGGCCTTCCACCATTTCCCTACCAAGAGCGAACGCACTTCTTTTACGGCTCTGACTGCGGTTCATGCCGCGAATGTGTTGGCCCAAACCCAGCGGCCTACTCACGGCGGAATCATGCCTCCTCAGATCGACCTTCTTTACCTCGCGAAGATCGGCCGGGCCGAAGCGATCGGTCATTGGCGCGATGAAATCGCCGAAGCGCCGGTGATCTGATCCAGTTCCCAGGCGTACCACCGAACGCCGGACGCTGACGAACGCGGACCGTATCGCGGATTTGCAGTCTGATTCCAAACTAACTAAGCGCCATTCGGGACGGATTCCACTCCGTTCCACCGCCTCCCTGATATTGTTGTTGCGGTCCAAAACCTGGCGGTTCAAGGGAAGCTCCGTGTCCGATTGATCCTGGAAAAGGCAGTTCAACCACGGACAGACACGGATGAACACGGATTCAGAGGGGTTTAGAGAATTCGTTGAGCTCACCCCTGTGGGTGAGTGCCGCTTTCTGTTCTTATCCGTGTCCATCCGTGTCCATCCGTGGTTTCTCATTCTTCAACTGCCGGATTTAGGTGTGCGTCCTGCCACGGCGCAGGAACGCGTCGATGGTTTGACCTCGCGGCGAATTTCCCCCAACCTGAGCGCATGGCAAATTCGTTCGGCCACCTTTTCCGCATCACCACCTGGGGCGAGTCCCACGGGGGAGGCGTGGGCGTGATCGTAGATGGCTGCCCGCCTCGGCTCGAATTGAGCGAAGCGGACATCCAGCCGGACCTGGATCGCCGGCGGCCCGGTCAATCCAAGATCGTGACGCCGCGGAAGGAAGCCGATCGAGTCGAAATTCTATCGGGCGTATTTGAAGGCAAGACGCTGGGCACGCCGATTTGTCTCTGGGTCAAAAACGAGGACGCGCGGCCGGAGGCTTACTCGGAAATGGAAACCAAGTTTCGCCCGTCGCACGCCGACTACACGTACTTTGCGAAATTCGGGACGCGCGATTGGCGAGGCGGCGGACGCACCAGCGCGCGCGAGACCATTGGCCGCGTCGCCGCGGGCGCCATCGCGAAGAAGATTTTGCGGCAACGCTTCGGGGTGGAAATCCTCGCTTACGTGAAACAGGTCCAGCGGATTGTCGCCGAGGTCAATCCGGAAAACGTCCGGGCCAATGACATCGAGGCGAACATCGTGCGCTGTCCGGATCAGGCCGCCGCGCCGCCAATGATCCGGTTGATCGAAAAAATGCGGAAGGCGGGCGACAGCGTCGGCGGCATTGTCGAAGGCGTGGCGCGCGGCGTGCCGGCCGGCTGGGGTGAACCGGTGTTTGACCGGCTGGAGGCGGATTTGGGGAAGGCGATGCTAAGTTTGCCGGCCTCCAAAGGCTTCGATATCGGCTCGGGCTTCGGTGGGATTCTGATGACCGGCACGCAGCACAACGATCCGTTCCGCGCGGACAGCGGCAAGGTTCACACGAAGACCAATCATTCCGGCGGCGTCCAAGGCGGCATCTCGAACGGGCAAACTATTTACTTCCGCGTCGCGTTCAAGCCGGTGGCCACGGTCATGCACGAGCAGGAAACTGTCGATGTGAAATTCCAGAACACGACATTGAAGGCCCGCGGCCGCCACGATCCGTGCGTTCTGCCGCGCGCGGTCCCGATGGTCGAAGCCATGACCGCGCTGGTGCTGCTCGATCACGCGCTAAGGCACCAGGCGCAGTGTGGGAGTTGAAGAGTGGAGAGGAGCTTGAGTTGAGAGTTCAGGACTTCCGGATGACTGTCCGGATCGCCTCTTCCACGCGGACCAAATCGGCATCGTTCAGATTCTTCAGCGCGGCCTGAAAGCGTGGGCTGATCAGAATGGCCGGCTTAGCCACGGCTCAACTTTCCCGTGAACGCTTTCAAACGGCCGACCTTTCGCTCCGCGTCGTCTTCCACCTCACCGCCATCACGCCTCGCAAAGACGCCGTCTTGCAGGCGCGGCTCTGCGGTATTTTGACGCCATGAAACGCGAAGACATCATCTGGGACATTCATGGGCTGGACGCGGAACTGGCGGCGTTGGAGGAGCAATATGGCTTGCTCTCCGCCGATTTCTACCATTGCTACCGCGCCGGGGAACTGGAGCAGTCGCGCGATTTCATCCGCTGGGCGCGCCTTTACGAAGCGAAGCAGGAGCGTGAGACGCAATATCGCCGGCTCATTTATGAGCACTTGCGGGAGTTGCGGCGGCAGTCGGGTCTGGGCGCGTTGGAACTCACTCCGGCGAGCACATGAGCGCGCCGCTGGAGGACATCGCAAGCTACAGCACGTTCGTTTATGCGGTCGCGGAGCGGCCTGGGAGCATCCCGAAATTCCGGCGCTGGCAGCAACGTTTCCGCATCACAGACACGTCCCGCCGAATTTGCGCGACAATCACGTGCCCGCGCCGGGCATCAGTTTTGAATCGCCGAATCTGGATGTGGTCTTGGCGGATGTGCAGCGGGATTGGCTGGAACAGGCTTGAAGCCATTTGGTCATGGGCAGAACTCGTCCAGAACTCGTCCCTACCAGTTCATGGTCTGGCCCCATGGCTCGCAGACCAAGGAAGCCTTCCAGGATGAACCGGTTCGACTCTTTTCCTGCGTTTCCTCTTATGTGTCGGAAACAGATCCCGGATCACTTGAGGCTGGCGAGGAATTCCACCAAGTCCGCTACGTCCCGAGCTGTCATGTTTTGCAGGAGCAGTTCGGGCATGGCGGAGATTTGCTGGGGCTTGAGGCCTTTCACCTCACTTGTGGCAACGCGAATTTCCTGAGTGTTGGCGTCTTTTAGCACGACTTCCTGTTCGCTCCGTTTCACGAGAAAGCCGCTGTAGATCAAGTCGTCCTTGGTTTCGAGTTGGTAAGTGATGAAATTGGGTTCGATGACTTTGGAGGGGAACAAGATGTTGTCCAGGATTTGGGCGCGGTCGTATTTCGCGGCGACGTGGCTGAGGTCCGGACCGAAGTCGCGGCCCTGGTTTTCGAGACGATGGCACTGCTGGCATTGAGAGGAGCCTTCCTGGAAAAAGATTTTCCGGCCACGCGCCGCGTCGCCTTGGAGCGCCAGGATCTCGGCTGGTTTGACGTTGGCGCCGAGTTTCTTGAGGCGTTTTTCCTCCGGCAGAAAACGTTCGAACAGATCGCGGACCTGAAAAGCCGGATGATTCGCGGCTTTGTCAGGCGCCTCGGATGCGTAGGACGGACCTTGAAACGTCATTTCGCTTGCCAGCGCCAGTGCGCCGTTGAAAGTCGCCAGCAAGCGTTCGACGGGAGCGGCAGCCGAGTTGGAGAGGCCGGGCGCGCCGGGCAGTCCAGGCGGGCTGTTCGAGCCCTGCAGCGCCTGGGTGATTTGCGCGCGCAGCGCTTCGGCGGCGGGATCACGATTTTTGTTCTCGGACAGTTCCAGGGGCAGTTGCGTGATCCATTTGTGGAGCTGTTTTGCCCCCGCTTCATCCACCAACCTCGAGCCGATGTGCGGCATCCGCCCCTGGCCGGTGGTCATGATGCGGTAATAAAGCACCGAGCTGTGAGGATCGCCCGGCGTGATCACGTTCGCGCCCACCAGGCCAAACGTGCCCTGGGACGGAGGCCGGCCAATCGCTTTTATGGCTTCGATTTTGGTCTCGTAATCGAAGTGCGACACGACCGAGCCGCCAGCGCCTTCCCGATGGCAATGGGCGCAATTCACGTGGAGCCACGAACGGACGCGCTCGTTGAGGTTGGTGAACAGGACGGCTTGGATCTCCTCGTCCTTGCGGTTCTTGAGTCCGGGGAGCGGCGGAGGAGCCTTGGCAGGGCCGAGCGTGACAAAAGTGCGGAAATTGAAATCAGCCAGTGTGTCGTAGGGATCGCTGAATTTGGGGCGCGCGCGCTCGTCCAGCGGCTGATCGAAATAGCCCAGGTTGGAAAAAGTCCAAAGTTGGTTCGCCGTTTTGATGGCTTCCGTGGCGGTCGGCGCGGGGTTCAACTCCGGAGGCAGGTTGGGGGCCAGCGGGCGATTCGCCGCGTATCGAACCTCGCGGTTCAGTTGCGGAGCTGTGAAGGCCAGCGCGTAGTTCATCCACGGATTATGGCAGCGCAAACACTCGCTCCGGGCGTGAAAGCGCCAGGCTTGTTTGCGACGTCCGTTGGGCAAACTTTCGTCTTTGATCTCGAACGTTTGCTCGTCCCCGGCCGCGTCCACGAGGCTCGCGTCAGTCTGTTCCTCGTTCCAGCGATAGGAGTAAGCATGCCAGTCGAGGCCGTCATAATGGAGGACTTGAGTTTCGATACGACGCGGCAACGTTGGGGCGCCGCGTTCGAGATAAAGGTAAAGCGTTTTGGCCAGCACGGAGTTGGTCGGATAGCGCCATTCGTTTTTGCTCTGATAAAGCCAGACATTCGTGGCCCCGGTTTGGATGGACGATGTGCCGGGCAGCGCGACGAAGCGTTCCGCCAGGGCGTGATCGGCCCACATTTCGGCGTTGACCACAAATGGAATGACCCCGGGCGCGGGCCGGTGATGTCGCGTCGATTCGAACAAGCCGGATTCGCTGAGTTGGCGCGGGAAATTCAGGTGCGCCGTCGAGGGCGAGTTTTTCTCCAACCGATAGATGCCGCCCACATAATCCACGATGTAAAGCTCGCCGACAGAGTCCTCGCCAAAGCAAACAATCTGCAGCGGCGTGTCCACCAGTTCTTGCAGAGACCTAAGCTTGTTGCCGTCACTGCGCAGGGCCCAAATTTTGCCGGTTACCCAATCCCCGTAAATGTACGCGCCAACCAAATCTTTCAGGCGGTCGCCATAATACACGTAGCCGCCGGTGATGGACGCGGCTTCGGAGTGCGGATGGGCTTTGACCGGCGGCAGAATGGGGGTGGCGCCACGCGGCCAATCCGGATGGATCGATTGTGGGCCTTCCACGATGCTCCAGCCGTAGTTGCCGCCTTGCACGATTCGATAGACAAGTTCCCACAGCTCCCACCCTACGTCGCCGGCCCAGAGTTCGCCGGTTTTCTTGTCGAAGCTCATCCGCCACGGATTCCGAAAACCGTAAGCCCAGATTTCGGACCGAGTGTTCGCCAGGCTGACGAAGGGATTGTCTGGGGGCACTCGATACGCTTTGCCTTCGTCGGTTCGATCCACGTCGATACGAAGGATGGCGGAGAGGAGATCGGAATTATCCTGGCCGGTCTTCAACGGGTCCGGCGGATTCGGCCCGGCACCGTCGCCGGTCGAGATGTAAAGATAGCCATCGGGGCCGAACTGGAGGCTTCCGCCGTTGTGCCCACCCGACAGCCAGGTGATGAGGATTTTCTCGCTTTTGGGTTCAAGCCGAGGCGGGTCGGTTTGGCTGACGGTGAACCGCGAGACGCGGCTGCCGTCTTTCAAGTCCGACTTCAGCGCGTAGCAGACATAGGCATATCGATTTTCAACGAACTTGGGATGAAACGTCACACCATAGAGGGATTCCATTTCCGGAATCTCCTTCTTGAAATCCACCAACAGGTCGGGCTTCGCTACTCCGGCCTCATTCGGGAACGAAAAGATTTTCCCACCCAATTCGGCCAAGAGAAGGCGGCGAGTGCCGGGGATACTGGCGAAATCCACGGCGTTGCTGAAGGCGAGCTTCGGAAAAACGCGTTCGATCCGATAAGGGGGTGGCGGCTCGGGTGTGCCCAGGATGCGGGAGCTGGTCCACGGAACGCGCTTGTCGATCCCGGAGAGGCGTTGTCGGGAAGGTTGGGCTTGTTCCGCGGAGTCTAATGAGTGAGACGCGAGAAGGCTCAGACCGAGCACCAGGGGCCCGCTCCACCGAGTGAAGAACCGAGGTTGGAAAGCGAAGATGATCATATTTTCAACACAGCGAATCCAGCGCTTAAGGCGATCCAAAGTTACAGAAGAAAACGAAGAGAACAAAGACTTCGTTTGCTTCGTCGCCTCCGGTGGGAATGCGGTTCGGTTTGCGATCGCCTGTCGCTTTAGTCGTTGGGACCGCTTCGCGGGAATCAGACCTTGCCGTAGAATTCTTCGACGACTTTGCAGAAACTGTTTTGTCCGACGTTGACGATGCGGATTTCGCGCGTCGCGTTCTCTTCCGAGTCGCTCGCGTGGGCGGCGTTCACCATGATGGTCTGGCCAAATTCGCGGCGGATCGAACCGGGCGGCGCTTTGGAAGGGTCGGTTGGGCCAAGGACATCGCGGATTTTTCGCACGGCTTCGGGGCCTTCATAGACGAGCGCGATGCACTTTTCGGTCCCGGGCGCGTGCGCGAGGGTTTCGTCGCATTCGCTCGGAGCCCGGCCGGACATGAATTTGACGATATTCCCGAATTGATGATCGCCGTAATGCGGCCCCAAAAGCTGTCCAAGGCGTTTCTCCTCCGCCAACGGAATGGGAAAACCCAGTTCTTTCTCGAGCATGGTCTTAGCCCGGCTGGCTACCAGGTCGGTCAAATTTGTGCGCAGGACTTCACGGACCGGTCCGTAGAACTCGACGGCCTCCGCCACGCTCATGCGATGGACTTTGATGCCGACAATGTAAAGGCCGGTGCGGGAAAAAAAGTCGATCATGTTGCCAGGACGCCCGGTTGGGAAACGGAAATTGTCGGGCTTGATCAAAACCAGAGTTCGCTGCGGCTTTTCCTCGGACGCGTATCCGATGGTGTTTTCCAGGATGCCGCCGTCAGCGTCCGAGTACCGCGTCCAGAGTTTCAGCTTCGCGGCCGCTTCTTCGACGTTGGGCGCGGCCAGCACCGCCGGCTCGAAATAACGCACCTGATCGCGCTCATCGAGAATCAGGTCGCCGTAAGTGTCGCGAATCGTCTCGCCACCGCGGCGATTGGCAATGATGTGCCCCACGACCGCGCGGGTTTTTCGAACCGCTTCGCTGCCCTGGAAAAGCAGCATCATCACGCGGCGGCGGCGCTGCGTCTTGGGATCGGGCGAGAAGTTCTGAATGATGTAATCCCGGATCAACTCTTGAATCCGGCGATCTTGCGGATCGTTGGCCGACACGATGGCTTCGGAGTATTCTTCAACGAGTTCGGCGCTCGGCGCGAACATCCGTGCCGCGACCAAATCCAGTCCCGTTCGCGTAATCAATCGGGCCAGGATTCCTCCCGTGCGCGATTTGTGCAGGGAGTAAGGGGTAATAATGACGTAAGCAAGTTGCTGAGGCATACGAATCGAAGAAAAGAGAAATCAAGCGGCAGGCAACGACGGCGTCTGCGGGGATGTCGCAGCCGGGGTCGGAGTCGCTTTACCGCCGAGGATTTTGAACATGACCACGCCACAGGTGGGGCATTTGCCCTTGATCGCCTTGCGCCCGTTTTTCATCAACTCTTCAACGGCGTCGGCAATTTCCTTTTTGGCTTTGCACTTAACGCAATATCCTTCTGGCATACAAACGTCCTGATGATCCGCCTACGCTCCTGCGTGGTTCATGGGGCTATCTTACGGGCGGGCCGTCTGGAACGTCAACTGGGAAACCTTCAGAAATCTGAGGAAAACCCCAAAACTGGCCCGAAAAGCGCGCCTTTTCGATTTGTCTGCGACGCTTGCGAATGCTGGGGCGGTGGGCCCGAAATGGTTATACATTCCGGGCAGCCTTTTCACGCGATTTGGCTGCCTTTCCGATTCGGATCATTTTTGATTCCAGCGGCTTACAAATCAAACAATTCCCGGCTCGGTAGGGTCAGGCAGCCAATGCCTTGCCTGGCGTTTCGGGGCTGCCGAGGTGGACATTTGCCGTCGGGGCGAGTGATCGACCGGGACCAGGTCGCGGAGGAAGGCCGGAACTTCCGTGCGACGACCACTCCTTGAATAATCGCGCCAAAAGGCTAGAGCTACCTCAGAGCGGTCGTGACCGATCACCTCGGTCAAGAATTCAAAAAACATTTCCGCCAGGTGGAGGAGTCCGATGCCGTGGCAGCGTCCAAGCTTCGCGTAAAGCCACTCACCCAACCCCACAAAGCTATCGAACGGCGAATCTGAATTCTTCCAAAGCAATGCGGTGGTTTCGATAAAATTGCCGCTGTTCGCCACCAAATCCCAATACCGTGCGAAACGCCGCATCCGTTGCATGGACGCGAAATCGATCAGCTTGTTCTGAAGAATCTCGTAAGGAGCGTGCTCGCTATAGACCATGGCCCAATCGGCATCGTGGCGCACGATCGGTGTGCCTCGCAAACGCTTGAGAATGCCGACCTGAATTTCTTGCGGCCCCAGCGCGACCAGCCGGTCAAATCCTCGTCCGAAGCTCTCGACACTTTCGCCCGGCAATCCGACGATCAGATCGGCGTGAATGTGGACCCTCGTCTCCTGCCGGAGGAATCGCAGATTCTCTTCGACTTTGCGGTAGTTTTGTCGGCGCTTGATCCGGTTGGCGACCTCTTCATTGAACGTCTGAATGCCAATCTCGAATTGCAGGGCGCCTGGAGGAAAGTTCTGAATCAAAGCGCGCAATCCGTCCGGAAGCCGGTCCGGAATCATCTCGAAGTGGAGAAAGACGCCCGGACGAAGGCGTTCGAGGAAAAACTGCAGGATCGACTGGCTGACGCTCAGATTCAGGTTGAACGTGCGATCCACGAATTTGAACTGCTTGACTCCCCTCTGCAGCAAGCGATCCAACTCCGAAAGAAACCGCGCCAGCGGAAATTGGCGCACTGGCACGTCCAGCGACGAAAGACAGAATTCGCAAGTGAAGGGACAGCCGCGCGAGGCTTCCACATAGATGACGCGGTGCGCAATGTCGCGCTCATCGTAGAATTCGTAAGGCAACAGAAGTTGTCCGAGTTCGGGCAATTCGGAGGGAATGATTTTGTTGGCGGGAGGGGTGCCACCGAGGAGTTGCGAGCAAAGTTCGGCAAACTTCAGATCCGCTTCTCCGGTGACCACATAGTCCGCCACCGAAGCAATGGCCTGAGCTTCGATCTCATAGCTCACCTCAGGCCCCCCCAACACAATCATCACCCCTGGCGCGATACGCTTTAGCGCGCTCACGATTTCGAGCGAGAGCGCCGCATTCCAAATATACACCCCCAAACCAACAATCCTCGGTTCCTCCGCCAGAATCCCTTCGACGATATCCATCGGGCGCTGATTGATGTCGAACTCGATAATCTTGGCCTCGGAGCGAAGGGAGCCGAGATTAGCCATCAAGTAACGCAGCCCGAAGGCAGCGTGAATGAACTTCGCATTGAGCGTGGTCAGGACGATGGTCGCCATCCCTATAATATTCGTTACCAGGTTAAAGCGTTAAAGCGGTTGATAGTGACCAAATTCCTGTCGGAAAAACAGCCAGTTTCTCGTGACGTCTCCAGCAGCCCCAGCAGCCTCGCTCGGGGGAGTGTGGCCGCCTGCAAAAGACCACGTAAGCAACGCGAAGTGGTTTTGCATTTCGGTTGGCACTGCGGTCGGTCTGCCTCTAGAAAACGGAGTTTGAAGTCTGCGTATGGCAAAGGACTCATCCGCGTCATCAGCGTAATCCGCGGTTTCCCAGTTCAACCTCGCATCTCCCTTGGTCTCCCTTGGGAGAAAGACGCAAAATCATTTGACACTGCCTTACTTGCGCATGAGATTCCCCGCTCAGAGCGTGGCATGAACGAGCCAAGACTTGATAGTTATGCGATTAGTTGTGTTTTGCGGAGTGGAGAAGCACAACATATTGTAGGTTTTGACTTTACTTGAGACTTCCTTTTCGATTCTATTAACTTCCGATGTATTTAAAGAACCTAACCCTTTTAGGCTTTAAGTCTTTCGCAGACAAGACCTCCTTGAACTTCCTCCCCGGCGTCTCAGCCATCGTGGGGCCAAATGGTTGCGGAAAATCGAATATCTCAGACGCCATTCGCTGGGTTCTCGGGGAGCAGTCCGCTAAGGCCCTGCGCGGAGGGGAAATGGCGGATGTCATTTTCAACGGAACCGACCAGCGGAAGGCTTTGGGAATGGCGGAGGTTTCCCTGACCATTGGGGACATGGATTCCGAGAACCTGAAGGCTGCGGGCGTCGATCTCGCCTACAACGAAGTCACCTTGACGCGCCGAGTGTTCCGCGACGGCGGCAGCGAGTATTTCCTGAACAAGGTTCCCTGCCGGTTGAAGGACATTCAGCAGTTATTCATGGGTACGGGGGTGGGCCGCACAAGCTACAGCATCATGGCCCAGGGCAACATCACCCAAATCATTTCCAGCAAACCGGAAGATCGGCGGATGGTTTTTGAGGAGGCCGCTGGCATCACGAAATTCAAAGCCCAAAAGAGGGAAGCCCTCCGCAAGCTCGAATACAGCGAGCAAAACTTGTTGCGCGTTTCCGATTTGATCCGGGAAGTGAAACGGCAGATCGGCTCCCTGCAGCGCCAGGCCGGCAAAGCCCGCCGATACAAGCAACTGATGCTGGAACTTCAGCATCTGGATACTCAATTGGCGCGTCACCAGTTCGATTTGTTGGAATCGGAGGTTCGGGAAAAGGAATCCGCCATCGAAAAGCTCAGAGTCGAAATTGAGCTTTGTTCGGAAGGCGTGCTGCGCAGTGATGAGGAGATTTCCCAACTGCGGAGCCTTTTGGCAGAGCTCGAAGAAAAAATTCACGCAGCCGAGTCGCGGGGCCACGAACTGAAAAACCAGACGGACCGTCACGAGGCGAACATCCACTACAACGAAGAGCGGCTCCGGGAACTCGAAGCCCAGAACGCCAGGACGCACACGGAAATCACCCAGGGCGAGGAACGCCGTTCGGCCGTGGAACAGGAACTCACTGCCGTTAAGGAACGTTTATCCGCGTCGGGCAACGCGTTGAACCGGCATCGCGACGTGTCGCGCCAGAGACAGGACGACCTTCATCGAATCGACCGTGAACTGATGGAGCGTCAGGAAGCCTTGCGCAGGGCGCAGGCGGAGACCTTCGCTCTAGCCCAACAACTGACGCGCGTCCGGAACGAAATCACGGCGCTGGACCTCCAAAAACAAGGCAACGTCGTGCGCCTCGAGAAATTGTCGGCCGAAAAGATTCAGTTGGAAGAAGAGCGTGGCCGGCTTGAGGCGCGGCTCAACGAGTTCGCCGCGACTGTGGAAACTGAAAAGCAGAATGTCCAGGCGAGTCGGGGCACAGTGGAAGACCGGCAACGGCGCTTGCGCGAGATTCAGCAGGAATTGAATCAAGCGGGCCAGGAACTCGATGGTTTGCTGCGGGACCAGGCCGAACGGCGCTCGCAACTCAGCGTTCTGGAGCAATTGCAGTCAGACTACGAAGGCTTCAGCGCCGGTGCGCTGGCCGTGCTCAAAGGCACGCAGAACGTGCAGGGGTCGCTCACCGACAAGCTTCGAGTGCCCGATGATTACATCATCGCGGTCGAGGCAGCCTTGGGCCATCATTTGCAATTGGCCCTCACCGAGCAGCCCGAAGCTGCTCAGACCATCCTGGCCAATCTCACCGCAAACAAGAAAGGCCGCGCGAGCATCGCGGCGCTGACGCTTTCGAGGAGTGAGAATCGCGAAGCGAGCACTGACGCGGCGGCTTCTGCTTTTGTTCCATCCGAAGCCGAGTTGGCCTCTACTCAAACGAGCCAGGAGACCGGCTGCTTGCGCGTACCGGCTTTGAGCGTCATCCAGGCCGATGCATCCATTCGTCCGCTCCTGGGGCGGTTGCTGTGCGACACGTTCATCGTGCAGGATCTGGCGGCGGCCACGAGGGTCTGGCAGGAGCAACCCGGTCGGTTCACCTTCGTGACTCTCACCGGCGAAGTGCTGGACCGGCACGGGATTTACACCGGGGGCTCGGGCAATTATTCGCAAAAGGCCCCCTCCTCGGCACTGGGGCGCAAGAACCAAATCGCCGAACTCCAAACGAAACTCGGACAGTTGCAGGAAAGAGTTGCCGAAGCCAGCCGTCGAAAAGGCGCTTTGCAAAGCGAGCAAACGGCGTTGCAGGCCGGCCTCCAGCAAGCTCAGGCGGATCTTCGCAAACACGAGGTCGCAATCGCGACGCGCCAGGGCGAATTCAACGCGCTGCAGGTCTCGTTGCGGTCGTTGCACCAGAAGATCGACACCGTGGTGTACGAGATTCAAAGCCTGGCAGCTCAGGATCAGGAGGCTCTCGCTCGCCGCACGGCGCTTGCCGATCAACTGCGTGACCTTGAAGCTCGCGACCGTGCTCTGCAAGAGCGCCTGAACAGCATCAACTCTGGACTCGATAATTTGCGCCAGCGCCGGGACATCGCGCACGCCGAATTGACAGAAACCAAGGTGGCTTTCGCGGCTGAGGAGCAATTGTGCGCCTCCCTTCGCCAGCAGGAAGAATCGCTTCAGAATCGCCTCAAGGAATTGATCCAGTTGGTGGCTCAGCAGCGGGCCGAAGCCGCGGACTTTGTCCAGAGGCGCATTCAGTGCAAGAGCGCCATGGACGATTCGCGGCGCAAAATCGAAGCCCTCCAGCGCGAGCGCGAAAGCGCCAACGCCCGGCTCGCCGAATTGCAGAGCGAGAAGCAAGTCCAGGAAACGTTTATCGCCACTCAGGAAGAGGACCTGCGCGTACGCCGCCGTCGGCTTTCGGAGCTTCAAGAGCAGCGCGGCGCCATGGATGTCGAATTGGCGCAGAAGCGGATGGGCATCGATAACCTTCGCCAACGTGTTCGCGAGAAATATCAGGTTAACCTGGACGACGTCCGCAGCGAGTGCATCACCATCACGATTGCCGACCAAGGCCCTCCCAAAGTGCAGACGCTGTCGCCGGAAGAGATGGCGGCCAGCGGAGCTTCCACCGATTGGGACGCGGTGGCGGAGCAGGTAACCGGTCTGCAAAAGCGGCTTGATGAGATGGGCCCGGTCAACCTCGTCGCCATCGAAGAATACGAAGAAACCGAACAGCGCCATCAATTCCTGTCCACGCAATATGACGACCTGGTGAAGGCCAAGCAGCAGTTGGTCGATATCATCAACCGCATTAACGCGCAGACGAAACAGATGTTCAGCGACACCTTCCACCAGGTCCGCGAGAATTTCCGAAGTCTATTCACGGAAGTTTTCGGAGGCGGCAAGGCGGATTTGCAGCTCGTGGACGAAGGCGACGTCCTGGAGAGCGGCATCGAAATCGTGGCCCGGCCGCCGGGGAAACAACTGCAAAGCATCTCCCTCTTGTCCGGCGGCGAGCAGACCATGACCGCGGTCGCTCTGCTGTTCGCGATTTACCAGGTCAAACCCAGCCCATTCTGCGTCCTGGACGAGTTGGACGCTCCGCTCGACGAATCGAACATCAACCGCTTTATTCGGGTCTTGCAGCGGTTCCTCGCCCACTCGCAGTTCGTCATCATCACACATAACAAGCGGACGATTGGCATGGCGGACGTGTTGTATGGAGTGACCATGCAGGAGCAGGGCGTGAGCAAGATCGTCAGCGTCAAGTTCCACAAGGCAACGGAACAGGTCACGGACCACCTGGCCGCGCCGCTGGAGCCGCTGCCGCCGGCTCCCGTCGAAGAGGAGGAGGATCGCCTCCAGCCCACTTCCGAAACCATGGACGTGGTCATGGCGAACTAGACCGCATCCCCGGCAAGTCGCGACTTGATCTTCGAGCGTCTCTTCTTCACGCTGGGGCCGTGTTATTGCACGAACGTTTACTCCCATGGCCACCGCGCAAGAACTGGACCAACTGACGCTGCACATCCGGAAAGTCCTCCCGGATCAAAAGGCGATGAGCAACTTGCGGCCAAACCCGCAAGGCAACGTCGTTGAGTTCACCTGGCACGCCCGGCACTTCGTGGTCAGACCTACGTTGGACGTCTTCGAGCTTAAGGGGCAAACCCTCCTCGTCACTGGCGCTTCGATGCTGATCCAGGCAGCGCTCCGCACCAGGGACAAAAACACCAAAAGCGTCGAAGTGGTGATCGAGACTCTCCGCGTGGCCGAGGAGAACATGCGCGGCAGCCGAGATCGAGGCTTGGCGCTCCTGAGCGAAATCAAGAAGACTCTGTCCAAGCTCACCGGGAAGTAGGTTCGGAGTCTCGCCTGGCGAGCCTTCCAGAGCTCGGAATTTGGTTGCTCGGCGCCGCGAGCGATGCAACATTGCAGTATCATGCGCCAAATTTCGATCCTCCTGTTCACCTTTGCAGTGACGTCCCAGGCGTGGCTGCTTCACGCCCAACCCGTTAAGCTGACCATCGACCCCGTTCAACGCCCGATTAAACTGGGAATCAGCGGGACGTTGGGCGGCCAGTATGTCCTGGAGAAAAGTTCCAATCCCGCTGGCCCAAGCAGTTGGGAATTTCTGCTCTCCCTCACGCTGTCCGAGAGTCCCCAATCCTGGGTCGATTTCAATTCGGTGAGCGCTTCCTATCGTTTCTACCGTCTCCGCACGTTGAACGGGTCATCGGCGGCAACCGCGAGCGATTTCCGTTTGATCGATCACGAAGGAACCTCGCGTGCGCTCAACTACTATTCTACCGCCCGCGCAATTGTGTTGGTTTTCGTCAACGGTGTGAATTCAGTGGATTCTTCCGCTCTGGCCGCGCTCAAGACGGTTCGAGACAATTTCAACGCCGCCGGTGTGTTGGTCTGGATGATCGACGCGAATGCGCAAAGCGAGCGGACCGGCACCGCGGCCCTGGCCAAAGCTCTGGGCATCGATTGGCCCGTGCTGCACGACCGCGCGCAGACTGTCGCGCGCGAATTCGGTGTCACCACGGTGCCCGAAGCTGTTGCCATCGACACCGCGGACTGGACGATCTTCTACCGCGGAGCCATCGAGAACCGCACGGCCGCCGCGGACGCGCAAGATTACCTGTCCAATGCCTTGGAGAATTTCCTCGCTGCCAAGCCCGTGACGTTCACCCGGACGCGCCCCGAGGGTGCGACCATTACCTTCGCTCCCCTGAAAACGATTTCCTACTCCGCCGAGATTGCCCCGCTGTTGAAGGAGAAGTGCCTGAGTTGCCACAGCCCGGGCAACATCGCGCCGTGGGCGATGACCAATCACGCGGTCGTGAAGTCCTTTTCCATGTCGATCAAAAACGAGGTGCTTGCCGGACGGATGCCGCCGTGGCACGCCGACCCGATACATGGTGCGTTCGCGAACGACGCTTCCCTCAAACCCGCGGAGGCAGCTCTGCTTTTGGATTGGATCGCGCGCGGCGCGCCGCGTGGAGACGGACCAGATCCTCTGGCCGGCTCGTTCTCAACTCAACCGCCTCCCACTGACTATCCCAATGCCTGGCCAGCCGAGCTGGGACGGCCAGACCATGTGGTCTCCATCCCGACGCAAAGCCTCCCCACCACCGGGGAAATTCCATATCGATATCTGTCGGTGGTCATGAATCTCCCCTCGAATGTCTGGCTGCGTGCCGCCTCCGTGCTCCCGGGCAATACGCGCGCCGTCCACCACGCGCTCGTTTTCCAGGGAACTTTGGCGGACTTCGTGCGGAGCGGAGGCGGTCTCAGCGGTTACTTCGCCGCCTACGTCCCCGGTGCCAAGGCGACAGCGTTCCCCGAAGGCACCGGCAAGCTTTTGGCTAGGAACGCGACGCTCATCTTTCAAATGCATTACACCACGACGGGCCATCCGGAGACGGACCAAACCAAGCTCGGCCTGTATTTCATGAAGTCGCCCCCGCCGTTCGAACTGAAGACCGGCGCGGCCGCGACACTCCTTCTGGCGATCCCCCCGAGCGAACCCGAGTATGAACGCGACGCACAAGTCATGCTTTCGCAGAGCAAAGATGTCTGGCTCTACGAGTTGGCGCCGCACATGCATTACCGGGGTTCACGCTTCAAGTTCGAGGCGGCTTATCCCGACGGCTCCAGCGAAGTGCTGCTCTCGGTTCCGAAATACGATTTCCACTGGCAAACGCTGTATCGGCTCGCGCACCCCAAGCGATTGCCCGCCGGAACGATCGTCCGGTGCCGGGGCGCTTTCGACAATTCACGCCAGAACCCGGACAACCCGGATCCCGGCGTGACCGTCCGATTCGGAGAGCAGACCGACGACGAGATGTTCATCGGCTACCTGAACTACGCGGTGATTCCGTAGCCGTCGCGGTGCATCCACGAGTTGTCGGTGCCGCGTAACGCAGATTTGTAATCTGCCGTATCGCAGGATTGCATCCTGCGGGGCGTCGGCTGGACGGGATGCATTGAGAATGTCCGACGCGCTGCCGATTTCAAATCGGCGATACAGCAGAGTGCAACTTGCGCTACGTGGACGGAATCACCGACAACCTCGGGATGCACTGTTGGCGCCGGAGGTTCAAACTTCAGGCTCGCGCGATTCCCTGGAAACCTATCCAATGGGAGCCAGATCAAAGAGTTTGAACGTATGAAGGCATTCTTATCCGTCCATCGGCTTCGGATTGTCGCCTGGCTTTTTGCAGTTGGGGGAGCGACGGCACTCCCCCAAACACGCTGTGGCAGCGCATCGCTAAGCGCAGATGACGCCCAAGGCAAGAAGGCTGCCACGGCGCTGAAAACTGAAACGCAAAACAGCAAGAACACAAAACCAACTTCCGCCGATTGGAGGCCGCTCTTCGACGGGAAGACTCTCAATGGCTGGAAAATCACCGATTTCGCCGGCACGGGAAAAGTCGAAGTTGAAAGCGGGCAGATCATGCTTCACGAGGGAGCGATTTTGACCGGTGTGAATTGCACGAATGAAATCGCCAAAACCAATTTCGAGGTCGAACTCGAAGCGATGAAAGTCCAAGGCCAGGACTTCTTCTGCTGCCTCACTTTTCCCGTCAAGGATTCCCACTGCAGCTTCGTGGTGGGGGGCTGGGGAGGCGCTGTCGTCGGCATCTCCAGCATTGACGGTATGGATGCTTCGGAGAATGAAACGACGAAGTTCATGAATTTTGACAAGAACCGCTGGTATCGCATCCGCGTCCGGGTAACTCCCGCGAAAATCGAGACCTGGATCGACGACGAGAAGTTTGCCGATCAGCCCCTGGAAGACCGCAAGATCAGCATGCGTCCGGGAGAGATCGAATTGTCAGCCCCCTTCGGCGTCGCGACTTACCAAACGACCGCCGCGCTGCGGAATATCCGCATTCGGGATCTCAAGGGAAAGTAAATCGGTTTGTTTAAGCCATCGTCCACTCAGCGTAGCCTGTTGGGCCGCCTCAGATTGACCGGGCTCGTGGGAGTTCTTTTGGGAGCGGGGATCGCCTACTTGTGCTGCCTCCCGTTGCCGGACTTCTTCGCCGAAGCGGAGCCGACTTATCTCGAACGGCTGTTCTTCAAGCTGACGAAGACCACGCCGGAGCGCGGCCCTGACGTGATTTTCGTCCCCACGCCGCAGGCCGCCGTGGACCGGATGCTTGATCTGGCGGAAATCAAACCCGACGACGTGCTCTACGACCTTGGCTGCGGCGATGGGCGCTTCGTCGTCACGGCAGCGAAGAAATACGGCGTCCGGGCGGTGGGCGTGGACATCGACCCCATGCGAATCGCGCAGTCTCAGCGCAACGTGAAAACCAACGGCGTCGCCCATCTGGTGACGATCCTCAAAGCGGACATTTTTCAAATGGATTTCAGCGACGCGACCGTAGTGACGCTCTACCTGCTGCCGGAATTGAACGTTCGGCTGATGCCGAAACTGGCGCAACTCAAGCCAGGCACGCGCATTCTTTCGTTCGACTTCGACATGCGGGGCGCGAAACCGCGCGCGGTCGTGGAAATTGGGACACCGGAAACCGACCGGTTGCACAGAATCTTCCAATGGATCGTTCCTTGGGAGCCGGAGTAGAAGACGACTGACTCCGGTTGGTCCTCTGATATGTCTCCCCGTTCACCGTCTGGCCCGCGCCGCATGCAGGCGGTGCAGTCGCCGATCATCCCGGTGGTCGGCGAACTGATCAAGAATCACCCTGGAACCATTTCCCTCGGACAGGGCGTGGTTCACTACGGACCGCCGAAAGAAGCGCTTGATCACCTCAGCCAGTTCCTCGCCGACCCAGAGAATCACAAATACAAGCTCGTCCAGGGCATCCCGCCGTTGTTGGAAATGCTGAAGGCGAAGCTTGAATCGGAGAATGGAATCCGGCTCGGCGAATCGAACGCTTTGATCGTCACCGCCGGCGGCAACATGGCGTTCCTGAATGCCATCCTCGCGATCGCCGATCCGGGGGACGAAGTGATTCTCCAAACCCCTTATTACTTCAACCACGAAATGGCTGTCGTCATGGCCGGTTGCCGGCCTGTGCTCGTGTCCACGGATGAGAATTATCAACTGCGTCCGGACGCCATTGGCCAGGCCATCACTTCCCGCACCCGCGCGGTGGTCACGATCTCCCCTAACAACCCGGCCGGCGCGGTGTATTCCACAGAAGCCTTGCGCGAAGTCAACGCTCTTTGCCGTGACCGCGGTGTTTATCACATCAACGACGAAGCCTACGAATATTTCACCTACGACGGCGCGCGGCATTTTTCCCCGGCATCCATCCCGGACAGCACGCCGCACACGATCACATTGTTCTCGCTCTCGAAGGCCTTCGGATTTGCGAGTTGGCGCATTGGCTACATGGTGGTCCCGGAGCGCTTGCTGACCCCGGTTAAGAAGATTCAAGACACGATTCTGATCTGTGCGCCTGTCATCTCGCAATACGCTGCCGTCGGCGCGCTTAAGGCCGGGTTGGCCTACTGCCAGTCGCAACTGGTTTCCATCATCAAAGTGCGCAAGCTGTTCCTTGAAGAATTGGAAAGCCTCAAGACTTTCTGCACGATTCCGTCCGCGGCGGGCGCGTTTTACTTTCTGCTCCGGTTGCACACCGACTGGAATCCAATGGATCTGGTGGAGCGGTTAGTTCGGGATTATCGCGTCGCCGCGATCCCGGGCTCCACTTTCGGTTTGGAGGCCGGCTGCTACCTTCGCGTGGCCTATGGCGCGCTGAGGGAAGAGACGGCGAAAGAAGGAATCGGACGTCTGGTGCGAGGACTGAAAACGCTCGTCAAAAGTTAGCCCGAGAACCGGATCGCAGCGTTACCATTCGATGACGGCCGCGCCCCAGGTCAGGCCGGCGCCAAATACAACCAGCAAGACCAAATCCCCTTTCTGAATTCTTCCAATTTGGACCGCTTCGTCCAAGGCGATGGCCACGGAAGCTGCGGAGGTGTTGCCGTATTTGTCCAGGTTGATGAAGAGCTGCTCCGGCTCCGCGCCGAGACGTTCTCCCACGGCATCGATGATCCGACGGTTGGCTTGATGCGGGATGATGCACTTGATTTCCCGGATATCCACCTCGCAGCGGCGCAGGGACTCCCGAGCCGCGGTGTACATTGCATTGACCGCGTTCTTGAACGTTTCCTTTCCGTCCATCCGCAAATAGTGCATCCGGGCCGCCACGGACTCTGACGTGGCCGGGCATCGGCTGCCTCCGCCAGGCATGGACAACAAATGGGCCTTCGTGCCGTCGGCCCCCATGCATGCGGTCAGCAAACCGTGACTGCCGGGCCGGTTTTGAAGAATCGCCGCGCCCGCCCCATCGCCGAAGAGCACGCACGTATTCCGATCCGACCAATCGATGATAGCGGACAACTTCTCGGCTCCGATCACGAGCACGGTGTCATACGTGTGCGACATGATGAATTGCTGTCCAATCTCCAATCCGTAAATGAAACCCGAACAGGCCGCCTCGATATCAAACGCCGCCGCGCGCGTCGCGCCGATCTTTTGCTGAACCAAACACGCGGTCGAAGGGAACAGCATGTCCGGCGTGATCGTCGCGAGGACGATCATGTCAATTTGCTCCGCGTGAAGCCTGGCTTTGGCCAAGGCGCGGTTGGCCGCCTTGGCGGCAATGTCCGAAGTGAACTCGTTGTCCGCTGCAATCCGGCGCTCGCGGATGCCGGTCCGGGAAGTGATCCACTCGTCGGTCGTCTCGACCATTTTCTCAAGCTCGGCGTTTCGCAGCACGCGTTCCGGTACGTAGGAACCCACCGAAACGATGGAGCAAGTGCGGCCTTTGAAATCGTGATGCGCTCGGGGATTTTTGAATTTCTTGGAAGCGACCGGATTCATGCGGGAGTTGGAATCGTCTCAGTCTGTTTGCACGCCGCCAGGGCTTCGTTGGCGCGATGAATTTCCTGGCAGATGACCTGGTTGATCTGATTTTGAATCGCCTGCGTGCTCAGACGGATGGCGTTCATGATGGCTCGTTCTCGCGCGGAACCGTGCGCCTTCATGACATTGCCATTCAGACCGAGCAACGGCGCGCCGCCGTGTGCGTCAGGATCCATGCGGCGCTTGATGGTTCGGAAAGCGTTTTTGGCCAGAAGCGCGCCTAAAAGGCGTTTAGGGTTCTTCTTCAGCTCTTTCTGGAGCCATCCGATCAGTCCTTTGGCAAAACTCTCAATGGTTTTCAAAACGATGTTGCCCACAAACCCATCGCAGATTACCACGTCCACCCGATTGTGAAATAAGTCGTGCCCTTCGACATTGCCGACGAACTGGAGGTCGATTCGTTTGCAGAGCTTGAAGGTTTCGAGCGTGAGTTCGTTGCCTTTGTTGTCTTCGGTGCCGTTGCTGAGAATGCCGACCCGCGGCCGCTTGTAGCCGAGGATTTCGCGAGAATACACTGACCCCATGACGGCATAGTGCACCAGGTGCATCGGGCGGCACTCCACATTCGCGCCCGCGTCCAGCAACACAAACTCGTTCTCAGCGGAGGGGATAACGGTGGCGATCCCGACGCGCTCGACTCCCTCCAGCTTCCTCAAACGAATCGTGGCGGCCGCAACGAGCCCCCCCGTGTTGCCGGGCGAAATCAGAGCATCCGCTTTTCCTTCCTTGACCAGATCCACTGCGCGCAAGATCGAGCAATCCTTCTTCTTGCGAAGGCCCTCCACGGGTTTGTCGACCATGGTGAGAACATCTGAGGCATGGAGGATTCGAATCCTGTGATCGTGTATATTGGCCTGGGCCAGGTGCGACTTGATGTGCTCCTGGTCGCCCACCAAGTAAGCCTCGGTCAGCCCAAGACCTGACTGGAGCGCGTGCTGGACGCCGTCGATGACCACGCCATGCCCATGGTCCCCACCCATGACATCCACTGCGATTCGCATAAAGCAAAAGAGCGCAGAGGGGAAGCCAGATCTCTGCGCTCCTGCAATCGATCAACCGATGGCCTCAACCGTGATCACCTGGCGGCCCTTGTAAAAGCCGCATGAGGGACATACGCGATGAGGCACATAAGGCGCCGAACATTGCGGACAGGTGCTGAGTTGGGGCAGCTTCAGGACGCTATTGTAGGCCCGTCGCATGCGTTGGCGACTTCTCGATGGTTTGCGTTTTGGTACGCCCATAAATTCAATTTAGAACTTGGTCAAAACTTGAGTTTGTTCAATGCGTCCCACGCGGACGGGACGGACCCACCTGCGCCAGTTTCACTCGCATTGGGGTAGGGCTGTGCGGCAATCGGCAACCCGCTACACTCAGACTCACACAACGGATGTTGTGGAAACGCGAACAGAATATCTTCCCGGATCACAGGCGTCAAGTCCACGCAGTCGTGCTGCACCGCCACCCGATCCTCTCCTTCCAAGGCCAGGCAGCAACTCCAGTCCGCCATTTCCACAGCCTTCTGAAAAGGCCTCAAGCACCGTGCGCACTGGCAATCCAGGACAAACTGAAGCTGTCCGCGGACGAGCAGGCGGTCTTCGAGCTTCTCCACCCAAAAGTCGTAGCGCAACGGTTGCATCAACCGCACGAGCTCGTCCACGTTTGCCACTTGCAGGTCGCTCGCCACGGATTCGCCACGCAAATGGAGGACTTTTTTCTCCAGATGTCGGAGGTTGATCGTCAAAGGCATACGGTTGGGAGTCAAAGACCCTTTACTCTAGCAAACTTCGCGCTCAATGCCACCCTGACCTGCGCCGGAACAAAAGCGGACACATCGCCGCCGAGTCGCACAATCTCCTTCACCAAGCGCGAGCTGATGAAAGTATAAGTATCCTTGGGCATCATAAAGATCGTCTCGACGCGCTCGTTTAGCTTCCGGTTCATTAGCGCGAGTTGAAACTCAAACTCGAAGTCGGAAACTGCGCGCAACCCCCGGATGATCGCATCGCCGCCGCGATTTTGCACGTAATCCACGAGCAAACCCTCAAATGAATCTGCCTCGACGTTGGGCCACCCATTGACTGATCTGGCAACGAGTTTCTTCCGTTCCGCGAGTGTGAACAGGGAGTTCTTGCTTTCGTTTTGCGCCACCGCGACGATGACCCGGTCAAACAACTTGGCCGCGCGTTGAATCACGTCCAGATGGCCGTTAGTGATCGGATCGAAACTGCCAGGGTAAATCGCCGTGCGCATGGGGAAATCGTAACAGGAGGTTAGCCGTTTTTCAAACCGCCACCAGACATCGCAGGTCTTGTCGTCGATGAAAACTGCTCCCAGGAGATTGGTCGTGTAAAGCCGTGGGAAACCCGCTGAACAGAATCCAATCGCGGAGTCTCCCGATCACCCGATTTCTGGAGCCAAGCCGACAGTGATTGGATTAATCAATTAATAAGTTTCGGCTCAAGTTGTTCCGAGTCGGAAATAGAATCAAACAAAAAACCCAGAGCACCACAACGTTGCTCTGGGTGATGAAAACGGACTTCAATCTGGGCGCTTAGGCACCGCCAGCCGGCCTGCCTGTGCCCGGTGAAACAAATTCAACAGGGGGAGGTGCTGCCGGAGGAGTGGGCGGAGGTTCGGGTATGAATAAATCAGGAATTGAGGAAGGGACTTCTGTCGGTTGCGTGGGACGAACCGTCGGTTGGGCAGTGGGGGCTGAGGGAGGAACGAAAGTCTGGCCAGCATTCACCGTGACCGTGGGTAGACCTGCTCGGTAAGCAACGACGACGGAACCGGTAATCACGTTAACAGTCCCATCTGCGCTAATCTGGTATTCCGTGCCTTTTTCCGTGCCTTTGATCGCGCAGACTGTGGACGGTGTCTGGACCTCGTACTTCGAGGCCGCCGCGAGGGTTTTGACATTACCTTGAATCGTCCCCGTACTCAGATTGAGAAACGTTTCGATCACGGCATCGACCCCTGCTTGGTCAATATTCAGCGTCCTCAATTCAAGTGTCGTATCTGCCAGGAGCCGAACCGTGGGGCCGTTCTCCCCGAGAAAAAGATCAACACCTGAATTCACGCCTGTCTTGACGCTTGAGGTTGGCCCAAGAACTCTCCCGACAGTCAACGTTTTCCACTCGCCACCTTGAACGGAATACTCAGCGGTCCCTCGTACAGCACGGACAATCGCTCGCCCGACAGCCGCTTCAGAAGTCGTCGCCAGAAGGGCCGATGCTGCAACCACTCCACAGGCAATCCATCTCGAAAGGGTTCCTATTGATTTCATACAATTTGCTCCTGTTTGTATCGTCACTCGAACGGGGTACAGTCTAGGATTCTGCATTCAAATGTCAAATGGATAATCGGTTGAATTCATACCAAGCAGGGACGCGGTGAGGATCACTCCGAATCCGCCGGCCTTCGCTTTGGATTCCCAGCCTGGGCGATTTAACGTTGTAACGCGTAACCGTGTCGGCTGAGGCTTCGCCGCGCCGCAGAGCCGCCTGGGGATCAATTCGACATTGCTCTTGCTTCGCCTTGGGCGACACGAATACTTTCGGCGCATGGCGCTGAAGCTGATCAGCTTGTTGGGACTCTTCGCGCTCATCGCTTTGGCCTGGGCCTGTTCTTTGAACCGGAAAGCTTTTCCCTGGCGCACGGTTCTCTGGGGAATAGGGCTTCAATTCCTCTTTGCTGTGCTCATCCTGAAGACCCCCTTTGGAGCCGGAGTGTTCCAATTTGTGGAACGCGGCTTCGCCAGGCTCAACCAATTCGCCATTCAGGGCGCCGGCATGGTTTTCGGGCCGTTGGCGAACGAGAAATTGCTCACGGAGAAATGGGGCGCCGAGAACAGCTTCATCTTTGCCGTAACCGTCAGCGCCACGATCATCGTCGTCTCATCCTTGTCTTCATTGCTGTATCACTGGGGCATTCTGCAGCGCGTCGTCCATGCGGTGGCCGTCGTCATGCAAAAGGCCATGCGCACCAGCGGCAGCGAGACGCTGGCGGCGACGGCGAATATTTTCATGGGCCAAACCGAGGCGCCTCTCGTGATCAAGCCGTATCTGGCCGGCATGACTCGGAGCGAATTGCACGCCCTGATGGTCGGCGGCATGGCCACGATCGCGGGTGGGGTGATGGTGGCTTACACGTCCTTCGGCGCCAGCGCGGGCCATTTGCTCACGGCGTCCGTCATGAGCGCGCCGGCGGCGTTGATGATTGCCAAAATCATCTTGCCGGAGAGCCAAAAAAGCGAGACCGCCCACGACGCGCCGCTCCGGATTGAACGCACGGCGGCCAACAGCATCGATTCCCTCTGCCGGGGCGCTTCGGAAGGACTCACGCTCGCCCTGAACGTCATGGCCATGCTCATTGCGTTTGTGGCCGTGGTCGCGCTCGCCAATTACCTGCTCGGCCTGCTGTTGCGGCCTCTCGGATTGCACGCCACCTGGCAGGATGTGTTCGGATGGTTGAACGCACCGTTTGCCTGGTTGATCGGAGTGCCGGTCAAAGATTGCGTGCAGGTTGGCCAAGTTCTAGGCGAACGCATCGTCCTGAACGAGTTCTTCGGTTACCTCACCTTGACCAAACAGAAGGCCAGCCTGGATGAGCGAAGTTTCGTGCTCGCGACCTACGCGCTGTGCGGCTTCGCGAACTTCTCCAGCATTGCCATTCAGATCGGCGGGATCGGCGGCCTGGCGCCGGGCCGTCGAACGGATCTGGCGCAACTCGGCTTGCGCGCCATGATCGGCGGCGTGCTGGCCTGTTATCTCACGGCCAGCATCGTGGGGATGCTTATCTAAGCGGTATTCCTGACTGAATAGTTACGGCTAACACTACAGCGACCCCCACGAGTCGGAGCGCGGGCGGCCTCGCCCGCAGCGGGTAGGGCTGATCCGAGCGCGTCGAAGGACTTCCCGTGCGCCGGTCATTGCCGAAGCGCTGCGGACGGGTCGTCCGCACTCCGGCTTTCGAAAGTGCGCTGGAGTGCCAGGCGGCTGCCGCGCTCCCGACAGAAAACTCTTTCCGCGCCTGGCAGAGCGGATTAAGTTGGCCCGGATCACTCCGCCATGAACCGGAAGCTGAAGCTTGGTTTGTACGTCATTCTGACGACCGCCTCGTGCGTCTTCGGTTATCTGGCGTACAAGAATTACACCCGGCTGATGAGCGGCGTGCTGGAAAACCCGCAGGTCGCCTCGCCGGACGTTCCGGCGCTTGAAACCAGCGGCAATACGCTCGTCACCCGGGGCTACTCGCAGGTGATGCTCTTCGGCGCCGGTTTTTTTGTGTCCGTGGTCGCACTCGGATTCCTCCTCGGGCACGAAGTGGCCCATCACCTGGGTGATCGCGTTCTCCGAGGCGTGCACAACGACGAAGGCGAAGGGATGACTGACCCGGATTATGAAGCCGCCGAGCAGGTGTGGGCGGACGGCAATTACCTGGACGCCATCCAGCTCATGCGCGATTACTTGAAGAAAAATCCGCGCGAGCAACACGTCGCCATTCGCATCGCTGAGATTTACGAGAAAGATTTGAACAACAACCTCGCCGCGGCTCTGGAATACGAAGAAGTTCTCAAGCAGAAATTGCCAGCGGAACGGTGGGGTTGGACTGCCATTCATCTCTGCAACATTTATTTTCGGATGAATCAGGCGGACAAAGCCGTCGCTCTGCTGCGCAGGCTCGATGCCGAATACGCAGAAACCGCCGCGGCGGAGAAAGCCCGCAAGCGCCTTGCCCTTTACGATTCCGAACAAGGCGCCGCGCAGATCCTCGAGGAGTCCGCTCCGCCGTCGCAAATTATTGAGGACCCTGGCTCGCGACAAGGAACTCGGCCTTCTTAGCCAAAGGCCAAAGGGGGCTTTTTCCTTGCCCCATGCTCTGGGCTGGGCCTATCCTTCCGCCCATCGTAAAAGAAGAAATTCCCATCGGCAACGCAGCGTAGGTCGAATTGCCGGCCAGCCCGTTCCGATACGGAAGGAATCAGGTCAACACCCTTTATCCCGACCCCAGTTTATGTTTATTACCATTGTCGTCCTTCTTGTCATCCTGGGCCTCGTCTGCGTGGCCTTTATTGGCCTTTTCATCCGGAAAATCCAGCCGGGCCGAGCCGGCGTGAAGACGGGCTGGGGCGGGATCAACGTGTCCTTCGACTGAATGGTCCGCCTCCCTGTTTTCCAAACCTTCCACATCGTCGATATCTCGGTGAAGAAAATCGAGATTGCGCGGAAGGGAAAGGACGGGTTGGTCTGTAAGGACAACATCCGCGCCGACATTTCCGTGGCGTTTTACATTCGGGTCGAGGCTACCGAGGAAAGCGTGCGCAAGGTTTCTCAAATGCTCACACCGGAGCGCGTGTCGGACATGGAGCAGTTGCGCGATCTGTTCGAGGCGAAGTTCTCCGAGGCGCTCAAGACAGCCGGCAAACAGATGGAGTTTCACGAGCTGTTTACCGAGCGCATCAAATTCCGTGACCAGATTCAAACTACCATTGGCAAAGACCTCGACGGCTTTCTGCTCCAGGACGTGGCCATCGATTACCTGGAGCAGACGCCGCTCGATCAGCATGATCCGAGCAACGTGCTCGACTCCGAGGGCATCAAAAAGATCACCCAGATCACCCAGCGCGAGCGCGTCATCGCCAACGAACACACTCGCCGCGCCGAGGTGCAGGTCGAAAAGGAAAACGCCGACGCTGAGATCGCCAAGCGCGAACAAAAGCGCCGCAACGAGGAAGACACCGCCAAACAGACTCGCGCCGTCACCGAGATCAAGGCGAACGAGGAGGCCGAGGCCCGCAAGGTGATCGAAGCCCGCCGCCAAGAAGTCGAAGGCAAGCGCCTGGAGGCCGATGAATCGATCCGCCTGCGAACCGAAGACATGAACCGTGCCGTGCAAGAGCGCGAATTCACGGTCAAGAAAGAGAAGCAACGCCTGGAACAGGAAGCTTTGCAAGAGGGCGAAGAAGCCCGCGTCCGCCGCGAGCGCACCGTCTCGCTCGCCGAGATGGACAAGGAAGTCAAGGTTGCCGAGACCGCCGTCGAAGTGCAGCGGAAACGCGCCACCGTGGTCGCCGAAGAAAAGGCCGTCGTCCAACAACAGGAGGAGAAGACCAACATCGAAGCCCGCATGACCGCCGAGCGTGTCCGGGAGGTGACGCTCATCGAGGCTGAGATGAATGCCAAGAAAGATCAGGTCGAGAAGGTCGTCGCCGCCGACGCGCAGAAAGAAGCCGAGCGCCATCTGGCGGAGGCGGAGAAGATCAAAGTCATCACCGCCGCCGAGGCCGCGCGCGAAGCGGCTTTGCGCGACGCCGAACGCCTCCAGACGATCGCAGACGCCGAAGCCAAGGCGTCGGACAAGAAGCGCCACGCGATGGAACAGGAAGCCGAGGGCTTCGCCGCCAGGGAAGCGGCCATCGGGTTGGCCGAAGCGCGCGTCATCACCGCCAAGGCCACGGCGAAGAAGGCCGACGCCGGCGGCGTTCGCGAACTGGGTCTGGCCGAAGCCGAGGTCATCAAAGCCAAAGGCCATTCCCATGCGGACATCACTCAACAACAGGCCGAAGCCGAGGCCGAAGGCACGAAGGAAAAGGAACTCGCCATCGCGGCGGGCATTGAGGCCAAGAGTCTTGCTGAAGCCAAGGGCATCGAGGAAAAGGCCAAAGCCATGAAACTCCTTCATGCCGCCAGCCAGCAACATGAGGAGTTCCGCATCAAACTTGCCAAAGAACGCGACGTCGAGCTGGCGTCCATTCACGTGCAAAAAGACATCGCCCGGGCCCATTCCGAGATCGTCGCCGAAGCGCTCAAGCACGCGAATATCGACATCGTCGGCGGCGAGAACGACTTCTTCGAGAAAGTCGTGCGCGCGGTCGGCAACGGCAAAGCCGTGGACCGCCTGGTGGGCAGCAGCGAAACGCTGACGGAAATCAAGAACACGTTGTTCAACGGTGATCCAGAGTTTCTCAAGGATCGGCTTCGCACCTGGGTCAAGGACTTCGGGGTGCGCTCCGAAGATTTGAAGAACCTGACCGTGGCCGCGTTGCTGGCCAAACTGCTGGCCTCGACAAAGGATTCTTCCCTGCAATCGGTGCTGAAATCCGCTCAGACGATGGCGCAGGAGAGCGGCCTGGCCGACGTGCTGGCCACGACGGCGCTTTCCGAGAAGGAAGCTGACTGAGAAGGCGTGAGCGCGCGCGCGCGGTGCGCCTGCTCTCCGGCTGGCCAATCGGATCCACTCATGATAGAGAAAAGCCCATGAAAACGATCCATGCCATTTACGAACAGGGCGTATTCAGGCCGCTGGAAGCAGTCGAGCTTCCTGATCGGTGCGAAGTCGAGTTTGAACCCAAGATCGTCGCCGAACTACCTTCCAAGAGCGAGAGTATGAAGGATATCTATGCCATCATGTCGCGTAGCTTCAAGACCGGTGAGCACGACCTTGCGGCGCGCCACAATGAACACCAGCCATGAGCGGGGTTTTCGTGGATACCGTCGGCTTGCTCGCCTTGTGGAACGAAAGCGACCAGTGGCACGCCACGGCCAGGCTGGCTTTTGAGGAAATTGCCGAGCGCGAAACAGAATTGTTGACCACGAGTTTCGTGCTGCTGGAATGCGGGAACGCGGCGGCTCGAAAACCCTACCGGGACGAAGCCAGCCGTATTCGAGACAAGTTTGAAGATGCCGGAACGTTGATCTGGCCGACCGATGCAGACTGGCAATCGGCTTGGAACGCGTACGACCGGGGCGAAGCTGACGCCGCAGGGATCGTGGATCACGTTTCGTTTGTGGTCATGCGGCGGCTCGGTTTGTCCAGGGCCTTCACCAACGACAAGCACTTCCGGGCTGCAGGCTTTGAGGCTTTGTTTTGACGAAAGTGCCAACCGAAAACAAGGATGCAGTCCTGACTGAAGCGCAGCCTGCTTCTCCCGAGTCCGCCGCGGCTTCCTCCACCGCCCAGGCGCTGGGCAGCGCGACCTACGAAATCATCCGCCAGCGTCTCCAGGCCCAGGGCAACCTGCTTCGCGAGCGGATCGCCAAGCTCGACGCCCGGCGCCAGGAGGTCTTTGGCGCTATCGAATCCAAACTGCTCAAGGCGGACCGCATCGTCACCGCGCACAACTGCGTGCCGCGCGACTTGGTCCAGCTTGGCCACGGGCGTTTTCTGTTCGGCTTCAACGTCCAGTTCGGTCTGAAAAAGGAGATCGAACTGAGCGACGTCTTCGCCATCTATTCGCACGACGAGGCCTCAGGGCTTTGGAAGGAAAGCGACCTGGGCGTCCTGCAGGACAAGGCGTTCATCGCGGATTTCAAGCGCATCTACAACGTTTATGCCAAGGCCGCGTTCAGCAAGTTTTCCTTGATCGAAGGGAAGCTCTTCCTGGTATTCCAGGTCGGCGCCAGCGTGAAGGACCTCGCCGTCTTCAAGTGGGATTACAACGACGGAGCGTTGCGCTACCTGGACGGGCGGGCCGAAACCGAGTTTCGCAAAGCAGGTTATCCGGAGCGGCATGAATTTCTGTGGCGCACGCCCGACCGCGAATCGTACCGGTACGGCGATCATCCGCACGTCTCCATCGAGGACCGCGTGTTCGTCGAATGCATCGGCGGCGATCTGACGATCAAGGTCGAGGACAACACCGCCACGGGCGAAGGCATTTATTCCGAACCCGTCGAGGACAAGCATCAGAAAGTGGACGATGCCGAGATCGCCTACGCGATCGTGGACCACGTCATTGTGCTGAAAGTCCGGCCCTACAAAGAAAGCCAGGCTCGCTGCTTTATCTTCAACGAAAAAACGCACAGGGCAGCGCGCGTGGATTCCATCGGCCAGTCGTGCGTGCTCTTGCCGGAAGGCCACGGACTGATCTTTCCGGACGGGTTCTATCTCGCCACCGGTGAGTTGAAGCGGTTCGAGAGCCAGGAGCCGGCCTTGGCGTTCGAGCGCGTGGTCCACGCGCCCAACGGCGAGGATTCGCTCTACGTGTTCTACAACCACGATTCCGGCACTTACGTGCTCATGCCCTACCGGCTCATCGCGCAAAAGGTCGAGGAACGCATCAGTTGTCACGGTTTCTCGCTGTTCCCGAACGGCCACCTCATCCTGTTCCGCGCCGAGGCCGAGCCGCAGCGGCATCATCTGATTCAACTGCGGCAAACGCCGTTCCACCAGCCCGGCCACGAGCCGGCCGGACAGAAGGACGCGTTCCTTTATCAGGTCGGGAACAAAGAGGCCGTGCGCTGCCTCGCCGAGTGCAACGAAGTCCTCACGCTCGTCCGCAAGGAGAATCCCTACGCCGCGCTTTACACCGATCTCGTCAAACGCTGCGAGGCCATTCTCGATTCCTATCCATGGCTGGCCAGCGAAGATGGCTTCGGCGTGAACGAGGCGTTAAAGCAGGTCGGCGATGCCGCGGACAAAGCGGTGGACGAGTTCGACAAAGTGCGCCGCCTGCAACGCGAAGCCGTCGAGCGGGTCAAAGACGTGCGCCAGCGGTGCGAAGACCGTTTCCAGGCGGTGCGCCGCGCCAGTTTTCGCGCGCTCAACGATTACGTGCAGAATCTGTCCGCTTTGCGCCACCTGCGAGGCGAACTGATTACGCTCAAGGAAGTTCGTTACGTCAGTGTGGCGGACGTGGAAGCCATCGAGAAACGCGTGGTAGAACAGACGGAAGAACTTTCCAGAGCCTGTGTGAAGTTCCTGCTCAAGCCCGAAGCCCTGGAGCCGTACCGCAAGCAAGCCGCCGAACAACTCGAAGCCGTCGAGAAAGTCGCCAAAGTCGCCGACGGACGGAAAATCGAAAAAGCCGTGTCCGACGCCGGCGGTGAGCTGGAGATGCTCATCGAAATCGTGAACAGCCTGAAGATCGACGATGCGACTGAGACGACGCGGATCATCGATGGCATCACCGCGGGGTACTCGACGCTGAATCAGGTGAAGGCCGCGTTGAAAAAGCGCCTGCAAAGCCTGGTTGCCGCCGAAGGCGCCGCGCAGTTCGCCGCGCAAATGAAACTGCTCAGCCAGTCGGCTGCGAGCTACCTCGACCTGAGCGGCACGCCCGCCAAATGCGACGAATACCTGAACCGCATCACCGTCCAGCTTGAGGAGATGGAGGGCGCGTTTGCCGATTTTGAGGAATACACCGTTCAACTTTCCGAACGGCGCACCGAACTGTACGAAGCGTTCGAACAGCGCAAGGTGGCGTTGATCGAACAGCGCAACCGAAAGACCGGCGCGTTGATGAGCGCCGCCGAGCGCATTCTCAAAGTTGTTCAGAACCGCCTGGCCGGCTTCAAGGCGATCGAGGACATCAACTCTTACATCGCGTCGGATTTGATGGTGACGAAGGTGCGGGAGACGATCGATCAGTTGCTGGCCTTGGAGGATTCGGTCAAGGCCGATGATTTGCAAGGGCGGTTGAAGAGCGTGCAGCAGGAAGCGGTGCGGCAGTTGAAGGACCGGCAGGAACTCTTCACGGCCGATCCGGGGGTCATCAAGCTGGGCAAACACCATTTCAACATCAATACACAGCCGCTGGACCTGACCGTCGTCAACCGCGACGGCGAGCAGTTCGTGCATCTCACGAGCACGAAGTATTTCGAAGAGATCGAGGACGACGCGTTCCTCGCCACCCGTGATGTCTGGGACCAGGAGGTCGTGTCGGAGAACCGCGACGTTTACCGGGCGGAGTATCTTGCGTATCGACTCTTGCAGTCACTGCAAAGCGGTAGCGAAAGGAATTCAATCCCTGCGCTCAGAAGAGCCGAAGACACCCCCTCACCCCGGCCCTCTCCCTCAGGGGGGAGAGGGAGCGAAAACGAAGCGACGGGACGAAGGGAACTTGGCGAAATGCTCGCCCTGTCGGAGGACGAACGCCTCGCGATGGTCCAGCAGTTCATGGGCGCGCGCTATCAGGAAGGTTACACCAAGGGCATTCACGACCTCGACGGCGCGAAGATTTTTCAGGTCCTGCTCTCGACGCACACCGCGCTGCAATTGGCGCGCTATCACCCCGCCGTGCGCGCCTGTGCCGCCGTTTATTGGCATCGCTTCTGCCCGACCGAAGCGCGCTCTTTGTGGTCCGCGAAGCTGAAGGGATTCTCCGAGCGGAACCAGCTTTTTCCCGGCGATCCGATGCAGCGCAATTACATTGCCGCGCTCCAAGGCTTGCTGACTCAATTCATCCAGCAGACACAGCTTGATCCGATGGACGCCGCCGCCGGAGCGGGGGAGTACTTGTTTTACGAGTTGATCAGCGGCGACACGTTTGTCGTCAGCCAGGAAGCCGAACGGCTCGCGGCGGAGTTCAACCAGCATCTGGTAGTCAAAGGCAAGGAAGCCTCCTTCAAGGAGGGCCGAAAAGCTCTCGCGGACCATCCCACCAGCGAACTGGAACTGGTGCGCGATTGGGTGCGCGGCTTTCTGCTGGCGCGGCCCGAAGCCGCGCGTTACGCCGACGAAATCGCGGCCATCCTGTTCTGCGGCGCCGAAATGAAACGCGTGGTCGTTTCGGCCGGAACCACGCACGAACTGGACGGTCTGAAAGGCCACCACCGGCTCATTCAGGGAAACAAGTACCGGTTCGACTTCCTGGATTTTCAGGAGCGGCTGCGGCGTTTCGCGCGCGACGTGGCGCCGCGTTTCGAGCAATTCCATCAACTGAAGCAACAGTTGCTGGACCGCGAGCGCGCGCGGCTGCGGCTCGACGAATTCAAGCCGCGCGTGCTCACCTCGTTCGTGCGCAACCAACTCATCGATCAGGTGTATCTGCCGCTCATTGGCGACAACCTCGCGAAACAGATCGGCGCTGCGGGCAGCGCCAAGCGCACGGATTTGATGGGCTTGCTGCTGATGATCTCGCCGCCGGGCTACGGCAAGACGACCCTCATGGAGTATATCGCCAGCCGCCTGGGCCTCGTCTTCATCAAGGTCAACGGCCCGGCCCTCGGCCACGGCGTCACGTCGCTCGATCCCGAAGACGCCCCCAACGCCGCCGCCCGCGAAGAAATCCAGAAGCTCAATCTTTCGCTGGAGATGGGCGACAATGTGCTGATCTGCGTTGACGACATCCAGCATTGCAATCCGGAGTTCCTGCAAAAATTCATCTCCCTGTGCGACGCCCAGCGAAAGATCGAGGGCGTCTGGCGCGGCCGTCCGCGAACCTACGACCTGCGCGGCCGCAAGGTTGTGATCGTCATGGCGGGCAACCCGTACACGGAGAGCGGGCAGAAATTCAAAATTCCCGACATGCTCGCGAACCGCGCCGACACCTACAATCTCGGCGACATCATTGGCGGCAGCGCGGATTACTTCAAAGCCAGCTACCTGGAAAACGCCGTCACCTCGAACGCCGTTCTGGCGCCGCTGGCCAACAAGAGTCAGAAGGACATCCGCGCGTTCATTCGCATGGCTGAGTTCGGCGAGCGCGACACCGGAGGCCTGGAAGGAAGTTATTCTTCGCAAGAGAAGGAGGAGATTCTGAACGTGATGAAGAAGCTCGTGAAGATTCGCGAGGTGGTCCTGCGCGTGAACCAGGAATACATCCACTCCGCCGCCCAGGCCGACGAATTCCGCACCGAGCCGCCGTTCAAACTCCAGGGTTCTTACCGCAACATGAACCGGCTGGCCGAGAAAGTCGTGCCGATCATGAACGATCAGGAAGTGCTGGATCTGGTGCTCGACCATTACCGGAACGAGTCGCAAACCCTTACCACCGGTGCCGAGGCCAATCTACTCAAGTTCGAGGAAATCACCGCTCTGTTGTCCGGCGCCGACCAAGCGCGCTGGGAAGAAATCAAGCAAACCTTCAAACGCCACCAACTCACGCGCGGCGGCGACCAGAATGATCCCGTCAGCCGCGTGGTGTCGCAACTGGCGGGTTTCCACGCCGGCCTCGAAGCCATTCAGGAAACGCTGGCCACGCAGTTGGCGAGAGCGCAGTCGCCGCAGTTGAACATGGATTTGACTCCACTGAGGCAGAGTCTGGAAGCTTTGCGGGCCGGTGTGGAGTCGCGACTTGAACATTTGGCGGCGCCGCCAAAACTGAGGCGCGTCCAAGCGGAGAGGCGGCGCTGCTTGCGCGGCAACTGAATGCCGGCTTGCAAGCCTTGCGCGAAAGCCTGGTGCAGGCGCTGGGCGAGGTTCACTCCGGCGTGATGGGCCGCCGGCTGGAAACCTTGGACGCGGACATCACGGGCGTTTACAACACCCTGGAGACCTTGAAGGACATGGCACGCCAGCAGAGCATCAACCTGCGGGCCGCGCAGGATTTGCTGGCTGCGCGCGCCAGGCAAGGCACCGTGGAGATTGAACTGACACAGGACATGCTCGCCAACGAAAGTTTGTTCCTGGAGAAATTCCACCAGTTGCTGGCCGAACGCGAGCAGCGCCAGATTCCGCCACCCGGCAGCGATTCACCGCCGAAACCCTCATGAAAAAATTCCGCAAACGATTCCAGGATCTGAGCCAGAAAGCGGCGCAGATCAAACAGGTGTTGGAAACGGCGCCAGGCAAGGTCGCCGAAGTTCGCCAGCTCATCACGCAGACGGTCGGCGAATTCCAACAGCTCAAGGACGACTTCCGGATCAGCAGTTCGGCTTTTCCCGAGATTCTGGAACAGATCACCACCGGAGCCGAAGTGCTGGACGAAACCGGCTACAGCCTGGACCGCGTCCAGATGGAAGTCGGCGGCAACCCACGGCTCATCGTGCATTTGAACCGGGAAGAAGAAACCAGCGCGAGCACATTGCGCGACCTGCAAACCAAGCATCAGAGCAACGTCGCGTTTCGCAGCATCCTCGCGGCGCTCATGAAAGCCGAGGAAATGGCGACGAAGGTGCGCCTTCCCGGCATGACGTATCACGCCCTGACGGTGGAGATTGGCATGATGCCCGGCGTGCGCCTGAGCTGGTGGTCAGACGCGCACGTGGAAGAGCAGGAGGAGGCGCAGCGCGTCGAACCATCATCTCCGGCACCGCAGCTCAGCGCACCTGTGGCTTCCGGGCCGGCACCGTCAATGCCATCTTTCCCAGGTCCGAGTTCGTTCTTCGAACGGCGGACCGCTACTCCTGCTCCCGCCGCTGAAACCAGACGTTCCGAAGCGCAATCCGAAAGCGTCCTGGCTCCGGCGCCCGCCGCGAAACAGAGCGGAACCGCGGATAAGCCGAGCCCGGGCGCCAGTCCCGGCGGCTGGGGACGCGACGCCCTCGACCGATTCAAGAAGATGCCGCACTTTTCCAAGTATAGCCGCTAGCAGACTCTTCGCTCCTGTCCGGCCTCGCTGTCCGTTTCTGTTCGTAAGGTCGTCGGTTTGTCACGGAATGCCCTCTCCTTGGGGAGATGGATAGGGTGAGGGGAAAGGATCCTGAGGAGGGATCGGAGCGCCCGAATCTGAAGCCACGCGAAACAGATACGGGCCTTCTTGCCTCGGGACCGCGAGATCGAGACACCTCGCAACTGGCCGGCTGGAAAGCCAGCGTTACCGCCAACTCGTGGACGCACTGCCCCGCACTGCCCCTCTTTTCTCTTTATGCCGACTGCATAGCAGTGTTAGAAGAAAAGTGTCATGCCCACGATCCAAGAAAACGTCAAATGCTGGAACGGCGAGTACGACTGGACCCAGCAAGGCGAGGAATGGTCCTTGCCCTGGGGCGGGTCAGAGGCCCAATGGTGGGGCACCCTGATGCCACGCATCCATGCGTTTGTTCCTTGCGAATCGATCCTGGAAATCGCGCCGGGATACGGACGTTGGACGCGTTTTCTCAAGGATCTCTGCCCACGGCTCACCGTGGTCGATCTCAGCGCCGGGTGCATCGACCATTGCCGGCGGCGGTTCGCGTCCTCGAATCACATCAACTATTTCGTCAACGACGGCAAATCGCTGGACATGGTCGAGGATCAATCCGTCGATTTCGTGTTCAGCTTCGATTCTCTGGTCCACGCGGAGGCGGACGTTCTGGAGACGTATCTTCGGCAACTCGCGTGCAAGCTCACGAAGAACGGAGCCGGGTTCATTCATCACTCCAACGCGGCGCGCTACGGATTCTATTTGTCCTTGCTGAAAATGCGCCGGCCGGGTCCCGCGCCTTCCGTTTCGGGTCCCGCCTCCAACGGGGATCATTCGGCCATCCGGGAAAGCCTGCGCCGGGGGAAACGTTTCCTGATTCAAAAGGGAATCCTCGTCAACGATTGCGCGCGCGCGCTGAGCATGAGCGCCGGCCTGTTCGAGCAATATTGTGAGCGGGCGGGCTTGCGATGCCTCGGCCAGGAAATCATCAACTGGTCGGGGAGCGCGCTGATCGATTGCATTTCGATTTTTGCGCGGCCGGGTTCGATCTGGGACCGGCCCAATCAAGTGATCGAGAACCGCCATTTCGTGGAGGAGTCGCGAAACATCGGACGAGTCTCCCGCCTCTATGCCGTCTCGTCCTCGTCGAGGCCGTAAGTCTCTCAGGAGTTCGACGCTCCGGTTCATGGAAAGCCTCCAGCCCCGAAGGGCGTGCAATGGGACCATAAACCGAAGGGGAGCGGATTCCGCGCGTTCGCGCCGCCATTCACCTCACCTCCATCGCGTTGGCCCAAGCTCCACAGCGCGACTTCGCAGACTTCGTCGCCGCATTCCAAAACCTGGCGGCATATCGAACGGTTCATGGAGAGCCTCCTGTTCATTTTTGAAACGCATTGGGCCCATGAACCCCGCGGCACGGGGAGCACACGCACCCTCGCGTGTCGTGTTCGGCGCCCTCGCCGAACACTTCTCGATGCGTGGCCACGTTCCGGTCTGCGAGACGCGAACCGGTGCAACCGAGACGGTCGCGCTCCCCAGACCGAACGCAGGTTCACGGGAAGGAAGCATCAGAGTTTCTCTGCGAGCTGCCTCAGCCGGTTTTCCCAGGTGTGCGTCGCCAGAACCCGTTCCCGTCCGTTGTACCCGATTCGTGAAGCTCGTTTCGGTTCCCGTTCCATGCGCCGGAGCTGTTCCCCGGCCTCCCACATGTTGCGATAGGTGAGGATTTCTTCGCCAACCTCGAAAACGGCTTCGACGTCCGCGTTGTGCTCCGTGAGGTAACAGCAGCCGTATCCGGGAAATTCCACGTCGCGGAACTTCAGGTAACTGGCCAGACGGCCTTGCGCGTCGATGCCCTGGTTCAATCCCAGAATGACGCGGCGGGCGCGGACAAATTCGCCAAAGCCTTCGTCGCTCAGAGGCCCTTGCGCCCGCTGGCGCACGAAGGGCCAAAAAGCACGCCGGAGGATTTTCTCCACCAGCCCGCGCGCAAACAGCGATTTCCAGAAGCGTTTCGATCTCGTAACCGGATTGTAGAACGGATTCTGGCCTTCGCCGACCCAGCCGTGGCCTCGGATATCAACCGGGCAGCCGAAGAGCCGCAGCCAGCCCAGTTGTGTGATGCGATTCGTTGTCGGCAGTCCGATAAAACCGACGCCACCCGCGGAATCCCGGCTCGTCAGGTCTGGCAAAAAGTCCGGGTTCAAGGCATAGGGCTGGCAGAGATAAGGCACGCCGAGCGCCTGATAGTTCAGGATGGCCGCCGTCTCCGGGAACCAGTTCAGCGAGACGACGCGAGCCAGCGCCTCGACTTTCTCGAACATTTGGGTGCTGTCGCAAAAGAAGTTCACCCAGGGAATTCCCAACCGGACCGTTTCCTGAACGACCTGGAGATCAAGATCGAAGGCGAAGCAATACGAGATGACCGCGTCCAGGCCGTGATTACCATGGGCTGCCCGAATCTGTTCCCACAGTTGCTCGCTGGCTTTGGCTCGATTCGACGCATACGGAGTCAGGTCGATGCCGTGGCCCTGTCGCGCCCAGCTAAAATCGACATGGTCGGGAATGATCAACCGTTTGACCCAGGGCCGGATGCCTTCATAGATGTGCCGGGACCAGAGCACCCGGTAGTATCCGGACGAATTGTGGCAGTCCGGCACGACCGCGAAAATGTGGTTCAGCTTTTTCAATCGATATGGGGAACGCACGCCGTTAGCGTGCAGTCGTCGCCAGCGTATCTGTTTGGCGCCTTGGATGAAGCTGAATTCGCATGTGATTCTGAGTTACCTGCCCCCTCACCCGCGCCCCTCTCCCAGACCCTCTCCCTGGGGGAGAGGGAACGGGTGAGGGGGAGGTTCAGGGGTCCAATGCGCGAAGTTTTGCTTGGGCGAATTCTCCCCCCAAGGGAGAGGGCTTGGGTGAGGAGATACGAAGCGTCGTTTGGCCCGGGGCAAAGGGTCCTCGGCAAGACGCCAAATGAATACTCGCCGGCGCGGCGATGACACTTTATGGCAATTTTTCGGCTCACTAATCGGAGACCTGAGTATGACATGGCGATAGTGCTCGGCGAGCCGCCGAACGCGGCAGGCCAGGGCATGCGCTCCCCACTCTTACCGACTAATTACTTACGAATTACGGCTTAGAGCCGCAACCACACTCTACCGTCTATCCGCGGTTGAGCACCGCCCCTATGGGAAGGAACAACGAGACGGCAGCCCGATTTAACAGGAGGAAACAGAGATAACAGAGATTCAAGCGCGTTGGCTGGACGGAGGGTTCTGCGGATTCTGCCCATGAACCGACCCTCACCCGTCCTTCGGACACCCTCTCCCATCCGATGGGAGAGGGACGGGGTGAGGGCTCTTCGCACCGGTTCATGGTCCCAATGCGCGAGTCTGAGATCGTGGAGGCTGCCCATGAACCTGAAGCTCGGAGCGCGGCGTTCACGCGTTCACGCCGCTTCAGCTTCACGGGGTCCAGAAGCTTCGATCTGTGAAGCGGCGTGAAAAAGTGCGGAGGCTACAGTGCCGCAGCAGGCGCGATCCGGCTGGACGCGAGGCACGTCCAGCGACACGCGAGGGCGCGTGTGCTCCCCAATCTCGGTTTTCGGATTTAAGGCAGAGTTAGCCGCGAGTTTCGGATGTTTCCTCGTGTAACAATTCTCGCAGTAACGGTTCATCACACGCGGAGAGATCTGCGCGGGCGCCAATCGTCCGCCAGCCCTGGCCGGTGATTAAAGCGAACCGTTGCCCGGCCCCGAGCCAAGGGCGGAAATCGTCCGTGGCCACGACAATGGTGGTGCGGCGATGGCTCAAGACGGCGTGGCCCGCGCAAAGAACGGACAAGAATTCGATCCACCAACGCCTTTGCGCCGGGTCCGATTCCCGCACGGGATTGTCCAGCAACAGAAGTTCCGGCTGCAAAGCCAGCGCTCGCGCCAGAGCCACTCTGGAACGGAGGCTGCGATTCACGTTCGCGGGCGTCCGGTTGGCCATTGCGGACAACCCCGTGTGTTCGAGAATTTCATCGACGCGCGCGCGAACTTCCCGCGCATCGCAGTTTCGATGATAACAAAGCGGCAACGCGAGATTTTCCGCGACGGTCATTTGATTGAAAAGCCGCCCCTCGTTCCCGAAGACGAGCCCGGCGCGGCGCCGCTGTCGCAAGAAGCTTTCTTCGTCCAACCGAATCAATTCCTCTCCGAAGAGCCGGTGCACTCCTCGAAGCGGCCGCAACAAACCCGCCGCCGTCGCCATCAAATCGCTCTTGCCCGAACCGGAGGAGCCGCCCACGACCCAAAAATCTCCGACGCGGACCGTCCAATCGATGCCTTCGATCACCGCGCATTCCGGGGCGTGCGAAGCGGCGACGCAGGCGTTCAGCATTTCCAGGGCGGCAGCGGTGTAGTCTGGTTCAAAGTTCAAAGTCCAAGGTTCGTGTTCGGCGGGGTCTGTTACATCAGCAAATAGACGACGATGAACAACGCGTCCAGCCAGGTGCATGCGACCAGGCCCTCGACGACCGCGCGGGTCGTCGCTTCCGCGACTTCCTGGATGCGCAGGGGCCGCGCCAGTCCGTGATAGCAGGTGACGACCGCGATGATGACTCCGAACGCGCAGGTCTTCAGCGCAAGTAGCGCAAAGTCTTCCCACCGCAATGCTGCCGCGAGCTGGCTGAAATAATCTCCCGGCATTAGCGGGACGTCCTGCAAAAACGCGAACAAGTAACCGCCAGCCAGCGCCATCAAAATCAGATAGACGGTGAGCGAGAAAATCCCCAGCGCCAGTCCCACCACGCGCGGCATCACCAGGTAATGAATCGGATCGATGCCCAGCGCCTCCAGCGCCTCCACTTCGCCCAAGGCCCGCGCCGTGCCCAACTCGATGACAATGGCCGTGCCGATGCGCGCGAGCACGAGCAGCGCCGTGATCAGAGGCCCCAGTTCGCGGACCACGACCGTGACCATAATGGTGCCGGCGTAGGTCGTCGCGCCTACGCGGCTCAGCAGGGCAACGGCCTGGCCGATGACCGCCAGACCCAGCGCCATCGCCACGAACGAAACGATGGGGAGCAACCGCACTCCCGCGCGGTGAATTTGCGCGCGGATCAAAGGATGGACAACGTGCGACGCCGATTTGAACTTCGTCACGATGACGCCCATCGTGATCAACCCGAATGCGCCCAGGCCTTGGACCGTGCTGATCAGCCGAAGGATTCTCCGGCCGATCCAGTTGAGGTAACGCCGCGCCCAGCGCACCTGGACGGCATCACGCCCGGGGGCGAGATCAGCGATCGAAGTTGGAGCGTCCTGCACGGCGGCAAGATAAGTCCCACCGGCGAGAGGGTCAAACGGAAGTCCGGCTGCCAGGGCGGCCCGGCCGCGCTCTGCACCTTACACGGATCGTGGCAGGGCTTTTTGGGTTTCGTTGCGGAGCGACACCTGACCTGCCGTCGGCTGCCAACCCCAGATCCAGAATCTTGAACTGGCCTTGCGGGGTAGCGCGGAGGTTAGCCGCATGGCCGGACCTTTGCGGACTGACTTCGGTTTCGCAAACGCCGTGTTTCAGCCACGTGCCAACTCTTCTAATTTTTCGAGCGAGAACACGTCGCCGCCCCGCAGGAAGAAGCGTGTGATTTGTTCGCGGAGTTCGCGATAGAGGGCTGGGTCTGTTTGCGCGAGTTGCGGCGGCGCGTCCCGGCGGACATAGCGGACGAGGGCGGCCAGTTCGGCCCACCGTTTCTGATGCAGGCAGACATCGATCTGCGACTGATCGGCGAGCAAGGCACGAACGGTTAATTCTTCTTCGCGGGGATTCATGATCAAGTTTCCAGGACGTCGAGATACACCAAGTTCTCGGTGGCACGCGCACGGGCAGGCGGGTGGAATTCGGCGATGATGCGGCGCACGCGGGATAAGTCCGGGCGATGGCGGCTAATGAGAAAACGGACGTCGCCCAAATCCTTCGGCTCAGCGCGGATGAGCTTGGACGCGATCAGGTTTTCGATAGGTGGCCGAAACAGGTGCAGACGGCCCTGGCGCTCCATAAGCACTGGCTCGAAAGCACCGAGCTGTGTCAGCCCTGGCTCGACGAGTTGCAGATAAGGACGGTCCGGATCCAGAGTTTGCTTGGGGTCAAAGAGCAGTCCGGCCTTTTCCGCGGCAACCTTCAGTTCCAACCGATCATAATCGCTGGCCGGCTTCCAGATGTCGAGGTCGGCAGAGGTGCGGCCTTCCATGCCCCCAAGCACGCAAGCGGCGGAACCGATCAAGCAGAGCCGGATTGGCGGGCCGTCCTTGCCGAGAGCCTGGGCGAGTTCTTCGAGCACCAGGGACCAGGCTTCTCCATCAAGTTGTAGTTTCAGGGACATTCCAAACGCAATGGACTTTAGCTAAAAGCAGAGCAGCAATCAATTTCCGAAGAGTTCGGCGAGTTTATGGCGGCTCGTTCCCCCAAAGACGATCCCTTCAGGCGTTTCTCGTCGCGTCGCCGTCAATTGAATTCTCGCATTTCCTTTAAATGCCAGGCGGCAGTTCGAGAAAATCTCTTGAGCGTTTCCGCGATCGAAAACCTGGCCGGGCGGATCGGGAGTGCTGGGAACTTTGCATGAAAATGTCGGCCTTGGTGGCAGGTTGTTTGTGTCTTCCGGACGCCCTAGACCAGTCGGGCGCCTCGAATTGTTCGGTGCTTTCGTCAGTGCGCACGCCAAAGCGGTGACCTCGCAGACTCCGTCCCCGCAGTCCAAGACGCTGGCGCGCTATCCGGAGCACTCGAGTCTGCGAAGTCACCGCTTTTGAGGCACGTGCTCCCTACTGATTGCGCGGCTCGCGGCGCCGCCTTACCGACGACCGATTCAAGGGTTCACGGCGCACGGATCAAATCGATCCGTTTCAGGTCGCTTACGCCGAGTTCGAGCAGGGAAGCGTTGGTATAGATTTGGAAGTCCGACGTGACCGGCGGCAGTTTGTTCAGTTCCCGTTGCCGATTCAGTTCCTCGATGGACAACACGTCCAGGGCGACCGGGTCCGTGCTGAACCGCAACTGGCGCAGCATGGCGGAGTAGTGGAGGTGCATCTTCTCTTCGCCCTGGTACTGGCACATCAACGCATCGACGATATTCAGCACGACGCGATCTCCGAGTTGCGGCAGCGCGTAGATTTCCGGGATCGCCTCGCCGAGATGTTGCGGGCCGGACTCGAAACGGATGGAGTTATCGACGCTTCCAAACGCCAGCCCGAACAGGTTTCCGGAAACGCCGGTCAGGTTGTGGTTCAGCAACGGCGTCACATGGATGATCTTGGTGATCCGCTGAGTGAGCAATTTCGAGACAAAAGATTTTCGGCCGATCCCTTCGCCCTTCTTTCCGAATTCGAAGTCGCCCCAAACCAATCTTCCGATCAGGGAGGCGTCGTAGAAGGCGTTCTCATCGTAGCCTGCCTCGGCGCTGCCTGCGGCTTGGACGCCATACTCCTTGGCCAAGTCGCAGAATCCCGCCAGGCGCAGATCAATCAAGTGTTTGTCCCAAATCACGATTTGTTTTGGAGCGAATCCGGATTCGCGCAAGCCCTCGATCACCGCGCCGACGACGGCTGGGCGCGTGCCGCTGGTCTTGCCAATGCCCGAATGAACTTTGATGCCGACGACCTCCTGAGTGGACATCAGGCTTTGCCATGCCGCGGCCACGTTTCTGCGTCCGGTCATGGCCGCCAGGCCGCGGCGGACCATGTCCTTGATCTGGTCCGGCTGCGGGTCGAACGCGATCATCGCCTGCGGATCTTCCACCACCACCACGCGCGCGCGCTTCGCCTGGCCGGGGCCCGGAAAAGGAGCCGGCTCGGCCGCCGCCAGCGTCCAGGCCAGCATCGCTCCGATTATGACCGCCAGTGTCATTGCCGTCTCAAGTTTCGTTAGCCGCGCCGCGCTTGTTTGGCGCCACCGCCAGCACGACCAGGGATAATGTCCTGATCCTGGGAGCGCGACCGGGTCCGAAGGGCCAGTCGCAGCGCTGCGGCTGGTCGGCGACACAGCCGCGCTCCGGCCAAATGAGGACACTTCCTGCCCGGGCGTTTCTTGACGCGCCGGGCGGCGAATGCTACCACCGTGAGTGATGCTCGCCACAAAAAATTGGGGATCGATCGCAAGGTTTTGCGGCGTGGCGATAGGCGTGATCGGCTTTCTCCTTGGGTGCAGCCCGCCCGGCACGCACGCCTTTCTGGAAGGCGACCGATTGCTCCGTGAAGGCAAATTCGCCCCGGCCATTGAAAAACTCAAACTGGCGACCGAACTCATTGCCGAGCCTGCGCAGCCGCGCGCATGGAATCATCTGGGTCTCGCGTACCATAAGGCCGGCCGGCCCCATGACGCGATCCCGGCCTACCAGCAAGCGCTGCAGCTCAATCCGAACCTGGCGGTCACGCGGTTCAATCTCGGCTGCCTTTACCTGGATCACAACAATCTCCCCGCGGCCATCTCGGAACTGAATGCTTACACGGTGCTCGATCCCAACTCCGCCCCGGCCTGGTTGAAATTGGCATCGGCATATCTCCGTTCCCGCCAGTTCGACGCCGCTGAAAAAGCTTATCAGGCCGCGTTGCAGTTGAATCCGGATCTCCCCGAGGCGCTGAACGGGCTGGGATTGGTTCAGATGCAAAAGAAGCGATTGCGCGAAGCCCTCACTTTCTTCAACGCCGCGCTCGAAAAACAACCCAACTACGCCCCGGCGCTTCTCAATCTCGCGGTAACGTATCACCCTCAAAATCGTCTGCTCGCCCTCCGCAAATATCGCGAGTACCTGGAACTCAAACCTCGCCCGCCCGATTTTTCCACGGTGGAAGAAATCACCCGGCAGATCGAAGCCGAGTTGAACCCTCCGCCACGAATGGTTCAAACGAACCCTCCCCCGGCGCTGACGAACCTGGCCCAGTTGAAAGCTCCGTTGACCAACGCGCCTGCGCCGCGGGCAGCCACCAGTCCGCCTCCGACTTTGGTGGCTTCCGCGCTGCCGCAAACCAAAACTTCCCCGGTCAAATTCAACGGCTCGTTAGCACGCCCCGTCACGGATGCGAAACCCAACGCAGCCCCGCCGACCAAAGCGGAAACGCCCGCGCCACCCCCCAACAAGACCGCGGTTCCGCAAGAAGAACCGCCGCTGATAACCGAAGTGGTTACGTTGACCAACGAACAGGCGCCCAAATTGCCCGAAGACGTTGTTCCAACACCGCCGCCAAGTCCGGCGACCAACGCGCTGATCGCTGCGGCGCCGCGATCCGTGCCGGAAGATTTGCCGGCCCAACCGCCCCTGGTGCGTTCGCTGGCCGTTCGCGAAAAACCCAAGAGTGCCACGCGGCGAGTGCTCGACAAATTGGATCCCCGAAACTGGTTCGGAAGAAAGAGCCCGGCGCCGGTCTCCGCCCAGCGCGAGCCTGAAATGGACGAGCGACCGGCCACCCAGTCGGAGAACCAGCCTGTCCGTTACGCGCCCCCGCCTGCTCCGAACGTGAATCCGCGTCCCCAACCGCCGCCGCCGCCCCGTTATCCGTATCGTTCCCCGGCGAGACCCGCGGCGGGAGACCGCGCGCGAGCCGAACCGTTTTTTACGGAAGGATTGAGAGCGCACCGCGAGCGAAAGGTGACGGCCGCAATCGAGGCCTATCGGCAAGCGGTCAAGCTCGACCCGAGTTATTTCGATGCGCACTTCAACCTCGGTCTCGCGGCTTACGACGCGAAGGATTGGGGACAATCCCTCCTGGCGTGCGAGCATGCGCTGGCGCTGGATGCCAGTGCCGCGGACGCGCGTTACAACTTCGCGTTGGCTCTCGAGCGCGCCGGGTTCTATCTTGACGCGGCGAATCAGCTCGAAAGAGTGCTGTCGGATCGCCCGGACGATGCCCGCGCGCACTTCGCCCTAGCGAAGATCCAGGCTGATCGGCTGGCTCAAGTCGATTCCGCGCGCGAACACTACCGGCGCGTGCTTCGGCTCAATCCGGCGCATCCCGAAGCCACCGCGATCCGCTACTGGCTCGCGGCTCATCCTTGATTATGCAGCGGCACATGGCCTGCTCGAACGGTTACAAGGCAACTTGAAAGCGCTTCAACGGCTTAACTGTAACTGTGAAATCGACGCCATTGCGAATGGAAGCCAGATCGGCCTTGTCTCGAATGCTCGTAGCGGAGAGTCTCCGCTCAGGCGCGAGAACGCGCGAACCAGTGTCGCCCGAAATCATCGCAAGCCGCGACGATTCTCGGAGCGCGGACAGCCATGTCCGCGCGTTCCAAGATCACGACTTTCGACTCGCGGACAAGGCTGTCCGCGCTCCTTTGGTTGCGGCTGTGCCATATCACGGATTTGCAATCTGCTGCGTGTCTGCGTAACCACACGCCGCCGACTTCAAGTCTGCCCTACACGTGAACGATGAATCTGCCAAACCTGCCATTCAACTGGGTTGACCTGGTCGTGGTCGCCGCCCTGCTGGTCGGCGCATTGATCGGACGGAAGAAAGGGATGTCGGAGGAACTCCTGCCCGTTTTTCAGTGGCTGGCGATCGTGGTCGTGGGGGCGTTGTATTACGAACCGTTTGGCAAGTTCCTCGCCGAATACACGAACCTGAGCCTGTTGCCGGCTTACCTCGTGGTCTATCTAGGGATCGTTCTCGGCCACGTTCTGCTGTTCGGTTGGCTCAAAAAAATCGTCGGAGAAAAGCTCGTGGCCAGCGACATCTTTGGCCGGCTTGAATTCTACCTGGGCATGGCGGCAGGCGCGGCGCGCTTCGGGTGCATCATGATGGTGGGGTTCGCCTTGCTCCACGCGCGATACATCAGCCCCGATCAACTGGCGGCGGAGGCGAAAATGCAGCGCGAGAACTTCGGCAGCATCACGTTTCCCACCCTGGGGTTGATCCAGCAGTCCGTCTTCTAGAAATCCGCCATTGGCCGCGCGGTCAAAAAATATCTGAACGAACAATTGATCGCCGCCACGCCGCCCAACCAGTACCTGGTGAAGCGGGAAAGCGTCACCCGTCGCCGCGAGCGCGCCGTGGATGAAGTGATGGGACGGTGACCGTTCCGGCCTTCGCTGAGTCGCCAGCCGGATTCTGAGTTCTGAAGATTTGGACGCCGTTCAAAGTGCGGGGAACCAGTACATGAAACTGTGATCAGAATGCCGAGCTTGATCATGGACCAAGTTAAGATGCAGCGAACCTGGCTGTAGTTCCGTTCACCATGGCCGGCCTCTTTTCATCTGCGACTCTCGAACAAATCCGCGCGGGCAGCGACATTGTCGATGTGATCAGCGCGGTGTTGCCGCTCAAGCGCGCCGGGGCCAACTTCGTCGCGCTTTGCCCTTTCCACAAAGAAAGGACCCCAAGCTTCAACGTCAATCCGCACAAGCAAATCTTCCATTGCTTCGGCTGCCACAAGGGCGGCGATGTGTTCACCTTCATCCAGGAATATGAGAGCATCAGTTTCACCGAGGCCGTGCGCCGTCTGGCCGAGCGCGCCCGGATTCCCTTGGAGTTTGAGAAGCAACCTGGCGCCCAGCAGAACCGGTTTCTCAAGGAAACGTTGCTCGAAATTCACGAGCGCATCGCCCAGCGCTGGCACACGAACTTGCTCAATGACGGGTCCGCCGAGCCGGCCCGCGCCTACCTCGCCAAACGCGGGGTCGCGCCGGACGCCGTGAAGTTGTTCCGCCTGGGTTATGCGCCGGACACATGGGACGACACGGTGAACTGGGCGAAATCTAAGAACTACGACTGGCCGCTCGTCGAACAGGCCGGCCTGATCATTCGCAAGGAAGGCGACGACCGTTACTACGACCGGTTTCGCGGGCGGCTCATGTTTCCCATCTGCGACGAGCAGGGCCGCGTCATTGGCTTCAGCGGCCGCGTCATTGCGGGCGACGAAAAGACGGCCAAATACGTCAATTCGCCGGAAACGCCGATCTTTACCAAAGGCAAAGTTTTCTTCGGCCTCGACAAATCGAAGCGCGCGATCTTGGACGCCGGATGCGCGATCATTTGCGAAGGGCAGCTTGACCTGATCGCCTGTTACATGGCCGACGTGCGCAACGTCGTCGCGCCGCAAGGCACCGCGTTCACCGGCGATCACGCGCGCATTCTCAAACGCTACGTGGACGAAGTCGTGCTGTGCTTTGATTCCGACACCGCCGGACAGGCCGCGGCCGTGCGCGTTCTGGACAGCTTGCTCGCCTCAGGCCTGGCGATCCGCGTGGCCACGATTCCCGCGCCGCACGATCCGGACAGTTACATCAAGGAGTTCGGCGGCGCGGTGTTTCAGCAGTTGATCGGACAAGCGGAAGGTTTTTTTGATTTTTACCTCAACCATCTCTGCGCGGCCTACGACGTGAACTCGGACAGGGGCCAGATCGCCGTGGCCAGAGCCATGGCCGAGGCCGTCCACAAAACCGGCCACCAGGTGATCATCGACAAATATGCCCAGAAGACCGCGCTGCGGCTGGGTGTCGCGCCCGAATCCATGCGCGCGGAGTTCCGGAAGACCCCTGCCAAGGCGTCCGCATCGCGAGAGCCAGCCGAAGCAAGCGCGCCGGCGCCACCGGAGGCAATGCCTCGGCCCAACGCGCAGGAATTCTGGCTGTTGAAACTCGCGCTCCTCGACGACGACGTGCTCGATTGGATCGCGGCTCACCTTGATGCCGATTGGATTCAACACGCGCAAGTCCGCGAAATCCTTTCCGCGCGACTCGCCTTGCACCACCAGCAACCGGAGGCCAGCGTGACGATGTTGCTGGATCAATTCGAGGCCCGGGCCGTGCGCAGCTTGATCAGTGAAGCGCTTTCCGAGAACAGGCCGATCCCGAATCCAATGCAGCAACTCCAGGACTTGGCGTTTCGTCTGCGCAACCAGTCTTTCGACCAGCAACTCAACAAACTGATCCAGCGTTCGAGCCGCCCTGAGACGGGCGAAGCCGAACGGCTCCAGCTTCTGCGGCAACAGCAGGAGTTGCGCGCCGCCAAGAGACAACCGCTCGCGCCGCGCGGACAGCCAGGCGCGGCCTGAGATGGCCTGGCTCGACTGGGATGCCGGCCGCGAGAGCCTTGGAGGGTTATCTCCGAGGCACGGAGTGGCGGAAGAGTCCAGAGCAGGCTCTAGGCTCAGAACTCTTGACATCGTGGAATTATCGTGGCCCCGCTCCGTCTCCGACAATCCCCTTCCCTTCACCCCGGCCCTCTCCCTGGGGAGAGGGAGAACTGGCGACGCGCTCGGAATGGCCTCGCGGCTCAGGATTTGGCTACCAGAGCGAACGGATTCCCTCTCCCTGGTATCTGTTTAGCGTGGCTTCAAGATTCCTGTGCTCCGATCCCTCCTCACGCCCCTTACCCCTCACCCTCCCCCTCTCCCCAAGGAGAGGGAATTCCGTCCTCCGCGACGGATAAAATCGCCCCGCTCCGAGTCCACAACCGCAGCCATTGATTCTCCCTCTCCCCGAGGGAGAGGGCCGGGGTGAGGGGAACAGGGGCCAGCCGCCGCCGGGATCAGCAATCCTGAGGCTGGAGGCCGGCTGGAAGCCTGCCTACGTTTGCAGAAACTTGGCGATCTCGGCCAAGCCAGCCGTCCGCTCTTCGCGGCTTTTCAAGTTTTTTATTTTCCCTTTGGCAGCGCCGTCTGCAGATCGCTCGATTTTGACCGTGAAAGCCGCGTTCAATTCGAGCGCGCGCTTGAATTGTTTGTCCGATTTGGCGGCGGTAAATGAATAGTCCGCACTCAAGCCGGCGTCGCGCAGGCTTTGAATCAGACGCAGGGATTCCGGCCGAAGCGCCTCGTCCTCGATCAGGCAAAACACATCGAGCCGCGCGCCCAATGCCGGAAGAAGTTTCCGGTCCTTCAGCAGTTCCAGCAGCACCACGTCGCCCATACCGAAGCCGAGCCCGGGCAAATCCACTTTTCCGCCAGAGATGAGTTTGACGAGATGGTCGTAGCGCCCCCCGCCAGCGATGGCACGCAACTCGCCTTTCTTGTCGAATGCCTCGAAGACTACTCCCGTGTAATACGCCAGGCCCCGAATCACATTGTAGTCGATCTTTACGTAGTCGCCGAGACCGCGCGCGGAGAGATTCTTCAACAGGGCGCCGAGCTCGGGCGTCGGCTCGGCTGCGGCGATGAAGGCCTGGACTTGATCGAGCGAGAAACCGAGCGCCCTGAGTTTGGTGTCGCTTTGGCCCGGATCGGTTCGCTCCAATTTGTCTATGATCTGGTAAAAATCGTCCTCGTATTCCGCGTGACTGCCGTAACGCGCGAAAAAATCGCGCCAGGCCGTGCGACTGCTCAGGCGCACGACAAAGTCGTCCGCGGTCAATCTCAAGGCGCGAAGCGAATCGATGAGCAGCGCCAGCAACTCGGCATCCGCGGCGGGGTCGTTCTCGCCAAAAATGTCCGCGTTGAATTGGAAATGTTCGCGCAGCCGGCCCTTCTGCTGGCGTTCGTAGCGGAAGAGTTGCGGTAGGGCGAACCACTTGATCGGTTTCTTGTAGTTCCGCTCGTGCGCCGCGACCATGCGAGCCAGGGTGGGCGTCATCTCCGGGCGCAAAGCCACGGCGCGGTCGCCTTTGTCGGTGAAGTTATAGAGCTGGCCGACGATCTCAGCGCCGCTTTTAGTGGTGTAAAGCTCCAGGGATTCGAGCGGCGGGCCGTCGTATTCCCGAAAGCCGTAGCGGCGCGCGATGCGACGCCAGGTATCGAAGATGTAATTCCTCGCGTCGGTGCTCCACTGATCCTGATGCGGCAGCGGTTCGGGATAAAAATCGCGAAAACCCGGCAAACGTTCCATGCGGAGATTTAGCCACAAACACCGCCGGGAAGCCCAGGAAAGAAAAACGGGGGCGAGGGTTTCTTCGCTGTTTCCAGTGCCGGGCGCTAGAAAATCCGAATGACGAAATCCGAAATCCGAACCCAGAGCTACGGTTTGGGCTGAACTGGCGACGCCGCGCTTTCGTTCGGGGTGAGTTTCAGCACGGCCTCGCGCATTTCCTTTCCCGGTTTGAATTTGACGACGGCGCGAGGAGGAATGCGCACGTCGGCTGCGGGCGCGTTGGGATTGCGTCCGACGCGAGCCTTGCGGATTTTGACTTCAAAGACACCGAAATTGCGCAACTCCACCTTAGTACCTTTTGCCACTGCTTCAGCGATGTAATCGAGAGTCTTCTGAACGACCTCCAGGACTCGTTGCTGAACCAGACCCGTCTCCTCACTGATTCGAACCACCAAGTCACGCTTTGTCATAGGGTTAGTTGGGCTGAGTTTGGGTTGTGCGCAGTCGGCTCTTCGCTACGCGGTTTTGTATAACTCCCGTGACTCCAATGGTCAAGTGAGTAATCCGATCCCTTAAACGATCCTAACTTTCGATCACATTGATCTCAACCGGTTCGACACTGACCCCTTGGCGTTCGAGCCATTTGATGGCTTCTTTCATAACGGCGCGTTCCCCATCCAACTCGAGACAAACAATTCCGATTTCGTCGGTCACGCTCGCCTGGCGAACATTGGTGATCACGTCAAACTTGTGGCCCAATTGCCAAATCACGGGCGTGGTAATCAGCCGAGATGGGTACATGAGCCAAAGCCGCTTCTTCTCGCGCGGCCGAGAAGGTGGGGCGGAAGCGGGCTTGGGTTTGGTCTTTGTGGAGGCCATGGCGTGTAACTTGAAATCTCAAATTTCAAATTCGAAATCTGTTCATCCTCCGGCAATCGCGGGGATAATGCTGATCTCGTCGCCGCTCTGGACGGGCGTCTCTTGATTTTGCAGAAAGCGGATGTCCTCCTCGTTCACATAGACGTTGACGAAGCGGCGCACCGCCCCGTCGTCATCCAGCAAGCGCTCTTTGATGCCCGGAAATCGAGTTTGCAATTCAGCGATTGCATCGCGGACGGTGTTGGCGTTCACCTCGACGAGTTCCTCGTTGTTGGTGAGTTTGCGGAGGGGCGTGGGAATTCGGACTTTGACTGGCATACTTAACGGCTTTGCAAACGGCTTTGGTTTTCAGTGTCTAAAAGGGCTTCGAATTCACGCAGGCTCGGTTTGATCTCTCGCGTGCGCCCGGCGTGACCCACCACGGCGTCGAGGGTCTTTAGACCGTGCCCGGTGATGCAAAGCACTGCGGAACCATTGGCGGGAATCTTGCCACTGGCAATGAGTTTCTTGGCGACGCCGACGGTGACACCGCCGGCGGTCTCCGCGAAGATGCCTTCGCATTCAGCGAGGATCTTGATGCCCTCGCGAATCTCGTCGTCGGTCACATCCTCACCGGCGCCGCCGGAATCTTTCAAGACGCGCAGAGCGTAGAATCCATCGGCCGGCGTCCCGATCGCGAGCGATTTGGCAATGGTGTTCGGTTTGACGGGCTTGAAGAAGTCCATGCCGGCCTTATGCGCGGCCGAAATCGGGGCGCATCCGGTCGCCTGGGCGCCGTGAATCTTGTAGCGCGTTTCCGGAACCAGGCCAAGTTTGATGAACTCTTGATAGCTCTTGTGGATTTTGGTCAACAGCGACCCGGAAGCCATGCAAACCACGGTGTGCTGCGGGACGGTCCAGCCGAGTTGCTCCATGATTTCAAAGCCCATACTCTTGGAGCCTTCGGCGTAATAAGGCCGCATGTTCACGTTCACAAAGGCCCACCCGAACTTGCCCGCGATCTCGGCGCAAAGCCGGTTGACCTCGTCGTAATGGCCTCGGATCCCAATGACGTTCGCGCCATAGATCAGGGAGTTCAGAATCTTTCCTTCTTCCAAATCGGCAGGGATGAATACGTAGGCCTTCAATCCCACCGCCGCCGCGTTGGCAGAAACCGAATTGGCCAGGTTGCCGGTCGAAGCACAAGCCACTGTCGTGAAACCCAATTCCCGCGCCCGGCTGAGCGCGACGCTGACGACCCGGTCCTTGAAGGAAAGCGTCGGATAATTCACCGTGTCGTTCTTGATCCAGAGCTCGCGAATGCCCAGACGCCGGGCCAGACGGTCGGCTTTGACGAGCGGTGTGAAGCCGACTTGAAAGCCGACGGTGGGCTCCCGAATCACCGGGAGCAATTCGCGGTAGCGCCACATCGTTTTTGGTCGGCCCTGAATGGTTGCTTTGGTCAGCGTGTGACGCGCGCTCTCGTAGTCGTAGAGCACCTCCAGCGGGCCGAAATCAAATTCACAGACGTGCGTGGCCGTGAGCGGGTATTCCCGACCACACTCCCGGCACTTCAAGGCCTTCATGAAACCGTCGTTCTTGTCCATAAGTCACGTTTCGCGGCGCGTTGGCGGGGCAACAAAAAGCCCCTTCCCATTCGGATGAGAAGGGGCAAAGTCATTCGACTTTTTCTCATCTTCCCCAAGCGGACTGCGCTCGGGCTGGAATTGGCACCTTGTCACTGAGCGTCGCGCATCAGCCGGTTGCCGTGGTTTCGTCGGGCCAGTCCCTTCACCACTCTGAATGAGACCGTTGTATCAACGGATGCGGATAGAATGATTCGTGGGCCGCAAGCTGTCAAATGTTTTTCCGCGTCGGCGGTTCCGTTCAGTTCTGTTCAGAGCATGCTCGACGGCTGGTGGGCGCGCGAACGGGTCAGACTGAGGGCACCGGCATCCAGCAGTCCGACGCGAACGATTTCCTTCAAAAGCCCTACGTCCCCAGCGAAGCCTCCCGGCGAGTTCGCCTCGTGCTCGATGCGCCTGAAAAAGCGGAGATTTAGCTAAAGTTTTCCAGGCGAGGTCCGATTTACAGAATAGGCCGCGGTAGGCCTGTACTGCCGCACAGGTTGACGGAAAAACGCCTGGAACAGTTTTTCCACCGGCATGGATGCCGGTGCACAACAGACAAAAGGATTTGTCTTATGGTGACCTAATTTTCTTCGGTCGGCGGCTGGATTCAACGCCAGCATAGCCGTTCCTCCCAAATCCAGATTCAACAGAAGGCTGCTTTCGTGTAAGCATGGCGGCCTGGCTGGGGAGTGGTTTTGTCGCAAACTGCAGACGTGAACTTCCTGCAATTCGACAGCCGGCTCTATCCGCCAGGCGCTGGTTCGCAGAAAGCGGGTGGATTGTAATTCCAGCTTGGCTGGTTACGGCCCACTTTGGCTGCCTTCCAGGGAACCCGGATCCAGAACAGCGTGTTGGCGTCATTCTCGGCTGCTCTCGTGCAACTTCCGCCTGGCCGGATCGTTGTCGGCGTGCGGAACAGTTCGCCGTGTCGCCGCTTTGGTGCGCGCAACACAGAACATGCTGGACGCGTGATTCGCGCCAGCCTGCCGGCCTTTGCACAGTTTTTGGGCAGCGCTCGCGTTGGCAATCGACTCGATTGCTCCAACGGACCGGATGAATTGCAGCGGCGCCACGACGCGTGCCGCCCGCTTCGGCTTAACCGATGCGCTTCCCAGTTGATGAGAAGAATTTGACCGGAGCGTTTTGCTCCTGGGCAAGGCTCAAGGCTTGTTCCACGTGCCTGATGTTTCGGTCATAGGACGCGGTAGCCTTTTCTATCGCAACAGGATCACGGAAGACGCCTGGACCAAGGTCTTCCAAACCGGCACGGATGCCGGACGCAGCAAATAACAAACTGACAAAAGGAATTGTCTTATGGTT
>Ga0233424_10000421_pt1 | contig 54784 bp, 42 predicted proteins | sample Watercolumn_Towu_FD_181011 | JGI IMG/M metagenome (GOLD analysis project Ga0233424, IMG submission 181011) | Freshwater microbial communities from Lake Towuti, South Sulawesi, Indonesia - Watercolumn_Towuti2014_125_MG | ecosystem: Environmental > Aquatic > Freshwater > Lake | place: Indonesia...
ATCCTCTTCAAAATCCCAGCCGATCTGACTGGCCTGCCGCTGCTGCTGTTTGTGGTGGGGCTTTGCGCGGTCTTTTTCGCCGCCGCCGGGATGTGGCTCCAAAGCAAGTTACCGGTGCAAGGGCCGGCGGCTGGCTCGCAGCCATCGCCGGAAGCCGAGCTGGCGGCCCACATCCCTGCCTTCGCCATCGTGCTGCCGTTCGCGTTGCTGGTGATGCTGACGGGCCGCCTGCCGCTGGCGAACCCGTCGCTTGTGTTTGGCCTGGCGCTACTGCTGGTTGGGATGCTCTTCGGCGTGACGCGCTTGTTTCGTTTCGAGTGGCTGCCGGCCATCGGCCTGGGTTGCGTGGCGGCGCTGGAGTACTCCTGGCACTTGCGTCTGTTCAACGCCGATGCCGCTCTGACATCGCTGGTGTGGTATGTGGTTTTCTATGCGGCATTCGCCGCGTTTCCTTTCTGCTTTTTACGGCAGTTTGGGGAAAGCAGCGGCCCGTGGATCGCGGCGGCACTGGCCGGCCCGGCGCAATTCTTCCTCGTGCACCGATTGGTGAAGGCGGCCTGGCCCAATCATGTCATGGGCTTGCTCGCCGTTGCCTTCGCGGTGCCCGCGTTGATGAGTCTGGTGGCGATTCTGAAACTTCTCGCAGTGGATTCGCCCGCGCGAAAGACGCAACTCGCGCTGTTCGGTGGCGTGGGCTTGTTCTTCATCACGCTGATTTTCCCGCTTCAGTTTGAGCGGCAATGGCTGACTGTGGCGTGGGGGTTGGAAGGGGCGGCGTTGTGCTGGCTCTTCCATAGAATTCAACACGGAGGCTTGAGGCTGACCGGCGTCGCGCTGCTCGTCACGGCCTTTGTCCGACTGTCGTTGAACCCCGCGGTGCTCAGTTATCATGCGCGCAGCGAAATGCCTGTTCTCAACTGGTACCTTTACACCTACGGTCTGGTGATCGTGAGCCTGTTCGCCGGCGCGCGTCTGCTCGCGCCGCCGCGCGACCGCGTTTTGAATGTGAACGCGCCGGCATTGCTTTGCACGCTCGGCACCGTGCTGGCTTTTTTGTTGGTCAACATCCAGGTCGCCGACTTTTTCACGGAGCCGGGCGCCAGCACGCTCACGTTCAAATTCTCCGGCAATTTCGGGCGCGACATGACTTACAGCATCGCCTGGGCGTTCTTCGCGCTCGTGTTGCTGATCATCGGATTGAACCGGCAAATCGCGGCGGCGCGGTACGCGGCGCTGGGACTTCTGGGTGTCACCCTCTTGAAGCTGTTTTTGCACGACCTCGCGAAACTCGCGCAGCTTTATCGGATCGGCGCGCTCATCGGCGTGGCCGTGATCGCCATCATGGCGTCGTTCCTTTACCAACGCTTCACCGCAAGCGTTGCCCGGACTGATGAAAACAAAGCAATTCCTCCGGTGGCGCCGGAATAGGACGAATCAAGAACTGCCCGTGGGGAGCCTCCAAAATTCTTCGCTCCGGAATCGAGCGCGGCGGCCTGAAGGACGCGCTTCGTGCGCTGCTCTTTTCCTCGTGCTGTTTCTCCTGGCAGTGCGAGAAGCCCACACCGCCCCGTTCACGGAGTGGCCCCAGCGACAGACCTTCGAGGTCGACGCACCCGGGCTGGTCAAGGTTGCCTTGCCTCCGCCAACGTTGGACGTGCTGAGGCCTGGGTTGGAGGACCTGCGCGTTGCCGATCCAACGGGCAACGAGATGGCAGTTTTCATCGACCGCACCGCGCCGGAGCGGCCGGTGATCCAATCCGCCAAATCGTTTCAAACCACGTTGCAGCCCGGCGCCACGACGCTTCTGATCGAGTCCGGCACGACCTCTGCCATCGATGCCATCATGCTCGAAACGCCCGATCGAGATTTCATCAAGGCGGTGCGTGTGGAAGGCTCGCAGGACGGACAGAATTTCACTCCGGTCGCCGAGGGCTTTCCGATTTTCCGACAGGCCGGCGTGAGCGAACTCAGCGTCCGCTTGCCCTCCAGCCTGTGGCCGAGGCTGCGGCTGACGCTCGATGACGAGCGGTCGCGGCCGGTGGCCTTCACCGGTGTCCGCGTGCGCATCGCAGGTGGAGACGCGCCCACGGAACTCGTCCCAGTCACCGTCAAATCGCGCGAGGAAGCGGGCGGCGAAACGCGGCTGGTTCTCGATCTCGGCGCCGCGAACTTGACGCTCGCCACTCTCGAATTCGACACACCGGAGACCCTCTTCCAACGCGAGGTCGTTCTGCGCGTCCCGGAAGTCGTCGGAGAGGAAATCCGCGAGATCGAAGCGATGCGCGGCACCATTTACTCGATCAACCCGGGTCCGCGTGCGGCCACGCGGAAACTGACGCTGACTTTCGAACGCCAGGTGTTCTCCCGCGAACTGATCGTCGGAGTCCACAACCTCGACAGCCCGCCGCTGGCGCTTCCGTCCGTGCGTGTCACGCGCCGTCCGGTATTCGCGATCTTTCAGGCGCGCGCCACAGGGACGCATTTTCTTTACGCCGGAAACAGTCAGTGCCCCGCGCCGCGATACGATCTCGCGCCGTTGGCTGAGCCATTGAAGAAAACGTCCGGCGCCGGGCTGGTTCCGGGCGGCCTGGAGTCCAACCCCGCCTTTCGCCAACCCGAAACCCTGCCGGGTCTGGCCGACCTTGGGGCGGCGATCGACACCGGTGGCTGGCGATTCCGCAAGGCGATGAAACTCGCGCGTCCCGGTCCGCAACAACTGGAACTTGACCTTGAGGTGCTGTCCCGCGCCCGCGGTGACCTGGCAGATTTGCGGCTCGTGCGAGAAGGCAAACAGGTTCCGTATCTGATTCAGCGGACCTCAATCTTGCGCGCGCTTACGCCGGATGCCGCCGGGGCAAATGACACGAAGCTGCCGCGGCTCACTCGATGGAAATTGGCCCTGGCCCAGCCGAACCTTCCTGTGACGCGTCTGGAATGCCAGGCGCGCACGAAGATCTTCCAACGCTCCGTCCGCCTCTGGGAGGAAGTGCCGGACGGGCGTGGCGGCAAGCTGCCTCATGAATTGGGAAGCGCCGAATGGAGCCGGATGATGGATTCCAAAGAACTTTCTTTCAGCGTTCTTCTTCACGCGCGTCCGCAATCCACGACGCTTTTTCTCGAAACCGACAACGGCGACAATCCGCCGCTCGAACTCGAGAACTTCCGGTTGTTTCATCCGGTGACTCGGCTGGTCTTCAAAGCGGACGAAGCGCCAACACTTTACTACGGCCACGCGGCGGCGACGGCGCCGCGCTACGACTTGAGTCTGGTTGCGCCGAAATTGCTGGCTTCAGTCAAAACGGCCGCGGCTTTGGGCGCGGAGGAGACGCTCAAGAAAGCAGGTTGGACCGAAGGCGAACCGCTGACCGGCGTGCGTGGCTGGATTTTCTGGAGTGTCCTGGTGCTGGTGGTGGCGGGATTGATGATCGTGGTGGCACGCCTCCTGCCAAGGCCGTCCGGTCACTAATTCGCGGGCTTCAATCCCTCCTCGGCCCCGAGTCCTCGATCGAGCCAGCCCGGGTACCATCGGAACACATTCCCCGTCAGGCTGCCGATAAAGATTTCGTTCTTCTCCGTGACATGAATCCAGTGCCCTGGACTCTCCATGGCACCCAGGATTTTCCCGCTCACCAGATCGATGCGCATGATGCGACCAGCCAGCGTGTCGTAGGTCAGATTCTCAATGTTATTCCGATGCGTGATAACCCAGACCTCGTCTTTGGGCGTGATGAAAATATTCTGCGTCGCGCCCAGGTGCGTCCAGGCGCGCAAATATTTTCCGTTCGCGTCGAAAATCTGGATGCGATTGTTCTCGCGGTCGCTGACATACACGGTCCCCTTTGAATCCACGGCAATCGAGTGCGGCGTGTTGAATTCGCCCGGCTTTCGGCCCGGCTTTCCCCAATCGAGCAAATAATTTCCCTCGGACGAAAACTTGACGACGCGCGAGTTCCCATAGCCGTCCGAAACGTAGAACTCGCCCGTCGGTGCGAACGCGATGTCGGTGGGGCGATTGAACGTGTCGGGCGTCGTGCCCGCTTGCTTCTTTTTCCCCAGCGTCAGGAGCAATTTCCCGTCGCGCGTGAATTTCATGACTTGATGATCGCCATTGTCCGTGACCCAGACATGGCCTTCCCGATTGACGCGCATCCCGTGAGGATTGCCAAACATTCCGCGGCCCCACGAACGCAGATATTTTCCCTTCGCATCGAACACCACAATGGGATCAGCTTTCTTTCCGCGTTGAAACACATAGACCTCGCCCGCCGCATCCGCCGCCACCGCGGACACGCGCCCAAATTTCCATCCGTCGGGCATGGTGTCCGCCGGCTCTTCGCCAAATCGGATTTGAACGCGATACTTCAACAAGCCGCCTTCGTGCGGATACCAGCCTTGTTCGGCGCCTTGCAGCAAGGGTGAAACGCATGCACCCAGCAATGCAAGAATCCACGGCACTCGCCGCATAACTGCGAAGAACAGGTTAGGGGACATGGGAGGGAAGAGTTCGCTTGGAGGAGTCATGATTCGGACTGTGCCGCTGCCACACTGGGATTTCAATTCGAATGTAGGGTTTCCCAATCATTTCGTCCCGCTGACGCTCTGTGCTACGCCAACGCCAATCGCTGGTCACTCGTGGAAGCACTGGGGGCGGTTGCACCGCAGAAAACGCGCTTGCGAGTCAACTGCTCCGCAGCCAATACTCGACCACGCACCCACGGCGGGCTCGCCCTTCTGCGCGTGCTAGCCCTTCAGTTAGCCGTGGAAGATGGGTTTTGGGAAGTCGCAAGCCACAAGTAGTGAACGCTTGCCGGTGTGGCGAAATGGCAGACGCACAGGACTTAAAATCCTGGGACCGTAAAAAGTCGTGCGGGTTCAAGTCCCGCCACCGGCACCATAAGTTGTCGAAGTCGCAGCGTTAGGAGCGTTGAATCGTTACAGCGTGAAAAAGTGTTCCTGGGATCAAGCCAGGATTCCTTTGATTACCTGAGCGTCCATGACTCCGGTCAGTCGCTCCTTCAGGCCGTTGCGCTCGAAGAACAGTTCTTCGTAATTCATCCCCAGCAAATGGAGAATAGTCGCGTGCCAATCTGGAACGCTGACGCGGTTCTCCACCGCGCCCAGTCCCAGTTCGTCGGTTGCGCCAAATACCGTTCCTCCTTTGACGCCCGCGCCCGCCATCCAGGTTGTGAAAGCGTTCTTATTGTGGTCGCGTCCGGCGTTCTGCTCGCTCTTGTCACCGGGCAACTGCGCGATGGGGAGGCGTCCGAATTCGCCGCCCCACAACACGAGCGTTCCTTCAAAAAGGCCACGTTGCTTCAAATCACGCAACAAAGCCGCGATCGGCTGGTCCGTTCTCTCACAAGCGGACTTCAGTCCGGACGCGATGCCGGTGTGATGGTCCCAAATCTGGCCATTGATGAAGATTTGAACAAAGCGAACGCCGCGCTCAACGAGCCGCCGCGCGATCAAACAACGCCGCGCATAGGAATCGGTCGGTTGCCGCCCGACTCCGTAGAGCTGCAGCGTGGCGGGAGTTTCCTTCGAGAGATCCAGCGCTTCGTCCGCCGCCAACTGCATGCGCGCCGCGAGTTCGTAGCTGGCCATGCGCGCCGCGAGCCTCGGTTGGAAGGGCCGCGCGCTTTCGTGGGCGCGGTCCAGGCGCGACAAAAAATCGCGGGCGAGTTGCGAGATCACGGGCGCGTCTTCCCTTTCCGGATGCAGATTCAGAATCGGCGCGCCCGAAGGCCGGAAGGGCGTGCCCTGGAAAATCGGCGGCAGGAATCCGGAACTCCAGTTTTCCACGCCGTTCACGGGCAATCCGGCCGGATCGGCCAGGACGACGTAGGCGGGGAGATTTTGGTTCTCGCTGCCCAAACCGTAGATCACCCACGATCCGAGTCCGGGATAACCCGCGCGCATTTGCCCGCTGTGAATCAGGTATAAGGCCGGTTCGTGCGTGATGTTCGTCGTGAACATCGACCGGATCACCGCCAGTTCGTCCGCCTGGCCGGCGAGATGCGGCAGCAACTCGCTGAACCACATTCCTGATTGCCCATGCTGTGCGAACTTGAATGGACTGCGCAAGATCGATCCCGCCGCGTTCACGTTCTCCACCTCGCCCGCGATCTTGTCGAAGTAGGATTCCCCATGATGTTTGTCGAGCATCGGTTTGGGATCGAACAGATCGACCTGGCTGGGGCCGCCGTTCATGAAGAGCTGGATGACGGCTCTGGCTTTTGGAGGGAAGTGCGGCGGGCGCGGCTGGAGATCGTAGGATCGATTCGCTCGCCCGCCGTCTGGAACCTCGGAAGCGAACGCCTCGAATCGGGCGCCGAAATCCCTCCGAAACAAGTACGCCAACGCCGTGCCGCACAGTCCGCCCGCCATGCGTTCGAACCAGGCGCGGCGGGAAAGGCTGGACAGATGCGGAGGCGTGCGCGCGGACGATGAATCGGCGAGTGAAACGGAAAAGAGCGCCTGGACTTCTCCCCCTCGGAGGGGGAGAGGGTGTCCGGAGGACGGGTAAGGGGGAGGTTCGTGGGGAGGAGGGGCGTCGATACGAGCTTTCCCCGCTTCTCGCTCCTCTCCCCACTCGTTCCTTGCGGGGAGAGGAGGAAGATCCAGCTTCGCCCTGTCCGCCAGATCACCAGTGGCAGAGCGAAGACGTGCGGCTATGGATCGACGGGGATCGCTTTCTGAATTCGTCAACGGGCGTGCATTCATGTTTGTCCATTCAATCCACGTGAAGAAACTCAGCGGAATTCATGAGCGCGTGGCAAAGTGTGGCGAGCGCCTGATTGTTTTCCAAAGTGAATCGGCCCTGGGCGTCAGCCGGCGTTTCACCGGGCGCGCTCTCTGGTCCGGTCTGGGCTTCAGAAATCTTCCGAATCAACTCCGCGCTTGCCGCTTCTTCTGAGACGCTAGGTATTCTGGTCAGGGCGATCAGGTACGCGCGCTGAATTTGACGGGCGAGATCAGTTCCGGCCTCCCGGACGACGCGCTCGGCGAATCGTTCGGCCAACTCGCGGACCACGCGATCGTTGCGCAAGTGCAGCGCTTGCGCAGCGACGATGGATTGGCTGCGTTCGAGACAATTCGGATTCATGATCGGCAAATCGAACACCTCCATCACCGTCGGAATGTCTTTGCGCAGTTGCTGCGCGTAAATGCTCCGGCGCCAGCCGCCGCCGGTTTTGCCCGGAACAACGACGCCATCGCCGCGCGCTTGCGCGGGCACGGGCGGCCCGAAACATGTTTCAACCAAAGAACCCGCCACGACAACCAGGCTGTCCCACACGGCCTCAGCATCGAGCCTGCGCAGCGGCATCCGCGAAACCAGCGCGTTTTCCGGATCGATCGCAAGCTGCTTTGAGGATAATCTGGAACTCTGGCGATACGCGCGCGAAGTGACGATCAGCCTGTGCAAAGATTTCAACCGCCAGCCTTGCCGGACAAATTCCTGGGCCAGCCAATCGAGCAATTCCGGATGCGTCGGCGGCGAACCGGTTTTCCCAAAATTGCCGGGGCTTCTCACCAAACCCTGGCCAAAGTGATGTTGCCAGACGCGATTGACCATGACCCGGCTGGTCAACGGATGCTGCGGGTGTGTCAGCCAGCGGCCCAACGCCAGCCGGCGGCCCGTTTTCCGGGCGCCAGGCCACGGCGCACGCACGTCGAATGGGATTCGCTCGTCCATCAAGACGGCCAGCACGCCGGCTTTCACGAGAATTCCAGCGCGTTCGGGCTCGCCTCGGCGATAGAGGTAAGTGGCGGAAGGCTCGCCGCGATCCCAAAGGGCAGAAATGCGCGGCTCGGGCCACTTCTGGTTCGACAGCGCCGCGAGCTCCTCGGCGCTCTTTTTGAACTCAGGATCGAACTTCTTCAGTTCGTTCGAATCGGGCGTGAGCTTCTTTTCGTAGCGTTCCGCCAATTGGACTTGCTCGGGCGTCCGTCTGGCGGCCGGTGTAGCCAGCATTCTTTCCACTTCAGCACGGACCGATTCGGGCAGCCCGGCTAACTGAGCCGCGCGATACTTCTCCCGCAGCCGGCTTTCCGCGTTCTTCAACTCCGCCGCTTTGGTGTCGATCTGGCGTTGGACTCGTTCGTTATGTTCGCTCCAGGCCTTTCTCTCCTCTGGCAACACGAACGAGAGCGAGCGTTCGTCCAGCTTGCCGCTGTTCACGGCGCCGCCATAAGCCCGATGATCTGGTTTGAGCCAGTCGTACTCGTCATACGCGCCTTTGAACAGGTCGATCAATCGATAGTAATCCCGCTGTGGAATCGGATCGAACTTGTGATCGTGGCAACGGGCGCACTTGAGCGTGAGTCCCAGCACGCCGGAGCCGAACACGTCCATCGCATCCGCGACGACCTCCAGACGATCCGGCACGAAACCGGTGATGTTCGCCCAAGTCGGGTCCGGCCCCATGCGCAGAAACGCCGTCGCCACGAGATTGTCGTAAAGCTCCTTCGTGATGGCCGGGGCTGTTTCATAATCCGCCAGTTCATCGCCGGCGAGTTGTTCGAGCAGGAAGCGGTCGTAAGGCTTGTCCGCATTGAAGGACTCGATGACGTAATCGCGGTAGCGATAGGCGAACGGGCGCGGCAGGTGCTGCTCGCGCCGGCCTTCGACGTCGGAATATCCGGCCACGTCCAGCCAGTAGCGTCCCCAGCGTTCTCCGTAACGGGGGGAAGCGAGCAAGCGGTCCACGAGATTTTCGTAAGCTTGCGGGCCGGCCTCGGCGAGGAAGGCCAGGGTTTGCTCTGGAGTGGGTGGCAATCCGGTCAGATCGAAGCAAACGCGCCGGAGCAATTCGTTCTTCGACGCTTCCGGCGCGAAGCTCAGGCCGCGTTCTTCAAGTTTGCTGAGGACAAACAAATCGACCGGGTTGCGCACCGGAGCTTGTGGGTTGACGGAAGGGACAGAAACCGGCCTGAGCGGCCGAAAGGACCAGAACTGGCGATCCGCCTCGTGAACGAGAGGATCCTGGGGCGTGCCGGCGATGTCTGGTTCGTCCGCCGCTTCGGGCGCTCCTGCGGCGATCCATTCGATGATCTTTGCCAGATCGGCGGCGCCAACCGGTTTGACGCTTGCCTCGACCAATCGTTTGCTCGGCGGGCATTCGCCGGACTGGAGGCGCTGAACGATCCGGCTTTCGAGCGGCTGGCCTGTCACGAAAGCCGCGCCGGATTTGCCGCCGCGAAGCATCGAGACTTTCGTGCGCAGGTCCAGATTCCCCTCCTGTTGTCGCGCTCCGTGACAAGCCGAACAATGGCGCAGAAGGATGGGAAGAACGTCGTGTTGCGTTAGCGCCGCGCCACCACGGGTCAAAGCCGAATTCACATCCTGTCTTGGGGGCGCGTTTTGCCCCATCGAATCGGCGGGCGCACAAACCAGCACCAAGGCGGTGACAAAGGCTCCCCAAGACTCAACGCACTCCCTCGCTCCCCGCAGGAGGGGAGATTGCGGTTGACGCACGCTACTGTGCTCCCCTCCTCGGAGGGGAAGAGTTGAGTTCATCGCTTTAATACACGAGAAGGTTAACCTGAAATTCGAATTTCCGACGCTCCTTTCGGCAAAGGAAAGCAAGCCGTGATAAACTTCCCATCACGGCACCAGGTCCCGGGAGCCAGCTTCAAGAGCGCGCCGACTTCGCGGAGCGGTTTCATCTCCGCGTCCACGCGCAGACTCGGAATTTGAAGGTCGGTTGCCGGGAAGCGGACGGTGAAATCCGGGCACGCAAAAGGCGCATGAAATTGAACGCCGCCGCCGGCGCGTTTCACGAGAGTCAATTCTTTCGCCGCCCAGTAGCGCGCCACTTCGCTCAGCTTCATCCAGACGAGATTGTCGAAGCGCGCGTGCAGTCGCCGCACGACTTCCTGGAAGATTTTGAAACCGAGTTCCTGCCCGTTCCAATAAATGCCCGTCCAGTGCGCGAGCATCAACGCCGGTTCGCCCCGCTGGATTACATCGACCATCCGGCCGCGCTGCAAATCGTCGGTGATGAAACGATCCACGCCGCCCGGCGGCGTGCAATCCCAGCCGCCTGTCCAGTCGCCCGTGCATCCGAGCACGCTCACGACGCAGCGCGGATCAGCCGTGTCCAGGCCGCTGGCGTATTCGACGCGAGGCGCGACGCTTTGATCCCCGCGATCGAACAAGTCCCGGAAATAATGCGGAATCTCGGCGCCGAAGACGTCGCGCACGGATTGCAAGGTGGCCTGCGCGAGCTGCGGGCGGGCGCGAGTTCCGAAGCCGCCCGGCGTTGTGATCCCTTCGCAAGGCAGTCCAATGTTTTTCAGAATCCGCAGCGCGTAGGCCATGTAATCCGCGATTTCATCCACCGACCTTCCGGTAGTCCATTCCCAATTCTCCATGAACTTGGGCGAAGGATCAGGATACGGGTGGCCGGTTTTGGTGTCGATGACGCGCGTGTGGGTCACCATCTCCGGGTGAATGTCCCAATGGGGCATCAGGAGCCTGCGCACCAATTCGAGGCTGGCTTGCAATTCCTGGTGCGACCATCCCGGCAAGAGACGGTCGAGCCGCCCGACACAAGCCGGATACGGCACGATGCTGTATTTGCCCTTCACACCGTGCTCCGCGCACCATTCGCCGAACCTGCGCACGAAGGCGTCTGGAATTTCCGCCGGCCACTCGCGCCAGTTTTTCTTGTAGGTTGGATTCGCGCCGCAAAATGCGAGGTCGAACTGCGACATCGAAAAGCGATTCAAGTTCACCAGGCAGGTCGAGTCATCAATGATGAGACCGACCGGCACGCGAGCGCGAGGGTTCAGGATGGTGATGCCGTCGGCGCGCGGTGGACGTTCGCCGGTGGATTGGGCGAAAAGCGAATTGGGCTTAGCCATTGCGCTCAAAACGCCCAGCGAACGCGCGGCGGCGCCCAGGAATTGGCGGCGGGTTTGTTGATTCATGGAGTCCATTATAGGCGATTGGCTGGAAGGTTGCATCGGCAATTTGCGCGAATCGGTAATGCCGGTAATGCCGGGCGCATCTCCGCATGAGGACCATGAGAAATTCACTTGGTCAATCTGCTTCGTTGCACTCACAATCCGATGCAAATTTGAAGACGCACGTGATTACCAGTACCGCCTCTTCACCAACTCAACCTGAATCCAGCCCAGTCCCCCTCTGGCAACCGATGCTCCTCGGCGCTTTCGCCGGCGGCCTGGGCTGGGGGATTCGCGGCCAGTACGGACACGAAACCGGCGCGATGATTGCCGGATTGCTCGTCAGCCTGGTGCTCGTGTTTCTGTTCTGCCCTCAAGCTGCTTTGCTCCCAGCCGCGCGCGCCATCGCCATGGGAACCATCGCGATCGGGTTCGGCGGATCGATGACGTATGGACAAACGGTCGGACTCACGCACGACGCGCCGCTCATCGGCAACTGGGCTGCGCTGCGTTGGGGCATGCTCGGACTCGCGATCAAAGGAGGAATCTGGATCGGGTTTGCCGGTCTGTTCCTCGGCATGGGATTGGGCGGCGTGCGGTATCGTGCCCGGGAGATTCTCTTTCTCATGCTGGCCATGCTGGCACTCTATGCGATTGGCGTCTGGGCGCTGAATCGCCCGTTCGATCCGACCAATCGAATTCTTCCGCGGATTTATTTCTCCGACGACTGGCGTTGGGAACCCGGCGCGGATCTCAAGCCGCGCCGTGAATGTTGGGGCGGCCTGGCGTTCGCGTTGCTTGGCGCGTGGGTCTGGGCCAGCGCAATTCGGCACGACCGGCTCGCGCGCAATCTGGCGTTCTGGGGTGTGCTTGGCGGAGCGCTCGGTTTCCCGCTGGGCCAATCGTTGCAAGCGTTTCACGCCTGGAATCCGGAACTCTTCAAGACCGGCATCTGGTTCCAGCTCGATCCAGTGATGAACTGGTGGAATTGGATGGAAACCACGTTTGGCGCAACCATGGGCGCGAGCCTGGGCGCTGGGCTTTGGCTGAATCGATCCAAGATTGGCCTGCGCGAGGAATCCGGAGCGATCGAGGCCACACTGGCGCCCGCCATCGAATGGCTGCTCGTCACGCTCCATGTCACGTTGCTGTTGCTGGCGGAGTTCTCCTCAGTGCGCACAGTGAGCGCGTTTTACGATCTTGGCCTCGTGCTGGGGTTGATTCCAATGGTGGCCGTAATTGGCGGCCGCTGGTGGCCCTTCCTGCTCGCGTTGCCTATCACAGCGCTTCCCATCGCGGGCAAAACCATCCGCCAGCTTGTGTATCGCGAAAAGGCGATTGGGCTTGTCCCTGGCTGGTTGCTCTATGGGGTCTTGCCGCTGGCCTTGACGGCCTTCGCCGTGCATTGGTTCGCCCGGACTCTCCACCGCGACCATTCTGCCGGCGAATTCGCTCGTCGAACCCTGCTGCTTTGCACGTGGCTTTACTTCAGCCTGAACTACGCGTTCTTCCATTTTCCCTGGCCCTGGGCCGAATGGACCAGCCGAACTCCGAGTGCGCTGGCGTTCACTGTTTGTGCACTCGGACTCACGCTGGGCGCAGTCCTTGTCGCCAGGAAACCGTCCATTTAATCAACCGCCAGATCGGTCGCACAGAAGGCGACCTCCACTTTCTCCTATCCAACCCCGTTGATCATCCGCCGTGCATGCGTCTTGACCTGGGCGGCCGGCGCGTGGGACGGAAATACAGCTCCAAGGTTTGGACTCCTCCATGCTCCGGGTTGCCAATCAGCCGCTGTCCTCTGCAATCCACCACCAAATCCAGGACTTCCAATGGCACCTGACCAAGGAGATTGGGGACGCGCTCCGGAACTTCGGCGACATCACAGATCACCCACCGGTTCATCAACTCCAGCCTGACCGCTCCATATCTGCGAATTTTTGCCGGTCCAGTCGCAGTTGAAACGCGTGCGGTTTGCAGCGGTTCAAGGCCGAGCGCCTTGATGACGCTCGGCTTCAGCGCCAGTTCGGTCGCTCCCGTGTCCACTAGCGCTTCCACTTCGAGCGACCGCGGCCTATCCCTCGTCAAACCGCGCTCCCGCACGATTTGATCTCCGTAATTGGTGAGCTTGATCCTGGCGACGACCCTCCCCATGCGATTTCGCTTTTTCATGCGTTACACTGAGAGAGAACGTCCGAGGAGTCAACTTGGTTTGCCGATTTGCCAAGAAACGGTGAAACCTCAAACTCATCGCCCGCCGGCCAATGACATGCAGACCAATTCTGCGTCGCTGCGAGCGGACACATGACGATTCGCATAGGCCAGTGGAGTCCACGCGCATTTCTTGTCCCCGAATTGATGGGTCGGCTCGATCAGCCGCACGCGGCCGATTTCCCGGTAGCGTTGAGGCGTGAGTTGGGCCTGAATCAAGTTCCATTCATCCGTGAAGAGAAACACGGCATCACGGTTGGGTGTCAAATGAATGATCGAGCCGTTTCCCAGTTTCGTCACCGTGTTCGTCTGCCAGATTTCCTTGCCGGACTTTTTGTCGAGCGCCACGACACATGCGTCCGGCTTTCCGCAGATGTAGAGAATCAGCAACTCGCCTTCGATCAAAGGCGAGGGTGTGATTCCGGAGAACGCTTCCAGGCCGTATTCCTTCGCAAGACTCTTTTCCCAAACCACGGCTCTCGATTGGGCGTCGAAACAGAATAGTTGGCCGGTGGCGCCCACCGTAAACAGCTTGCCGTCTTGGACAATCGGCGTGGCGCGAGGGCCGCCCGCGTTTGGGTCAAACGCCCAGTCTGGATAATCCACGGCATATTCGTGGCTCCAGTGCGCTTTGCCGCTTGCCGAATCAAAGCAGAGAACCCGCTCCTTGGCCTCAGGGCGCGCGATCTGGACGTCGGTGACGTAAACTCGCCCGCCCGCCACAACCGGACTGGACCAGCCTCGCCCAATTGGCGCCCGCCAGGAAATCTTCAAGCCGCCGGCCGGGAATGATTCCAGGATGCCCGTTTCATTCCAGACGCCATCGCGATTTGGCCCGCGCCATTGGGGCCAATCGTCGGAGTGCGCAACGACGGCAAGAAACAGCCCCAAACCGAGCGCAGCGATCAAACGCGCGTCATGTCCGAAGGTCACGCGGGAGCCGCAGCCATCTCTGCCGTCAGTTGCTCAATCTCGGCCTGGAGGCGGCGGATTTCTTCGAGCGGCCCCTCGGCCAGAATGGCAAATTTTCGTGGCTGAGATGGCAAGGATTCGCGGCGCAGCTCGGCGAGGGATTGGTTCATCAGTTCTAGCATTTCCACGGTTTGCGTTAGAATCGCTTCTCTATTGTTCATAGTCTGAGTCCCAACAAACCTTTCTTCAAGTCCGGGGCGGGGCGCACCCTACCGAAGAACTCGACAAAACTCCTGTACACGCTGCTGGCTCGTTCCGCAACGATCACATCGAACCCAAAGCGACGCCGCAGAATCGTCCGCGAAACCAAACTGTATTCCGACATCGGCAGATCGCGCTCGAAATCGTGCCCCGGCTTCAACACGGCGATAATATCGATGTCGTTTGGCACGGCCTTTGCGGTTACGAAGCTGCCGTCGATGAGCAACTCCTCGAACAATCCGCTGGCACTCGCCGCTTGAACGAACTCCGACAACCGGGCGAAGAGTTTGGTACGCCGGTCACTTTCTTGAAAGTTGCCAAACGGGCTGCAGATTTCATCGATCTGTGCGTCGTGAATTCCCACCGGCAGCAGGCCGTCTGCGTTGAGCGGTGGAATCGGCATTGCTCGATTCAACTGAACTTATTCCTCCGATACGCCCCCATGGCCGGCGCGTCGGGATTCACGTCCGGGCCGAAGTAGCGCAGCGTCACGAGCGGTTCGGTCTCGCTCGTGTTCTCAAAGGTCACGCCCGCTTTCGCGCCATCCTCCGTACAAAAGTATTCGTCCTCGGTCAATTCGTGGAAGCGGATCAACTTCGGTGAGTTCAATGGCTGGCCGTTGATCGCGCCTTTGCCTTGCACACAAATCAGGCCGTACGCGCCGCGGTCCTTCACGGTGCAGCGCACCCCCGGCTCCACCGTCAATTCCTTGGCCGTGAAGTATTGCTGGCCGTTGATGTCGCCATAAACAATCCAGCGATCCACGAACCCTTCCCTGCGCGTGTCGGCCACGGGCACCGGCTCCAAATAATGATGATCCTTGAACTTTGGATCGACATTCGCGTCCCAATCAAGCTGGTCCACGATGAAGTCGAGATCGCGGTGTTTGCTCTTGGGCATGTCTTTCACGAGCAGGCTCCAGGGCACGTAACGGCCTTCAACCATGCTCTGGTACATGCCGAACACGTCGCTCCCCCATTGCGGCTCATAAGTGCAGAGCGATCCGGGCGCGTGCAGAATGCACGGACCGACCAGCCAACCGGTGCCGGGCTTGAGCCGATAGGCTTTTGACAAATCCAAAATGCCGTTGTCCCCTTTGTTCCAATCTTCGAGACATTTCCTCACCTGCGCCTTCGTCGTGCCGGGTTCCAGGCCGAAGAACGTGTAAGGAAAATTGTTGCCGACATTGTTGTGCTGCGGCGGGAAATAATAGCTCTCCGGCTTGCCCTCTTGCTTCACGAGCCTGGCCTGCTTCTCGCTCTGGTGCATGTGATGCGGGATCGGCCCCATGTTGTCGAAAAACTTGGAATAGACCGGCCACCGCTTGTATTTGTTCCAAAGCCGTTTTCCAATCAGCGTCGCGCCGCAATCCGCCACCGCCTGCCGCAAAGTGAAGCGCTGCTTTCCCACGACGACGTAGCTCAAGCCTTCGTCCGGCACCCGGCCTTCATTAGTGGCCTCGGTCGTGGAAGCGAACCACCGCTCGTCGATTCCGCCGCGGTTGGCGCCGTAAGCGTAGGTGTCGTCCGGATGCAGCTTGAGGCGCAAGCCCGGTTGGAGAAAGGACCGCGGCACCCAGTTGGGCGCGAGACGGAGCAGGCCGCCGCTCGCGGAGAGTTCGGCTTCGACTTTGGATTGGGTGTTGCCTTTGATCGTGCGGAGGGAAGTAACAGTGTTGATGCTCATGATTTGGTTTCCAATTCGGTTTCACCCTGTTTAGTTCGGCTGCCTCTTTGCGTCAATCTTCTCCGTCCCGAACCAGCAATTCTGGCGCGTTTGGAGCGCGGCCTTCCAGGCCGCAGCGGCCCCGCCAGCGCGAGGCGGCTCGGAACGAGACCGTTGCGCCCAGTTTGAGGAAGCCGCTGCGCCCAGGATGGGCGCGCGCCGAGCCAAATGAGAATTCCTGCCCCGAACCCTCCTCTCGGTTCAAAGTTCAAAGTTCGGTGTTCGGCGGTTTTCTTGTTGTTCCTTCGCCGCAAGCTCCTCGATCTGGCAAACGAGCGTCTCGTCACACATTTGTTTCGTAGCGAGCGCCGCAGTCGTAAAAGAAGAAACTGAACACATCATGAAGCGGCTGTGCATTTCCGAAAAGAATCGAAGCTGCCGGACGAAACCACTTTTCTCAGTCACGCGCCGTCGTCATCAAATTGGCTCGCAAAGTTCTGAGTCTGAGGAGACGAAATGGATTTCGCCCTGCCAAACAATTCGTGCGCATCAGCCGCTCCGTGATTGTCAATCTGGACCGCGTCAAGGAACTGCAGCCCCTCTTCTACGGCGACTACGCGGTCCTCCTGCACGACGGCACGCGGCTGACTTTGAGCCGGAATTATCGCGACCGACTGGAGAAGCTCCTCGCAAAGCCGGTCTGAAAATAGGCGCTGTCCCGCTCAGAATCTTGGTTCGCGGAGGGACGGATTCCAACTCCGTCCCATTCGGAGATGCGCCCGACAGCGACGCGGGCATGCTCCAGTGATCAGTTTTCAGTAATCAGTGATCAGAACCCAGAACCGTTGTCCGACCGGACTCGCCGTGCTCTTCGAGTCGCGAAGGCGGCGAGAAACGCGGGAAGCACACGGCTGATTCATGAATCCAGTGAAAGGAGCGCGGACAACTTGGCCGCGCGACTCAAGAACGAAACTCGCCAACCGACTCGCGGGCAGGCTGCCCGCGCTCCTTCTTGAGAAGCCATTCCAAGATTTTCGCCTTGATCGAATGGACAAGGTGCCGAATCGTTCGCAGAAGTATGGTCCGCGCTGATCCAGAAGCCTCCCAGGTTTTCCCCGCTCTTCAATCCTTCCTCGCAAGGAGAGGAAAGCGAGCCGGCGTCGCCGCTTTGCCCGCTCTCATCCGCGCGCCCCACCGCGCTTTCACGCTCATCGAACTTCTGGTCGTGATTGCGATCATCGCGATTCTTTCGTCACTGCTTCTGCCTGCACTCGCCCGCGCCAAGGACCGCTCGCGTCAAGCGGCTTGCTTATCCAATTTGCGCCAGATCGCGCTGGGTTTTCATCTGTATCTGGGCGATCACGAAGATCGCTTCCCGGATCGGCGCGATTTGAAAACAGCCCTGGGATATATGCCCTGGACGGATTGGCCGAAGTCAGATCCCCGCGGCGGATGGGCCGCAGTCGTCTTGAGCAATCAATTGAACTCCGACCGCATCTGGGTTTGCCCGGCCGTCAATGGCTCGTTGCTCCGCACTGAGGTTCAGACTTTGCAGATTTCGCGCACCAACGACACCAATTCCGTAGTCTCGTACTGGCTCTGGCGGTTCGACCGCCCGGATGATCCCATGCCGCTCGACAATTTTTGGGGAAAGACTCCGGAGCAGTCCTTGCACGACGTCCGGCTGGCCAACAACCCGGTCGTGGGGCAACCTGAGTCCCTCTCCGAGGTGGAACTGGCCGTCGATCCCTATTTCCCGAACACCGTTCCCAGCCTGCCGCCACACCTCAAAGGCCGGGCCTTGCATTCGCGCGGGCGCAACACCTTGATGCTCGATGGCCGCGCGATCTTCACGCGCGATGCACGCGTCCGATGATTGGGCGGGCTCCCGAATCTCTAGGCCGGAACGATTCAGTTGGTTCTGGGAGCGCACGCGTCTCGCGTGCCGTGTACGGCGTCGTATCTGTTTAGCGCAGTTGGATTCGCTCCGTTCCTTTGAAGCGCCTTTTCCCTCACCCCGGCCCTCTCCCTCGGGGAGAGGGAGAATCAATGGCTCCGGTTGTGGACTCGGAACGCATCCGATTTCATCCGTGCGGAGGACTGAATCCCCTCTCCTTGGGAAGAGGGGGAGGGTAAGGGGAAAGGGGCGTGAGGACGGATCGGAGCACAAGAATCTTGAAGCCACGCTAAACAAATACTCGGCGTCTCGCCGAACACCCTGCTGCGCTCGCGACCCGCACCGTTTGGTTCGGCTTCCACGCACCCGGCCAGTCGGCGAGACGCCGGCTGGAGCATCCGAGACGGATGCGCTCCCCTTTTCCAACGGAATCGTTCCGGCTAAGCAGGTATTGGTTCCCTGATGAACTCAGCCAGGACGCTCACTTCGATTCGCCTGGAGCTTTTACCTTTCCTGCGCCTCATTTTGGAGCTAGGCATATGACGTTCTATGCGCCCAAACATCCCGGTGTTCTCCCGAGCTTTCACGTTGATCGAATTGTTGGTCGTTATCGCCATCATCGCCATTCTCGCGGGGATGTTGATTCCAGCTTTGAGCCGCGCGAAGGAGAAAGCTCAGCGCGTCTCGTGTTTGAACAATTTGAAAACCCAGAGCCTGGCCTTCATCATGTACGCCGACGATTATGACAACCGGTTTCCCACCGCGGATCAAACGACGGCGTGGAAGCTCGATGCGCTCTACGTCATGAGCAAAGACCAGGGACTGACGCTGCTGACCTACGGCATGGAAGGCGGCCGGGTTCGCGCGAGCGTCGCCGAGTTCGAGCAGGAGATCAAAAAGAGCGGCTTGCCCACGGCCTGGAAATGCCCGGCACGAAAAGATCATCCCCGGTTGTTCGATGAAAAGGGACTTCTGCACGTCGATCATTATATGTTGCTGGCGGGCCTGTCCGGGACCCGATTCAAAGGCACGAATTCGCCCGCCCGAACGAGCGACCCGATCGGCCCTTTGACCGCCGATCACACGATGGTGTTTCCGACTCAAAAGGCCTGGACCTCGAACCACGGCAAGAAGGGCGCGGTTCCGGCGCTGGGCCAGGTGAATGCATCGAACGAACCGGCCGGCCACACGCAATCGTTTAGCGACGGCCACGCAGAATGGGTCATCGAGAAACGGTTCGTGCGGACGCCGCCCACTTCAGCTTATCCAAAGGCCCTGTGGGTCTCCGGCTGGCCATGGGACTGGGCCTGGGTGGAATAGCGCCCTGGCCGCGTCGATCCGTGGGCGCCGACCTTCGCGGTGAGCGCGCCGCTCTTTCTGGGCGCGTTCTTGCGCAAACCCTCGTTCCTGCAACTTGAGTTTGAAAGCGCCCGACAGGGCTGGCAGCGGCTCATCGGCTACGCTTTGGGGACGCGCCGAAATCATGTCCTCCTTCGGAGATGCGACTTGAAGGCCCGCGACCGAGCCAAACTTTTTGGACACTTCAAAGCGGTTCGCTATACTCCTCCGTCATGAGCGATCGAATTGACCTCGGTTGGCGGAACTCCACGCGATTCTCACTCTGGTTTGCCGGTCTTCTCATCTTGCTTTCACGCGCAGATGCGGACTGGCCGGCGTGGCGCGGGTCGGAGGGTTCGGGTGTTGCATCGGACAAAGATTTGCCAGTCCGTTGGAGCGCGAACGAAAACATTCGCTGGAAAGCACCGCTGCCCGACCGCGGGAATTCCTCGCCCATTGTGTGGAAAGACCGCCTGTTCGTGGCCCAGGCCATCGAGAAGAACGGACTGCGGACGCTCATGTGCTTCCATCGCGCGCATGGCAAATTGGTCTGGCAAGCATCCGTGACCCACAAAGAGTCTGAGGAGACTCACGAAGATAATCCTTATTGCTCCGCCTCTCCGGTCACGGACGGCGAACGCGTCGTCGTTTGGCACGGCTCGGCGGGCGTCTGGTGCTACGATCTGAAAGGCAAAGAACTCTGGCATCGCAATCTCGGCCAGCAAAAGCACGACTGGGGTTACGCCGCGTCGCCAGTGTTGCACGGTGATCTTTGTTTCGTTCACTTCGGTCCGGGCGAGGGCACGTTTCTGATCGCGCTCAACAAGAAGACCGGCGAGACGGCCTGGCAAGTGGATTTGCCGCCCGTGCAACCGCCGCAAAGAACCGATGGTTTTGCGGGGCGCCGCGACGGGTACATCGGCTCGTGGAGCACGCCGATTCTCGTCCAGGCCAACAACCGCACCGAGCTGGTCCTGAGTGTCCCGGAGAAAATGCGAGCCTTTGATCCGCAAACCGGTAAACCGTTGTGGGAATGCGGAGGGTTGAACCCACTCATCTATACGTCTCCCATTTACGGGGAAGGAGTCACGGTGGCGATGGGCGGCTTTCTCGGCACCACGATTGCCGTGAGACCAGGCGGCGCGGGGGACGTGACGGCGACGCGCCGGCTCTGGCAATCCGTTCGGACCAAGAATCGCCTCGGCTCCGGCGTCATCGCCAACGGCCACGTGTTCATTCTCAACACCGACGGCCTTGCCGAGTGTCTTGACCTCGCAACGGGCGCGCGAGTTTGGGAGGAGCGTTTGCGCGGCCAGAGCGCCAAATCCGAGTCGTGGTCTTCCATGGTGCTCGCGGGAGACAAGATTTACATCCTCAATCAGTCGGGTGAAACGTACGTGTTGCGCGCGAGCCCCAAGTTTGAACTGATCGCCGTGAATCCGCTCGATGGAGAGCTGACCAACTCTTCGCTGGCCGTCTCTCACGGCGAATTATTCATCAGGACGCACAAGAACCTCTGGTGCATCAGCGAAAAGCAATCTGGAGCCTCGGCGCAATAGAAACGAACGAACTCATGAAAGTTTGGCTTGTTGTCCTTGTTGTCCTTTACCTCGATACACGCTCTTATGTGTTTGGCCAGCCCACACCAAACTCGCCGAACTTTCAGCACGTCGTTTTGTGTTCGGGTCTGCATCAGTCGTGGCGCAACGGCTGTTCACCACGGTTCCCATCTCGAACGAGTGCCGAGGCGCTTTGCCAGCGTCGCACTGTCCCGAAGTGTCCCGGCAGTTTCAGGGTGAACGTCCCGAATAGACGGGACGTTTGTCCCGAAATGTCAGGACATCGCGAAGTTGCACGCTGATTTGCCACAGAGATCACAAAGAAAGAAGCAGAGATGCCACCCACTCTGCGCGGGTGCTCGGTTCCGCAGTCGAAGGCGCCTGGAACTCTTTGTGTTCTCTGTGATCTCTGTGGTTAAACCGCTTTTTCAAGGATGAATGGTGGAAGCGGCACAGACGGCAGATGCGGCAGATGGCTGGATCGACATTGGTTCGTGTTTTCAGGGTTGGCGGGATTAGGCTGCTGCCATGGCCACGAACTTCGTTTCACATCCGATCCCGGCGTAGGCGATGGCTGGCCGCCCGCCGCCGTGCTCGATGTTCTGCAAGCGGCGCGTGAGGGAGTCAGCAACGCGCTGCGCCAGGGCCAGGCGCCCCAAGTGGATTTGGCCCTGCTCGCGCGGCCGCCGGCGAAGCGCAATTGACGGTTACCGACGACGGAAAAGCAGCAAGCGACCAAGCGGACCGTGCATTGGAAAACCGCTTCCGCATCGTGGTCGTGGATGATCATCACGTCGTGCGCGCCGGGCTGCGCATGGTCTTGAGCGAATCCCCTTAATTGGAGGTCGGCGGCGAAGCGGGCACGGCCGATAGGAATTTGCGCTTTCATTCCTGAGCGCGACGATTGCTGTAGGGAGTGTAGGCACAAGAACAAAGCCTCTCCAAAGGGGGAAACTCACATCTGCGAGAGTTCCGAGAACCGTGAGGCGCGCCCATCAGAGCGCCAAAAGCAGTTTCTTGATCTCGGTCAGCCGGGCGCGGGCGTCTTTCTTCGTCAACCGGGGAAACTTGCCCGCCAGCGTGATGTAATCCGCGTTCCGGGTCAGCATGAGTTTGCCCTCCCTGGTTTCCACGCTCGTGATTCCGCGATCGCTCGCCAGAAACTTCAGCTCCGTCACCTGCAGGAGCAGTTCCATGGCCCGCGGCAGCTTTCCGAACCGATCCAGCAACTCACGCCGCAGTCGATCCAACGACGCTTTGTCCGTGACTTGAGCGAACTTGCGATAAATCTCGATGCGCTGCCGGGCCTCGCTGATGTATCGGAACGGAATGTAAGCCGGAGCGCGGCCGAGTGCGGAATGCGGAATGCGGAATGCGGATTTGGGATCGGCGCTTGCGTCCGCGCCCTCCTCTGATCTTCCCGCCTTACGGCTCTTGCCTTCTGTGCTCCCCACTGCCCACTGATCACTGATCACTGACAACTGATCACTGCCCCCCGCCCCTTCCTCCCCTGGACTCAACGCCAAAAAATCGAGGCGAACCTGGACTTCCACACGCGGCTTGACCTTCTCCCCTTTCAACGTGCTGATGCTCTGCTTGAGTAACTGGCAATACAGTTCGAAGCCTACGGCCGTGATATGGCCGCTTTGCTCGGCGCCCAGAAGATTGCCCGCGCCGCGAATCTCCAAATCGCGCATGGCGATCTTGAAGCCGCTGCCCAGACTCGAATATTGCCGGATCGCGCTGATCCGCTTGCGCACGTCGCTCAGCAACGCGGCGTGCCGCGGCAAGAGCAGATAAGCATAAGCCTGGTGCTTGTAACGACCCACGCGCCCCCGCAGTTGATAGAGATCGCTCAAGCCGAACCGATCCGCGCGGTCGATGATGATCGTATTCGCGTTGGGAATATCGATGCCGCTCTCGATAATCGTGGTGCAAACGAGCACGTCCGCCTCACCGTTGACGAACCGCGTCATCACTTCCTCCAGATCGTCGCTGTGCATTTGACCGTGGCCCACGATCACTCTGGCGCTGGGCGCGAGCGTCTGCACACGCACCGCGGCGCTCTCGATGTCCTGAACGCGATTGTGCAGGTAGAACACCTGGCCCTGGCGATTCAGTTCGCGATGGATCGCGTCGCGGATCAATCGTTCGTCGTACTTCGCGACGATCGTCTGCACCGGAAGGCGATCCTGGGGCGGAGTCTCGATCGTGCTCATGTCGCGCGCGCCGGTCAGCGCGAGGTAAAGCGTCCGGGGAATCGGCGTTGCGCTGAGAGTCAAGACATCGACCAGGGTGCGGAGGCGCTTCAGCTTTTCTTTGTGCAGCACGCCAAAGCGCTGTTCTTCGTCAATGATGACCAGGCCCAATTCCTTAAACGAAATATCCTCCTGCAGCAGCCGGTGCGTGCCGATCACGATATCAATAGAGCCATTCGCCACTTGCTCCACGATGCGCTGTTGCTCGCGGCGACTGCGGAAACGGGACAACTGCTCCATGCGCACTGGATAATACGCCATGCGCTCGCGAAACGTGTTGAAATGCTGTTGCGTCAGGACCGTCGTGGGCACGAGCAACGCCACCTGCTTTCCGTCCATGACCGCTTTGAACGCAGCGCGCAAGGCGACTTCGGTCTTGCCGTAGCCCACGTCGCCGCAAATCAAGCGGTCCATCGGGCGCGGCGTTTCCATGTCTTTCTTGCTTTCCAGAATGGCTCGCTCCTGGTCGGGAGTTTCTTCGTACAAGAACGAACCTTCGAATTCCCGCTGCCACGGCGTGTCCGGCGCGAACGCGTGACCGGCCTTCGATTCGCGCGCCGCTTGAATGGCGAGCAAATCCGCCGCCAGATCACGGACGGCTTCCTCGGCTTGCGCCTTGGCTTTCGCCCAGCGCGTGCCTCCCAGAGTATTCACAACCGGACGAGCTTTCCCGGCGCCGACATATTTACTGACCAGGTGGGCTTCGGTCACCGGAACATAAAGTTTCGGCGGTGACTGATCCGAATCCCCGGCCGCATACTCGATCACCAGACATTCCTGTCCGGCCGACTGCGCCTCGCGCGCATGGCCGACCGTCTTGCGCCCGGAACCGACCGGCAAAACCTTCAAGCCAAGATAGCGCCCGATCCCGTGTTGCAGGTGTACCACGTAATCGCCTTCTTCAAGCTCCGTGAAATCGATGTCCAACGCCGATCGCGCGGCCACGGCGTGCGGCGATTTGAGCCGCCGGGGCCTCTGGACTTTGTAGCGCCCGAAAATTTCCGCGTCCGTCACTGCGACCAGTTTGCCGGGTTCGTAAACAAACCCGCGCGCGAGAGAGCCGAGCTGGATCAAGAGAGAATCCTCCTCACCCCTTCCCTCTCCCCCACTGCGGGAGAGGGTGTCCGCAGGACGGGTGAGGGGGATCGGCCCGTGGGACGCCTCGGTCTTTAGCGAAGTGTCCAGGCCGTATTCCGCCCAAATTTCCCGGAACCGCTGGCGCTCGCCTTCGTTGTTGCAGAAGACGTGGACCTGATAATCCTGCCGGAGCCAACGGTGCAACTGATGGAAGAATTCCCTCCGTTGCACCTCGGCGATCTGCGGATCGACGGGCCGCTCCGCCATGGGCCGGAACGCTTCCAAATCGCCAAATCGCAGGGAAGCCAGATCGGATTCCTGCCTCCCGTCATCCCGAAGACCCGGGTCTGGTGAAGCCAATTCCGTTCCTGGACCCGATTCCTCCGAAACCGTGGCTTCTTCAGAAATGCCAATCTTCGTCATTCCGATTTGTCGGGCGAGATCGAGCAGTTCACTCCAATCGATGAAATAGGCGTCGCCCGGGGGAATCTGTTCCGCGTAAGCCTGCGCCTGGTCGTCAATGAGTTCGGGCTCGCACACGAGGCAAATTGTGTCCTGCGGAAGATACTCGATCAGCGTGGCGAGATGGGGTTTTGGCCTGGTTGCCTGGGGCGCCTCCGAACCCTGGGGCAGAGTCTCATTTGCGCCGGAGCGCGGCCTTGAGGCCGCTTCAACGCCAGCAAACTCGGCAGGTATCGGAACATCGGAGGCAGTCCGTGTCGGTGGCGTTGAAGCGGCGTAAACGCCGCATTCCGCCTCTGGCTGAAGCAGGCCAAGTTCTCCGGCTGGCGGAAGAGTTGCGCCTTGAATCTGGTCGCGGGAGAGTTGCGTGAGCGGATCGAAGTAGCGCAGGGATTCAAGCTCATCTCCAAAGAACTCCAGGCGAACGGGCCACGGACTCGTCAACGGATAAACATCCAGAATTCCGCCGCGCGACGCGATTTCTCCCTTTTGCGTAACCTGCGCCTCCGGTTCGTAGCCTTGAGCTTCCAGCCACTCGATCAAATCCAGCGGCTCAATGCGGTCCCCGCGGCTTAGCATACGAGTCCGCGCACGAACCACGTCCGGCGCGAACGTGCGCTGCATGAGCGCCGCGACGCTTGTGACAATGACCGGGGTGGGGACTGAGGCGCTTTCCTTGAAGGCTTCGGTCGGACGAGCCTGTCTCCGGCAAGCCGAATCGGATGTGTTCCAAGCCGGTTGAGCGTCTCGCCGGGACGAACTCGCCCGACCTGGTTCGAGCTCCGTAGGCGAGGTGTGGACGCCCGCTCTTCGGGCGAATGACGAAAGTGCCACCAGCGTTTCCAACCGTTCGCTAATGACATCCGCGTGCGGGAGCTTGGCTTCGTGCGGGAGCGTTTCCCACGCGGGGTAGAACAGAACATGACACGTGACAGGTGGAACGTGGGGCCCGGAATCCGTGCTCGATGCTTGAACTGGCTCCTTGATCGGCCCTGTGCTCGCAAGGTTCAATGCCAGCCACGTCTCGATGTCTTGATGAAAGGATTCCTGGGCTTTGACTCCTTCGGTCACGACAACGATCGGGCGTCTGGGAACCAGTTGATGCAGCAGCGCCGCGAAAAAAGGCTGAGCTGCACGGCTGACGCCGTCCAAGGACAAGACTCCCCCGTGCTCCAGGCGCTGGCGCAGGGTTTGCACAGCGGGAGTTTGCAGCACCGCAGCGAAGATGTTCTCGCCCGCCATCACTGAACGATCCGGCGTCAAGCAACGCAAACCTTGCCCCTCGGCCTCTGGCGAGTCAAGCGGCGCCACAAGCGCCAAGCTCTGAATCCCGATGGCCTAACGGGGGGTAACTGAGAAAACGGAGGAAGAATAGGATGGGACACTAGGCAAAAGACTAAAGTTTTTCCGCCGCCGGCCGATTCTAACAGCAGTCGCTTAGCGCCATTTGTTGCCGCAGCGAACTCTGCGGCGGCGGCTTGTGGGCTTGGACCGGGCGAAATATCTGAGCATATCGAGAGTGGTTTGTGCGCAGCAGGCAACGAGGTCCAAGCTACAAGCGCCGCCGCGGCGCGGATTTGTGAAATTGCCTGCAGCTTCGTTGCTTGATGTGTGATGGTGACACGCTCTGGGGAGGCTGTTCTTCCCCGCGCCCGGCTGCAGGCTGCTGTTCCGGCTCTTACTTGACGTTGTAGCGAGTTCGGACTTGCTCGAAGCGCTGCACGGCGGCACGGCACAATTCCTCGTAACTTTCCCGCGTCATCTCCAAGCGTTGCAATACTCCGGCGTCGGGGCACAAATCGAGCTTCGTGTTGGCCAGGGAAGCCTCGATTTTCCGGGCGGCCAGGTTTCCCATGCACACAATGTCGCAAATCGTGTCCGCTCCGTCTTCGGGGTTATGATGGAAGACGATGCCTTTCACGATGCGTTCCGGGAACTGCCAGTGTTGAGCGATAATCCCGCCCAGAAACTTTCGGACTCGTAATCGCCGACGCAGGCGCTCAATTCCGCGGCGGTGAGGTTCACGGGCGAAACAGGCGGCGGCGGCTTCTCGCCAATCTTGGCTTCAAGCATCAACCCCAGCGCGGCGTTGTTTAGCTTGCGGACTGGGCCAACCACGATGTCATCGTTGCACAGGATCGCGACACCCACTTTGTGTTGCGGGATCGCCGTGATGGCGGAAGTGAAGCCATAGACCGCGCCCATGTGGCTGACGGTTTTGTGCTGGCGGAAATTCCCCACGCTGAAGCCCAGTCCAAAGCCGTTTGTGTTCTTCGTCAATTGCGGCGTGAACATTTGCTCCAGCGTCTCGGGCTGAATCACCTCCCGCCCTTCGAGGCGTCCCTCGCCAAATAGACACATCAGAAATCGTCCGAGATCTTCGCAGGTCGTGTAAAGATTGCCGGCCGGGAGAATCCCGAACTCGAACTGCGGCGCGCGGATTTCATTGAAGCCGCCCTGGCCGTCCGCGACGGGCAGGTAGCCGGTCGCAAGTTTGTCCTTGAGCTGGGGCACCAGGCGCCAGCCCGAATGATTCATCCCGAGCGGATCGAGCATGTGTTTCTCCTGGTACTGCTCGAACGGCGTGCGTGAGACCCTTTCGACGATGGCGCCGACGACAGTGACGCCGCTGTTCGAGTATTTTGTCGTGGTGCCGGGCGGGTGAACCAGAACACAGGACACCAGGCTCGCTAACGTTTTATCTGCGCCGGGTTCCGAGGAGTCGAAATAACTGCCGACCGGCGCCTCGCGGATCAAGCCGGAGCGATGGCACATCAATTATCGAAGCGTGATCGGTTTGGTGTCCTCCAATGGGACAACGATGCGAAAATCCGGGGCGTAGTTCGTGATGGGCCGATCGATGTTGAGGCGGCCTTGCTCGGCCAGCTGCATCGCCGCCAGCGCCGTGAACAGTTTGGAGATGGAACCCGCGCGATAAACCGTGTCCGCCATCGCGGGAATGCGGCGTGACTTGTCGGCCAACCCAAAGCCCTTCGCATACAGCAGGCGCTGGTCGTCCACGAGCGCCACCGAGACGCCGCTGATATGGCCGCGCCTCAATTCCTCTGCTATCGCGGATTCCAGCGAGACTATTGCCTGGGTGTAGTCTGTCTCGGCTGCCCCCGACACGAGGACTGCGGGAGTTGGACATGCAAGCAGGAGCAGCGGACCGACCAAGGCACGGAACAGCGCGGGTAGAAAGGCGGGGTTTCGCATGTGCAAAGACTGCCGAACCGTGCACGTCAAAGCAAGACCGCCCGGTCTAATGCGGTCCAAAACGCTGCATCCTGAAGTTTGTCGGCGATTCTGTCCGCGTAGCGCAGAGTTCCACTCTATCAGTATCTCTTGAAATTGTCGCCAGACGCCGACGCCGGACCCGTCGGCGAGGCGCCGACGGGGACACGCGGGGGCGCGTGTGCTCCCCATGGAGTGTGAAATATCCGGCTTAGCGGGCACCGGACGCCTTGCGGCCGCTACGACGTTCCAGCCGCCCTCGGTGCTTCTTCAACCTGGGCGTGCAGTTCCAAAAAATCCAGGACCTTCGTCGTGAGGATTTCTTCGTGCAGTTCGTTGAGGCCGCCTCGATCTCGCAGTTGCTTCGTCAGCTTGTCCGGTTTCATCTGGTGCTGATGGGCCAGGAGCAGAATCTTCTGCGTGATCTCGGATTCGTCCACGCGAATACCTTCTTTCTCCGCGATGCGCTTGAGGAGGAAGGACACCTTCACGCGCTCCTTGGCGTTCGCGCTGGCGAAGTTGTAAATCTCATCCTTTTGCTTATCGATGGATTCTTTGGAAACACCCCGCTGTTGGTTTTCGCGGACGATATCGTAGATCACATTGCGCGTTTCACTCATGACCATGGATTCGGGCAGATCGAACTGAACTCGATCCAGCAGCGCCCGGACAATCTGGTTGCGGACGTCTCTCCGTTGTTTGAAGTTCAGTTCATTCTGCAAATCCTGCCGGACGCCTTCGCGCAACTTCACCATGTCCTCCGCGCCATAGACTTTGGCCATCTCGTCATTCAATTCCGGCATGACTCGTTCCTTGACCTGGATCACCTCGACTTCGTAGGTCGCTTTCCGGCCGGCAAGCTGGGGAGAAACAAAGTTGGCCGGGAATTCCACCGTGAGCGAGCGATGCTCGCCGCCCTGCGCTCCAATCAATTGCTCGCCGAAACCGGGAATGAACGATCCCGCCTTGATGTGAACCCAGAAGTTCGTCTGCTGCGCCAGCCGGGGCGCGTCCGGCACCAGTTCGGCCAGGGGTTTGCCTTCACTCGTGCCGGTGTAGTTCACGACGACGAAATCTTCCGATTGCACTGGCCTCGCCACGTCCACATAGGTCGCCCGCTGCTCGCGTAGCACATCCAGGGCGCGCGTAATGTCTGCCTCCGTGACCTGGCCCACGTCGCGCCGGACCGGCAACTTGCGGTATTCGGACAACTCGAACTCCGGGGCGATCTCAATGGTGGCGGCGAACTGCAAAGGCTGGCCGCGCTCGAATTGAATCTCCTCGATGTCCGGGACGCTGACGACGTTCAGCTTCTGTTCTTTGACCGCTTTGCGGAAATTCTCGGAGATCAGTTCCTTCTTGGTCTCCTCTTCGATTTCTTTGGCGTAGGTCTTGACCACCCGGTCGCGTGGAGCTTTACCCGGGCGGAATCCCGGAAAACGGGCGTGCCGCTGGAAATCCGATGTGACTTTCTCGAAGGCGGCATCGACGGCCGGCGCTTCCACCTCGACACGCAACAGTTTTCGACAGGGAGCAAGAGTTTCAAGTGTTACATTCACAAAGACCTTTCGCCTGAGATACAAATGCCCCGCGTCCGTCTTCCGACGATTGCCGCGGAGCATTGTGAGGCGGAGCGTACGAACTGACCCCAAACGCGTCAAGCCTGAGGAATCGAAGTCGCGCTCTGTTGATTTGAGTCAAAGCCGGAGCGGATTTTGTTTTGCACGCTGGGCTGAATGCTTTCGGTCCCAACCTGCTCACATTGCCTGGCCAGTCGGAATTCCGTGCGGAGAACTTCCGCCTGATTTCATCGAGCAATATTAAAATCACCGAAGTCGAAACCATCCTGCTGGATGAATTTCCCAATTTGGTCTATGTCCGCGTTCATACGGACGAAGGGGTCGTCGGCCTGGGCGAAACGTTTTTCACCGCCGAAGCCGTGGCCAGTTGGATTCATTCCATGGCCGCGCCGTACCTGCTGGGCAAGAACCCGCTGCGGATCGAACAGCATTGGCTCGGGCTAAACGGTTTCATCGGTTTCAACAGCACGGGCGTGGAAATGCGCGCCCGCTCCGCCCTCGACGTTGCTCTCTGGGACATTCTGGGTCAGGTCTGCCAGCAACCGATTCACCAACTGCTGGGCGGGGCCGTGCGGGATCGTGTCCCGATTTACAACACCTGCTCGGACTCCCATTACGTGCGAAAGAGCCAGGATCGGTATATCGAGAAGAATCCTGTCCGGGCCAAGAAGGCACCTGCCAGGCCGCAGCGGTCCTACGAAGACCTGGACGCCTTTACCCATCGGGCCGGTGATCTGGCGCAGAGTCTCCTGGCGGAAGGCATTCGCGGGATGAAGATTTGGCCCTTCGATCCGTTCGCCGAAAAGTCGCACGGCCATTCGATTTCGGCGCGCGATTTAAGCACCGCGCTCAAACCGTTTGAGAAAATCCGCGCCGCGGCCGGCGATCAAATGGAGATCATGGTCGAATTGCACTCCATGTGGGACTTGCCCACGGCGATCAAAATCGCTGAAGCGCTCGAGCCATTCAAACCGGCGTGGTACGAGGACCCGATTAAGATGGACGACCTGGGCGCGCTCGCGAGATTTGCGACGTCAACGCGCGTGACGACGGCGGCGAGTGAAACGCTCGCCACGCGCTGGTCGTTTCGCGAACTGCTCGAACGCCGCGCGGCGGGCCTGATCATTTTCGATCCCACGTGGGCCGGGGGAATTTCCGAGGGCAAGAAGATCGCTTCCATGGCGGAAGCTTATCAATTGCCGGCCACGCCGCACGATTGCGTGGGTCCCGTGTCATTTGCCGTCGCGCTACATCTTTCGGTGAACGCGCCGAACACGCCGATCCAGGAATTTGTGCGCGCCTTCTACTCGACCTGGTACAGAGAGTTGGTCACGGAGTGGCCTAAAGTCTCGGACGGTTTCGCTTATCCGCTGACGGCTCCCGGACTGGGCACGAAACTAATGGAAGATCACCTGGCGCGCCCGGACGTGCATCGGCGATCGAGCAAATGATCCAATTAGCGTTGGGAGGTCATCATGAAAACAGTCAAAAGCGCATCGTTTCTGTTGGGCGCCCTGGCCTTGATTTGGCCGGCGCAGTTCAACGCTGCAGCGGCGAATGCGCCCGCAAGCCTTTACGCGAAGCGCGACACGTGGAGCGAAACACTCATCGCCTCTCGTCAAACCGTGCTGCGCTGGCAAAGCGACCACCTTGATGAGGCCGCGACCAGAGAACTGACCGGCATCTGGGGAAGATTCTCGGCCGACTTCCCCTCGCCGGCCAGATGGATTTCCCGCGATACAGGCACCGGGAAAGAACTGTCCTGGCTCGTGGAAAAGGCGGGCCAGCCAATCCTTGAGCCGCTGATCAGGCGGGCTCTGTCTTCAACCGGCCGCACGCCAAAGGATTTTTCCAACCAGATCGATCACCTCCGCAGCCGCCAACTTTCGGGAGACGACGCGCCGTGGTTTGATCTCTATTCCCGCCTGTGTCATTTCAGAGACTGTCTTCCGGCGCTTGACCGCATCTGGGTTCTGGACGTGCGCCGGCGGGTCCAAAGCGAGTGTGAGCAATTCCTGAGTGAGCCAGGTCTGATCGAAGCAAGTTGGAAAACGCTGCACGGCCGATTGGAGCGGATCAACGAGGCGCTCGGCTCAGGCGTTCCGTTCGATCTGAGCACCGTTCGCGACTCGATCGAGAATCTCGCGGAGACGTCGCCGTCCTTCTTATCGAACAAGGAAGAATTGATCGGCGCCTTAAAAGAACAACAACCTCGCTGGCAGGAGTGGCTGGAAACCGCCGCTCAAGGCCAGGAACAGGCTCTCGATCAGTTGGGCACCGTTGCCGAAGAGATCAGGCAATTTCGCCGCGACCTGTTGCTGGCCCATCTGGCCATGAAGGCATTTCTGCGCGTGCCGGGGAACTACGACCTGGACCAAGAATGGGAAGGTCAATTTGAAGTGCTCCAGCACGATCTCGGCAATCGCGCCCACTTCGCCCGAGTTGTAAAGGAAACATTCCGTGCGGAGGCGTTGGTTCTGGAAAGCGACCGGGATCCGGCTGACGTCGTCTTGCGGCGTGCATCAGCGTTGCTGGCTGATTTGGAAAACCCAACCCCTCCCCGCCGTGAACCTGATTCAACCACCGAGCTGGCCAGAAAACTGGCGGAGCTGCGGGAGGTTAATTCCCAGATCGACCTATGCGACCGCGAAGCCCGGTATCTTCTCTTTGCCAACGCCTGCCGCGTGCGGCGGGAGATTGCTTTCCGGAATCCTCTTTTGAACTTCGAGGAGATCCTTTTCATCAAGCGTCACCGCGCGTAGTACAATCACATGTGCGACCAATATTATGGAATGGCCGCGACGCCTGGTGGCGGGCTCTACGTTCTGGCCGGCGCTTTCGGGCCCAAGCCAACGGTCCGCGATGTTCTCCGCGACTCGGTGGTTCAGAGTCGGCGCCAGGGCGGACGGAAGCTTGAAGGCGGAACGACGCGCCCGCCGAAGCTGAAGTTCGATGGCGAAGGCAATCTCGAAGGCCCGGATCACGAGGGCGGCACCTTTGTCTCACCGGAGCTTTCTTATGACGCCCAGACGATTCTCTTCGCTTACGTCGAGAACACAGGCGACAAACGCCACCGGCAGCACACCGATCCAACGCGAGGTCACTGGCCGGAAGGCCGCTGTTACCACATCTTCAAAGTGAACGTCGATGGCTCGAATTTGCAGCAACTCACCGACGGAACGTGGAACGAATTCGATCCGTGCTGGCTGCCGAACGGTCGCATCGCGTTCATCAGCGAACGACGCGGGGGCTACCTGCGCTGCGGGAGAACCTGTCCGACCTACACATTGTTGGACATGGCCGCGGACGGCAGCGACATCACTTGCCTGAGTTTCCACGAGACCAACGAATGGCATCCCAGTGTCACGCACGACGGACGCCTCCTTTACACGCGCTGGGACTACGTGGACCGGCATGGGGTGACAGCCCACTTTCCGTGGATCACGACTTTGGACGGCCGCGATAGCCGCGCGGTTCACGGCAATTTCGCGCCGCGTGAATTGCGGCCCGACATGGAACTGGATTGCCGGGCCATTCCCGGGATCACACAAGTTTGTCGCCACCGCCGCGCCGCACCACGGCCAGGCTTATGGTTCGCTGGTGCTGGTTGATCCTCACGTGGCGGACGACGACAAGATGGGACCGGTGAAGAGGCTGACGCCTGAGGTTGGTTTTCCCGAAACTCAGAACGGCAAGGAAGCGTACGCCACGGCCTGACCGTTGAGCGAAGACTATTATCTCTGCTCTTACGATGCGGAAGCTGCTTTGGACAAAGGCAGGGCGCGCGGCAACTACGGCATCTATCTTGTGGATGCGTTTGGGAACAAGGAACTGATCTACCGCGACTCGGAGATCGCGAGCCAAAATCCCATTCCTCTTCGGCCCCGTCCAACTCCGCCCATCGCGTCCGATTTGATTAAACGCGCTCCAGAAACCAATCCCGCGGTTCGGGCCAACCACGCCGCACAGGATGCCGACGCGGAAGGAACGATCGCTGTGATGAACCTGTACGACAGCCTGAAGCCGTGGCCTGAGGGGACGCAAATCACGCATCTTCGCGTGCTGCAATTGTTGCCAATGACCGTGCCTTCCGGCGCTCCACCGCACGAGACGGGTTTGCGGGCACGGTCGGCGAGCGATTCGGTCGTGCCGGTTCGCCACGTGTTGGGGACCGCACCGGTCGAAGCCGACGGCAGCGCGCACTTCGTCGTGCCGGCCAACAAGGAGATTTTCTTCCAGGCGCTCGACGCGCGCGGTTTGGCGGTGCAGTCGATGCGTTCCTCAACGTATCTGCAGAAAGGGCAACAACTGGTGTGCGCCGGCTGCCATGAGCCGCGATCGCACGCGCCCCAGGGTTTGACCCAAACGCCGCTGGCGATGCGACGGCCGCCGTCGCGGCTCAGACCAGACGTGGACGGCTCGAATCCCTTCAGCTACCCGCGTTTGGTTCAGCCCGTGCTGGACAAACAGTGCGTGCAATGCCACGCGGAGAAATCGGCGACCGCACCCAATCTGGCCCGCGAACCATTGGCCCGAAATTGGTATGCTTCCTACAACAGCCTCGCCCAGAAGTTCGGCTTTCACGAATATGACGATCGCTATCGCACCACGCCCGGCCATTTCGGCGCCCGTGCGTCCGGGTTGGTGGCCTTGCTTGAGAAGGGCCACTACGACGTGAAGCTCGGCGACGAAGAAATGCATCGCCTGACCCTCAGGCTCGACTGCATGTCGATGTTCTACGGCGTCTATGAGAAGGAGGGCGGCCAGGCGCAACTCCGAGGAGAAATCGTCCGGCCGACGTTGGAGTAGGAGTTAAAATTAAGCCTTGAACTGCGGAATCTTCATCCACTCGCCATCCTTGAGCGCGGACTGGTGAGCCACGACTCCGGAGACAGTCATGTTCAACGCCAAAGCGATATCGACGAGCGGCGTGCGATCCTGGAGAATCGCCGCCACGAATTCGTTCATCAAGTAGCCGTGCGAGCCGCCGTGGCCGCCCGCTTCGACGTTTGGAGGCAGCGGCGGGCGTTTCGTGTTCGGCAAATTCTTTTCCAGGCCTTCGTACTTTCCATAAAACGACCCGCGTTGGCCTCGAACCCGGCCGCGTTCGCCGCCGTCGCCAGGCGTATCCCAACTCACCGCCATGCGCGCCGTGCCGCCTTCGCTGGTTCGGAAAAGGGCGATTTCGGTTCCGAATGGATTCCTGTAACGGTTGTTCGGCGGCTGGAGATGTTTGAGCAAGCTCGGCATGCCGGTGCAGGAAACTTCGGTGAAACTGCCGCCGTTGACACCGAGGCAGTAGGCGTTGGAGTGCGTGGGATACCATTGAGGCGGCAAACCGACGCGCCATTCCTTGAACGACGGAATGGGTTCGTCCATGTAGTGGTAGTATTCGCCCTCGGAATAGACGAGCTGGCCCAGGCCTCCCGCCTGGTAGATCACGCGCATGGCGTAGAGGTCCGCGTGGAAACAGGAAGTCTCGAACATCATATATTTCAAACTGCTCTTCTTGACGGCCTCGAAGAGTCGCCCGGCTTCCTCCAGTGATCCAAACACCGCCGGCACGGCGCACGCGACGTGCTTGCTGTGCTTGAGGACATCGATGCAGTGCCGGGCGTGGCTAGGCGCATCCGTCGCGACAAACACGGCTTCGATTCGGTCGTCCTTCACCAATTCTTCGAGCGACGGATAGGTCTTCCGGCAACGGCACGCCTTGGCCAAACCCGCGCAGCGCTCCGGGATCAGATCACTGACCGCCACGACTTCGACGTTTGGGTGGTCCTGAAAACTGAACGCCGCGCCGAATTGGCAGACACCGTAGCCGACGATGCCGACGCGAATTCGCCGATCGGAAATCGGTTTCCACCCTTTCGAATCCTCGGGATCGGTAGGCGTCTTCTTGAAGCCCTGAATCGGCTTTTCCTGAGCGTAGGCCGTGTGCTTCAGGCTCAGCGCCGCAGAAGCGAGGCCAGCAGTTTGAAGAAACGAACGACGAGTTGTGGGCTTGAGCATAGTCTTTGAATAGGGTTGTCGGCTCCTACGCCTGACCGCCGCGATTGTCAACGCGAAGCAGCAGTTCTTATTGCGCGCGGAGTGCGGCCCGGACTACTCTGTTTCATCACAGAGCAAACCGATCCGAACCGAATTCTGTTCATGAAAGGCATTGGATTCTCCCTCCCCGGTCTATTTCTCCGCGCCCGGCTCCTGGCGCAAAATGACGGTCAAGCCACGACAACTCCCGATGCGCTCACCATGGTGTTGGCCGATGAACTCGATCCCTCCATGAAACATTTGGCCGCCGAGGACGGACTCAAGCCGTATTATCTCTGCTACGGCGTCACGGACGTGGCCACGGTCACTGTCCGAGCCAGTCTCGGAGCGCTCCGCCGCGACGACGCCAGCCGCGCGCGCGTGCTGGACGTGGACTTGCGCGTGGGAGATTACGAACTCGACAACACGCACCAGATTCGCGGCGGGGCGGACGCGGGACGTTTCGGGCGCTCGCTCGGCGCATCGGCTTCGCTGCCGATTGAGAACAATCCGATCGCGGTCAAGCACGCGCTCTGGCAATCGACTCGCGGGCAGCCTGCCCGCGCCCCTTCTTGGATCATCCGTGGTTCCCGTTACTGCGTCTCGCCTTTGGTCACGCGCAGGAAAACTTCCTCGAGGCCCAACTCATCCTCCCAGAGTCCCGTCAGCTTCAACCCGCCTTGCACGAGCGTTTCGGCAATGAACCCTGGATCGGTGTCGTGATCTTTGAAGGTCACTTTCACCTGGCCATCGACTGGGACGGCTTCCGCGACTTCGGGCCGGGCTTTGAGAAGTTCCAGAGCTTTCGTTGAATTATCGCGGACGGTCACCCAATAAATCTGGCCCGTGGCCATTTGATCACGCACGCCCTGGACCGGCCCGGTGTAAATCAATTTGCCTTTTTCAATGATGGCGACGCGGTTGCAGAGGGTTTGCAGTTCGCTCAGGATGTGCGACGAAATGATGATCGTTTTGCCGAGGCGTTGAAGTTCCTGGAGAATGGCCATGACTTCGATGCGCGCCCGGGGGTCCAGACCGCTGGCCGGTTCGTCGAGCAAAAGCAGGCGCGGATCGTGGATCAACACGCGCGCCAGCCCCAGCCGCTGTTGCATGCCCCGGCTCAGCGCGCCGATCAAAGCGCCGCGCTTTTCGCTGAGCCCGACCAACTCCAGCACGTCGTTGACCGTCTTCTCGCGCCTGGAGGAAGGAATCTTGTAGCACGCGCCGAAGAAATCGAGATACTCGGTCACTTCCATGTCTTTATAAACGCCGAAGAAGTCGGGCATATACCCGATCACATGGCGCACGGCGTCGGCGTCTTTCACCACGTCGTGGCCGAGCACGTCCGCGCGGCCTGCGGAGGGCGCCAGGAAGGTGGCGAGGATGCGGAGCGTGGTCGTTTTTCCGGCGCCGTTGGAGCCGATAAACCCAAAGAGGTCGCCTTTGTTGACGGTGAGGTCGATCGAGTTCAACGCAATCGTCGAACCATAGACCCGGGTGAGGCCGTAGGTTTGGACAGCGGGTGTTCCGTTGGTTGTTTCGTTTGGCATAACCGAGACTTCCCTTTCAAAGTCGTCCCTTCCTCAGTTCTACCCCGAGGAGCAAGAGGGCGCCGAGCGACAACCCAAATCGGAGAATCGAATTCATCCCCTGGGCGTGGTCTCCGACGTGATCACCAACCGCAGCAATGTGTTCCGCTGGCTCCGGGGAGGCTTGAAGCCGTTGATCGGGTTGGTGAAGGTGTGGTTCGGGTCGAAGGCCAGCAAGACCGCGTCGGCTCGTTGGACGAGCGGCGTCAAATCCAATCCGGGCGGCGCGACAAAATTGCGCTGCTGCGGGTGGGGTTGAAGGTAGGAATAAAACGACGCGACCGACGCGTGGAGAGCGGGATTCTCGAGCTGGCCGCGCTGATTGTCTCCAAAGGAACTGCGCCGCGCGTCGATGGCTTCTTTGAAGCGGATGCCATGTTGCTGGATGAAGGTCTGGAGCGGAGTTCCCTTGGCCGTGTCCAGTTTGAATTCTTTTTTCTCCCCCGCAGGCAAAGTGCCCAGCTCAAAAACCAGCGCGCGCACGACGAGTCGCGCGTCGGTCAGCGGGTGATCCAGCATGTTTTGCACGCTCAGGTCCCAGGTCGCGCCTTGAGTCGCAACGGAGGCCAGGATCGGCGGAGTTCCCGGTTGGAGCCAGTCGTTGACGTAGAGGAGGCTGGTCCAGACCGGCACAAAAATCTCTGCGCGAAAAGTATTGCCGGACTGTTCGACGGTTGCGCGGCTGCTCTCGCGTCCGCTGCCGTAAAGGTCAAGAATCTCGCCGCGCAGGGTCGCGTGCGTTTGCTCGGCCGCATCCGGAGCCGTCGGAGTGAACGCGACGGGATAGCGGGCGTTCGACGAGGAATAGACGGAGGCGAAGGTGCGCCCGCGAAGATCGGCGCGGTTGGCGCTACGCGGGAGAATATCCACCAGGTGCAGCTCGTTCCACTCCGTTTCCCCCGCGCGCAGTTTGTAGCCGATGAAATAAATCAGGAGCGAAAACAGCACAACGTAGGTTGGGAAAGTAATCCAGGTGAGCATCTGGCGCCCGATCTTTTTCAGCCAATACTGGTCGAATGGGCCGATGACGATCAGATAGACGACCAGCAAAAGGAGGAGCCATTGCACCGGCAATTTGCGCACCTGTCGACTGTCGATCAACGCGCCAAAGACCCCGTCCAGGCTTAATCCACCGTAAGCCGAAATATCCGGCGCGGTGTACCAATCCGAGGGCACGCCGATCAGTTTGGACCAGAACCAGGAGCGGTTCTTCCACGACCGGAACGGTTCGCGTTCCGGGCTGAAGGTCAGAACCGTGACCTGGCCACGGCCGCGTTTGGCATCAATGATCAACGGCCGGCCTTGCGCTTCCAGGACCACGCGTCCGTCGCGAAGAGAACCCGTCGCTGCCGCGGCCTGGGCCTGGGCGAACGCCGGGTCAGCCGAGAGAGTTGCATAGGAGTTTGGGCCGCCGAAATTTCCCCGCCGCCGGGTGGAGATGACCGAAGCGCGCAGGACAGTTTCCTCAGATTCGCCTTGCTGGAGCCATTGCTGAAGCGTGTCGTCCACGGTGACGTTGACCATGTTGTTCAGTTCACAGGGAAGAAGCTGTTGAAGCCAGGGAGTCGAATTCACGTCGGCCAATTGTTCGACGCCGAGGATGAGGTGCCCGCCGCCGCGGACCCAGGCGAGCAGCGCCGAGATTTGATTCACCTTCAACTCCAGGGCTTTCTCCGAGTTCAGGTAGAACACATCCAGCCCCTCCAACGCAATCGGGCTGTCCGGGAATTGCTCCACCAGCATCCGCGCCACTTGCGGTTTCAGTTCGGCCCGGTTTTGCCCCGACTCCGGGAGAGCGGGCATCCCGGCGAATGACCGCGACAACGAACCCATCAAGATGCCTTCCCAGGCCAGAATTCTGGGCTGCAAGTTCTGCCGTTCTGCGTGGACTCGGCCGCGGTCATCCACCAGACGCGCGCTCCATTGGAAAAACCGGCCGCCGGACGCGAACATGGGAACGACGAAACGTTTGCGCGTGTTGGTTGGCAACTCCATCGCCACCCGGCGCACCTGATCCGCGCGCAAGTTGGCGCTGAACAGCTCCAGATAAGCGTTGAAGGTCGGGCCGTCGTTGAAAACCTCGCACGCAATCGGAAACCAGCTCGCCTCGCGCACGACGTTGTCGTACCCGACGAACACGTCGAACTGGAGCTCCGCGCGCAAGGACGCTGCCAGGCCCTGGGAAAGAAGCAGCAGACCGAGCGCGAATTGGAGTCGCCGGGCTGCCCGCCGAAACCAAGTATCTTGTCGGATGCCTCGCGCCGCAGGTGGATTGGTGGCTCTCATGGTCTGTTGACTCCGCCGATTAGTATGCCTGCGCTTCCGGAAATATCCAGCTTTGCCTTTTTGAGTCGGCGCGGCATTGCTGTTTGGACCCGTGACACTCTTTGCCTGCTTAATCTTGCCTTGGGTTAGCGCACTTCGCCTCGGTTCAAAACCGGCCAAGAGGCAACCGGCCAAGAGGCGTTCTCCGTTCTGACAAGACCTACGGCGTTTGCTCACACGCTCAACACCTCGTGCGCTCGGAGCCCCCACCTTTTAGTCCATCTCGCCTTACGTGCCAGCCAGTGAGCGAGACGCCCACTGGAACAGCCGAGACGGCTGCGCTCCCCCGCTTTCAACTGAATCGGTTCGGCTTAGCGGCTACAGGCGCGACCGCCCTTGCGCGAACGTTTGAAAACTCATACAACCCTCGCGTGTCAACCAATCCGCTGATCGACATCCGAAATACGCGCCTGCAAAAGGCGGCCTCGCTCCGTTCCATCGGTCTGAATCCTTACGTCTCCCGCAGCCATCGCACGCAATTTGCCCGAGCTATTCTTGACGGATTCGACGCTCTGCAGGGCCAGGAAGTCACCGTCGCCGGGCGCTTGATGTCCTGGCGCAAGCAAGGCGCGCTGGCTTTCGGCCACGTTCAGGACCAGACTGGGCGGATTCAATTGTTCCTCCGGCGCCAAGTCGTCCAGCCCACGGACGCGAACGCAGGCCGTCTTGGCTACGCGGAAACCAACCTCCTGGACCTGGGCGACCTCATAGAGGCCACGGGCAAAGTCGTGAAGACCGAACGCGGCGAGATTTCCGTGCTGGTTGAGAGCTTGCGCTTGCTCACGAAAGCCATTCGCCCGTTGCCGGACCAGTGGTCGGGTTTGAAAGACCGTGAGCAGATTCTCCGCAAGCGTTACCTCGACACGCTCCTGGATCCATCGTCCTTTGACCGATTTTCAGCCACTTGCAGGATGGTGGCCTCGATTCGGACTTTCCTGAACGAGCGCGGGTTTCTCGAATTTCAAACGCCGGCCATTCAGCCGCAATACGGCGGAGGCACCGCCAAGCCATTCAAAACGCATGTCAACGCGCTCGGCTGCGAAATGTACCTGGCTATCTCGCACGAGCTTTATCTGAAGCGGCTCATTGTCGGGGGTTACGACAAAGTCTATACCATCGGGCGCTACTTCCGGAACGAAGGCATTGACCGCAGCCATCATCCGGAGTTCGCGATGGTCGAGACCATGACCGCCTACGAGAACTACGAATACAACATGAACTTGATCGAAGACATGTTCCGTCATGTCGCGGTGAACGCTTTCGGGCGGACCACCTTCAACGTGCGCGGCCATGTCATCGATTTCAGCCAACCGTGGAGCCGCGTGCGCATGGCGGACGCGGTGAACGAAAAGACCGGCGTTGACTTCACGGCGCTGCCAACGGTCGAGGAAGCTAACGTGCGGCTCGCCTCCCTGGGGATCCAGGAACCGCAGCCGACCATCGGCGAGGCGCTCGTCAAAGCTTTTGAAGTCAAAGTCGAACCGGAATTGATCCAGCCGACGCTGGTGTTCGGGCATCCGGTTGAAATCTCGCCGCTGGCCAAGCCGATGGCGGCGGACCCGCGCTTTGCCGAGCGTTTCGAGATTTTCATCGCGGGCATGGAGTGCGGCGACAATTGGTCCGAGCAGAACGACCCGGTGCACTTGCTCGAAACCTGGCGGAAGGCGTACAAAGCCGAGGAACGCGACGCCGGCAAATTCCACACGCTGGATTTTGACTTTGTCGAAACGCTGGAGTACGGCATGCCCCCCACGACCGGCATTGGCCCCGGCATCGAACGCATGGCCATGATTTTCACGGAGCAAGAAAACATCGATGACGTGATCTTCTTTCCGCTGATGCGGCCCGCGGTCTCGCCGATCAACGCGACGATTTATGGCATTCAGGAGCCGGCGCTTGCACCGGTGGAGGATCTGGCCCTGTCGATTGAGGACTTCGAGTCGCTGTGCGACGCAGGTGTCCTGAAGCCGCACGCCCACAACCTGACTATCAAGCCCCACATCCGGCTTTGGGCCGCTGCGGCTGCGGGGGCAAAGACACGCATTTCGGCGCACGCGGAGATCGAAGGTTTCCTGCCGCATAGCGTCCTGCGCCTCGCGGGTCTCAAGGTTGGCAGCGGCCAACCGCTCGCCGGGGACGACGAGAAGCGCAAAATCGCGGAGTCGTTTGAATTGATTCTGGGGCAGCTTTTCCGAAAGAGATTCGCGGATTGCCACGTCACGGTGTCGCCGGCCACCGTGCTGCGGCACGTTTGATTTCATTATTGGCCACCGAGCTGCCATGAAACGCGACGCACAAGCTGACCACCTTTGTCTTTGAACGAACCTGCCACAGATGGCCTGTCCGATTCCATGTTGCATATGCAACACAGAATTGATGGACGACGAACGCGCGTTCGCCTCGCTGGCCTGGCTCTAGGGTGGTTTTTGGCCTTGGGTGCCGCGGCTCAGACGCCGCAAACGCCTGGCCAGGGAACGGGTCGTGCCGGTGGACGTGGCGCGTTTGGGTTTAGTCTGGCCCCGACGCTCGCGACGCAAATGATGTCGCAAGCCGACCGGAATCAGGACCAGAAACTGTCGAAGGAGGAGTTCAACGCCTTGCCCGATGCCTGGTTCGATGCGCTCGATACGGATGGCATCGAACGCGTAAGCCAGGACGAATTCAACGAGCGTTTTGGAAACCTGCTGCCGCCGCCGCCTGGCTTTGGCCAGCGCGGCACCGGGCTGCCGACGGGCGGACGCGGCGGCTTCGCTTCCAGCCGTTACGTCGGGTTCTTTTCGGTGCTCGACTCGGACAAGGACGGTTTTCTAACTCGCGCGGAACTCAAGACGACTTTCGAGAAATGGTTCGATGAATGGAGCAAAGCGAGCGACGCATCGCTGGATCGAGACCAACTGATCGCCGGGTTCAACTCCGTTTTGCCTCGGACCAACATGGGCGGCGCGACCGGGAGTGAAGCGCAGGTGCCGATCCCGGGACTTCCCCAACCTCCGCCCTCGCCCGTCCTGGCCCCCGCCGATGCGATCAAGACTCTTTACTTGCCCGAAGGATTCAGAGCGGAATTGGCGGCCAGCGAACCGATGATCGAGGACCCCATCACGATGGCCTTCGATGAAGACGGACGGCTGTTCGTGGTCGAGATGCGGGGGTTCATGGTGGACATCAACCGCACCGGCGAACGGGAGCCGGTCGGACGAATCTCGCGGCTCGAAGACACGGATGGGGATGGGCGTTTCGACAAGTCGAGCGTGTTCGTCGATCAACTCGTGCTCCCGCGAGCGGTCGCGGCGGTCAGCGGCGGCATTCTCTACGTCTCGGACTACAAACTTTGGTTCGCGCAAGACACGGACGGGGACGGAAAAGCCGATGGGACCGCTCTGGTGGACGACGCCTACGGCAGCGGCAACGTCGAGCACGGGCCGAACGGCCTGCTGCGCGCCGTGGACAACTGGATTTACAACGCCGAATCGCAATATCGCTACCGATTTGTCAGCGGCGTGCTCATCAAGCAGCGCACGGAATTTCGCGGCCAATGGGGGATGACTCACGACAACTACGGCCGGCTGTTCTACAACGTGAACAACAGCCAGCTTCTGGGCGATTTCGCGCCCCCCAATTACATGGGGCGCAATCCGCACCACCGGACTTCCGCCGGACTGAACCTTGCCGTGGCAACCGACCAACGGGTTTTCACGATCCGCATGAACACCGCGGTCAACCGCGGTTATCTGACGAATGTCCTCGACGCGACGGGAAAACTCTACGTGTTCGCTTCCTCGTGCAGCCCGCTCATTTACCGGGGCGATAATTTTCCAGACGAGTTCCACGGAAACGCGTTCGTTTGCGATCCGAGCGCGAACTTGATCAAACGCAATCTTGTCTTCGACCAGAACCTGACGCTCAGTTCCCGGTTCGCTTACACGAATTCCGAATTCCTCGCTTCGACCGATGAGCGGTTTCGCCCCAGCAATATTTTCAACGGACCGGATGGCACGCTCTGGGTCGTCGATATGTACCGCGGCATTATCCAATACGGGATGTTCATGACGAGCTATCTGCGGCGCGACACGCTGGAGCGCGGTCTGGACAAGGGCATCCATTTGGGGCGCATTTATCGGATCGTGTCCAAGGACAAGGCGCCTGGGAGATTTCCGCAATTGTCGAAGCTGAGTTTGCGGGCTCTCACCGAACGCTTGTCCGATCCGAACGGCTGGGTTCGCGACATGGCGCAGCGGCTGTTGGTGGAGCGCGGGGACCGTTCGGTGCTGGCGGAGTTGGCACGGCTGACGGTTTCCGGCGCGAGTCCGCTGGGACGCATTCATGCCCTGTGGACGTTGGAGGGCCTTCTTCTTGCGCTGCCCAAGGACGCCTTGATTTCCAAATCCGCAATCCGCAATCCGCAATCCGTAATCGATTCCTCCCCCGCCGCTCGCACCCTCAGACTCCTCAATGTGGAACCGACCCTCGGGTTAGAGCCGCCTGATCTGACGCAGGAAGTTCTCAATGCTTGTTTGAAGGCGGCGGGAGATTCACATCCCAAAGTTCAGGTCGCCGCGATTCGCGTTGCCGAAGCACTCACGGCATCGAATCGCGCGCACCAGAAAACTCTTCTGCAAAACCTGATGGCTCTGAACCCACCCCTTGCCCCTCCAAGGAGAGGAACTGCGCCTTCCGGGGTTTCGGATTCCTCTTCCGGGAGGGGTGAAAGCGTGGGTTCGAGGGGAAGGCTGGCCGCCGCGGCCAGCACCGAGGAACCTGACAAAGGAGCGGCGTCGGAAGTCATTTTCCAGGCTGCGCTCACGGCGGGAAACCTTGCGAAGCCCGAAAGCTTGCCCTTGCTCGCGTCGATTGCGGATTCCCACGCCGAGCATTCGTTGATTCGGCACGCGATTCTGAGCGGGCTGCGCGATTGGAAACTGCAGTTCCTGCAAATCTTGCTGGCGGATCCGCGCTGGCAAAGCTCGCAGCCCGGAAGAGGCGCTTTGCTTCAAGCGCTGGCCAGTGCCATTGTCAACGAGCGGGATGCCCGTAAGACGGAGACTCTTCTCGCGCTGGCCGCCGGGCAGAAGCCGGGCCAATTTTGGCGACGCAAGAGCTTGCTGGATGGAATGGCCGTGCCTGCGCAAAACCGGTTTTTCCAACCCATAGATCTAAGCGCGCCGCCAACAGCCCTGGAAGCGTTGGGGAAGTCGGAAGATGCAGCCGTTCGAGACCAAAGTGAACGCCTCAAGAAACTGTTTGCCTGGCCGGGACACCCGGACGCTTCCGTCGCCGCGACAACCGATGCGGCTCGCCTCGCCATTCCCGGAGCAGAGGCGGCGCTCGACGAAGGCAAACTTCTCTATCAGCAAATCTGCGCCGGTTGCCACGGATTGGACGGCGAAGGCCTCACGCCGCTTGCGCCTCCGCTCGTCAACTCCGATTGGGTACGCGGCTCGGAAGCGCGCTTAGTCCGCATTGCGCTCCACGGCGTCGCGGGGCCGCTGCACGTGAATGGAACTCGGTACGAGCCGCCGATGACGTTGCCGGACATGCCTTCTCTAAGGGACGCATTGGACAACAACCAGATTGCCGCCGTGCTCAGTTTCATCCGGCAAAGTTTCGGAAATGATGCCGCGGCTGTCTCCCCCAGCCGGGTGGCCGCCATCCGTGTCGAAGCTGAAAAGCGCGAAACGCCGTGGACGGAAACCGAGCTTTTGGGAATCGAATAGAGTCAACGTAGGGCGGGCTTCCAGCCTGTCAGTTCGCGCGGCATCCTGCCGCGCACTGGAGTTGGATATGAACATTTCCCGAAAAATCCCGAAGGCATTTCGCCTCAAAGCCCAGGGTTGCGAGGAACGAGCTACTCTCAGAACTCACTAAAGGGCGATGTTAGTTAAGTCCAGATGTGGCAACTGAATTCCTTTCTTTGCCCTCTCCGTTTGCTCCGTTTCCTTCTGTTTTCTGAACAGGAGGCAACAGGGAACGGAGAAGTCGGGGAATTGAATCGATTACGGTCCCTGTCCTGATTCTTCTGTTTTTGTGAGGTCTGACCCTGGGGCATGGTGATCCCACATCTCAACCCCAATGGGGTTGCGTCCGGAGTTGAACAAACGATTTCATTTCCTCTTCTCGCCTCTGTGCTCGAATGCCCCCGATTGCCACTCGCCTTCGCGCTTTGTCGCGACGAGTTTCAACCCGGCGCGTTCGTAGGCCCGCCGGACTCGATGAAATTCGCGCGCGAGGATTCCCGCCAAGACCAATCGTCCTCCAGGCCTCAACCGATTCAAGATTCGCCTGGACTCCTCAATCAGCAGCGTGGCGATCAGGTTCGCGCAGATCAGGTCGTATTGGCGTGCGTCGCGCCGTGGCAATCGACTCAAGTCCCGGCGCGTGATCGCGACGCGCTCGGTCCCGCGATTTCTTTTCGTGTTCGCCTTGGCCACGCGAACCGCAACGGGATCGAAGTCGAATGCGCGGACCGGTTCATATCCAAGCTTGGCCGCGCTGATGGCCAGAATTCCTGAGCCGGTCCCGATGTCCAGAAACGAACGGCGCAGCCCTTGTGGGCGGAGCGTCACCAATTGTTCCAGGCAAAACGCCGTCGTGGGATGCTGGCCGGTGCCGAAACTCAAGCCGGGATCCAGGATGACCACGGCCTGATTCTTTCGAGCGCGTTGGCGGCTCCAACTGGGCCGGATGAGCAAAGCGCGGCCAATCTCGATCGGCTTGAAATATTTTTTCCACGATTCCCCCCAATCCTGCCGCGGCACTTTGGCAAGGGTGATCTTCGTGGGGTGAACATTCAAACCGAACTCTGCGATTTGCCTGAGACCCTGCCGCAAAGCGCCCCGCCAGTCTCGCGTGTCCGGTTGAGCCTTGGAGAGATAGATCGTGACGACAGGTTTCCCGGATTCCTCTGAGGTGTAAACCGATGGCGCTCTCCCAAACAACCTCTCCATCAGCGCCGCGACGGCTTCTTCGGCTTGAGCCGAAGTGGACACGGAGATTTGCCAAATGGCACCGGTGTTCATTCAAGTGGCTAGCAAAAGCAGGATCTCATGGAGCCGGGGTAAATCCTAACAGGAGGAAACAGAGCGAACAGAGATTCAGTGAGCTTTGGCGCGCTGGCTTGTATCTGCACTGCGATCGCACAGATTGTTCGCAGGCTGCGATCAAATTCTTCACCGATTTAACGATTTAACCACTGGGGCTTTGCCGCTCAATTGGTGTTCCATTAGCCGTATCAATTCATTGACAGGTCAATCGCCCTCACCCTCTCCCTCTTCCCCATGAGAGGGAACCGCTCTTTCCCGCTCTGGCAAACGGTCCCTAAACAGTGAGGAGTCCACGGAGTGCAAACGTCACACCCTCTCCCTGGGGGAGAGGGCCGGGGTGAGGGGGAGCTTTTCATCGCACTGAATAGTTACGGATTAGTTAATCATTTGTGGCTCCGCGATGTCCCGCCAGGGCGCGAAATTCAAAAGCTGCACTTCTTTTTTGTGCGGAAAACAATCCACCACGGTCAGGCTGGCGTAATCGATGTCGAAGCCCGACATCTTGACGAGCGGAATATCCAGGAGAATCGACAGCGCCATGCGAATGACTCCGCCGTGGCAAACCACACCGATCGACCGGCCCGGAACGGCCTGGAGCATCTCCCGCAATGCGCGCTCGACTCGCTCCCGAAAGCCTGCCACGGATTCCGCGCCGGCCATGAGGCCGCGCTCCAATTGATCGAGCCATTGGAAGGCGCTGATGCCAAATCGGGCCTTCACGTCCTCCCAAGTCAGCCCCGTCCACGCGCCGAAATCCACTTCGCGGAGGTCGTCGAGGAAAACCGGGCGCGCGCTTTGCGTGACGAACAGTTTCTCGACAGTTTGCTGGACGCGTTTCATCGGGCTCGCGTAGATGGCGTCGAACGGAGTCCGGCGAAGATACTCCGCGAGCTTTCGGGCCTGTTCGTGACCGAAAGGAGAGAGGTCCATGTCAATCCGGCCGCCAAAGACGCGCTGATAACGCTCTTCAACCTCGGCGTGGCGAATCAAGAAAAGGCGGGTTGGAGAATCCATTGGCAAAAGTCGTTCAGAGTCCAAGACCTGCCCACGGCCCATGAATCTCGCCATGCCGAGGGCCCTATGGAGTGCGCCGGCAGAGCGCAGCGGCGCCGGCGCTTTAGCGTGGACCGCGCCTTCCGGTCTCGAAACCAAAGCGGGGTCGCGCTGCGCCTGCCGCGCCTGCCCCCGCACTCCATAGGGCCGCCGGTTGTTACCAGGTTCATGGAGAAGGCCAGTGGAGATTCGAGAGCACCATGTCGCTTCAATCTGGACCTTGCGAACCGCACCCAACCCACTCGGTGCCCCCGCCTTCTTTGAGCGCCGACTCCTGCCACGCGAAAAGTTGGCGCAGCCCGGTTTTGGCAAGATCGATCATTTGTCCGAGTTGCGCCTCGGTGAAAGTGGCTTCTTCGCCGGAACCCTGGAGTTCGATGAACTCGCCAGCCGAAGTCAGCACGACATTCAAATCGACTTCCGCGTCCGCGTCCTCCGTGTAGCAAAGGTCGAGCAGCGCGCGGCTCTTCACGATGCCGACGCTGACGGCCGCGACCGCATTCAGCAGCGGATTCTCCACAAGCTTGCCTTCCGCCAGAAGCTTTCCGATGGCGAATCTCAACGCGACGTAGGAACCGGTGATGGCGGCGGTGCGCGTCCCTCCGTCGGCCTGCAACACGTCGCAATCAATCCAGATGGTGCGCGGGCCGATTTTTTGCAGATCCACGGCGGCGCGGATCGAGCGCCCGATGAGGCGTTGGATTTCCTGGGAACGTCCGTCGATTTTGCCTTTGGAAATATCGCGCTGCTTCCGCTGCAAAGTGGAATAGGGGAGCATCGAATACTCCGCCGTGATCCAGCCGCCGGGAACGTTTTGTTCCTTCATCCAGCGCGGCACCGCGTCCTCCACGGTCACACCGCAAATGACGCGCGTTTGCCCCCATTCAATCAGCGTCGAGCCCGTTGCGTTGGGCGCGATGTGATTCTGGAATCGGACCGGGCGCAATTCATCCGCGCGTCGTCCGTCGGCGCGCGCGGGAGATTCGGTCAAGTCTTCGCTCATGAGCGCGCGCATGGTAGGGGCGCTCCGGGCACCGGGCAACGTCGAAAGAGCCTTGTGGGCGCTGAAGCGTCGACGCGCTGCAGTGTTAAAGGGAGCACAATGCGCCCGGACTGACTATTTCACTGTTACAGGCCGAACGGCTCCCACCGGAATGGTCTCTCCATCTCGCAGAACCTGCTCGCGGCCAAGCCGCCGGATGAATCGCCCGATCTCAAGCCGGACTTCGCGGAAATACTCCGCTCGGTTTGGGCCGAGCGCCTGCAAACCGCGGCAATGGTTAAGCCGGAGCATCGTCGCAGCGCCGTGGCCTAAAACCCAAAACTGCGCTTCCCAGAGCAGACTTCGCAGCACGGCGGGACTTCGGCGTTTCCCGGCGAGGCGATCCCGGTGAAAAGCCACGTGACCGGTTTCGTCCCGGAAGATAAGTGAACACATATCGCGAAGGGGCTGATCCCCGGCGTGGCGACGGAGCAGCCGGTAATAAGCCGTGCTGACGATCTCGGTCAGCAACAACACATCAAGTTCAAAGCGCACTCCCAGGACTCGGCGGCACACGCAAAATGCCGTGAAGCTCCAATGGGAGTCGATCTGTCGGCCGCCGAATCGACGCACGGCGCAACCCAGCAGCCGTGAGTGTTCGCGCTCTTCCGCGAACCAAAGATCGACCAGCGTCCTCATCTCTTCCGACTGGCCTCGGAATCTCTCGGCGTTGTGCGCAATCAAGCAGGCCGGTCCACCGCCGTCGCCAAGCCGGAATTGCTCAAGCGATGGAACGAGCCGCGAAACGGCATAGGGCCCCAGGGTGTGCGGAGCTTGCCAGTCTGGCTCGGTTCGATGCAGACGGTTTTTCAAGAAGTGTTCGATCCATTTGGAGGTGTTCATGGGATTGGAATTGATGGAGTGGTGGTTTGCGGGGCTCTTGGTTCCTGCCGCGTCCGCGAGGCGAAGTTCGAAAAATCCAGGATACACTCTGCATTGCAAAGTTAACGGCTCATTCTGCTGTTCTTCGTTCAAAATGGCTTGTGCCGTTTGGCGCCCATGCTCAATTTAAGGCCAACCGCGAATGAACGCGAATGAACGCGAAGAACTGGGAAAGCAAGGCAGAGCTGCATGGTTGCGGTGGTGTCGAGAAGGCGGAATGGTGTTCCTTGAAGCGCTCAATTTCATTGGCGTCTATTCGCGTCCATTCGCGGTTGGTGATTCATAGGCCTTGCCAGACTTGGCCATACAAAGTATAGCACAGCCACCGCAACTTTAATAGGCGCTTTAATTTGGGACATGCCCAAAGGCAAAACAATGACAGGAAAGCAGCGGCAAGCGGTGAACTCGACCTTACCCGGAATCTGGCGGGCGTCCTCCATTCCCGCTTCATCCATCCCCCCAGCGTCAGCCGCGCCACTGCCAGAGGAACTCTGACATGCAGACTCCACCTCACGCCGCATCGCTCGACGAACTGATCGACCAATGGCGAAGCTACCTCCGCCGCCGACAGACAATTCACTCCGTCAATGTAGCGGAGCTGGAAGACCATCTGCGCAAGCAGGTCGCGGCCCTGGTCGATGCAGGACTGGCCACCGATGAAGCGTTTCTGGTGGCGGTTAAGCGAATGGGCAACCTCGATGTACTCTCCGGGGAGTTCGCGCGCGAGCACACGGACCGCCTCTGGAAGCAACTCGCGCTCGTGCCGTCGGATTCCGGGGCGTCGCGAGCGCCGAGTCGAATGGATGTCATCGTCGCCTTCTGTCTCGCGGTGGCGGCGGCGGCGGTCGTCAAGGTACCGGCGCTCTTCGGGCTGGATTTGGACAAGGCCGAGGGTTTCTACGCCCGCAACATGAGCCTTTTCGTGCTGCCGCTCTTGACCGGCTACTTCGTCTGGAAACGGCGGATAAACACCGGCACGCTCCGGTGGCTGGTTGTGGCGTTCGCCGCGGCTGGCGTCTTCGCCAACGCCTATCCATTCGCCCCGCGCGGCTCCACCGAGATGCTCACAACGCTGCACCTTCCGATCGCGCTTTGGCTGGTGGTGGGAACCGCATACGTGGGCGACCGCTGGCGGCAGGTCGCGGGCCGCATGGACTTCATTCGATTCTCCGGCGAGCTGTTCATCTACTACGTGCTGATCGCGCTCGGCGGCGGCGTCCTCACGGCGTTCATGGGGATGATCTTCAAGGCTATCGGGATCAACGTCGGGCCGTTCATCGGATCGTGGATGCTGCCCTGCGGAGCGGCCGGCGCTGTCCTGGTTGCATCCTGGTTGGTGGAAGCGAAGCAAAGCGTGATCGAAAATATGGCGCCCATGTTGACACGTCTGTTCACGCCGATGTTCGCCGTCATGCTGATCATGTTTCTGGCGACCCTGCTATGGACCGGACGCGGTATTGACGTCACACGAGAGGTGCTCATCGCTTTCAATCTGCTCCTCGTCGTGGTCATCGGCCTTTTGCTTTACTCCGCATCCGCGCGGGACCCGCAGGCGTCCGCCAACACCTTCGATGTAGTGCAGGTTGTGCTGGTGGTCAGCGCGCTCTTAGCCGACGCGGTAGCGCTGTGGGCGAACGCCGCGCGCATCACCGAGTTCGGCTTTACCCCGAATCGCATGGCCGCCCTGGGCGAGAACGTGATTCTGCTGGTCAATCTGGCGTGGTCCGCCGTGCTCTACGTCCGCTTCCTGAGAGGGCGCGGAGCGTTCACGACCCTCGAAAAATGGCAGACGGACTATCTGCCGGTCTATGGCGCGTGGGCGGTGGTGGTCGTAATCCTCTTTCCGCCGCTGTTCCGATACCTCTGACATGCCATCAGATCCACATCCTTTGACCGCGGCGAACCGATCTTTGGATGTGCATCGAATGCTCCGGGGACTCATCAAGGTTTAGAGCGTGTCCCAGTGCGGGAAAGAGCGGTTCCCTCTCCTGGGGGAGAGGGCGAGGGTGAGGGCGATTCACCTTTTCAATGAATAGATACGGGCCAGGAGAACGCACGACGCATGATGAGGTGCACTATGAAAGGAGACTCAACACAATTCCTAAAGATCGTAAAATACTCTGAGTCAGGAACTCGATGACCTCGTGCATTACATTCGCGTTAGTTCCCAAACGCCCGCCGTAGCGCACCGCGCCGAAGCCGCGTTCTACGACACCGCCGCCTCCGCTGACCAGGGCCCCCTGAGTTTCCTTCGCGCTCTTGCTGATGACGCTGATGACGCCGTTGACCGCATTAGCGCCCCACAACGTCGCTCCGGGCCCTCGAATTAGTTCGATTCGGTCAATGTCTTCCAGGACCGCGTCGGCCTCTTCCCAAAACACGCCGGAGAACAAAGGCGTGTAAATCGTCCGGCCATCCATGAGGACGAGGAGTTTGTTGGCAAAGATTTCGTTGAAGCCGCGCGCGCTGATGCCCCACTGCCGCGCGTTGGCGCGGCCGACTTGCCAGCCCGGCGCCATGCGGAGCGCTTCGGGAATCGAATTGGCGCCGGATCGCCGGATCTCCTCTTGTGAAATCACTTCGATTGCGGCCGCGGCGCTCGAAAGACTTTCGCTTTTTCTCGAAACGGACGTCACGCGGATTTTGCCGAGGTCTTCCAGGCTCAGTTGCATCAAATCCACATTGGAAAGTGGTTCAGCGCATGAGGCCGGTTCCGCGCCTCGGTCGAACATTGCGCCGAACACCAACACCGCGAGAAGGCCTCCCAGCCTCAAAGAAAAATTCGGCCTCCGTAATGGATCAACGTGTGTCGCCGTGGGCAGGAGCGCGTGCATCCGGGAAGATCATGCTAAATGCCCGCGTGGAATTAACCAGCCAACACTTTGGAGAAGATTTGGCGCTCCAGACAATTCGCTCCGCAGCAGATCTGCGAGAGGAGACCGTTCGCGATTCCCGCCTTCGCCACGATCGCCGTAAGCCCGGAAGTCCTGGACAAATACGTCGGCCTTTATTCCAGCCCCGACGCCCCCAAGAAATGGACCCTCACAAGGGACGGCGGGACGCTCTTCGTTCCGCCGGGCAGTGAAGGCGCTGCCGCGCTCGAAGCGATGCCGGTTTGTTCAGTCCATTAATGTCCAGCGAAAACGTGTTGTCGTTGTCCCGGAGGGACAGAGGATAATAGCCCAGCGTTTCAACGCTGGGTTGGGACAAACCAGAGAACGAGTCCCGGAGGGACGGCTGACTCATTTGACTACAACAGCCGCGTTCAGCCGTCCCTCCGGGACTCGACGTTCCGCCTCCGCTAACCCAGTGTTGAAACACTGGGCTATTTTCAGAAGTCCCTCCGGGACAAATTGCGTCATTGCGCGTGATGACGCGCACCGGGTCGGGCGCGAAAGCCAGCCAGCCACGCCCCGCGGCGGAGCGGGAAGTTGCTGGCGTAATGCTCGCGGGACGCCGCCCGAGTGCGCCGTTGGGCCGGCGTCGCAGTCGTCAATTGCACTCAACAGAACCCAGGAAGCGGGCGGTGATGCGATTCTGATTGGGAAGTTGGTAACTCATCAACCGCACTCGGGATTGCGCTCTGATTCCGCGGACGCCATAAGTGTCGCTGTGAAGAAGCGGGCCGTGCTGCGGCAGAGTAATCGAGCACCCGGGAAGTGTCCAGCGCCGGCACTTCTGAGGGCCATTGGAGAATTGGCGAAGTGAACTGTCCAATAGCTGGTGACCCCTTACCGCCGCAAGGTTAAGCCTTGTCGGCCACAGGGCCGTTCAACAGCCGGTGCAGCCGGGGCTCCCATCCCTGGGTCAAGCGGCGGAACACCCATCGCCGCGTCCTCCGCAACCGCTGGTAGGCATCGCGCAGGTCCAGGACCATGGTCAGGCGGCGATTGGAGCAATTCAATTCGCCCTTGTCATGCGTTGCCACCAGCCGGAATCCCATTACCCTCCGGTGAAAATCGTACGGACTGTGACGTTCGCCTTCGAAGACGTCCGTGATGTAGTGCGTGTAACCGCGCTCCACGGTCTCACCGGCCGCCGCGCGCATCAGAGCCACGGCCACCAGAAGGTTTCGCCGGTACTCCGGCAACACGGCGAAGCGCCCAATCTCCGCAATTCGGCTTTGGCGGATGAACGCATCCAAATTCAGGTCCTCGGCCACAACTTTGAACCCGTAGGCTCGATACAGTTCGAGCGGCGGATCATAGAGGACACGGAGCACACCCACCGGGCGTCCGTTGGGAGTGGCGACAAACCAGGAGACAGAATTGTTTTCGAGGTCAGCTTTGGCGACGAGCCGTTCGTCATCGCCCACCCAGTTCTTTTCATCGCGATAGATGGCGCGCATAACCTCCAGGGCCATCTGATGCTGGGACTGAGTGTCAACTCGCAAGACTTGGATGTCGTGTTTCATGCTTGGTCCTTGGGTTTGAAGGTCCCCACGATTTGCCCGAGAGCACCGCGATCTGGCGCATGATCCGCTCGTGCCAGCCCGCCAAGTCGCCCCCGGCATCGGCTGAGGTGCCAGGTTGGAGAGGAGCGCCAAAGCAAATCTGGAAGGGGCTGAATTCGGTGTTTCGCCCGGAGGGAAAGCGGATGCCCGCCGCAACCACCGGCACGCCGGTGTCCAACGCCAGCTTGGCCGCGCCACGAAGTCCGCGCATCAATCGGTCTGGGCAGCGGTTGGCCGTGCCTTCCGGATAGAGGCCAACCGATCGGCCGGTTTCCAAATGTTTGCGCGCGAGCATGAAAGGCGGGGCGGGGGCTCTAAACAGGGGTCGCAGCGCGTTCAGCCAAGCTGGTCGCGCCGGCTTGCGCGTAACGACAATCGGGCGGTTCATGCGGATCAGCGTCGCTACTCCCGGAATCAGAAGGAAATTCCAATCGACCAGAAAATGAACCTGCCGCCCGCCCCGGTAGAACGCCAACAACGCCGGCAGCAGCAAGGCTTCCAGCTTTTGCGTATGATTCACGGCGAGGACGAAGGGATCTTGATCAGGAGCCACGTGCTCAAGGCCATGGACGGTGACTCCGATCCTCCGAGCCAACACCACGAGGCATCGGCACGCCCAGCGGGTCAGTGGGCGCCCGTCCATAGCGGGTAAGGGCTGGGAGCAGAGCTCGGTTAACGAGCCTAGTTCGCGAGCGCTAGCAGGCCAGTCCTCCGTTCTGACTCTGATGCCCTGGGGTCCACTGGCTTTGGCATTAGTGTACATCGGATTTACATTTAGCCTGCGCTTGGACGGTGTACGTTAGGCGACAATCCGGTAACAATCCTGTAACGAAACGGCGCAGACTGTGCGTCAAAGTTCAGATCTTTGCAACTGACTGATAACTGATAGGAATTTGCTTTTTCACCGGCTGACGGATCGCAGTCACTCTCAGCGTTGGCTCAAGGAAAAAGTCCCTTCGCACCACTCTCCCGCCGTCATTCTCGCCTGGCCCGGCCCCGAGCGTTTCC
>Ga0233424_10000423_pt1 | contig 54678 bp, 65 predicted proteins | sample Watercolumn_Towu_FD_181011 | JGI IMG/M metagenome (GOLD analysis project Ga0233424, IMG submission 181011) | Freshwater microbial communities from Lake Towuti, South Sulawesi, Indonesia - Watercolumn_Towuti2014_125_MG | ecosystem: Environmental > Aquatic > Freshwater > Lake | place: Indonesia...
TGTGCTTTGATCTATGGAAACAGAAATGGTACGCGCGTCCGGTAACGCTCCGGAACCCGATACTGATCTAGTGCGATGCGGGGTTTAATTAATTAAAGCCGCTTGTGGCCGCGTGCTAACGCCTCTCTTTGAGCTATGCGCACATAGTTGGCCGCCTGCAAAGGCTGGCGGAATGCCGTGGACTCGCACCACACTCCCTTTTCAGGGAGCCCACTGTTTAGCAAACAGGTCCGGCACACTCGTCCGGTTGACATTCCAAAATGGCCGGCGTGGGGAGAGTGGACTTCCCAAGTCTTGCGAGTCAGTTTCCCCAAAAGAGACGTTCGCTTCGCGAATCGCAAAGCACTCCCAAGGCTGTTCGATCTTGAGTCGAACCGGTCTGCTGTTCCCGATTAACCACACGCCGGGTCGGCGACCCGGGACTTGCACCCGGAAGGCTCGGCGATTTTAAGTCGCCGGGGTCTGCTCTTCCCGCTGAAGCCAGTCGCCGTGAAATGGCCCGCCATCCGTAGCTCTGAGCCGTGTACAAAACAGCCCTTCGTCGCGCGAGGCTATGGAGGGCATGAAGGGACTTGCACCCCCAAGGCTGCCAGATTCTGAGTCTGGACCCTCTGCTATTCGGGTTTAACCACATGCCCGTAAATTGGTGCATCCGGCAGGACTCTCACCTGCAGACTCTCCGTTCGAAGCGGAGTGTGATTGTGATTTCACCACGGATGCGGAAATGGGGCCGATGGAGAGACTCGCACTCTCGTGGGGCAATGCGCCCGGCAGTTTACGAAACTGCTGCTGTCGCTGCTGAGCCACATCGGCGAAATGGTGGGTCGCCACGGTGCTGCCCCGTGCTCTGCGGTTTAAGAGACCGCTGCATCGCTGCAATGCTTGCAACCCGAACGCAACGCGAAGGCGGAGTTGAACCGCCGCGGCCAGGTCTGTGAAGCCCTCGCCGGCACCGGGATTTCGCGTCGCGTGAAATGGCCTGCCAGGCCGACCTGTCCGCCGAAGCTGGCGGAGGCGGAAGCCCAGCGAAAGTTGGACGAGCATCAGGGTAGCGCGCCCTGTATTCCGGTTTGGAAGACCGGCGTGTATCTCTCAACACCTAGGCTCGGAGAAATGGCTCGCCGAGCCGAAGCTCGAGAGCGAAGGCTGGAATCCCGTGCTGGAGTCGCACCAGCCTCTGCGGTTTTGCAAACCGCCGCCTGAACTGCTCGGCTAACGGGATAGAAATTGAAAGTGCGGGCGGGAGCTTTCGCCCCCGCCTGCATTGTAATCACTCACCGTGTTTGAGCGCGTATCGCTCGCTGATCACCTTGGCGGATAATCGGCCACTTTCCAGAATTCGAGAACGTGCTTCTTCCACGGGCCTGATCACGATGCCTTCGCCCGGCCTGTCAGGTGCGTAATCCTGAGCGCTCGCAAGTTCAACAAGTTCCGCTAGCGTGAATCGGAATTCTCCCCGCCAGACCTCGCGCACCGTTGCCAGGTTGTTGGTTTTGCAGAACTCAGCCAGCTTCATTTGGCCTGCGTAAACATGAGCCGTGATATCGAACAAGTTGAACACCGCAAAGGTCACGCCATTCACTCCGAGGTGATTGCCCTGAATACCCTCGCCATGAACTTCACCCTGCAAAGCGAAGCCCCCTCGGAGCGTCGTCAGCGCTTCACGCAGTCGATGCTCTCGTGCCACACGCCAGAACATGCTGGCCGGATCGTCCAGCAATTCGAGGTTGCGTGTGCAAACACCGAATTCGTCGCTGCGCAGATAAAAAGTGCCCGACGTGCCATCCACCTTTTGCGTGATGACGCACTCGCGGCCCGCGAACTCGCCCAACGCTTCTGGGAAGGAACGCAAGTTCGGTTCATCCGTCTTGGGTATCCACGAAGGGAAAGCGCCTTTCGCCACGCCGACAAGGTTTGGGGAGAGCGGTTTTTCGTATTTGCGAATGCCCGTAAGGTCCGTCACGTCGTTACCCACGGCGTAATCCGCCGCGGGCAACACGGTGAGCGGCAACGCCAATCCCTGGCTCACCTGACCCTTGAAGCGCGACACCTTGAGACGAAAGCCCTGTTTCCGGAGAAACTCATACTCCGGTCTTTCCGCCGCGACTGTATCCGGTTCATGCCACACGCAATGGTCACCCGGACGAAACTCGCCCTTCTTGACGACAGTCTGGTAACCGAGAACCGTGGCTGCTTCGATTCGATCCGCGCCTTCAATAGGTCGGATGTCAGTGATAATCTGAATGCTTGCGAGTTTCATGCGAAGAGTGGGTTGAGCAAATTCATTGGCAGCTAAATCACGCTGCCCGACATGAATTCGTTGATGGGGTTGAAACTGGGAATCCCGTGCTGGAATTGCACCAGCCTCTGCGGTTCTGCAAAGCGCCGCCTGAGCTAACCGGTCAGCGGGACGGAAATTGAATGCGCAGGCGGGAGTCAGTACTCCCGCCTGCGTTGTTACCTTGTCTTGGCGTCCGTGAACCATTTGCTATTCGCGAACAAAGTCCGAGATAATTGCCGGCACGGACGTGTCGAAGCCGGCCACGCGAGCATGCCGCGGTCGTTTGGATCGGCGAGGGTGAAGCCGTTGGAGGTCATGCCCACAACTACTGCCTTCGCGTCGCCGACGAACTCGCTGCGATGCTGGCGCAGCGCCTGCGCCGGATGGATGTTGCCCACCCACGTCTCGCTGTCGGTGTAGGTCACGAAGCCCGACACGTTCAGATTGTTGCGAGCGGCCCACAACATCGGCAGCGCGCAGTCCGTGCCGCCCATTGGGATCTTTTCGATCACCTTGATGACTTCAGCGAGTCTCATGTGCGGCGAGATGTTCAAGCGGGTGATACCCGGTTCACCACCGCCATGCATGCCGCAGTAACGTGGGAAGTGCGACTCGCACCCGCGTGCCGGAGCGGAGAACCCGATGATTTCGTGTTCCGGCCCTGTCCCTGCCGTGATGAGCGCCAATGCTGCGCTCGCTTCGCGGGCGCTGATGCACGAACCCGCGATCATCGAGCAGGCCGCTCACGTCGAGGGCGAGCAGCACCGGCTTGTTACACGGTTCGACGTTGCTGAACGTCGCGTAGAACGCTTCGCCCAACGCGCCGATGATGATGACGCGTACGAAACGCGGGCTGCGCGGCCTGCGCCCTGACAGGGTCAGTTTACAGCGGAAGTTGCTCGATGCGGCCGCTCCAGAACTCTGCCTCTGTTGCTTTCGCAATGAGTTCCAAATCGAAAATCATCTCCCCGTAGCTGACGCGACGCTGTTGAGCGATGATTAAACCGGCGAAATGTCGGCCGGTCCGTTGCCAGTCTTCAACCATGACGCGAAATCGGATGTCCTGAGTTACCACCGCGCGCCGCAACGCCGTTGCCAGGGTCAGGAGTTCATCATCTCTGAGTTCGTTCGCCCTCTTCCGTCGCAGCCACAATGTCCACATCCCGGAGTCGAATCTGGGGAATCACCGGCCCCGGCACATGAACATCGGCATAGAGTCCAACAGCCATCAGCGGCCCGCCTGCTCTTTCGATTCCTTGAGCCGAAGCAGAAATGGCGGCGTGGGATGTTTTTTCTTCCATTCTTCGGCGTTGCGATATTCAGCGAGCACTTCGCCCTCAATTTCATCGCGATGATCGAAGTAATAGGTGAGCGCGGCGTGCGTCTCGGCCAGAGTGAGATAGGGATACTGCCGAACGATCTCTTCCGCCGACCAGCCCCGCCAAAGGTAATCCGCCACAATCATTGACACGCGCGTGCGCGGATGCTTCTCCAGCTGCGCAGAGTCGTGGGCGGGTTTCACGATATGCGGATATGTCACTTCTGCTCGCACATATTGAAATTCGCAGTTTGCCGAAATTGCGTCAACGCGCGACTTCGGCCAGTTGAAAGCGCGGTGGGAGGTTCACGCGAGTGATACCCGATTCACCACCGCCGTGCATGCCCCCGAAACCACGGCCGGCAGGAGCGGAGAACGCGATGATCTCGTGTTCAGGCTCCGTGGCAGCCGCGATGAGGGACATGGCTGGAATCGAAAGCCCACAGAAGTGCGCCCGGCGATCGCCAAATATCCCCGCATGCCGGCTGCGACGTTTCGGATAGGCGAATCGAGATACTGACAGTCCACACGTCTCTCGCTATATTCTGACTATGAAGTCCGATTCCAGCCCGATGGCATTGAATGACGCCGCCAGAGCCGAATATTACGCGCGCTGGGAAGCAGTCGAGACGGTCAAAGCGCAGGAACTCGCCGCCATGACCGAGGAGCGGGCGCGCCAGATCATCCAAATGCTGGGCGCCGTCGAAGGCTGGCGTGAGCGAGCGGATTGGTCCGGGCTGGTGGAGCAACAAGCGATCTTCCAAAAGGGGCGCACTGCATGATCCATTTGCCCGGCGTGCTCGCGGCGGCGGGGGAAGTGCAAAACTTCTGCCAACGTCAGGGCTGGCGCTTTTGCTTCATTGGCGGCGTCGCTTTGCAACGGTGGGGCGAACCGCGGCTCACCCAGGATGTTGTCCTGACGCTCCTGACCGAATTTGGCCACGAGGAAAAATTCGTGGACTCGCTGCTCAAGGAATTTGCCCCGCGCCGACCGGACGCGCGGGAGTTCGCGTTCAGCCGGCGCGTGTTGCTGATTCAAACACGCGAGGGCATTGGCGTGGACGCAGCGCTGGGCGCGTTTCCCTTTGAGGAACGCAGCGTTCAACGAGCCTCGGAGTGGGCCTGGGCGGCTGGTCAAAATCTGATCACGTGCTCGGCGGAAGATTTGGTCGTCCATAAAGTTTTCGCCGGACGCGATCTGGATTGGGGCGATGTGGAGCGCGTGCTGATTCGTCAATATGGGAAGTTGAACTGGCCGCAAATCCACGCCGAACTGAAACCATTGCTGGAACTGAAAGGCGAATCGGAATCGCTCGACAAGCTGGAACGTCTTCTCGTCACGGTGGAACGGCGGTTGAAGACAAAGCTTTAGCGAACGATCCATCGAAATTGGTCAGGAAGCCGGCATTCGCACCTGGACCGTGTCCTGCACAGGGAGAGATGCTGCTGTGCACCACAATCCTGGTCGATTGCGTAGCCACCCATCGGGATGCCTTCGATGCGCTTGATCACTTCGGCCAGTCGCATGCGCGGCGAGAGGTTCACGCGAGTGATTCCCGATTCACCACCACCGTGCATTTCCCCGAAACCACCGCCAGGAGGAGCGGAGAACGCGATGATCTCGTGTTCAGGCTCCGTGGCTGCCGTGATGACAACCGTGGCTGCGCTTGCCTCCCGAGCGCTGATGCTGGAACGGGCAATCATTGAGCCAGCCATTGAACCGCTCACGTCGAGCGCGAGCAGCACCGGCTGTTTGCACGGCTCCACGTTGCTGAACGTTGCGTAAAACGCGGCGTCCAGCGCGTCGATGATCGCCGAAACCGGCGACCACTTGAGCGCGCGCTGGAAGAATTCCGGAGCACGTGCGCGGGACAGCCCGTTGAACTTGTCATTGGCGCCGGCGAGAGTTTGATTCAATGGCTCTTGCTGCCGCGTCTGCCGGGACTTGCCGAAGCGCATCCTCGGCTCGCTGTCACATTCAAGAATCTCAAGACCGACGAAATCCTGCATCGCCTGCTCGACGGAGGTGTTGACCTCGGCGTGGTCAGCCGATGTGAGCCACACCGAGCATTGGCTTCCGCGCCCTTGGGCAAACTCGAATTTTGCCTGTTTGCGCCGGCTGCGTGGCTGCCGGCAAACCCGAAACTCAAAATCAAATCAGATATTCTGGGACATCTGCCGTTGGCGATGCTGGAAGGCAGCGCTGGAATTCGACAGGCAGTTGAGCACGAAGCGCAACGCGTCGGAATCAAACTGAACGTGCGACTGCGGTTCAGTTCGTATCCGCAACTCGCCCAGGCGGTGCAAAACCTGGGCGTCGCCGCGATTATGCCCAAGCTGGCAGCGACGTGATTTCAGGGAACGGACGTGCGCGCGATGCCGTTGGCTTTCCTGGCGGCATTGTCACGCCAGGTTTCCCTCGTATGGAATCGGAAGACCGCCGAGGTGCGCCCGGCCATTGCCAAGTACGCGCGCTTACTGCCCGCGATGTTCCGAATGGCTGAACGCTAAATCGGCGGGCAAGGAGCGACCTTGGATTGTTGCACGGGGCGCGAGCAACCGGGCGTGAAACATGTCTTCGTGCATCAGGCATTCGCATGGGATGCCGCCCTGCGCACGCCGGAATACATGCGCGAACTGATGCAGAGCCACGAAAATGGGCTTGAGAAAAGGCGTGGTCTGAGGAAGCTATTCCGTTGAAACATATGACGGCGGACCGAATCATTGAGGATATCAAATTGCTGCCTCGGGACGAACAATCGCGGGTCGTGCAGTTTGCGGTTGAACTGGCGCGCAGTCGCCAGCTTCCGGCAGAGGACTTGGTCGTTATCGCTCAACAGATGCTTGAAACGAACGATCCCGCGGAGAAGAAGCGGCTCGAAGATGAGTTAACGCGCGGTTTTTACGGCGATTAGCACATGGCGCGTGTTCGCCGTGAGAATCTGCCGCGCGCGCTTTGGGCGCACCTTTTAGGGCGCATGCATCAACGCGAGATCTCCCTACAGCAGCTTTATCTGCTTTCAAAATGGTTGGAGAGTGCGCCGGAGGTTCCCAATGGTCCCTGGTTCAAACGATTTCCAGGGATGACGGTCTTTGGTGAAGGGGAACTGGTGAAAACTTTTCTGACGGCTGCCCAGACGCCGGTTGGCAAGGAGCTTGCCTAGGTCCGCGGGCGAGAACCCGGTCGTGTTGAAGAACGGAAAGAGCTATCCCACCACGCGCGTCCGATTCGCGAAATCCAGCCAAAACTGGAATTCCGGCAGAGCATGAGATTTCCATCTCCCGGAAGCTTTCAAGAACTTGCTTAACGTCGAAAAATCAGGCACTCCCGATGGGAATCGAACCCACATCTCCCGGAATGAAATCCGGGCGTTCTCTCGCAGTTGAACTACGGGGTGATTGGATGGGCAAGTGGCGTGATCGAGCGGAGGCACTCCATGCCGGGAATGGGCTTCCCAAGCCCTGCCAATCAGTTTCCCCAAAAAGACCTTCGCTTCGCGAATTGCAGTGAACCCGGACCGCCAAGGCTTTCACGACGGACGGTACGCCCTCATTATGGTGAGGATAATCGATCAACTTCGTCCCATCGAAAATTGGTCAGGAAGCCGGGATTTGCACCCGGACCGTCTCCTTCACAAGGAGAGATGCTGCTCGTTACACCACAATCCTGCGGCCGAATTTACGATTTACGATTCATGATTTGCGATTTCCGGATGTGCTTCACTCGCGCAAATCAGAAATCCTCAGTCGTAAATCATAAATGGCTTGGTGCTCTCACGTGGATTTGCACCACGAACTTCCGCCTTCGCAGAGCGGCGTGCAGAACTAATTACACCTTGAGAGCAGGGTGGATTTTCGATTTGCGATTGCAGATTTGGGATTGGGGAAATCGAAAATCGCAAATCTGAAATCCAAAATTGAATTGGCGTCCGTGGCCGGACTCGCACCGGCTAGGTTCTGCTTGAAGGGCAGAGCGCGCGAGCTGCTTTGCATTCACGGACTCGGAGGAATGGGATCCTGGAGTAATGGAGTGTTGGGGTGATGGCTTTCAAATGCCTCAACACTCCAATCCTCCACTACTCCATTCCGGAATGGCCCCCGAGGTTGGTATCGCGCCAACGTCTCCTCGTCTTCAGCGAGGCGCTAATCTGCCTCAGCTACTCGGGGGGAATTGGCCTGCCAGCCGAAGCCGGCAGGCGAAGGCTGGTCGTCCCGGCAGGTAACGCTCCTGCGTCTTCCGGTTATCAGCCGGGTGCTCTGCTTTTGAGCTACGAGACGAGTTCCAATTGCGGCTTCACGCCAAATCTTCGCGTCGGACGAAACACAAAGTTCGGCTTCGCTGCCGCTCGGATGCGAAGGGCACGATGTGGTTTATAGCTCCTGCGAAAGAGCAATTGGCCTTGATAACGGAGAACGGGTTTCATGGGATTTCCTTTCGTTAAGGTTTTGGAGAGTGGCGGAAGGCGTCGGTAATGCTCCGACCTCGGCTCGCGCCGATCCTGTTTTCAAGACAGGTGCAGCCAGCTTATATCTGCCTGCCTTCCAGAAATGGTCAGGGTGGCAGGAGTTGCACCTGCGACCTCCTCATTCCGAACAAGGCCGTCTGCTGCTGACATTACACCCTGAAAAATGGCTGCCAGACTTGGACTCGCACCAAGACAAGCGGCTTAACAGGCCGCCGTGCTACTTTGACACCACCTGGCAATGGCGCTGCCGGCAGGATTTCCACCTGCATCGTTCCGTTTAGAAGACGGATGCCTCATGTATTCGAGCACGGCAGCTTCCGATTTCGGATTTCGGAATGCGGAGTGGGGAATTGAACGAGCGTGCAGCTATCGCTTTTCCGCACTCCGCAATCTGCACTCCCACAGAAAGTTGGTCAGCGCGGCAGGACTTGCACCTGCGGTCACTCGGTCCCAAGCCGAGCATGTTGCTCCTACACCACGCGCTGTTGGCCGACCCGAAGGGAGTTGCACCCTCAACCCTCCCGCAGACAACGGGCCGCTCTGCTGATCGAGCTACGAGTCCGAAATGGTGGGAAGCGCTGGCAACGCTCCAGTTCGTCACTTCCAGCTTTGTTTTCTGAAACCCGATTTACAGTCGGGCAGCCGGATCACTTCCCTCGACGGCCCTGCGCAAGTTGGTAGCGGGAGTGAGAGTCACACCCACCTGAAGAAGTTTATGAGGCTTCTCTCTGTACTTTGGTCGAGTTTCCCGCACTTGAAATTGGTGGAGTCGGTGAGTAACGCTCCCACATCAACCTGCTTGCAGGGCAAGCGCATTGCTTGTCTGCCACGACCCCGGATGAATTTATGATTTGCGAGTTGCGATTTACGATTTTGGCACGCCGCCTTGGTGCTGCCCCAAGCCTGCTGAGTTTTGGAGACTCTGCTGCGCGGCTGGCGCGCGGCATATGAGAAACTCGTGAATCGAAAATCGAAAATGATTTGGTGCGGCTGCCGGGAATCGCACGCGGACTTCCTCCGTGGCGGGGAGACATTCTGCTGTTAAATCACAACCGCGCGAATCTGTAGCCACCGGCGTGAGGAGGTTGAATCAGATAAGAAAGTTTCCGCCTCGTTACCTCGGCGGCTACGAGAAAATTGAAGGGCCGGGAACGCTCGTGTTCCCGGCCCGCGCCATTTCAACAAAGAACAAACACCTCTTGATGATCTATTCGATCCCAACCCGCGGTTTCACGGCGGCTCTTTCGGTGTTTAGGGGCACACCTCCTCCGAAGCCCTTCGATTGTACAATCTGGCTGAACACGGCCGGTGCCCATTTTTGCGACCCCTGGGCAAAGCCCACCGGTGGAGAACCTCGGCTCTCCCGCGCCCGTTTTCGCTTCGTGTCGATTGACATCATCGAGATGTCGCCTTCGTCTCGTTCACAGATGCTTCACCTTTCGTTTCGCTTTCGGTCATTCACGGGCAACAAAAAACCCTGCTTCCTTTCGGTAAGCAGGGTTAGGAAAAATCTAGTTCTTCTATTGCCTGCTTACCTCCGGTTTATCACAATTCGTTTCAAGGGTGCGCCCTTCATACGACCTGGATAGGCCAAGGCTGAACACACAACCCTGGCTTAACCGGCTATGACGTGTCGCTTGCGCGACCGACATCGTCGGCCAAATCACGGTTGATATGTTCATGCAGGTTCTCATCGAATGTGAAAGACGGCTATACGATGGGCGAGGTTACGTCAAATTCCTTTCGAAATATGTCGCAATAATTCTCTCTAGTTAAGCGCCACGCCAGGGTTATTCGCGCTCCGGGCGATCGGGCTGCCTCTCACGGTCGCGCGAAGGAGTCGAGCGCTGTTGGCCTCCATCTCCACGCTCGAACGCCTGGCCGCGGCGCTGAGGCGGACCTTGCTGGTTGCCGAATTGATCGGGTTGCCGGGAACCAGGACGGAATTCGCCTCTCGGCTCCATCGGGTTCCGGGGCCTCACTTGTCCGCGCCCAGCGACCCCGGGGCTGCGGCCAGGGAATTCAGGGCGCTCACCGCGAGATTGCAGAAGGAGCCTTTCAAGACGCTGAACGTCCTCACGCAACAAACTTAATTCCCGCCGAAGATTGGACAGCTCCGATGACTGGAACTGCGGACGCATGCCTGGTCCAGGGCCGCGCAGATTGAAATCCTGCGGACCCTCGCCGCGGGCCGGAGGCCGGTCGCGGTCTTCCGGTGGAGCAGGGCGCCTGGCTTCGGGTCGCGGTCCTTCTTGTCCCGGACGCAACCCCGGGTCTGGTCCTCCGCCGTCCAGGCGCGGGCGTGGCTCCCGGGGTGAGCGATCCGCCCCACGATCGCGGCTTTCCGGCGATGTCGGACGGTCTGATTCGGGTCGCGGCCTTGGTGTGACGATTCGAGGTTCTCGTGCCGGGCTCACGCGCGGTCCGATCTCCGAGCGTTCTCCGTCACGTTCACGATTTCGCCCGGGCTGGATTCGCTGAGCTTCCGGCGGCTGAACTCGCCGCTCGCCCCGTCCTGCAGGCGCAGCGTCCTGGCGTTCGACTCTAGGATCCGGTTCGCGAGATTGCCGCGGTTGTTGTGCTTCTTCCTGGGCCAGCGCGCTCAATGCGGAAAGGCCCAACGCAATTGTGAGTGCTATTCCCGATGTTCTTTTCATGATGTGTTCCTTTCGTATGGTTCCGTGACACTGTTCTAATGTTACACTGCAATTTGGAGGTTGCCGACGAAAATCTCGTGAGGACGTCCTTTTGGGTGCGTGATGGGAAAGTAACCTTCCTCGGTCAAGCCACTGTCTGATCAGTATTCCCCAATAATCCCGGCGTTGAACCCGGTTCCAGCGTTCACCCCAACAGTCTCCCAACAAGGCCCAGCGCACACAGCGGAAATTGCAGAACGTTTTTTTCTGGTTCGCGCGTAGTCATCAATGACATTACTTAGGGAGTGCGCGCACCGTGGACACCGCCGTGAACAACCTCCGGATGATTTTGCAATTTGGGTGGCCGTACGTGCGGCGGTATTCGGGGCGCTTCCTCGTCGGAATTCTTTTCGGCCTCTCCAATGCCGGGTTTGTTTGGGCGACGAAAACTCTGATCGGACGCATGGCGCCAGCCTCCGAAATCCAGTCCGCTGACGGACGCGGCCGCAATGACGGCTTCGCGTGCCGGCTGAGGCCGCGGGGATTCCCGTGCTGACGCTGCCGATGCGCGGCTCGATGGACTTCGCTTCGATCCTCGACAGTTTCAAGCCGAAACAAGGTCGAAGCGCGACGCGGAAGAATCTCGGTCTGTCCGAAAGCGATTGCGTCATTCTCATGGCCGGAATCAAATATGCCCACGCGAGCTTGCTGGCGTTTTATCATCCGCAGCGGACCGAGACGTTCCTCCCGCAGGCGGGCCGCATGGAAAATCAATTTTCCTTTTGGCCTGTGTATGGCGAGAAATTCGCGGGCCAATCCGCGATTTTTGTCTCGGATTCCGAGGAAATCCCCGCTCAACTCCAAACCGAGTTTGCCACCATGGAACGGATCAAGACGACTGAATCCATGCACCAGGGGTGCCCGGTCAAGAAATTCTATCTGAGCCTTTGCCGAGGGTTGCGGGGGAACAGTCCCGGCCTATTGCCAACACACGGAATGGAGTGAGTGGAACTTTCCATGAACCTGGTAGGGACGGACGGGCTTCCCAAGCCCCGCAGTCCGTTTCCCCAAAAACGTTTTTCGCTTCGCGAAACGCGGAGCACTCCGTCCCTGACTTTACTCTGTGATTGAACGATCTATATCGAAGACGCGGTGGAACGACGGTGGAACGCGTCCCTACCAGTTCATGGTCCGTGAGCATGGTTCGAGAACCAAGGGAGCTTCCCATGAACCTGGTTGGGCTGCGTTGCCGCGCAGCCGGATAGCGGTCAATGTGGCGCCGCAGCTCCGATGAAGATCAGCATCGTCATTCCCTTCTACAATGAGGAGGAAAACGTTCAGGCCGTGTTGCGGGAAGTGCAGCAGATCGTGCCGGACGCCGAGATCATTGCGGTCAACGACGGCAGCGGCGACCGCACGGCCGAGAACATCAGAAGTTGCGAGGGGGTGCGCTTGATTTCTTTCCCGCGCAACCTCGGCCAGAGCGCCGCGCTTTATGCGGGGCTGACGCGGGCCCAAAACGAGATTTGCGTGATGATGGATGGCGACGGCCAAAACGATCCCGCCGACATCCCGCGGCTTGTCGCGCGCCTCGACCACGCCGATCTCGTGTGCGGCTATCGCCAGCGGCGTCAGGATTCCTGGCCCCGGCGCGCGGCCTCGCGGATCGCCAACGGGATCAGACTGGCGGCCTTGCGCGATGGCATTCGCGATACGGGATGCACGCTCAAGGCGATGCGCACGGCTGATGTGCGGCACCTGGTTCCCTTCAATGGAATGCACCGGTTTATTCCGGCGCTGCTTCGAAGGGCCGGCTTGCGCGTGGTGGAAATTCCCGTCAACCATCGGCCCCGGAGGTTCGGCGCGTCCAAGTACACGATGGGCAAGCGCGCGTGGCGTGGATTGTGCGATTTGATCGGCGTCTGCTGGCTTCTGGCGCGTCAAATCTCATGGCCCAGGAAAGAGGAAATCGGAAATGAATGAACCCATCCTACATTTTGTCGGGATCGTGATCACCCCTTGGAAGTTGATCGGGTACACTGGCGTGTTCCTTTTCGCGGGCCGTTGGGTCGTCCAGGTCCTGGCTTCGCGCGCTTCGCAGCGACCGGTCTTGCCGAGGCTGTTTTGGTACCTGAGTATCCTTGGGAGCTTGCTCCTGTTGCTTTATTTCATCTTCGGCAAGAATGATTCGGTTGGCGTGCTCTCCAACCTCTTTCCGCTGTTCATCGCGTGCTACAATTTGGCGTTGGACTTCAAGCAGGCGTCGAAGCCCGTGGAATGAGGGAGCTGAGATCCTGAAGTCCTGGCATCTCGAAGAAACCGCTCGATCACTTCTTTGGATTGTCCAGACTGCTTTAGCGTCACAGACATAGACTTCATCGAGTTGATCTCGTCTGGGCACGTGAATGACGTGCATCCCGCCATTCAACCGGTAGCGCTCCTGGTAATGAAGTTGTTCCTTGAACTCATATCCAAGCTCTCAAAGTTTGTTAGCAAAACGCCTCTTCGAAATCACGAATTCGAACTCCCTTCAAGTCAAACGGCATTTCAAACCGTGTATTCCTCTGTGCCCCGCGGTGGTATGGAAGCGGGAGATCAGTGGACCAACCAATTCTTTTCCAAGTTACGACCTCGACGACCTCGATCGGGCTGGCCCGCGATGTCGATGCCAAAATAATCCACGTCCGGCAGCAGCGTTTTTAGCACGGCTTTGTCGCAGCCACGTCGAGCACTTTGTTCTGCAAATACGGCGAGAAACGCCGGGCGATGTATTCGGCGCGCTGGGCGCGTTCAGCAAACTGGGCGAACTCGACGGGCAAACGATCCTGAGCGGCCATGCCGGATTGGGACAAATCGGAAGGCATGCGATCAGCCTAATGAGCTAATCCCCTGTGGTCATTGTCCACATTCCCCGTGGAGCATTCGTGGTGCCCTTGCCCACGGTGTCCGTGATCTTGTGAATGGCGGCGTGGCCATCGTGAAACAAGTAGTTGAAACGGCGGCCATGAAGGCCATACGCGGCCGCACCCCAGTTGCTTCGCCCGCCCACTGCGATTTGGAAAGGGGTCTGGTCGCCGGAAGACGGGCCGGTGGGTCCCATCGAGAACGACGGCCAGTCATTCCCGGCGATGTTCCCGCCTTCGGGTTGTTCCACGAGCAGCAACGTGCCGGCGGGATCTTCCACTACACTTTCTTTGAAGCCAGGCGCTTCCCAGTCCGGCTGCGACCCCGGCGCCGAGCTTCTGAGATTGTAGTAAATCCCCACGCCGTGCGTCGGCGGCGGCAAGGCGCCAGTCTTGGTCGTGATTTGAAAAGACGGCCCGGCCCAATTCATCGCATACGTTCTCCGCTGGCCGAACACGGCCCACGAGATCGTGATCTGAATGCGGTCCGCCGGGCATTTCAGGATTTTGGGAATTGAATTCCTGTCCGCGATGCCTCCCGAAATCCCGACGATCAAATCCGCGTCCGGAGCCGAGCCTCCAATGTAGCGGTGGAGGTAATCGTCCCACGACAACTGATATTGGTAATCGCCCGTCGCGTAGGCGGTCGGCGGCAACTGGTCGCTGCGATCCGCCGCCGCCAGACTGAATCCAAGACCGAGCTGCTTCATTTGCGCGGTGCATTGGATTCGTTGCGCCCGCGCCTTCGCGCCGGCCAGCGCCGGCAAGAGCAAGCTCGCCAGAATGGCGATCATGGCGATCACCACCAGCAGTTCGATCAAAGTGAACGCGGCGATGGCTGCGCGAACGCTGCCTGCGGCGGTTGTGCGATCAAAACCCTTGTCCTTCATAACACCGGTCTTCTCTCCTACTGATTAGCCAGATAAACCTGGAGATTCTTGTCGATGGCGAATCGCTTGCCGGAAGGCGCTGGGGGAATGCGGTCCAGGTAGCCTCCGGCCACTACGTCATCCAAACTCTTGGGAACACGCTGTTGCTCGACGCTGTATTTGCGCACAGCCTGAGTCAATTCATTCAGAGCGGCGGCGATCTGAGCCTCGTTCGCCGCCGCGGCGGAGCTGGCTTCCTGGCCAGGGGCGGAAGGCGAAGAAGTTTGGGCGGGCTGTTTGCCGCATCCGAGCGATAAAGCCAGCCAGCACGCGGTGAGAAATCGTGCGAGCACAATGACAAGTTACGCAACCTTAGGGGGAATTCAACCCGCGACCGCCGTTCCACGCCGTTCCAGCGCGACAGCACAAAGGACGCATCTCCGAATGAGGACGGGACCAGTTGCGTTTCACCCGTGGACCGGAGCGCGGGCGACCTCGCGTGTAGCACGCTCGACTGGCGGGGCGCGTCGAAGGTTTCCAACGCCCCGGTCGTCGTGTAAGCGCTGCGGACGAGGTCGTCCGCGCTCCGAATTTCGGAAGTATCGCTGGAGTGTCAGAAGAATTTGCGCCTCTCGCGACGATTTCGGGCGATACTGATAGAGTGAAACTCCGTGCTACGACTTCGGGCCCGCCGAGATCCTGTCCTCATTCGGAGATGCGCCCGCACGGCAAACTGGCGGCGTCACCGAGGCGCACGCTTTCTCCACGCCGACGAAAGAATCCGGAACACAAACCGCGGGTTGCCCAACAGATACCGGCGCCAAAGCTCGCGGGGTTCCGAGCCTAGCCGATGCAGCCACTGCAAACCCAGGCGGCGCCACGCGACCGGCGCCTCCGTCATCGTCCCGGCCGCGATCCGGATCGTTCCACCGCCGATTCCCCAAGGGATTGACTGCGGACAAATCTGCGCCGCGAGTCCCGCGACCCGCTCCGTTTTCGGGCTGCCCATTCCCAGAAAAACAAAATCGAGCTGCGGCTCCGCGGCCAAGATTTCCCGATATTCGCTGTCCCTCAGAAACCCGGAGCAAGCTTGGACGATCCGGCAGTGACACGATTCGCGGTTTACTTTCTCCGCCGCCGCCGCCGCTTCCGCGGGCGAACATCCGATCAAGACGCCTCGGCTGGGCGGCATCGTGGCGTCTTTCAAAAAGGCCCGAAAGGCCTCGGTCATGTTGCAACGCTCCGAAATCGGATGACCGAGAAGGCGCGCCGCCCAAACAATCGCCATGCCGTCCGCGGCGACAATGCGCGCGGCGTCCAGATCTCGGCGAAGGGCGTCGTCCGCACAGGCCAGATTGTAGATGTGCGAATTGAGGCACAGGATGGTGCGTGGCGACAGGCTCTTGTTGGCCCGGAGCAATTTCAACTCGGCCAGCAAGTCGCCAATCGAATGCGGCGAACAGGTCGTCACGCCAAAAGGGGATTTGCCACGCGGATTCATTTGAAAGACACTGCGGAGCGCGGACAGCCTTGTCCGCGCGTTGCGCGTAGCCAACCCGAAGGTTCCCATCCAGACGGCTGCTGGAAACCCGTTCTCCCTCTCCCCCAGGGAGAGGGCCGGGGTGAGGGGGAACGAAGCGGAGCTCTCTCCACGGTTCCAGAATTGTCCGAAGCGCTAAACATCGCCATGCCGGACTGAGCGTTTGGCAAGCTTCGCAGTTGGCGATCCATACTCACATCCGGAGCCAGCGCTGATAGAGATCAACATACTTTCGCCCGACCGCGGAAGCGCAGCGTTCTCGAACCGAGTCGCGGATTTTCTCCGGCGGCCAGAGCTTTGGGCGCCGATTCAAAATCGACCTCAATTTGTTCGCGAGATCTTCAGCATTGCCCGGCTCGAAGAAGCAGCCTGTTTCGCCATCGCGAACGATGTCCACGTTTCCTCCGCTGGCGGAAACCAACGCCGGGAGTCCGAGGGCCAGGGCTTCCATGAGCGCGACAGAACAAGGCTCGTTTGTGGACGGAAGCACAAACCAATGCGCCTGGCGCAGCGCTTCGCTCAGGGCGTGGGTGGTTCCTCGCAACAGGATGCGCTCGCCGAGGCCATGATTGTGAATCTGCTGTCGCAGCTCGGCCTCGTACTTCAGCGAATCGGGATCGGTCTGGACGACCGATCCCCAGATCGAGATTTCGATTCGTTCGCGCTCGGATGCGCCGAGCCGTTGCATTGCGCGCACGAGCAAATCCCACTTCTTCCATCGAAGCAAGCTGCCCGCGCCGACCAGCCGGAGCGAGGCGGAACTGCCAGACGCCGCGGTCGCGCCCGCCATCGGTTCATGAAGGTACGGGTCGCTGAAACACGCAGAGATCACACTGACCTTCGGCGGTTGCTCCGTCGCCGCATAATGCCGAGCCATGTTCGGCGTCAGGAACACCGTGTAAAAATTTGGGTGCGCCGCGGCGCGTTGATACATCCGCACACGGCGCGCGTAATCGTGGTTGGTGAAAAGGACGCGGCGGTTCGACCACGTCGCCAATCCCCACACGATCAGGAATCCGCAGCGCGAATGCGCGTGAATCACGTCGAAGGGTTCGCGAGCAAGGAGCCGTTTCGCTTCGATCAGGGCCAAAGCCGCGCGCCAGAGAATCCCCCAGGGGCTGGCCATCTCGCTGCAAACGAAGCGCGAGGTGCGGTAGTCCAATGCGGGCTGTCGAGTTTCCACATAGCAGCGGTTGACATAGACACTATGTTGCCAGCCTTGATCCTTCGTGGCGGTTTGCAGATGTCGGATGACCGAGAGGATGCCTCCCGCGTCTTCGAGGTTGCCCACCAGATGCAGAACTTTCATTTCACTCAGCTGTATCTACTCATTGTAAATGTGAATCGCCCCCCCCTCCTCCCCCCCCTCACCCTCTCCTCCAGGAGAGGGGCGCGGCTCTTTCCCGTCACTGGGATACGCTCACTAAACAGTGCAGTGGCGAGTCCGCCGGCGTGCAAAAGTTGCTCCCTCGGCCTGGGCCCCCAGGAGAGGGAATCGTTTTCTCCCGCGCCGGGATGGGTCACCAATCAGACTCAACCCCAGACCTCGAAACGCTTCTCCCTCTCCCTCGGGAGAGGGTTGGGGTGAGGGTGATTGCTGCTTCATACTGGATTGTTAGAGCTGAGAGATGTTCTTACAGCGCGCAAATCTGATCCAGCAATGGCGCGAGGTCGGGGTCGTCGAGCGCCATCAGTTTCACTTCGGCGCGGCCGCCGATCTCGATGGCTTTGGTGAGCCATTGCCAGGCTTCGTCGTGCCGTTTGAGTCGGCACGCGCCGCAGGCGAGGTTGTAGGCGATCATCGGGGACTTGGGGAGTTTTTGGAAAGCGGCGACGAGAATGTCGAAAGCTTCCTGTTTGCGGCCCAGTTCGTGCAAGCTGCAGGCCTGCCCCAGCCAGGCATACTCACTTTCCGGCGTGAGCTGGCAAAGTGCCTTCGACAAGGCCAGTGCCGAATCCCAGTTTTCCGCGTGGGCCGCCAGTTCCCAGCGGATTTCCAGCGCGTCGGGATGATCGAGGGATTCGGACCCAAGTTGTCCGAGTGCCTGTTCGGCTCCAGCGTGGTCGCCCTTCTTGAGGCACTCCTGCGCCGCTTGAATGTGGGTGGCCGCAATGGGAGGGAGAGTCATTTCATGCACTGACCGCTGATTGCTGATTCCTGATCACTGATTACTTTGCCCGCAGGTCAGCCCGTCCGTGGTTTCACTCAATGGCTGGAAGTCAGCACGAGCACTTGTTCGAGCGTGGAGATGCCTTCGCGCACTTTGTCCAAGGCCACCACGCGCAGCGTCTTCATGCCCTGGGCGATCGCGATCTTGCCCACTTCCATCGCGCTGGCCCGGTTGATGACCAGTTTGCGGATTTCATCGGTCACGGTCATCACTTCGATGATCGCGGCGCGTCCGGCGTAGCCCGTGTTTTTGCAGCGGTCGCAGCCGCGCCCTTTATGAAGCGTCACGCCCTCGAACATCTTCGGGTCGATCCCCAAATCCTGGTACATCTTGGGCGGGTAGGTGACCGGTTCTTTGCAAAGCGAACAAATTCGGCGCATCAAACGCTGGGCGCAGGCCAGGATGACGGACGAGGAGATCAGGAATGGCGCGATGCCCATGTCATCGAGCCGCGCGATGGCTCCCGCGGCGTCGTTGCAGTGCATCGTGCTCAGAACCTGGTGGCCGGTCAGCGCCGCTTCCACGGCGATCTCCGCGGTCTCCTCGTCCCGGATTTCACCGATCATGATGATGTCCGGGTCCTGCCGCAGAATCGAGCGGAGGGAGGAGGCGAAGGTCAAACCGATATCCTTGTTCACCGGCACCTGGTTGATTCCGGGAATTTGAAATTCGACCGGGTCCTCGACGGTGACGATATTGTAATCCGGATTGTTCAACTCGTTCAGCGCGGAATAAAGCGTGGTGGTCTTGCCCGATCCGGTCGGGCCGGTGACGAGCATCAACCCGTGGGGCGCATCGACGGCGGCCTTGAAGCGCCGGAGCGTGTCCTGGTCCATGCCAAGCTTTTCGATGCTGGCGGAGAGATTCGATTTGTCCAGGATGCGGAGCACGCATTTCTCACCGTGGACCGTGGGGAGGAACGAAACGCGCAGATCGATGTCGCGACCGCCCACCTTCATGCGCATGCGCCCGTCCTGCGGCAAGCGGCGTTCGGCGATGTCCAGGTTGCTCAGAATCTTGAGGCGCGAGGTCAGCGCGACGTGCAAGTTTTTGGGAGGCGCCGGCACATCCACCAGCGCGCCGTCGATGCGATACCACAAACGGACATTTTTCTCGAAAGGCTTGATATGGATGTCACTCGCTCGCTCTTTGATGGCCTGGACCAGGATCAAGTTGGCCAGCTTGATCACGGGCGCTTCCTCGGTCGAAGCGGCCAACTGGTCCACGCTGATGTTCTCGGTGATTTCTTTGGAGACTTCAAGGTTCGCGGCTTCGGCTTCCAGTTCGGCCTGCTTTTGTTGCGCGATGATTTCCTCCATGCTGCCGGCTTTGCTCTCCAGATTGTGGAGCTTTTCGATAATCGTCTTTTCCGCGGCGATCATCGGGCAGACTTCGAGTTTGGTGATCCGCTTGACGTCGTCGAGCGCGAGGACGTTCAACGGATCAGCCATGGCCAAGAACAGGCGGTTGTCGAGCCGGGAGACCGGCACGATTTTGTGGTTCAACGCCACTTCGCGCGGCACGAGGCCGGCCACGTCGGGCGGAATGCTGATCCGGGCGAGGTTGACTGGGGAGGTGTTCAGCACGCGGCCCATGGACACCACGAGATCAGTCTCGCTGATGTAGGACTTTTCGAGCATGAGCTTGAGAAGGCGCGTGCCTTCCTTCTTTTGCTGCTCCAACAATTCTTCGACTTGCTTCTTGGACAGGAAGCCGTCCTCCACCAGCGCGTCGGCGATGCGTTCGCCGAATGTTTTAACGGGAGTCATTAGCGGAAAGTCTTCTTCAAGATTTTGACCAGCTCGATCGGGGAAGCCACATACCAGAGGAAGCGGCTCTTGCCGCCGCTTTGCGCGTTGAAGTTCTCGAGGTCGCGCACAGCACGCCCGTTGAATGGGTTCGCGGTGGCGACGAGCACGGATTTGCTGAGGCGGTCGAATGGCAGCACGCACCAGCGCAAACAAACCTCCCGCGGAAAAGTGCGGACTAACTCCACATCGACCTCATACTTTTCCAACGGCAGATAGCTCAGCCGCGATTTCGCACAGACCAGGGACAACGACCGGTCCAGGGGCAGCACTTGTTTGTCCGCGAGAATCTGAAGGAACGGCTCGACGACTTGTTTGGCCGGTTCCTTGCCGTCGGGCGTGCTCCAGTAAAGATCGAAATCCGTCGGGGAGACATGCTTCCCGTCCACGAGAATCTTCCGCATGGCCTGGCGTCCATCGTCCCCGTCCGCTCCGCCGGCTTCCTCGGGCGATTTGGCTTTGGCGGAGGCGGGCGCGGCTTTGGCCGCGGCCTCAACGGGAGCCGGGGCCGGTGCGGCCGGAAAATTTGTGGCGCGATTCTCGATCTCCGCGAGAGGGCTTTGGACTTCTCGATCGTCCGGAAAAACCTGAAGGATGCTCTCGAATTCGAGGATGGCCGAGGAAAGCTTGCCGGACAGCACGTAGGCCTGCGCGATGCGCTTGGAGGCATTGAGCACGTCGGATGGGCGGGCCAGCTTGTGATACGCCTCCTTCAGAATCTCCAGCGACTCATAGTCCGCCGGATTCGATTGAGCGATCACTTCGAACATCTCAATCGTTTGCAGCGTTTGCGCCTCTTCGCTCGACGTCAAGGGTGCGGCCATGGATGCTAATCTGATTTCGTCGCGTTCTCGACCAGGCCGGCGCGCGTGCCGAACACGCCTCCGATACTCAACGCTCTCCTGGTCCAGAAGTGACCATACGGACAGAATGCGCTCAAGGCAATCCTCCACTTCCTCTCCTCCATGTCCTCCATGCCCGGACCGGCCAGCAGCGTCAGCACCGCGCGCAGTCCGATTTCGGGATACGCTTCCCGCGGGCCGTCCAGGAGATGATCGTCTTTGCCTTTGCGACTTCTGACTTCATGCGTTGAGACTTGCTGCTCTGTCGCGCGCGGATTAGCTTTGTATGTGAGCACTGTGGCTGAAACACGAACTGCGGCCCATGGCTTGGTGGTGTCGAATCCCGGCATTCTTGGAGGCACACCCGTTTTCCGCGGCACGCGGCTGCCTGTCCAAACCCTCTTCGACTATCTCGCGGATGGGCTGTCGCTCGACTACTTTCTTGAAACGTTCGAAGGCGTGACGCGCGAACAGGCGAAAGCTGTCTTGCGTTACGGCTGGGAGCGGATTGCGGCGGAATTAGTCAGATGAAGGTCCTCCTGGACGTGTGCACGCCCGTGCAAGTGCGGAACGCGCTGCCGGGCCACGACGTTCAGACCGCCGTGAAAATGGGTTGGGGAGAATTGGAAAACGGGACCTGCTTCGCGCTGCTGAATCCGCGGGGTTCGACCTCCTCATCATCTGCGACAAGAATCTGCGCCATCAACAGAATCTTGCGGGACATCGGCTGGCTACCCTCGAATTGTGGACCAATCATCGTCCGACCCTGGAGAAGCATTGGTCCTACATCCGCGAAGCTGCCGAAGCGATGCGGCATGGCGAGTACCGAACCCTGCTACCGCCAACGCCACCAATCGGCCGCGGATGACACGGATTCCCTCTGCATCCGTGCCCATCCGCGAAATCCGTGGTTGTTTTTTCGTCCTGCGCCTTTTCCCGCAAACACTCGGCTGCGGTGAACGAGATTTCATTTCTTCAGGAACTCCATCACCTCGGGATAATCCGCCGACGGGCCGTCCAGCAAATGATCGTCCACGCCTTTCAGATACTTGTTGGAGAAGGAAACCAAGACCAGAATTCGACCTCAATACGGCACTGCCACGCGATAGAATGCCTGCCCGCCTGATGCCTTTAGCATGATCGCCTTGGGCGAGCCATCGCCGGGAATCGCGGCATCGCGATTTGTCCAGTCGCCTCCGAGAGTTGTTGCCCTCTTGCAACTGACTGCGACGGTTTGAGTCAATCATGACGGCCTTTCCGAGAGACAGCCTTCCGCACTTCCGGTCGGCGGGTCGCCGATCGGGGCGGGCGAGTCGCCCGCGCTACCCATTTTTTCGGGCACGCGCTCAGCCGTATCTATTCATTGAAAAGGTGAATCGCCCTCACCCTAACCCTCTCCCCCAGGAGGGGGTGAGGGCGATTCACACTTTTTAATGAATAGATGCGGCTAAGGCGCGGAGTTGCGGAGTTGGTCTCCACCTTGACGAGTGCGGAGCAGGATGAGATAAGCTGCTCCATGACTGCAATTTCACGCCCCAGGTTCGCCGTGTTGAAGCTGATTGCGATTTTCATGGTTCTTTCTTTCGTTCTCCATGCACGTGCCGGCGAGCAGGCGGGCCGCGCCAGCGCCATCCGCGTTCCAGGTGTTTCGAAAGTAGTGAAAGCTCAGACGGGCGCCGATGGCGCGATTCATTTGCTGTTCCATGGGGACGGCCCGCGCTACGCGAAGTCGCAGGACGGCGGCGTTACTTTCAGCACGCCGATCGCCGTCCTGGACGCCGCCGCGCGCAAGCCTGGGCTGGAGTTTCACGTGGAAGATTTGGCGGTGGGCAAAGATGGCCGCGTGCACGTGGCGATGTCCTGCAATGCCTGGAAGCTGAAGCTGCCCCAAGAAGAGTGGGGGCTCTACTACGCCGCGCTCGCTTCGGGGGCACGAGAGTTCTCGCCTACGATCAATCTCAATCGCAAGCCGAGCGAAGGATTCTGCCTGGCCGCCGATGAGCGCGGCAACGTCACCGCGGCCTTTCTGTCGAGCAAGCTTTTCGCCATGACCTCGAAGGACAGCGGCCAAAGCTTCGATTCCTGGACGGAACTCAACCCGGCATGGAATCCTTGCGATTGCTGCACCACCAGCGCCACGTACGGGCCCGACGGCAAACTGGCTTTGATCTATCGCGAAGAGACGAACAACGAGCGCGATATGTACGTCGCCTTGTGGGAACAACGCGCCGGGAGCAAACCCACACGCACCCGGCTGAGCGGCGCGGGTTGGAATGTCAACGCCTGCCCGATGACTTATTTCTCGATCAATCGCACCGAGAAAGGGTACGTGGCCGCGTGGCCGACCAAGGGCCGTGTTTATTTTGCGCGGTTGGACAAGGACGGTGCGGTGCTGTCGCCCGGAGAAATCAAGACGCCGGGAACGAACGGAATGCGGACGGGCATTCTGGCGTTGAGCGCCACGGACGGCACGACGCTTATCGCCTGGAAGAACCAAGAGGTGTTGGGCTGGCAACTTTACGATGCCCAAGGCCAGCCTCAGGGACAGCCCGGTTCGGAAGCGAGCCCCGGCAACGGAGCCGCCGGCGTCGTCCTCCAAGACGGGCGGTTCCTGCTATTTCCCTGAGTTACGGCAGCTTCTGGAGTTTGGGGATTTCTCCGACGCTCAGAAATCCCAAAGGGATTTCGCCTCAAAGGACTACATTTCCCGGCAGGAGGAACATCACCACAAGATGACGTTTCAGGATGAGTTGAGGAAGCTGTTGCGCAAACACCAGGTCGAGTGGGACGAACGCTATGTCTGGGATTGAGCGCAACCCCGTTGGGGTTGGCGTTTGTTCGGGTCGGTCCCCCAGGGTAGCGCGTGCCTCACAGCCCTGGGCTGTCAGGCAGAATCCCGTTGGGATTCTACAGAAGCCCGCACGGTGTTCATGCGGAGTCACGCTTGAAAACGTCCAAACTCCAGCGCCGGCTTTTCAGCCGGCAAGTTCCGAGGTCTCGTGACCTCGCGATCCAAGAGGCAGGAATGCCTCCGAACCTGCCGACAAGGATGTCGGCGTTACGTTGTCCCCCGCGCCGAGCAGTGCATCCACAAGTTGTCGGTGCCCCGTAGCGCAGATTTGAAATCTGCTGTATCGCAGGATTGCATCCTGCTGGGCCTCGGCGTGGCCTGGGGCGTTGAGAAGACCCGACACGCAGCCGATTTCAAATCGGCGATACGGCAAGAGTGCAACTCTGCGCTACGGGCGCAGGAATCACCGACCACTCGTGGATGCCCCTCGCGCCGAGCGCGCCAGCCAAATCCCTTGACGACACGGCGGGTCGGCGTATGAGTGGAGCACCGCTCGTCAACTTATCCGAAAGGAGAATGCTTCCATGCAGACACCCCGCACACGTCGAGAATTTCTGGCTGAGGTCGGCCGCGGCATGTTGGTCGCTTCGGTTGGTTACGAAGTGGCCAGTGACCTTGGACTCGCCTCCGCGCTGGCCGAAGAAAGCGCCGATTGCCTTTCGTTCGGCTCGCTGGAACCGCTGGTTTGCCTGATGCAGGAAACGCCCGCCAACCGATTGCTGCCCGCGTTGACGGAACAACTGCGATCGGGCACGGACTTGCGCCGCTTGGTCGCGGCGGCCGCGCTGGCGAACGCGCGCACGTTCGGTGGGGAGGATTACGTTGTCTTCCACACCATGATGGCCCTGGCGCCCGCGCTCCACATGGCGCAGGAGCTTCCAACTGACCTTCAGCCGCTCCCGGTCTTCAAGGTCCTCTACCGAAATACGAACCGCATTCAGGAACGCGGCGGACGCAAGAACGAAGTGTTGCGCCGGGGCGAACTTGGAGCGCTGTCCAACGCTTGCCCGACCGGCGAGGTGCTGCGCAAGGCGGTGCGAGAAACAAACGTTGATTTGGCCGAGCAGAACTTCGCTGTCATGGCCAAGGATTTTCCAGACGCAGCTTTGTTCGATCAGCTTGTGTTCGCCGTCCAGGACAACACGGAAGTCCATCGCGTCGTTCTGCCCTATCGCGCGTGGGATTTGCTCGGCTTGATCGGGAAGGAACAAGCGCACACGCTCCTTCGGCAGTCCGTCCGTTATTGCGTCAAAGCGGAATCATGGCCGCGCACCGCGGCCTGGGATGAGCCGCGGACTTTGCTGCCCAAGTTGCTCGAAGAGCACAAACTGCTCGGCCGTTCGCCAGGCGACCAAAAGGCCGAAGACGGCTGGGGCGATCAATTGCGCCAGACGATTTTCAAATCCACGCCGAGCCAGGCCGCCGGGGCGGTGGCGGCGGCGCTTGCGGAAGGAATGTCGCCGGCGAACATTGGCGGAGCCATCACGCTCGCGGCCAATCAACTGGTCCTGCGAGACGTGGGCCGGACGCCGCGCGAAGAGGTGGCCAGCAAACCACCCGGCAGCGTGCACGGGGATTCCATCGGCGTCCACGCGTGCGATTCCGCCAACGCCTGGCGGAACATGGCGCGAGTGAGCAACCCGCGGAACTGCTTCGCGAGCTTGATCCTCGGCGCGTATCAGGCGGCGCTGGACCGCACGGGGCGCGGCGGCGATTTCCTCAACTGGCAACCCTTGCCAATCCCGCGGCATCTGAACGAAATCAAATCGACTGATCCCGAAGCGTTGTTGCGCGAAGCGGACGAAGCCATCCGGGGCAATCTTCAAGGCAAAGTCAGCGCCGTGATCCATCGCTACGGCGAATTGGGCCACGCGCCGCGGCCGGCGTTCGATCTCTTGCTGCGTTATGCGATCAGCGAAGACGGCGCGCTGCACGCCGAGAAATTTTACCGCACGGTCGCGGAGGAATTCGCAGCCACGCGTGCGGCCTTCCGCTGGCGGCATCTGGTCGCGGTGGCCCGCGTCACCGCCAGTGAATTTGGCCGCCCAGCCGCGGGCATGGCCGAAGCTCGCGCTTTGTTGAAGGTTTAAGCGCTGAGTCAATGTGAGGGTTGACGGCGTCAGCAGGTGAACCTCGTTCTGTCTCCCATGAACCAGCGCCTTCCCGCCAGGTGCTGGAGTGCGCCAATCCTCAAAGTCCTCAGGCGTTTGTGGACCTCGTGGGCGGATCAAAAGCGGCAGAGGACTGCCGCAGTCCAAAACGCTGCCGCGCAGAAGTTCGATCTCAGGATGAAACCGTTCTTCCTCAGTGTTGTTTTGCTCGCGAGCGTCCTCCGCGCATGGAGCGACGACAAATTAGACGCGGCGTTCCAAATCTTGCGCGACGCGGTCGATCAGAACGAAGTGCCGGGTTACATCGCGCTCGTCGCTCACCACGGGAAGGTGGTCCGGCACGAAGCTCGCGGACTGAGCGACCTCGAGAACCAGATTCCCTTCACGACCAATACCCTTTGCTGGATCGCATCGATCACGAAGCCGGTGACGGTCGCGGCGGCGATGACACTGGTATACGCAGGCAAACTGTCGCTCGATGATCCGGTCGAGAAATATCTTCCAGAATTCCGGGACCAGAGGGACACGAACGGCGTTCACCATGTAATCACCATCCGCCAAATCATGTCGCACACGTCCGGCTTGGTTCCGAATCCACCAACGCGCCGTTCGGGTTGGCCCATCGGAGGTCCGCTGGACGACTTTTGGCTGGAGCAAAAGCTGCCGGAAATCGTGCAAACCATTGCGCGGAGCCAACTGCGGTTCAAGCCGGGGAGCAAACTCGAATACTCCAACTCCGCGCTCTTCGTTTTGGGCGGCGTGATCGAAGTCGTCTCCGGCCAGCCCTACGCCGCTTTCGTGAAGCAAAAGATTCTCGATCCTCTGAAAATGAGCGACACCACTTACGCACCACAACCCGCGGAGTCGAAGCGCGTGGCGGTGATTTACGGACGGCGACAAGGCCAGCGTGAAACGGTCTTCCGATTCAACCCGGCGGTGAAAGTCACGAATCCCGCGCCCGACGGCGGCCTGTTCTCCTATCCGTCCCAGCTCGCGCCGTTCTTCCAGATGTTCCTGGACAACGATGAACGCGTGCTTTCGCGTTCGGCCATGGAGGAGATGCTCAAGCCGCAGCCACAAGGTTGGGGATTAGGTTGGGAGTTGAAGGACGGACTGTTCCAACACACCGGTTCGAGCGGCACCATGGCCTGGGCCGATCCAAAGACCGGCGTGATCGGTATCGTGTTCATGCAATACCGTGAGCAAAAGGACGCCGACGCGCGACTGCGAAATCAGTTTCGCCGGGCGGTTCAGGACGCTTTCCCACCGCCGTAAGGCCTGCGGAGGGATGATCAGCGATGGAAACATTGCTCCTTCCGTCCTGGCCGGCAAGGAGCTACATTCAACCGCGAACCTTAATTCACCTCATGAACCAACAAGCGTCTTTCGTCGGGCGGAATTCTTGGCTACGCGTCCTGCTCTCCACAGGCCTCCTCGCTTTCGGTTTCATGGTTCGAGCTGCCGATCAGGCGCCAATCCGCGCCGGGATGATTGGCTTGGACACTTCGCACGTCCCCGCGTTCGCCAAACTTTTCAACGACCCCAAAGCCGCCGGCGACCTGGCCGGCATCAAGATTGTGGCGGGTTATCCGGGGGGAACGGATTACCCGGCGAGCCGCAACCGCGTCAAAGGATTCACCGAAGGACTGCGCACGAACGGCGTCGAGATCGTGGACACGATTCCGAAGTTGCTGGAGAAGGTTGATGTGGTGCTGCTGGAGAGTGTCGATGGCCGGATTCATTTGCAGGAGGCGATTCCGGTGATCAAAGCGGGCAAGCCCTTGTTTATCGACAAGCCGGTCGCTGGCTCGCTCGCGGATGCCATTGTGATTTACGAATTGGCGAAAAAACACAACGTCCCGTGTTTCTCCAGTTCGTCGCTGCGGTTTGGCGGCGTTCAAGAGCTGGCCAAGAACGAAAAGCTGGGCGGAATTGTCGGCGCCATCACGTGGGGGTCATGCACGTATCAGGAAAGCACGCCGGACATGTTTTTCTACGGCATCCATGGCATAGAGCCCTTGTACGTCCTCATGGGCACGGATTGTGAAACGGTGTCGCGCGTTCAGACTCCGGACACGGATGTCGTCACGGGCGTCTGGAAAGACGGGCGGGTGGGCACGTATCGGGGAATTCGGAAAAACAACGCCGCGTTTGGCGCGGTGGCCTTCGGGAGCAAAGCGATCATTCCCGCAGGCCGAGAGGGTGGCTACGAGGGACTCTGCCGTGAAATTGGCCGCTTTTTCAAAACCGGCAAACCGCCTGTAAGTCCTGAGGAAACGATCGAAATCTTCGCCTTCATGGAAGCCGCCGACGAGAGCAAGCGCCAGGGCGGCAAACCGGTGTCGCTCGCCAGCGTGCTCGCGAAAGCCAGAGCGGAAACGATGAACAAAATAGGCCAATGAAGCAAAACCAAGCCGGCGAATGGATCGTCCGCGACATCCAGGTTACGAGCGCGCGTACACGATCGAATACGGCGCGTCGGCACAGAAGGATTTGGATGACCTCCCCGCTGCAGTTCGGGCACAAGTCCTCCGCAAAATCGAAAAGCTTCGAGACAGGCTCGCGGGAAATGTCAAACGTCTGCACGAGTCCGAGGCCGCCTTTCGCCTCCGCATGGGCGACTATCGTATCTTGTTTGACGTAGAAGGAGACGTTATTGTGATTCGCAAGATCGGAAATCGGAAGGACATTTATGACTAAGACCTTGGAGCGCGACATTATTCGCAAGGTCCGCCAGAAACGCCGACAACTGGTTGCTGTTCGAGAAGAAGTCGAAGATTTGATGGATTACCTCGACTTAGTCGAGGCGCGGGCGAAAGACGCCAGCAAGCCGCGCTTCACGCACGAAGAGTTGAAGCAGCGATACGGCATCAAATAGGTAAGCGAAGAAAAATGCCTGCTACACCCGATTGGCAAAGGCCAGGCAATCAGAAAGGACAAGCGCATGAAAGCCGTTCTCACACGACGTCGATTTATCCGGCACGCAGCCGCCAGTTCCGCGGCCTTGACCTGGCTGACTTCAGGCCGCGCCCCTAAAACCTTCGCCGCCAGTTCCGACAAACCCGCTTTGCTCGGAGGCACGCCCGCGCACACCGGAGGCTGGTCGCCCTGGCCCACCTGGCGCGAATCCTGGGAACCCGCGATTATCAAAGTCCTTCGCAGCGGCAAATGGTACCGCGGCAACGGCGGGCACGTGGCCGAGTTCGAGGAAGCTTACGCCAGACTCATCGGCGCCAAGCGTTGCCTCGCCACCGCCAGCGGCACCACGTCGCTGCTTGTGGCCTTGCATGTCATGGGGGTCGATGCCGGCGACGAAGTGATTGTTTCGCCTTACACGTTCATTGCGACCTACAACGCGATCCTGATCAACAAAGCGCTGCCCGTGTTCGCGGACACCGATCCGGCCACGCTGAACATCGCCCCGGGTTCCATTGAAAGCCGGATCACCGAACGCACCCGCGCTGTCGTGCCCGTGCACATTTACGGCATGCCGTGCGACATGGACCCGATCAACGCCATTGCCCGCAAACACAAGATCGCCGTCATTGAGGATGCCTGCCAGGCCTGGCTCGCCGAGTACAAAGGCCGCAAGTGCGGCACGCTCGGTGACCTGGGCTGCTTCAGTTTCCAGAATTCCAAGCACATCCCCTCCGGTGAAGGCGGCGCCGTCACGGGAAACAGCGATGATTTCTTGGATCGTTGCCACGCTTTCCACAACGTCGGCCACGCCACGGGAAACTTCAAAGGCGCGAAGCCGTATTTCACGCGCGGCAGCAATTATCGGATGCAACAGTTCCAAGCGGTGCTCCTGCTTCAGCAGTTCGAGAAGCTCGTGAAGGAAACGTCGCATCGGCAGGCGAACGCGGATTATCTGACTTCGCAGTTGAAGCAGATTCCCGGCATTCAGCCCGCGCGTTTGCCGGAAAATAGCCGCGCCGTGTGGCATCTCTATCCTTTGCGCTACGACGCGTCGCAGTTCAACGGTTTGCCTCGCGAGAAATTCATGCGCGCGCTCAGCGCCGAAGGCATCCCCAGCAGCGGCGGCTACCACGAGCAATACTTCGACGGCATCCTGGATGAAGCGATCGACTCGCGCGGATTTAAGCGTCTCTTTCCCGCCGAGCGGCTGAAAGCTTATCGCGACAGTTTCCAGGAACTGAAAGGCAACCGGCAAGTCTGCGCGACGACGGTCGCTCTCTCGCAGAACCTGTTGCTGGCCGAGCGCCGTGACATGGATCACATCGTCGAAGCCATCCAGAAGATTCAAATCCACAGTGCGGCGCTCGCGAGGACTTAGAGCGCGTCCGAAGCGAACGGACTAAGCAACTTCTCAGCCGTAACTATTCAGTGCGATGAAAGACTCGCCCTCACCCCGGCCCTCTCCCCGGGGAGAGGGAGTTACTTTTGTACGCCGGTGGACTCATCACTGTTTAGCGAGCGTTTCCCAGTGCGGGAAAGAGCGGTTCCCTCTCCTGGGGGAGAGGGCGAGGGTGAGGGCGATTCACCTTTTCAGTGAATCGATAGGGCTCAGAACAAACGCCAGCGCGAGAAGAACAGCACTGAGATCAGGACGAAAAAAGGGATTAGAATCGGGAGGGCATATTTGAGGAGGTAGCTGAAGAAACTCGGTGTCTTCACTTTGGCCCGCTCGGAAATTGACTTCACCATGAAGTTGGGTCCGTTCCCAATGTAAGTCATGGCGCCGAAGAAGACCGCCCCCAGCGAAATGGCGATCAATTCGTGATCGTGCTGAGCGACGAATTGGGCCACGTCCGCGTGCGCGCTCAAACTGAGTTGGTAGCGCCCCATGGCTGCGGCCAGAAACGTCAGGTAAGTCGGCGCGTTGTCAAGCACACTGGAGAGCCCGCCCGTGAACCAGAAGAACTTCATCTCGGAATCCAGGCCGAGTTCGCCGGCGTGCACCTCCAGATAATCCAGGGCGGGAACCATCGTGGCAAAGATGCCAACGAACAGCCAGGCGACTTCGCGAATCGGCTCGAAACCGAAATCGTTCGCCTCGTGGATCGGTTCGGGAGTGAGAAACCAGGAGCCGAGCGCGGCCGCAATCATCAACGCTTCGCTCAAGCCGGTGGGTGTCTTGACGAACACCGCGGCGAGGATCAGTCCGAGGAAGGCCAGATTGCGAAGGCCGTCGATCCTCCAGGTTTCCTCGCGCGTTTCGGCTCCGCGCACTTCCCGGGGCGCCCGCAGGAAATTGCGCCGATCGAGGCAAAAAAAGACCGCGATCAATCCGAACACCGCGCTTGCCCACGCCGCCCAACATTTCTCCAGCACCCACCAGAACGGGACGCCTTTGATGTAGCCCAGGAACAGGGGCGGGTCGCCGATGGGCGTCAGACAGCCGCCAATGTTGCTGACGATGAAAATGAAAAACACGATGTGAAACGCGGTGATCCGGTATTTGTTCATCCGAATCCAGGGGCGGATCAGGAGCATCGACGCGCCGGTGGTGCCGATGAAGTTGGACAGCACCGCACCGACGAACAAGAACACGCAATTGATCCACGGCGTGGCTTCGCCTTTGACCCGCATGTGAATGCCGCCGGACACCACGAACAGCGAGCCGATCAAGGCGATGAAGCTCGCGTATTCGTGCGCCACGTGAAGCATGCGCGCCGGCCGGTCCAGCGCGAAGACGTAGTAAAGAACGGGGATCAGTCCCAGTCCGACCGCGACTTTGGGGTAGTGATGCTCCCACCAATGCTTGTCGATGAAAGGCGCGATCGCGATGGAGAGCAGCATGGCCGCGAACGGCAGGATCATGGCCGGATGCGGGTCGGGCGCGTTGCCGGTTGTCGCAGCCGCGAGCAAGCCGAACGGTTCTCCGAAAATCGGGTGTGTCATGTGCGAATGAGACGCGCGCCGGAATTCTTTGGAGCGCAGAAGTCCACCTCAGCGCGAACATGCGCGAAGCGGTGTTGCATTCTGTCATTTACGGACTTGGGCCCCATTTTATCCGTATTTATCCGTGCTACTATCTGTGAAAATCTTGTTTCCTGCCAAATTCCTCAGAACTGGTAACTGATTACTGATCACTGATTGCTTTGGTTGTGGCTCGGGGCGCTGTGTTTATCCGTGGTTGATTTTTGGTTGCGACCCATCCTGGCTGAACATTTGGTTTCAAAACAAGGACTTTGGGAGGCAAACTCCGAATCGAAATGCCACTGCACGCAGCCGCGAGACCCGCTCCCTCAAGACGCCTCTTCGTCCTCGGCATCATGTCGGGAACCAGCCTTGACGGAGTGGATTACGCGCTCTGCTCCATCGACGCCGCCGAAGTGGATCTGAAAAGATGTTGGCAGGCCAAATTTCCCGAACGCCTGCAGGACTGTCTGCACCGCGCGGCCAACGGACTGGCCACCAGCCACGAAACCGGCCAACTGCACCATGACCTGGGCCGCTTCTACGCCCGGGAAGCCGCGCGCAGAATGGGGAAGCAACGACTGGACGCCGTGGGCTTGCATGGGCAAACCATCTTCCATCATCCGGCCAATCCTCCGGCGACCTTTCAATTGGGCGAGCCCGCGTACCTTGTGGAACGGCTGCGCGCTCCCGTCGTGAGCAACTTTCGGGCAGCGGATTTGGCCGCCGGCGGGCAAGGCGCGCCTCTGGCGACACTATTTCATCGCGTGGTCTTTGGTAAAGAGGGAGAGCACGTCTGCGTCAACAATCTCGGCGGGATCAGCAACGTCACTTCGATCGACTGGCGCGGACAACGGCGGCCGCGCTTGCGCGCCTTCGACACCGGCCCGGCGAATATGTTGATCGACCTGGCGATCCGCCATTTCACGCGAGGCCAGGAATCATTCGACGCAGACGGCGCGTGGGCCCGCCGCGGACGCGTTTCAGAACAACTCCTGGAGCGCTGGCTCGAACATCGGTTCTTTTTCCAGGAGCCGCCGAAAAGCACGGGCCGGGAGGAGTTCGGCGAGTCTTTTTTCGGGAACGCGTTAAGCCAGGCGCGGAGATTTCGGCTCTCGAAGTTCGACATCGTCGCCACCCTCACAGAGCTGACCGCACGCTCTTTGGCTTTGAATTACCGGCTCCATTTGCAGAGACCGCCTGACCGTGTCGTGCTGGCGGGGGGAGGTGCTTTGAATCCGGTTTTGGCCGGGCGAATTCGCGTTTCGCTCTCGCAATGGATTCCCGGCATTCGGCTGCAAACCTGCGATCAACTAGGCTGGCCGGTTCAAAGTGTCGAGCCGGCGGCGTTCGCGTTGCTGGCGTACTATCGAGTCCAACACTGGCCGGCCAGTTTTCCTTCGACGACCGGAGCGGGACGAGAAGTTCTGCTGGGACAGGTATCCGTGCCGTAACCCGGTGCGATCAGGCGGAAAAATCTTTCGGACGAAATCGGGCGGGCAGCTTGAGCCTGAAAACATCTCCATGCATCCGCGCCAAGCAGATTCCCAGGGCGACTGTGGCTTCGTCCATTTCCTTGCTGCTCTCTACAGCGGCCAGCACACCGTAGAGTTTATAGCCCTTGAATTGCGGGAAAAATTCATAGAACCGGCCCAGGTTCCGGGCGAACTTCTCCAGTTCACGGTGGTTCAAAACGCTTTTCACCTCAGCGGCGACGACTGTTTTGGTATTGCCATTGGTTGCGCCGATCAAATCGATCTCGATCTCGTCCTCCCCTTTGCGCACGCGCCGCGTCTCGATGATCTGCTCCGCGCCAAATCGCTTGCTCAGGATCTCGATCAGCGAAGGAATAGCCATGCCCTCGGCGAAATCCCCGAACTTGTTACCGAGGCCGCCGATTTGTTTGCCCAGTTCTTTGATCTGGCGGTCCGTTAGCTTCAGTTGTCGGTCCGTCTCCTTCATCTGCCGATCGGTCTCCTTCTGCGCCGGTGAGCGAAGTTCTGAGGGATTTGTTCATAGTTTTTTCTGTCGTATGCGTTGCACTCGAGCTCCGGCAAGGCGGCGAACCATTCCACCCGAAGCGCTGCTCTCAATATTTCCAGCCGGCTGGCCGTGAAGTTACAGGATTCTTGCCGGTTTGTTTGGGTTGCCAACCCGCGCCACTCCCATATTGTCGGCGAACCAAATGCCGGGAATTCACGCGGCGGGCCGAGCCGTCCAACCATGACCGACGACCTTCAGAACCGGAATCGATCCGAAGGCATCCCATCCCGCCAGTTGAATATCTTGCTCGCCACCCTCACGGGACCGGTGTCCTCCACCGCGTTTTACGAAAAGGCTTTGCGCAAGCGCCACCGCGTCGTGACGTTCGGCCCGCACCGCGACGGCAAGTTTTGGCAAGATTGGGGCGAAGGCTTGAAGGGCCACGCCTTTTACCGGGCGGGATCGGCGGAACACTGGGAGGACGTGTGCGGGCGGCTGGCCAGGCCCTGTGACATCGTCACGCCGCCCGGCATGGTCGATCTGCGCGAGTTGAAAAAGAAGTTGCACGGGAATTTCCGGCCGGACCTTTTCATCTGGATGGACACGCACGAGTGGAACTTGCCCTTCTACATGGAAGCGCTGAATTGTCCGAGCGTCGCCGTGTTTGGCGACACGCACCTGCACATGCTCGGCGACTGGGACGTGTGGTTGTCCTATGCCAAACTGTTCGATTTTGTTTTCGTTACGTTCAACAAACCACACCTCCAGCTTTTTGTCGAAGCCGGCTGCCGACGTGTGTTCTGGTCGCCGGCGGCCTGCGATCCAGAGGCTCACGGCAAGATTCCGTCCGACAAGATTTACCCGGTCAGCTTTGTTGGCGGGACCTCCACGCTCCACACGGATCGGGTCAAACTCCTGCGGTTTCTTCTCCAGCAAGGGATCGATCTGCACATCGATTCCAGAGTGCTTCAGGACATGGCGTTGATTTTCAGCCGCTCGAAAATCGTGTTGAACACGACGATTGCGGACGACGTGAATATGCGCGTGTTTGAAGCGTTGGCATCCGGCAGCCTGGTGTTGACCAATCGCTTGAGCCGCGAATCAGGCCTGGAAGAACTCTTCGTGGACCGCAAGCACCTCGTCCTTTACGACCCGGACAACGTGCTGGATTTGATCCGCTACTATCTAGACCACGCGGAAGAGCGGGAACAAGTCGCCGCCACCGGCTACGATGAGGCCCTGAGCAAACACACTTATGAGCACCGCGTGGAGCAAATCCTTGAAACGGTGCGGCAGCACCTTTGACCGGATGACCAGCTAACCGACATGAGTGCGTCCGTTTTGCCAGAGCTCCAGGCAGGAACGCTGTATCTCGTGGCCACGCCCATCGGCAACCTGGAGGATATCACGCTCCGTGCGCTGCGGACGCTGAGGGAGTGCGATGCGGTTGCGGCGGAGGACACGCGCCGCACGGGCCATTTGTTGAAGCACTACGAAATCTCGAAACCGATCCTCAGCTATTTCAAGTTCAACGAGGCGAAACGCAGCGAAGAAATCATCGAGCGGCTGCGGCGGGGAGAAAAAGTGGCCCTGGTAACGGACGCGGGCAGCCCCGGCATCAGTGATCCAGGCGAACGAGTTGTCCGCGCTGCCGTGGAAGCGGGTTTGCGAGTCGAAGCGGTCCCCGGACCGTGCGCGTTGGTCGCGGCCCTCACCGCGAGCGGTTTGTCGGCGAAGGAATTCCATTTCATTGGCTTTCTGCCGCACAAATCCGGTCAACGGAGGAACACCTTGGAACGACTGAAGGATTTGAGCGCCACTCTGGTGCTGTATGAGTCTCCGCACCGGATGGAGAAGCTGCTCACGGAATTGAAGGAGGTGTTTCCGAATCGCTCCGTGGTCTTGGCGCGGGAACTGACCAAGAAATTCGAGGAATTTCTGCGCGGTTCGCCGTCGGAGTTGCTGGCCATTGCCCAAGCGCGTTCGCTCAAAGGCGAATTCGTCGTTTTGATCGAAGCGGCCAATCCCGCGGCGTAGATTCTGACTCCTAAAATCTCCCCCTTGACCTGACGGACAGGAGAGCGATTCTAATTCTGCCGTTGCGGGCTACGGATCGCCCCGAACGGACCAATGCGCATGATTACGAACAACCCATCCCCTCCTGACGCCGCCAACGAGACTCGTGAAATCCCGACCATTTCGCGCCCAGAAGAACGCGTTGCCGCGGCGCAACGCGCCCGTGCTTACGCCTTCCGATTCCCCAAGGATCGGCGCCAACTTGGCGGGAAATTCTCGGTCGAGGAAAACGCCCGCCGGCTGTTGCGCTTCTTCTACTTCGAGCGCCGGCTCATGCAAGCTCTCGGCGCGTGGACGCTGAGCATTCCGGAGTTTGAAGTGAAACTCGAGACCGGTCGCCACATTTTCTATCACGGCGATGCCGCCTGGCTCTTGCGCGAACGCCTGCACGAGCAGGAAAAACGTTACGCCGACCTCGACGCGCACCGGGACGCCGAGATTGACCGTTTTGTCGAGGAAATGCTAAGCGCGTCCGATCCAGCGGAGTTGCTCGTCGGCGTCCATCAAGTGGCGGGCCGCGCCCTGAAAACAGCCTATCGCCACCACATTGACGACACGGACCCGATCACCGACGCGCCGACGATCCGGTTGTTGCGCCGTATCCTGACCGATTACGAGCCCATGCTGGAATGGGCGGAGCAAGCGGTCGCGGCTTACGTCGAAGGCGGGATCGATGAGGCGCACTTGGGGTCATGGCGCTGGCATTTGCAGAGATTGCTCGAAAGCATCGGCGGCGTCACTGGCGCCGACCCGCGAACGGCCGAGCCAGCGCCGTTGCGGAGCGCGGCGAAACCGTTTCAACGCGCCACAGTCCCACGGCGTGACGTGCGTTTTGAGACCTTCAAGAACACGGGCGACTATGACACAGCGGACGGCGCGGCGCGTTTCCCGAAAGATTCCTATGAGAATCTGCGCTTGCGCTTCATCCGGACGCAACGGGATGAAGTCGATGCCATCGAAGCGTTCGGGACGTTTATCTGGGACATCCGGTTCAAGGATTTTCAGGCCGAGTACGACCTGGCGCGTATCACGTGGGACGAAGCGCGGCACACCGAGATCGGGCATCGCGCGTTGCAAGCCGCGGGCTACGACCCGTTCGAGCTGCGCAATCGGCTTACCGGCTCCACGTGCCGCGGGCCGATGGACCCGGCGTTTGCCATGGCGGAAATCAACCTCTTCGGCGAGGTCGGCGTTCTGAAGACCATCAGCGGGTTCATCGACACGGCGCGTGAGCGGCAGGACGCTCTGCTCGTCCACATCGCCGATTTCATCCGGGCGGATGAACGGACGCACGTGCGCAAAGGCCAGCACATCATCAAGTGCATGACCAACCTGGGCGCGAAGGAACTCGAGCTCCGCACGCGCGAGTTGTTCACCGAATGCCTGGTCAGTCTCGGCGCCATAAAGCCGGACATGGACGTCTTCACGGTCTCCCGCGAGGACATCGAGCATTTGGTGGGAGAGTGATTTCAGCGTATAGTTCGGCCATGCCATCCTTCGACATCGTTTGCATAGTCAGCTCGATGGAAGTCGAGAACGCGGTGAATCAAGCGCGGAAAGAGCTTGCGAACCGATTCGATTTCAAAGCCTCCAAAGCCGAGATCCTCCTGGAGAAAAACGAGATCAAGCTTTCCGCTGAGGACAAATTCAAAATCAAGGCCCTGGAGGAAATCGTGATCGCGAAGCTGGCCAAGCGGCAAGTCAGCCTGAAAAATGTGGATCGAGGAGAGCCGGAGATTTCGCCGCTGGGACACGCGCGCCAGGTGCTGAAAATCAAGCAGGGCATCGAACCGCTGGTCGCGAAGCAGGTCACCACGTTCATCCGCGATCTGAAACTCAAAGTGACGACGCAAATCCTGGAGGACCAAATCCGCGTCACCGGGAAGAGCAAGGACGATTTGCAATCCGTGATTGCGGCCGTGCGAGGACATGATTTTCCGGTCGCGCTCTCGTTTCAGAACTATCGAGATTAGATTCCCGATGACAATGCGGTCTTATTGTGCTAGTGAGCAGACTAAGACTGCCCCACGACACCAAAGGTCTTATGAAAAACTCCCGATCCAGCTTGCGAGCTTTTACCCTCATTGAACTCCTGGTGGTCATTGCCATCATCGCGATCCTCGCCGGCATGTTGCTGCCGGCTCTGGCCCGCGCGAAATCAAAAGGTGAACGCATCAAATGCCTGAACAACTTGAAGCAAATCGCGCTGTTCATGCAGCTTTACACCGACGACAACAATGACACGTTCCCCGGCCACCGCAACCAGGGCCTAAACACGTCGGATGGCGGCCCGTCGCTGACGAATTGGTGGGGACGCACGATCGTCGGATACGGGGACACCTCCGCCAGCAATTACTTTCGCTGCCCTAGCCTGAAAACGCGGCGGAAGGACAACGGGGTGACGTGGCAATGGAAGTTCGACTGCCATCTGGTGGGCTACGGCTACAACGGCTACTTCCTGGGCATTCATCCGTACGCGGGCGATGATTTGACGGTTGCGGGTGTCAAACTTCCAACGCGGCCTTGGTTCAAGCGGTCCGCCATTATCGCTCCGGCGGACAATCTCGTGATCGGCGATTCCATGCCCAAAGCCGATCTCATGTGGAGCAGCAGCCTGTGGTGGCCGTCGTCCTGCATGAACGAGCGCGCCAGCACGACGAAAGGCTTTGAAGGGATCGATCCGATCCGCCATGTCGGCAACGGTGTCGCGGTGTTCAACGATGGTCATGCCGAAGCGCGCAAGGACGCCCAGATCAATCCGCCGGTCGATCCTTACTCTGGAAATGCCAAAAGCCTGATCAATGCCCGCTTCTGGGATCCGCTCCAGAGATCGAATCAGTGACGGCATGTCCGGCATCGCCAGTCTCCTGGATTCCTTCCTCAAAAAGAAACCAACTTTGGGGGTGGGCGTTTATATCGCCCGCACGGCGGTTGTCCTCGGCGATGTCACCCTGGGTGATTATTCGAGTGTTTGGTACAACGCGGTGCTTCGGGGCGACATCAACCGGATTGCGGTGGGGCATCACTCGAACGTCCAAGACAACGCGGTAATCCATTTGGCCGAGGAATTGCCGTGCCTCATTGGCAATTACGTCACCATCGGCCACTCCGCCATTGTCCACGCCTGTACGGTGGGGGACGAATGTCTGATCGGCATGGGCGCAACGCTTTTGGACGGCGCGGTCATCGGGGACCAATCTATCGTTGGAGCAAACGCCTTGGTGACGCAGGGGACGCAAGTGCCGGCTGGTTCTTTGGTGCTTGGTTCTCCGGCAAAAGTCGTCCGAGCGCTTGGCGAGAAGGAAAGAGCCTCGCTCCGATCCTGGGCCGAGCATTATGTCGAGAACGCCGCGTACTGCCTCGGTCATGGCATCCAGATTGGAGGGCCGCTGCCAACGTCCTGAGCCGCCCGTTCTTATCTGCGTCTATCCGCGTTCATCGGCGGTTGAATTGCTGTTTCTAGATGCTCGTATCTTGCGTCCCCTGGCACAACTCTGAACTTGAAACCTTGAACTTTGAACTCCCAGCACGGGGTGCGAAGCGTGCGGATTAGCCTAACTTCAGAACTCACTAAAGGGCGAGGTTGGTTAAGTCCAGAGGTGGAAACTGAATTCCTTTCTTTGCCCTCTCCGTTTGCTCCGTTTCCTTGTGTTTTCTGAACAGGAGGCAACGGAGAGAACGGAGAAGTCGGGGAATTGAATCGATTACGGTCCCTGTCCTGATTCTTCTGTTTTTGTGAGGTTATGGTGCGGTGTCAAGCCGTGCTGGGCCGAAGCTGTGCCTGCAAACGCACAGTTCTCAAATGCCGGGCGTTCGTGCAGAATATTGCCATGCCGGAAACCAATGGTTGACGTGAATTGTGCCCGCAATTACAATTCGGCTTGGTCTCCTAAACACCAACAACGCATTGAAGAAATTATGAAGAACTTCAGTCTGAGAACGCGCCTTGCCCAGGCGTTTCTCCAACCCAATCGCCGCGCTTTCACGCTGATCGAGTTGCTTGTCGTGATCGCCATCATCGCTATTCTGGCGGGAATGCTCCTGCCCGCGCTTTCCAAAGCCAAAGCCAAGGCCCAAGGCATCAAGTGCATGAATAACAACAAGCAACTGGGCCTCGCGTGGATTCTCTACGCGGACGACAACAGCGACAAGCTGACCGGCAACCTGGACGGCGGCGAAGCCCAGAACGGAGCGAACACGAATCGCACCTGGTGCGTCGGCTGGCTGGACCTTTCGGGGACGAGCCATAACACGAACCTGAATTACCTACGCTATTCGCAGCTCGGAGCGTACAGCGGCTCCACGGATGTTTATCGATGTCCGGCGGATAACAGTTTGAGCCGTGGCCTCACAGGCGCGCCTCGGGTCCGCTCGGTTTCGATGAATGCCTACCTCGGCGACCGCGGCGGTCCATTCTCCGGCGGCTACTGGCAGTTCAGGAAGTACAGCCAGATTGCTAATCCGCCCCCAGCTCGGACCTGGGTGTTCGTGGACGAACGCGAGGATAGCATCAACGATGGCTGGTTCGCTGTGGACATGGACTCGTATGATCCGCTCCGATCCTCGGCGCACCGGATCGTGGATTATCCGGCGAGTTATCACAATATGGCCGCTGGCTTTGCGTTCGCAGACGGCCATGCCGAGATCAAAAAATGGGTCGATATCCGGACTGCTCCACGACTTCGCAAAGGCCAGCCACTGTCGCTGGGCGTTTCCTCGCCCAACAACAAGGACGTGGATTGGATGCAGGACAGAACCTCCTCGAAAATGGTCAATCCGACTCGCTTTTAGTGCGAGCCCGGCCGCTCTCTTTTTGAATTCAGCAAAATGGTTCGCGCTCGCGCGAACCATTTTGTTTTCGGCTTCAGCCTCTCGGCGACACCGTGAAAATTAAGCTAGCACGGTCCGAACCGCACCGCGCACCGAGCGCGCCTCGGCTTGAGACCAGCAGTCGAGCGGATACCCGATTCCGCCGCGCGCGCTCGCTCCTGGCTGCAGGAGTCGTGATCGGCGCCGGACTGCTTGCACTGATTGTTTTCCAGTGGACTGCCGCAGCCCCGGAGCCGCCCGTCCCGCAGGAATTAGGGAGGCTGGATCCGCAATTGCGCGCGCACATCTCTGAGATCGTAAATTGGGTGCGGAGCGAGCCGCGACGGTGGGATCGGCACGCCACGCTTGGAGTCGCCTACGCCGCGAACTCGCTCTGGCCAGAGGCGCGACTTTCGTTCTCCAACGTGATTTACCTCAACCCGAAGGAACCGCTGGCGCACTTATATGTCGGGATTTCCACCCAGGAGTTAGGTGAACCCGATCAAGCCTTACAAGAGTTCCAAGCAGTTACCAGGCGCTTCCCGGAATTCGCCCAGGGCTATTATCGATTGGCCGAGGCGCTTCTGAAATCGGGAAACATGGAGAGTGCGGAGAAAGCCTTCCATCGCCTGGTAGAGTTGGCGCCGCAGGAATGGCGAGGCTACGCTGGAGTGGGGGAGGCCCGATTGCGAAAAGGCGAATTCGCCGAAGCCTTCCGCTGGCTGGAAAAGGCGGTCCGTCTGGATTGGAGCGCCGCCGAAGCGCATCACTTGCTCGGCATGGCCTTGCGGGAAGCAGGACGTTTTCAGGAAGCGGAAATCGAGCTCGGCTTGGGCCTGAACGCCGTTTCCTATCCGATGCCGGATGCTTGGTCCGACCGCGCTCATGAACACATGAAGCGCCTCCAGGATCAGCTTGTCATGGCCGACGAAGCGGCCCAACTGGGTGAGCCGCAGCAGGCGGTGAAGATTCTTACAGAGGCACTGACTTTTCATCCGACGAACGCGATGGTCCTGAACAATCTGGCCATCGCGTGTAATCGTTCGGGTCAGCCCCAGAAGGCCCGCTCGCTTTTGCTCACGCTGCTGAAGAGCGACGCCCGGTATCTGCCCGCCTACATTACTTTCTCCTTCACGAGCCAGTTGCTCGGATCGAACGAAGATGCCTTGGCCTACGCGGAGCGCGCGATTGAGCTGTCGCCAAACACGGCCCAGGCGCGCGTGGCGAAGGCCAACGCCTTGCTGGCGATGGAACGTGACGCCGAAGCCGTCGCCGCGCTCGAGACCGCGTTCGGTTGCGATCCCAAGAATGCGGAAATCCAAATCGAACTGGGCGACGTGAAATGGCGGAATCTGAATCGGCCGGCCGAGGCGTTCGACCACTACAAAAGGGCCGCCCAACTCAACCGCGTCCTGCTGAAAGCGCACCTGCGGATGGCGGAGCTGGCGTTGGATCGTGCCGACACGAACGAGGCGGCCGCGGCGGTGACAATGATTCGAAGACTCGCCCCAGCCGAACCCAGCCTGGCCGCTCTCGAAAGCAGCCTGCACAAGCTTCGAAAGCCGTGAACCGCCAATCGGGCCAAGGAAGGGTTTTCCGGCGTTGCCGGCTCCTGAATCCAGCGCTGGCGTTTGTGACCATGAATGTTCGATTCGCCGCCCTGGACCGACTTGCGTTTCTTCTCCCTCTCCTCATCGGCCGAGGAGAGGGCCGGGGTGAGGAGTCGCTCGTTTTCAATCTCCGCTTCATGGGAAGGCTCCACGATTCCAGAATCGTCCTTTGGGGCCATGAACCACGGGCAGACGGCGCGCGGGCGACCCCGCCCGCAGCACGCTCGAACCGCCCGGACGTGTCGCTCCTCCCAACGCCTTCGAAGGGCCGACGCGCTGCGGGCGAGGTCGCCCGCGCGCCGCAGCCCCGGTTCCTGGGAAGAATTCTCCCAAGCGAAACTTCGCGCATTGAACCCCTGAACGGCCCCCTTTCCCTGTCCCTCTCCCCCTCGGAGGGGCAGAGGGTGTCTGTAGGACGGGAGAGGGGGACGTTCAGGGGGAGCCTCAGAGTTCCCAGCTTGATGGTTCTCCTGCTTTGTGGACTGACCGCAAGCTGTTCGAAAGCGCCTCCGCAGGCGTATTCCCGACCTGCTGCGGGCACAGCCGCGATCCAGACCGAGCCTTGGTTTGAGGAGGTCGCAGCAGATGCCCGGGCGACTTTCAGACATTCGTCCGGTGCCTTTGGCCGTTTTTGGATTCCAGAGATGGTGAGCGGCGGTGGCAGTGTGCTCGACTACGATGGGGACGGCCTTCTGGACATCTTCTGCGTGAATGCTGGCTCGTTGAATCCCGCCGCTACCAACCGCCCAGGCCACAAACTCTACCGGAATAGGGGTCACTGGAAATTTGATGACGTGACCGATCGCGCAGGTGTCGCCGGCACCGGCGCGTACGGCATGGGAAGCGCGTGCGGCGATTACGACGGCGACGGCGATATGGATATTTACGTCACGAATCTGGGCCGGAACATCCTTTACCGAAACAACGGAGACGGAACCTTCACGGATGTCACGAATCAATCCGGTGTCGGTGACGAATCCTGGGGCACCAGCGCCGCTTTTTTCGATTATGACGGCGACGGACATCTGGATCTCCTCATTGCCAACTACCTCAATTGGTCACCGGAGCAGGAGCTGGAATGCTACTCGGAAGGAGGACTCCGTGATTACTGTTCTCCGATGAACTATAAATCCGCCGCCAGGGATACACTCTATCACAATCGAGGTGATGGCACATTCACGAACATCACGGTTTCGGCCGGCCTGGACAAGGCTTATGGAAACGGCTTGGGTGTCGCTTGCGCCGATTTCGATGGTGACGGTCGGCTGGACATGTTTGTGGCCAACGACGGCATGCCTAATCAGCTTTGGATTAATCAAGGGAACGGAAGATCGCTGGACCAAGCCATGCTGAGGGGCTGTGCCGTCAATTCTTATGGCGCGCCGCGCGCCGGCATGGGTGTAGCCGCCGTGGACATCGATCAAGACGGCTGGCTGGACTTGTATGTAACTCACCTAGTCCGGGAAGGGAATGGCGTTTTCATGAATCGAAAGGGCTACTTTACTGACGCGCAGACCCCGAAGGGCCCCGCTGCTTGGAGCTATCCCTACACCGGGTTCGGCGTGGGCTTCGCGGATTTTGATCATGATGGACAACTGGACGCCTATACGGCCAACGGGCGAGTCAAATTGGGCCAACAACAGCTCGATCCCAACGACCCCTATGCCGAGCCGAACACGCTGCTGCGCGGGCTTGGAAACGGCGAGTTCGAGGAAGTCCTGCCGCAAGGGGGCGTCGCGCAGCCATTGCTGGCCACAAGCCGTGGAGTGGCGCTTGGCGATCTGGACAACGACGGAGACCTGGACATCGTCGTGATCAACCGCGATGGGCCGCTCCACCTGTTGCGCAACATTGCGTCCAAGCACGGAAACTGGGTCATGTTTCGCGTGCTGAACCGCAAGGCCACTCATGCCATCAACGCAAGCCTGCGCGTCGAGGCAGACGGGAAAACGTTCTGGCGACATGTCCTGCCGAATCAAAGCTATTGTTCAAGTCATGACCCGCGCGTTCACGTTGGGCTCGGCGCCGCTGCCATTGTGGATCGCGTGATCGTCCGCTGGCCTTATGGAAGCGAGGAGTCCTTCGGACCTTTTGCGCCGAATCGAGCGCACGATCTGCGCGAGGGGACAGGGCAAAGAGCAGCGATTAATCCGTAGATGGGTTTCGGCTTGCTGACGAAGCAAACGATTCATAAAATTCCGCCCATGAAAAGCCCCCTCCGCTCATTCTGTTGTGCCGTCCTGACCGTCTTTCTGGCGAGCCTTGCTTCGAGTTGCTCCAAGAAGGAAGAAGTCAACGTCTCCGCGCAAACTGCCGGACTGAAAAGCCCGGACAAGGACGCTCGCATCAATGCCTGCGTCGAGCTGGCAAAAGCGGGTCCGAACGCGGTGTCGGCTGTGCCCGATCTTATCCCGGTCCTGAAAGACCAGGACGCAGAAGTTCGCCGGCTCGCGGCTTACGCGCTCTACGAAATCGGTGAAGGCGCCAAAGCCGCGATCCCGGCGGTGAAAGAATTGATGAGCGACCGCGATCCAGCTGTCGTTCAACAAGCCCTGAACACATTGCGGGCGATCGATCCGGCGGCCAAAGACCTTCAGGCTCCCCCCAACGTGGCGACCGGAGTGAAGCCTTGAGGCTCGAAGCGAAGCCTCGCCTCAACTCTCCCCATTCACCCGCGTTCTCGAATCATTGCGCTCCGCATCTCGAAATTCGCTCACAACAACCTAACTAACCGAGTCAGGAACCAAACATGAACAGTTCACGCCACGGAGGATTCACGCTCATTGAATTGCTGGTGGTCATCGCGATCATTGCCATTCTGGCTGGAATGCTTCTGCCTGCTCTGGCCAAAGCCAAGACCAAGGCCCAGGGCATCATGTGCATGAACAAACACCAAACAACTCATGCTCGCCTGGCAAATGTACAATGGTGACAACGAAGATCGCATCGTCATGGGCTTTCATGGCGGGAGCACGCCTTCCTTTGCCAACGATCCGAAGAACGCCCCCTGGGTGATCGGGTGGATGACCTGGGACACCTCCTCGGACAACACCAACCAAATCTAATTCATCGACGAGAAATATTCCAAACTCGCCAAATACTTCGGGAAGACGAAGAACATCTTCAATGGACCCTACTGACCTCCCAAAAAAGAAGATTCGGGCAACAGACGCCAAGGAGGTGAGGGTGGAGAACCCTGCTGAAGAAACGTGCTGTTACCCGAATCAAATCTTCGATGAACTTATACCATCCCTGGTGGCGGCGTGTCGAGTTCTTTGCTTGGCCTGCCACACCTGGTAAAATCCTGTTCGCCTGACCTTCAGCCGCTCCAGCGAACCTTCTTAAGGTATGGTGCCTAGAATCGATCCCGTTTGCCACTAGGAAATTCCTCGGTCAGGCCGCGACCAATCCGACTCGAATGGCGTAGCGGACCAGCCCAGGCACGTTGTCGATCCGCAAGCGCTGCATGAGCTGGACGCGGTGGAAGGCTACCGTTTTGGGGCTGAGCTTCATAAGCAGCGCGATTTCTTTCGTGTTCCGGCCCTCGGCGATCAGCTTCAGAATCTGGCGCTGCCGGGTGGTGAGACGCTCCAATGCGGTTTCGCGATTTCCCGAATAGTCCACCGCGCCGCCTTTGAATCGGCTTGCCAAGGCGTCGCAAAGGTACCTCGTTCCTTGCGCCGCAGACTCGATGGCCAAACCCAGCTCGCGGATTTCAGACCGTTTCAGCAAATACCCCAATGCGCCAGCCTTCAGACATTGTGCCACAAATTCCTCGGTCGCGAACGATGAGAGCACGATGACGCTCACGTCCGCGTGATGCCGAGCCACTTGCGAGATCAACCCCAACCCGCTCAGGCCCGCGCTGCCGACTTCGATCAGCAGCACGTCCGGTCGTTTCCTTTTGATCGCCGGCAAAAGCATGGTTCCGGCCTCAATTTCACCGACCACTTCGACGTTTGAGATTTTCTCCAGGAGCCTGCAGATTCCAGCGCGAATCAGCGTGTTCTCGTCCGCGACCAGAACCCGTATCTTTTGCATCGGCTGCTGTGGGTAGTTCAAGGCGTCAAAACTTCCAAATGTGTTATCCGAGACTTGTCCTGAAATAGTCTCGCCGCTCCTATCCGACAAAAATAACCTTAGCGCAGAACTGGATTAGCTGCTACCTAGTCAATTCCTGGGTAGGTGAGGTCCCTGATTGATCGGCTCGGCCTTACCCACGATCGGGCGCTTCCAAGGGAAGGATGCTTGCCCGAATGGCGTAGCGGACTGCTGAACTGTCGTCGATCAACAGCAGCTTGATCGGCTGCTGGATGTGGGCGAAAGGCAGCGTGGACACGGGCTCAATCAGGGACATTCTCTTGAAGTTCCTGCAACCAGACTTTCGATTCCGAGTCGCTCGGCGCGCGCCAATCGCCGCGCGGCGAGAGCGAGCCGCCCGAGCCGACTTTGGGACCGTTCGGAATGGCGGACCGCTTGAACTGGCTGATCTGGAAGAATCGGTGCAGGAACACTTCGAGCCACCGCTTGATCGTAGGCCGATCGTACGCGTGCCGCTTCTCCAGGGGCAGCAGGTCCGGCCAGGCGCCGCGGTTCTTGTCCCCCCAGGCGTGATGACAAAGAAACGCCACTTTGCTCGGACGAAATCCGAATCGGGAAATGTAATAAAGATTGAAGTCCTGCAATTCGTACGGCCCGATCATTTCCGCGGTTTTCTGCGCCGGTTTGCTGGAATCGCCCCCGCGCGGCGGGACCAGTTCGGGCGAAATCTCCGTCTCCAGAATGGACTGAAGCACGGCGTGCGTCTCCCCGTCAAACTGCCCCGCCGAAATTACCCAGCGAATGAGATGCTGAATCAGCGTCTTCGGCACAGACACGTTGACGTTGTAATGCGACATGTGATCCCCCACGCCGTAGGTCATCCAGCCCAACGCCAGTTCGCTCAGGTCGCCCGTGCCAAGCACGAGCGCGTCGTGAAGGTTTGCCAGGCGGAACAGATGCGACGTGCGTTCGCCTGCCTGGACGTTCTCGAACGTCACGTCATACACCGGCTGGCCTTCCGCGTAAGGATGGCCGATGTCGCGGAACATCTGCAAACACGCGGGCTTGATGTCGATTTCCCCCGCCTTGACCTTGAGCGCAGCCATGAGCCGCCGCGCGTTCTTCAGCGTGAGATCGCTCGTGGCGAAGCCGGGCATCGTGTAAGCGAGGATATTCTCCCTCGGCAATCCCAGCCGGTCCGTGGTCTTGGCCGCGACGATCAGCGCCTGGGTCGAATCCAGTCCCCCCGACACCCCGATCACCACGCGCTTCAGGCCGGTGCTGGAGAGGCGCTTGATCAAGCTATGGACCTGGATGTTGTACGCTTCATAACAACGCTGGTCCCGCACGCGCGGATCACTCGGAACGTACGGGAATCGCGCCACGGCTCGGGTCAACTCAGTTTTTCCGTTCGGAACCTGAAATGAGAAAGGAACGCGCCGCATCCCTTGAATTCGTTCCCGGCAATCATGGACAGAATCGCTAAAACTCGAAGTCCGCATGCGCTCCTGGACCAGCCGCTCCAGATCAAGATCTGCCGTGATCATCTGCTCTTTGTCCGAGAATCGTTCGGACTCCGCGAGCACCTCGTTGTTTTCGCAAATGAGCGCGTGGCCGTCCCAGGCCAGATCAGTCGTGGACTCCCCCGGCCCGGCCGCGGAATACAAATAAGCGGCCAGGCATCGCGCCGACTGCGAGGCGCAAAGGCTTCGGCGATATTCCGCCTTGCCGATCGTGATGTTGCTCGCCGACAGATTCGCCAGCACGGTCGCGCCCGCCAGCGCCGCATACGTGCTGGGCGAAATCGGCGTCCACACGTCTTCGCAAAGCTCGACGTGCAGCTTGAAGCCCTCGACGTTTGCCGCCTCGAATAGAAGGTCGTTGCCAAACGGAAACTTCCTTCCCTGAAAAATGACCTCTCGTCCGAGGGCCTCGCGCGCGGAAACAAATTGCCGCTTCTCGTAGAACTCCCGGTAATTCGGCAGGTAAGTCTTGGGCACGAATCCCAGGAGGCTGCCGCGGTAGATCACCACGGCACAATTGAACAGTTTGGCCTCGAATCGAAGCGGCGCGCCCACGATGAGCATGCAACCGAGCGTTTCGCTGGCCTTGACCAGGGAAAGGAGGGCGTCTCGTGTCGCATCGAGTAAAGCGTCTTGCTGAAACAGGTCTTCGTTCGAGTAAGCCGAAAGGCCAAGCTCCGGGAACAACGCCAGCGCGGCCTGAGCCTCGGACGCCGTCCGCGCCAATTGCAGCGTGCGTTCGAGATTGAACACCGGATCCGCCACGCGCACCGCCGGAATGCACACCGCCGCGCGAATAAAGCCGTGCGAATAAATCGAGTCGAATGGTCGTTGCATTATGGAGCGTTCTCGGCTAAGTGCGTTCCTATCAACACCCCGCTCAATCTAGCGGAGGAGGCCGAAATTGTGAATGTTTGTTATTCGCCATGATCGAAACCGCTGTTTACGACGCCAAACCGTACGACCGGCAGTATCTGACCGCCGCGACCGACCGAATCAAATGGCGTTTCCATGAATTCCGGCTCAGCGCCGAAACGGCCGTCGCGGCCAAAGGCGCGCAAGCCGTTTGTGTCTTTGTCCACGACGTGGCCGACCAGCGCTGCCTGGCGACGCTTTCCAAACTGGGCGTGCGGTTGCTCGCGCTTCGGTGCGCCGGCCACAACAACGTGGATATGGCAGCGGCCCGCGCGCTGAATCTGGCGGTCGTTCGCGTGCCGGCTTATTCCCCGCACGCTGTGGCGGAACACACCGTCGGCTTGCTTCTCGCCCTCAGCCGGAAAGTCCATCGAGCCTACAATCGCGTGCGGGAGCACAACTTTGCGCTTCATTCGCTCATCGGATTTGAAATCCACGGCAAAACGGTTGGGGTGGTCGGGACCGGCAAGATTGGCCGAATCACCGCGCAAATCTTTCGCGGCTTCGGCGCCCGCGTGATTGCCTATGACCCGTTGCCCTCGCGCGATTGGGCCGCGCAGCACGGCGTGGAATATCACGGCTGGGAGGCGTTGCTGACGCAGAGCGACATTATTTCGCTGCACCTCCCGCTTTTGCCGGAAACGCATCACCTGTTGAACGCCGAGGCTTTTGCGCGCATGAAACGCGGCGTGATCGTTCTCAACACCAGCCGAGGCAAGCTCATCGATACGCGCGCGCTGATTCCGGCCTTGAAGCGGGGAACGGTGGGCGGGATCGCGCTTGACGTGTATGAGGAAGAGGAAGGTCTCTTCTTCGAAGACCTGTCGGATCAAGTGCTCCTGGACGACGTGCTGCCGCGGCTTCTGAGTTTCCCAAACGTGTTGATCACCGCGCATCAGGCATTTTTCACGCACGAAGCGATGACCGAAATCGCGCATGTCACGACCACGAACATTCTAAAGCTGGAGACGGGCGAGCCGTGGCTTCCAGGCACGGCGCTGTGAAGTGAACGTGGGTTCGAGCCTTCCGCGCACTTCAGTAGAAGCTCGTCCAGTTGCCGTAGTGCCGCCAGACGATCTTGGGCCGGCGGGCCAGATCCGCGTGGCCATCGGCGTAGGCCCGGCTAATTGACTCGGCTTCCCCGCCCAGAATCTGAAATCCGGAATTGGCCGTCCTGGTTGGATGCCCGCCCCAGGCGATCGACAAGTTCGTGATGAAGCCGTCGTGGTAGAGCGTGTCCGTGACGATGGGGCTGAGAGAGGCGCCGGGATCTTCGAGTCGTGTGGGCCAGCCTTCGGTCATCGTGTTGGTGTTGACGCGCGTCGTGGAAGGCATGACGCGGAAACCTGGCTTGCCGGAACGAGGAACCCACCAACTGTGTTGCATGATGGCGAAACCGAACGTCCACCTCGTGCTGTAGTAAACGCGAAGGTCTTCGTTGTTGCTGATCGGAATCTTCTTCTGCTTCAGCATCCAGGCCTGGGCTTCGTGAAATTCTCCGGGGCGCGCGGGACAGAAAAACATCGGCACCGTCAGCCCGTAATCCTGCACGGCCGGGATCATCGCATAGGCCACGTCCCAAGGATTGTTCCCGATGTCGCCGAACATAGGCAACCGGCCTTGCGCGTCGTCTGAGCCGTAGAGATTGGCGGCCAGCGCCCATTGGCGAAAGTTGGAGAGGCAATTCGTCTCGCGGGCTTTTCGTTTGGCCTTGCTGAGCGCGGGCAAGAGCAATCCGGCCAGAATCGCGATGATGGCAATCACGACGAGCAACTCGATCAACGTGAAGGCCGCGACAGAAAATCGTCCGAATCGGCGTGGTCTCATATGGATTGAGTAACGCCACAATCGTCACCGCGTGACAAGGTTAAATAAATAAATAGGTTAAATGGCGAACTCAGGCGCAAGTCAGCTTTTGAGCAGCTTTCATTTGCCTCGCAGAGCGAGGTGATGAGGGTAGCCGTGGGCTTTGAGCCCACGGAACGGCAAGGGGCCAAGCCAACGTCGCGCAGCGACGCATGAACCACGGGGTATCGCCGGGTTTTCAAGCGTCGCTCCGCGGCGCAGGCCTCTCTGGGTGACCAAACCGTGGCTTGAAAAGCCACGGCTACCGTCAGTGGTCGCGCTGCGACCTTTCAAAAACTGACTTGAGGTAGGTCGCGGTCCGGGCGGTTCTGTGCTGGTTGGGCCCAACGGCTCGGTCGGCAGCAAAGCGTGGCACGATGCCGGCAACAAAGGCATCGAACCGGGGTGGACGAGCGACGACATGAACGTGGCATTTCCGGACGTTCAGGCGCCGTTTGCCGGAGGCGCCTCCACGCCGACCAACGGTTCGTATGGCGGCACGAATTACACCTACATTTTGACCAGCGGGAACTGGCAGCTCTCCAGTCTCTCCATGAGCGGCCAGAATAAGTTGGCCGTGGTGGGAAACGCCGTGCTGTATGGGACGGGCGACGTCAGCCTGGCGGGGCGAGCCTACATTTACATTGCCACCAACAGCACGCTCAAATTCTACGTGGCCGGCGCGACGACATCGTTCGGCGGGAACGGAGTGGCCAACCCGCCCGGCAACGCGACGAATTTTTATTACTACGGCCTTCCGAGCAACACCTCGCTTTCCCTGAGCGGCAACGCGGCGTTCACCGGGGCCATTATGCCCCCAACGCCGCGTTCACACTGGGCGGAGGAGGAAACAACAACTACGATTTCGTCGGCGCCAGCGTAACTTCCTCCGTGAAGATGAACGGCCACTTCAACTTCCACTACGACGAAAATCTGGGGAAGAACGGGCCCCGCCGAGGCTTCACGATCACGTCCTGGAATGAAATCTGATCGAGAGTCAGGACGCGTGGACTTCCTGCGGGCCTTTTCCGCCGTTGACCAGGAAGAGCACGGCCATGCGGACCGCCAGGCCGTTGGTCACTTGCTCGAGGATGACCGAGCGGTTGCAGTCCGCGACGCTGCTGTCGATTTCAACGCCGCGATTGATTGGCCCCGGATGCATGATCAACACGTCCGGCTTCGTCAAAGCCAGCCGCGCCCGATTTAACCCAAACAAGCTCGCGTACTCGCCGGTGCTAGGGAACATCGTCTTGCGCTGCCGTTCGTGCTGGATGCGAAGGAGGTTGATGATGTCCGCGTTCTCGATCGCTTCCCGCACGTCGTGCGTGATCCGGCAACCCAGGCTTTCAAATGCGCGCGGCACAAGCGTCGAAGGCCCGCACAACGTCACCTTCGCGCCGAGCTTGAGCAAAGCCCAGATGTTGGACCGCGCGACGCGGCTGTAAAGAATGTCCCCGAGAATGGTCACGTTCAGGCCTTCGATCCGGCCTTTCTTCTCCCGGATCGTCAAAACGTCGAGCAGCGCCTGGGTGGGATGTTCGTGCGCTCCGTCGCCGGCGTTGACCACGCTGGCATTCAAAAAGCGGGAGAGGAAATGCGGCGCGCCGGTCGCGCTGTGACGGATGATAATGATGTCCGCGTTCAACGCTTCCAGATTGCGCGCGGTGTCCTTGAGGGTTTCGCCTTTCTTCAAAGACGAGGCCTCGGCTGAGAAATTGATCACGTCCGCCGTCAGCCGCTGCGCGGCGAGCTCGAAACTGATCCGCGTCCGCGTGGAAGGTTCGATGAACAGGTTGACGACAGTTTTGCCGCGCAGGGCCGGGACCGTTTTGATGGCCCGCTCCCCCACGGCTTTGAAGACGCGGGCCGTGTCCAGCACCAGGAGAATCTCTTCCGCGGAGAGCGACTGAATATCCAGCAGATGCTTGCGATTCCAGATCATTGTCTTTCGAGATGAACCGCGTCTTCGCCGTCCTTCTCCTTTAGCGCGACATTGATCCTCTCCTGCAACGACGTGGGAACATTCTTGCCGACGAAGTCCGCCTTGATGGGCAACTCGCGGTGGCCGCGGTCCACCAGCACGGCCAGTTGAATCGCTCGCGGGCGTCCAAAATCGTTGAGCGCATCCATGGCGGCCCGGGTGGTTCGTCCGCTGAACAAAACATCATCCACGAGGATGACATTCTTCTCGGTAACATCGAACGGAATGCTCGTGGGGTGAATCTGTGGCGGAACGCGGTGGTTCAGGTCGTCGCGGTGCATGTTCACGTCCAGGGCGCCGACCGTGACATCATGACCCCAAACGTCCTTCAGCAGTGTGCTCAACCGATGGGCCAAGTGCACACCGCCCCGCTGGATTCCGACCAGGACGAGGTTGGCGCTGGCTGGATTTCGCTCGGCGATTTCATGAGCCATTCTAGTCAAAGCTAGCTGGATAGCTGGGGGGTCTAAAAGGAGAGTGCGTTTGGACATGTAGGAAAAAAACTGAGCCAGCTCCCGTTGGGGGGAGGGCTCGGAAAACTGGCCGTGATGTGTGCATAGATTCCTTTGCAACCTCACGGGATTGCACTTAAAGGAATAAAACCTCTTACGGAGAATTCTGTTTCTGCCGGCTCTTGCGCCACTTGGATCGATGTTTGATGATCCAATCGGTCAGGGCATGCTCGAAGCCGATGTCATACCCTGCCTTCTCTGACTCGATCCACTTGTGCTTCAAGATCTCCTCGCGCTCCGCCTGGAACTCGCGGTAGAGCGACGAGTTCTTAACTAAATCGTTGTCGCTGCTAGTCATACTTTGGCTCGACCGTCGTCAAGATAATACCAAGTTGGGACGCGCCAAAATTTATCAGCGTCTTCTGCATTGACAATCATATTTCAGCAGATTCCGAACCAGCCTGAACCAGCGCGAGTGTGGCCCGAATTCCTTCGGGTTTATCGTTAGCCTTTGCAGAAATGCGAGAAGTTTTTCTCTGCCCCCGGAATGATTTGCCTCGGCAGATGAAGCGCTGCCAGCCCCGCTAGCCCAATTTCTGCCGCAACTCCTCGCCAATCCGAATGAACGATTTGGCCGGAGCCCCGCCCGACGCTGAGACAACAATCGGAACTCCCTGATCCCCACTGATTCGAATCTCGGTAAAGAGCGGGATTTCACCCAAGAAAGGGACACTCTGGCGTTCGGCCTCGGCGCGCCCGCCCCCGTGGCCAAAGATTTCGACCCGCTCGCCTGACGGTGTCTGGAAATAGCTCATGTTTTCCACAATGCCCAGAATCGGGACATTGACTTTCACGAACATCGCGATGCCTTTTCGAACTACCCCCAGCGAAGCTTCCTGCGGCGTGGTCACAATGACGCCGCCGTCGAGCGGGACGGTTTGGCAAAGAGAGAGTTGGGCGTCGCCCGTCCCAGGTGGGAGATCCACGATCAGGTAGTCCAGGTCACCCCACTCGACCGAATTGATGAACTGCTGAATGGTCTTCATTATCATGGGGCCTCGCCAGATCACCGGGGCATCTCCGTCCAGAAGGAACCCCATGCTCATCAACTTCACGCCGTGGTTGGCCGGCGGAACCAACTTCTCGCGGTCGCTGATCGTCGGGCGCTGGTTGATCCCCATCATCAACGGAATAGACGGACCGTAGATGTCGCAATCCAGCAAACCGACCGCCGCACCGAGATGCCGGAGCGCACAGGCCAGATTGACGGAAGTGGTCGATTTGCCCACGCCTCCCTTGCCGCTCGCCACGGCGACCATCCGTTTGATCCCCGGCACGAGCGACTGCCGTGACCACGGATTGGGACCGGCACCGCTCGTGGCAGCCGGCGCTGGAAGTTTGACATCGACATGAACGGCTTTCACCTCGGGGATCGCCTTCAATGCGCGGTCGCAATCGCTTTTGATTTGAGTGGCCACTTCGGGGTTGCCGGACGTGAGTTGAATGAGGACGCTGACGGCGCCATTGGCAGCCGTGATTTGCTTCACCAATCCGAACGAAACGATGTCCCTGGAGTAACCGGGATACTTCACCGACTGGAGAGTCTGTCTGACGGTCTCTTCGTTTAACATCTTGTGAAAGGACTCTGATTTTGGAAATCAGCATCGATCAGTTGGCGGCTCGTTGCAAGCCACGGGATGGTTTCAAGGCATCCAGGTAACGCTGGCTTTCAAGCCGGCGAGTTGCGAGGTCTCTAGACCTCTA
>Ga0233424_10000424_pt1 | contig 54653 bp, 59 predicted proteins | sample Watercolumn_Towu_FD_181011 | JGI IMG/M metagenome (GOLD analysis project Ga0233424, IMG submission 181011) | Freshwater microbial communities from Lake Towuti, South Sulawesi, Indonesia - Watercolumn_Towuti2014_125_MG | ecosystem: Environmental > Aquatic > Freshwater > Lake | place: Indonesia...
CCCGCGCGGAGACCGTCCGGGAGGACGACGGCTCCCCCGATGCCGGTGCCGACCGTGACCATCAGCAGACCACGCGCTCCCCGACCCGCCCCTGCCGTGGCCTCCGCGACCGCCGCCGCGTGCACGTCGTTGACGACGACCACCGGGGCATCGAGGGCTCGGATGAGCGTCGCACGCAGCGGGAAGCCCGCCCAGCCGCTGATCGCATCGGTGGCGGAGGTGATGCCGCCGTCCTGATCCACCACGCCCGCAGTGCCCACGCCGACCGCCGCGAGCTGCTTCCCGCCGCGGATCACATCGATCGCATCGACGACCGCCCGCACGATGGCCTCGCCACCCTCCCGAGCCGGCGTCGGCAGGGTGTGCACGGCGGTGGCGCGACGGCGCGCCCCGCCCGGCTCCGCACGGAACCCGGCGACGGCGATCTTCGTCCCGCCGATGTCGACCCCGACGATCACACGCGCTCCCGGGCGGCCGGCGTCGCGGCGACGAACCGACGCGTGAGGGCGATCGGATCGGTGATCGCTCCGCCGACGACGACTGCAAAGGCCCCGGCGTCAAAGGCCGCGCGCACCTGCGCAGGGGTCTGGTAGCGACCCTCGGCGATGGTCGGGATCCCCGCGGCGACGAGCGCGGCCACAAGGTCGAGGTCAGGGTCGTCCTGACGCGGCGAGTGCGGGGTGTAGCCGGACAGCGTCGTGCCGACGACCGCCGCCCCCGCCGCCCAGGCCCGCTCGCCCTCCGCGACCGTCGACACGTCGGCCATCACCGGTCGCCCCGTCGCCGCGGCGATCTCCCCGATGAGCCGGAAGTCCGTGCCGAACTGCTCCGTCGTGGCGTCCACCGCGATGATGTCGGCCCCGGCCTCCGCCAGCCCCGCGGCGAGCGCGCGTTCCGGGGTGATGACGTTGCGGACGCCGTTCCAGACCTTGTGGAGCCCGATGATCGGCGCATCGGTCACCGGTCGCACCCGACGGATGTCCTCCGGCCCGTTGAGCCGCAAGCCGCTCGCACCGCCGAGCAGCGCCGACTCGGCGAGCGCGCCGATGACGGGGGTGTCTCTCGCGGGGGCTCCCGCGGAGGCCTGGACCGAGGCGACGAGCCGGCCGCGGAGGAGGGCGAGGGATTCATGGGTCACTTGAGGGCTCCTGCACTGGCACCGCCGATGAAGAACTTCTGGCCGAGGAGGAAGATCGCCACGGCCGGGAGGGTGAACATCACGCACGCGGCCATGAGCGGCCCCCAGGCCACGTCGTTCTCCCCGAAGAAGGCGTACAGACCGATGGACAGCGTGTACGTCGACTGGTCGTTGAGGTAGATGAGGGGATTGAGGAAGTCGGTCCACGCCCAGACGAACTGGAAGATCGCGGCGGTCACGATGGCCGGGCGCGCCAGCGGGAGCACGATCGTCGCGTAAGTGCGGAACTCGGAGGCACCGTCCAGGCGGGCGGCCTCGATGAGCTCGTCCGGCACCGCGAGGAGGAACTGCCGGATCATGAAGATGAAGAACGGCGTGCCCAGGAACGCGGGGACGATGAGCGGGAGGTAGGTGTTCGTCGCCTCCAGCCCGTTCCACACGAGGAACAGCGGGATCAGCGTGACCTGCGGCGGCAGCATCATCGTGGCGAGCACGAGGATCAGGAGCGGTCGGGCGCCGCGCCACTTCACCTTCGCCAGCGCGTAGGCGACGAGGGGGCAGGAGATGACCGTGCCGAGGATGCTCATGCCCGAGACGAAGAGCGTGTTGGCGAGGTAGCGCCACACCGGGATCTGCGCGAACGCCTCGGCGAAGTTGGCCGTCGTCCACTCGGCGGGCAGCAGGGTGGGCGGGGAGGAGAAGACGTCGCCTGGTGTCTTGAACGCGGTCGACAGCATCACCAGCAGCGGGAACAGGAACAGCAGCGCGAGCAGCGTCACCGCGATCTGCTGCCGGACGCGGCGGAGCGTGCGCCGGGTGCGGCGGGGCCGGCGCACCGGTGCGGAGATGTCAGCGTGCACCATCGTGGACCCACTTCCTCGAGGTCGCGAGCACGATGAGGCTCACGGCGAGCGTGATGATGAACAGAGTCCACGCCATGGCGGAGGCGTAGCCCATCTTCAGGAACACGAAGGCGTTCTGGTACAGGTACATCGCGTAGGAGAGCATCGACTGCCCCGGCCCCGAGCCCGCCTGGTTGAGGCGCTCCTGCGACAGGATGTAGGGCTGCGTGAAGATCTGCAGGAACCCGATGATGCTCACGATCACCTGGAACAGGGTGACCGGGGAGACCGTGGGCCAGGTGACGTTCGTGAAGCGGCGCCACGCCCCCGCGCCGTCGAGCTCGGCCGCCTCGTACAGCTCCTTCGGCACCTCCTGCAGGGCGGCGAGGTAGATGATCATGGTGCCGCTGACGGTCCACAACGACATGAGGATGATGGCGGGCTTTGTCCACTCCGGCTGCTGCAGCCAGGCCGGCCCCTCGATGCCGAACCACGACAGGAAGTAGTTGATGAAGCCGTACTGGGCGTTCAGCAGCCAGCGCCACAGGTAGCCGCCGACGACGACCGGCACGATCGACGGGAGATACACGAGCGCGCGATAGAGCGGCTGGCCCCGCACGGGCGTGTTCAGCAGGTGCGCGCCGGCGAGCGCGATGCCGATCGCGAGCGGCACGCCGAAGACGGTGAGCACGGCTGTGTTGGCGAGCGACTTCCAGAAGACCCCGTCGGCGAACATCTGGGTGTAGTTGTCCAGCCCCACCCACTCCGGCGCCTGGAACAGGTTGAAGTCGGTGAAGCTGTAGTACGCCGACGCTGCGATCGGATAGGCGAAAAGGAACAGGAAGCCGACGATGAACGGCGACGCGAAAGCCAGGCCGATCAGCGTGGTCCGGCGGCTGCGGCGCCGCCGGACGGGAGCGCCGGGTCCGGCAGGAGCGTTCTCCTGCCGGACCCGGGGTGCTGTTGCCGTGGTCACGAGAACCGACTCACTTCGAGGCGTAGGAGGCCATGCGCTCCTCGACGGTCGCGATCGCCTCCTCCGGGGTGGCGGTCAGTCGCACGACCTCGTCGAACGCGGTCGCGAGGTCGGTCGCATACTCGGCGCTGTACGGACGGCTCGCCAGGGACTTCGCGTTCGGGGAGGACGCGGCCTCCGCCCAGACGCCGAAGTCCTGCAGCTCGTCGAACGCGGCGCTGCCCGCGAGGGAGGAGCGGCCGGGGAGGTTGCCGAGGGCGACGGCGAACTTCTCCATGGGCTCGTCGCTCACGAGGTAGGCGAGGAAGGTGGCCGCCTCCTCCTTGTGCTTCGAGTTCGCGGGGATGAAGAGGGTGCTCGCGGTGACCTGCGTGCTGTTCTCCAGGTCGGGCGAGGCGGCGGGGATCGCGGTCACGCCCCACTCGAACTCGGGGGCGATCTTGGCGGCGCTGGCCGACCGCCACTCGCCGTCGATGATCATGGCGACCTGGCCGCTGAAGAACGGGTCCTGCGCGGAGAGGTACTCGCCCTGTCCGGACACGAACGTGGCCATGGCGTCGGCACCGACCGGCTCGATCACGTTGTCCTGATACCACTGCAGGGCCTCGATGTTCCCGTCTTCCGCGGGGGTCGGGCCGTCTTCGCCGTCCCAGCTCCCGCCGAACGCGTAGCCGAGGGTCGTGAGGGTGGTGCTGTCGTTCGCCGAGCCGAGTCCGAGCTGCGTGATCTTGCCCGACGCGTCCTTCTTGGTGAGCTTCGGGATGGCGGCGGCGAGCTCGTCCATCGTGGTCGGCGGGGTGACCCCGGCCTCCTCCAGAAGCTGCGGGTTGTAGAGGAGCTGGAAGCTGTGGATGGCGATCGGCAGCGAGTAGATCTTGCCGTCGTAGGTCATCTGCTCCATGGCGCTGGGGACGAAGTCGTCGACATCGATGTCCTCGGCGGCGATCGCCTCGTCGAGCGGTGCGAGGATGCCCTTCGAAGCCCAGGCGCCGACGGTGTTGCCGAAGTTGTCGGAGATGTCGAAGGAGCCGTTCGACGACGACATCGACGTGAGCTGCTTCTGGGTGTCGGGGCTGGAGACGCCCGTGACGACGATGTCGTCCTGACTGGCGTTGAAGTCGGCGATGATCGCCTCCAGCGCCTTCGCCTCCTCCCCTCCCCACAGGTACGAGAACGTGATCTCGGTGGGGCCGTCCGCATCACCGCTGCCGCCGGCGCAGCCGCTCAGGGCGACGATCGTCGCCGTGCCTACCGCCCCGGCGACCAGGACGCGTCGGCGCATGTTGTGCTTCACGTGCATGGGGATTCTCCGCTCATCGTTGACCGTGCAAAGGATTGGAATAGACCAATTAAGAACCGCTGAGAGGAGACATTGACACAATCCCGGGTGATCGTCAAGATTGGGTTAGTCCAAACGAGGGGGAACCATGGCGGCGATCGAGGGCGTCACGAAGCACGAACGCGTGCGCCGGCATCTGGAGAAGGTCATCGACCAGGGGCTCGCACCCCACGAGAAGCTGCCCACGGAGCGCGAGCTCGCGGAGTCGCTCGAGGTGAACCGGCAGACGGTGCGTCGCGCCCTCGACGAGCTCGAACGGGACGGCCTGGTGTACCGGCTGCAGGGGGCGGGCACCTTCGTGAGCGCCTCGCGGATCAGCAAGGCCTTCGAGCTGACCTCGTTCTCGGAGGACATGCTCGCCCGGAACATGCGACCGGGCTCCCTCTCCGTCGACGTCGGCACCGCGGCGGCCGGGCAGACCGCCGGATACGCCCTGAACCTCAGCCCGCAGTCCCCCGTCGTGCGGATCCGCCGCGTCCGGACCGCCGACGACATCCCGATCTGCCTGGAGGTGTGCTCGATCGCGGCCGACACCGTGCCGGGTCTGGAGGACGGCATCGTGGGCGACTCGCTCTACGACGACCTGCGCACCCGGTTCGGCATCACCGCCGTGCGCGCCGACCAGGAGATCCACGCGGTCGTCCTCGACGAGGAGCAGGCGGCCGCCCTGCAGACGCCGCCGTTCTCCCCCGCCTTCCTCGTGAAGCGCACGACCTATGACGCCCGCAGCCGCCCGATCGAGTACGCCGAGTCGGTGTATCGCGGCGACCGCTACTCGTACCTCGTCTCCATCGCCCGCCCCTGATCCCCGATCTGCGACCCCCTTCACCGACGAAAGGCTCCTCGTGTCCGACCCGATCCTCCGCCCGCGCATCGCGCTGCTGCCCCTCGACGACCGCCCGGTGAACGTCAAGCTCCCGGGAGACGTCGCGGCCGTCGCGGGCGTGACCCTCGACGTTCCGCCCGCCGGGATCCTCCCCTCCTACCGGACCGCGGGCGATGCCGACGGGCTGGGTGCCTGGCTGCGCGAGCGTGCCGCGGATCCGGCGACCGTGCACCTGGTGGTGTCGGTGGACATGCTGCTCTACGGGGGACTCATCGCGAGCCGCACGAGTCACGACACCACCCGCGACGTGCTGGCGCGCCTGGACGTGCTGCGCGAGGTGCGGCGGATGCGGCCCGACCTGCCGATCTCGGCGGTGTCGCTGGTGACCCGGGCGAGCAACTCCTACTCCGCGGCCGAGGAGCCGACCTACTGGACGGAGCACGGCAAGGAGATCCACGCGCTCGGCGGCGACGCGCACCGGCTGCTCGGCGAGACCGAGGTGCTGCCGCTCGACGAACTGACCCCGGTGCCGGCCGATGTGGTCTCCGACTACTCGTCTCGGCGGCTGCGCAACCACATCATGAACCTCTCCACGCTCGGCCTCGTGGAGGACGAGACCCTCGACTTCCTGGCGATCACCGCCGACGACACCGCTCCGTTCGCGGCGGGCAGCGCGGAGCAGGTCTGGCTCCGGCACTGGATGCGGATGCTGCCGTCGGGCCGGCGCGTGCTGATGTACCCGGGGGCCGACGAGGTCGGGGCCGCGCTCGTCGCCCGGGCCCTCGCGGCGAACGCCGGGGTGACCGCCTCGTTCTCGGTGGTCTGCGCGGACGCCGCCGGCATGGAGCGCATCCCGCCCTACGAGAACATGTCGCTCGCGGCGTCGGCGAGCCGGCAGATCCGCGCAGCCGGCGCCGAGGAGGTCGCCGCAGGAGGCGATGTCACCCTCGTGCTGCACGCCCCGGACCCCGACCGGCACGACATGTTCCGCGGGCGGCCGGAGGTCGTCGACGCCGAGGCCGTCGCGGGGACGGTCGCACTCGTGCGGGAGCGTCTGGACGCCGGGGAGCACGTGGCCCTGGCCGACGTGCGCTACCCGAACGGCGCGGACGAGGCGCTCGTACGCGCGCTGGCCGAGGCCGGACTGCTCGGGCGCCTGGAGGCCTTCGGCGGGTGGAACACCGCCGGGAACACGCTCGGCAGTGTCGTCGCAGTGGCCGCCGCCGCAGTGGTGGGCAGGGCCGCCGGCTCCTTCGACGAGCGCGCCGCGCGGATCGCCCTGCTCACGCGGCTGCTCGACGATTTCGCCTACCAGGCCGTGGTGCGCACCGATGCGGGCCCGTCGCTCTTCCCCGACATCTACCCGATGACCGAGGATTCGCAGGTCGCGACGGCCGAGCGCGTCATCCGTGCGGAGCTGACGGCCCTCCTGGAGTCGATGCTGCCCGCCGATGACGTGCGAATCGTGGAGCTGACCCTCCCCTGGCGGCGCTCGTTCGAGATCGGTCTCACCCTGCACTGATCCTCCGCGGCGTCGGCATACACCCGAGACCGCCGCGAGCCTGCCGCACTCCACAGGAAGGGATGGTTGGCTGGAACCTCCGGCGGGGGAGATTCGGGCCGGCCACGATCACAGGGGGATGACGTCCATGAGCAGTGCGACCGGGGACGAGGCGGCCGGCGGCCGCGTGCGGGTGAGCGTGGTGGTGCCGGTGTTCCGGCCGAAGGCGTCGTTCGACGACCTCATCGCGTCTCTCGACGCCCAGACGCTGGATCGGGAGGCGTTCGAGGTCCTGCTCTGCGACGACGGCTCCGGGGAGGAGACGGCCGCGCGGCTCGAGAGCATCGCGAAGGATCGCCCCCACGTGCGCGTGCTTTCGCTGCCGCACTCCGGGTGGCCGGGCACTCCGCGCAACCGCGGCGTCGAAGAGGCCAGGGGCACGTACGTGCAGTTCGTCGATCAGGACGACTGGCTCTACCCGCGCGCACTGGAGCGGCTGTGCGATTACGCGGACGAGAACGGCTCCGATGTCGTGGTCGGCAAGGAGGTGGGCATCGGACGCAAGCTGCCCGCCAAGATCTTCCAGCGCGACATCCCGAACGCCGTGCTCGGGGAAGACCCGATCCTGGAGATGCTGACGCCGCACAAGATGTTCCGGACGGCGTTCCTGCGGGAGAACGGCATCCGCTTCCCTGACGGGAAGGTGCGACTCGAGGACCATCTCTTCGTGATGCAGGCGTACTTCGCCGCCGACACGATCTCGGTGCTCGCGAGCGAGCCCTGCTACGCGTGGGTGAAGGAGCCGGGGAGCGCGAGCTCGTCCCGGATCGAACCGGAGTCGTACTTCCCGCATCTGGAGACCGTGCTCGACGTGGTCGAGGCGAACACCGAACCGGGGAAGGTGCGGGATCGACTGCTGCGGCACTGGTTCCGCGGCAAGATCCTCAACCGGGTCGCCGGGCGACGGATGGTGAAGTACCCGGCGGAGTATCGCGACCGTCTGCTAGACGTGGTGGTGCCGCTCGCGCAGCGCCGCTTCGGACCCGGCGTGGACGCGGGGCTGTCGTTCCCGCAGCGCATCCGGGCCGCTCTGCTGCGCGCCGATCGCCGCGACGACCTGCTCGCCTTCGCTGCCTTCGAGGCGGACACGACCTGCACCGCCACCGTGACGGCGGCGCGCTGGTCGCGCGGCGGCCTGCAGCTCACCGTGCGCGTCCGTCTGCTCCGGGACGGCGAGGAAGCGTTCGTGTTCGAGACCGTCGGTTCCGCCGACCGACTGGTGTCCCTGCCGCTGTCGACGACCGAGGATCTCCCCTCCGGGCTTCTCAACGCCCGCAAGGAACGTCGCGCGGACCGGGTCAACCTGGTCGCGCGCGATACGCCGACGCCCGGCCGACCCGCGGAGTCGACGGCCGGCTCGGAGCGCAAGATCGGCGGCCGGCGCCCGAAGCGTCTCGACACGGTGCCGATCGCCCTGGACCCGATGAAGGTGTTCCGTGAGGACGGCGCTCGCGAAGCCGACCTCACCGTCGCCGTGCGCTACGCCGGCTGGATGTTCACCGCTCCGCTGACAGCGGCTCCCGACGTGACGGCACACCTCGGAAGGTCGCCGCTTCTCGCGGGCCGTCGGGTCGAACTCGTGCGTAACGAGGACGGCAGCCTGCGGCTGCGCCGCGAGTGGCCGGGCGGCGCCTGGCGCGACGCCCTCGCGCGTGCCGCCCGCCGCGTCCGCTCCCGACTTCGCCGCTGACAGCGCGATCCGGCATTCAGGCGCGCCGGCCACCAGGAGCCGGTGCGCGCCATCGCGACACCGTGCGCGAACAGCCGCTATCCACTCAGGCCGCGACATCGAAGCGCGCCCGTCCGCCCAGCCGCGGCGTGCGCTCCGGGTCGACCCACCGCGGCGGAAGAAACCACGGCCGGCCGGTCACACCGGAGCCCTCGATGACGATCTCCCACCCGTTGTCGTGGATGCGGTGGTGACAGGTCTCGCAGAGCAGGATCCCGTTCGAGAGATCGGTCGGACCTCGGTCGCGCTGCCACCAGCGGAGGTGATGAGCCTTCGTCATCCCCGGCGGGAGCCCGCACATGGCGCACCCGCCATCCCGCTCGGCGAGCGCCAGGCGTTGGGCTCGTGTGAAGAGGCGCTTCTCGCGACCCCAGTCCAGAACCTCGCTCGCCCCGCCGAGCACGCAGGGGATGACGCCGCCGCTGGCCGCCATCCGCCGCGCGGCGCCGATGTCGATCACCTGGTCGAGCCCGTCGATCGTCGCCGACCCGGCTCCCGCCTGCAGATCGTCCAGCGATACCCGGACGATCACCGTCGCCCCCGCGAGCGGCACCCGATCACCGTCACACCCGAGCACATGCCCGCAGAAGAGGGCCAGCGCATCGGCCTGGATCATCGCGACCGAGCGCCGGTCGGCGTCCGGCGACCCCGCATCAGGGGCGTCGAGGCGGGCGGCGAACACGGCGGACACGTGCCCGCGGATCGCGGTGACGACCGGCGCCGCGGTCTCGGCATCGAGCTGCGCGTGCAGGTGCACCATGCCGTCCCGTTCGAAGATGCGCAGTCCGCGCCGAGCGCGCTGCTCCTCCGCCCGCGGCGCCACGCCGTCGGGGTCGAGCCACGCTTCGGCGCGGAGGACGAGTTTGCGCACCGCATCGAGCTCGAGCCCCTCGGCTGTGGCGACCAGCACGCGCTCCGCCTCGGCGATGCGTTCCGCTCCCGCAGCCACGCGGCAGCGGTCCAGCAAAGCGACGAGGAGTGTCGCCGCCGGCGCTCCGAGGGCACCCGACGCGAGCGCTTCCCGGAGGAGCGGGTACCGGGCGGGCAGCGGCGCGCCGAGCAGATCGCTTCGCGGGGCGGTCGCCTCTCCGACCTTCACCAGACGCTGTGCCTCCCCCGTCGAGATGCCTGTCATCGCGGCGATGAGCTTCGCCGCCGTGCGGTACCCGCGTTGCTTCGCCAGGCTGTCGGCTCCGAGCTCCGCGCGCGACTCCCGAGCGATGCCGGCGGCCACGTCGACGTGCATCGCGTCGAGCCGGCGCCGCAGAAGCCCGATCGCGTCGGCGACGTCGACGAGCTGCGCGCGGGAGAGCTCAGGCGCATCACCCGCAGAGTCCCACGCCTGGTCGAGACGCTCCATCGCCTCGCGCAACCCGGACATTTTCGACATGCTTCATTTTATCTCCGAAGCGCCCGACTTTCGAAGCTTTGTTCTAATAGATGCCGGTATTTCGCCCCGGCCGACAGGGCACCTCGCCCCAGGTCCGACGCAGGGCCCCCACCCGTTCACCTCATCGCATCCTCGCGTTCACGCCGCGCGCCTATCTTGAGTGCGGACGCGCGACCGCGCTCACGAAACCAGACAATCTTTGTGCCTTCACCACAAGAACCGGTAGTGTCGCATCGACACACCTCGAAGGCGAGAAAGGGACGAACATGGCCGACAGGCAGCAGAGGCGCTGGGCGCTCATCGGATTGACGGCCGCAGCGGCGATCGCGCTCACCGGATGCACGGCGGGCGGCGACGGAGACGCGGACGGCGGCGGCAGCGACAGCGGCTCCGGGGACACCCTCATCGTCTACACGAACTCGAACAGCGACGGCCGCGGTGAGTGGATCACCGAGAAGGCGGCCGACGCGGGCATCGACATCGAGATCGTGGGCCTTGGCGGCGCCGACCTGACGAACCGCATCATCGCGGAGAAGAACAACCCCGTCGGCGACGTGGTCTTCGGCCTGAACAACATGTTCTTCGAGCAGCTCAAGACGGAAGAGGCCATCACGGCCTACGAGCCGAGCTGGAGCGGCGAGGTGCCCGCGGACGCCGGCGACCCGAAGGACGGCGCGTTCTGGCCGCTCGTGGAGCAGGCGATCGTCACGGTCTACGACGAGAACCGCATCAGCGACGCGCCCACCGACCCCGACGACCTGTACACCGACGAGGAGTACGCCGGCCGCTACGAGGTCAACCCCGCGCTCGGCCAGGCCACCCCGCAGCTCGTGCTCGCCAGCATGCTCACCCGTCACCTCGACGAGGACGGCGACCTCGGCGTGAGCGACGAGGGCTGGGACCTGGTGAAGTCGTACTACGCCAACGGCTCCCCCGCCGTGGAGGGCACCGACCTCTACGCCCGCATCACCCGCGACGAGGTGGACTACGGCGTGCTGCCGTCGAGCGGCATCTCCGCCCGCGACGAGGAGTACGGCACCAGCACCGGCATGATCGTCCCCGAGTACGGCGTCCCCTACGTGACCGAGCAGATCGCGCAGATCAACGGCACGGACAACGAGGACAAGGCGCAGGAGTTCATCGACTGGTTCGGCAGCGCCGAGGTGCAGGGCGAGTTCGCCGCGGAGTTCAACGCCATGCCGGTGAACGAGGGCGCGGTCGAGAAGGCCAACCCCGAGGTCGTCGAGCTCATGGGCACGCTCGACCGTCAGGACATCGACTTCGGCTTCGTGAGCGAGAACCTCGGCGCCTGGGTCGAGAAGGTCACGCTCGAGTACATCGGCTGACCCGCGCAGTCCCGCACCGGCAGAGAGAGAAGACGATGATCCGTTTCGACGACGTCGAGGTCGTGTTCGGCGACCACCGTGCGGTCTCGCACCTCGATCTGGAGATCCAGGAGGGTGAGTTCTTCACCCTCCTGGGTCCGTCCGGATGCGGCAAGACCACCGCCCTGCGCACGCTCGCGGGGTTCATCCAGCCGACCGGCGGGCGCATCCACATCGCCGGTCGTGACGTGACCCGCGTGCCCAGCGAGAAGCGCGGCGTGGGGATGGTGTTCCAGAACTACGCGCTGTTCCCGAGCATGAATGTGCGGGAGAACATCGCGTTCGGCCTCTCGGTGCAGAAGGTGTCGAAGGCCGAGCAGCGGCGACGCGTGGACGAGGTCGCCGATCGCACCGGGCTCGCCGCGTCGCAGCTCGACAAGAACGTGGCGGAGCTGTCCGGCGGCCAGCAGCAGCGCGTCGCCATCGCCCGGGCGCTCGCCCTCACCCCCAGCATCCTGCTGCTCGACGAGCCGTTGTCGAACCTCGACGCCAAGCTCCGCGTGCAGCTGCGCGAGCAGCTCAAGGAGCTGCAGCACGAGGTCGGCGTGACCACCGTGTACGTCACGCACGATCAGGAGGAGGCGCTCACCCTCAGCGACCGCATCGCCGTGCTCGACGCCGGGACGCTGCAGCAGGTGGGCACCCCGGAGGAGATCTACGACCGCAGCGCCACGCCGTTCGTCTGCCGGTTCATCGGCGAGAACAACCGGCTCACCCCCGCGCAGCTCGTCGCGATCGGCGCGGACCTCGACGCCACGGCGGAGAGCTACGTGCGGCCGGAGAAGCTGCACCTGGCATCGCCGTCCGCGGCCACCGCCGGCGGCACGGCGTCGCTCGACGGTACCGTCGCGGAGCGCACGTACCACGGCAGCCACAGCGTCTACACGGTGTCGGCGGCTGACGGGACGCTCCGGGTGAGCGTGCCGGCCGCGGCGAGCGCGCACCGCTGGGACGTCGGCGACGCCGTGCGCATCGACGTCGACCCGCGGTGGATCCTGCAGTACCCGGCGGCGTGACATGAGCGCTCCGCAGAACGACTCCCGCCCGGTGCCGCCGCCGTCCGCGGCCATGACCGACGCCCCCGGCGCCCTGACCACCGAGGCCGCCGAGGCGGGCACCGCGACGAAGCCCCGTCTCCGCCACGGACGGCCCGGCAGCGTGCGCGCGATGCTCCGCTCGCCGCTCGCCTGGGTGACCGGCATCGTCGTGATCTGGTTCGCCGCCGCCTTCCTCGTGCTGCCGAACGCCGAGCTGCTCGCCGCGACCTTCTTCCCGGACGGCCAGTTCAGCATCCGCGCCGTCGAGAAGCTCCTCGGCAGCGAGCGCGCGCTGAAGACGCTCGGCAACAGCTTCCTCCTCGCGATCACGCTGTCCGTCACGGTCAACGTCGTCGGGGTGTTCATCGTGCTGGTGACGCAGTACTTCCAGGTGCGCGGCGCGAAACTCCTCTGGCTCGGCTACGCCACCACCCTGATCTACGGCGGCATCGTGCTCGCCGCCGGCTACAACTTCATCTACGGGAAATTCGGCTTCGTCACGAACCTGATGGTGAACATCTGGCCGGACATGAACCGGGACTGGTTCTCCGGCTACTTCGCGGTCGTGTTCGTGATGACGTTCGCGACGACGACGAACCACATGCTGTTCCTGTCCTCGTCGCTCGGCAAGGTGGACTACGCGTCGATCGAGGCCGCGAAGCTCATGGGTGCCTCAACCTGGACGATCCTGCGGCGCATCGTGCTGCCGGTCATGAAGCCGATGCTCTTCGCGGTCACGGTGCTGACGTTCCTCATCGGTCTCGGGGCCCTGACCGCGCCGCTCGTGCTCGGCGGGCCGGACTTCCAGACCGTCGCACCCCTTATCATCGACCTGTCGCGGAGCCCGATCACCCGCGACATCGCGGCGCTGCTGGCGATCGTGCTCGGCGTCGCGACGATCATCCTGCTCGCGATCATGAACCGCGCCGAGAAGTCCGGTGTGTACTTCTCGGTGGCGAAGGTGGCGACGCCGATCCAGAAGCAGCGCATCCGCAACCCGTTCGCGAACGCGGTCGTGCACGTGGTCGCCTACTTGCTCTGGGTGATCTACCTCATCCCGGTCGTGCTCATCGTGATCTTCTCGTTCGTGGACGCGCGGAGCATCCTCGCCGGATCCATCACGCTCGACAGCTTCACGCTCGACAACTACATCACCGTGTTCTCCAGCGCGGCGGCCCTCCGCCCGTTCATCGTGAGCGTCGTCTACAGCGCCCTCGCCGCGGTCATCGTGGTGGGCGGGCTGCTGTTCGTCGCGCGGATGATGCAGAAGCACCGCAATCTGCTCACCACGGCCATCGAGTACGTGCTGCACATCCCGTGGATCCTGCCGATCGTGCTGATCGCGCTGGCCTTCGTGATGGCGTTCGACGCCCCGCAGCCCCTCGTCGGCAACATGGTGCTCACGGGAACGCCGGTGCTGCTGCTCGTCGCGTACATCTGCGTGAAGATCCCGTTCACGCTGCGGCTGCTCAAGGCCGGGTTCGCGTCCGTGCCGGACTCCCTGGAAGACGCCTCGCGCATCCTCGGCGCCCGCTCGCTGACCACCTTCCGGCGCGTGCTCATCCCCCTCGTGCTGCCGACCGCGGCCGCGATCACGGCGCTGAACTTCAACAGCCTGCTCGACGACTACGACGCCGCGATCTTCCTCTACCACCCGCTGTACAAGCCGCTCGGGGTCGCGATCCAGGAGAGCACGCGCGGGGAGAACAACCTCGACGCGATGCCCATCACGTTCGTCTACACCGTGCTGCTCATGATCATCATGGGTGTCACCATGTATCTCGTGTATGGACGAGGTTCGCGCGCCGGAGCGCCCCGCCGACGGAAGCAGCGCGCATGAGCGGGGCGGATGCCGGGACGCCCGCCCTGCGGGTCACGATCAGCGACGTCGCCGCGGCGGCCGGGGTGTCCCGCGCGACGGCGACCAGGGCACTGAAGGGCGAGGGGCGGTTCGCGCCGGAGACGCAGGAGCGCATCCTGGAGGCGGCCGAGCGGCTCGGGTACGTGCGCAACACGATGGCCGCCGAGCTCGCCGCCGGACGCACCGGCACCGTCGGCCTCATGCTGCGCGATGCAAGCAACCCCGCGTACGGTCTGCTCTTCTCCCGGTTGCAGGAGGAGGCGCATCAGCGCGGCCTCGACCTCGTGACCGTCACGATCGGTGCCGACGAGCAGGGCGCCAAGCAGGTGAATGCGCTGCACCGGCTGCTCGGCATGCGCGTCGCAGGACTCATCGTCGCGACCGGCGGCATCTCCGCGGCGCAGCTCGAGCCGTTCGCCGACCAGGTGCCGATCCTGCGCGCCGGGCGCGTGGAGTCGGCGGGCCGCATCCACACCGCCCACTACGACGACGAGGGGCACGGGCGCCTGCTCGCGGAGCACATCGTCGCGCTCGGGCATCGGACCGTCGTCGTGCTCGCCGGAAGCCCCGACGCGTCGTACCCGGAGCACCTGCGCGCGCTCGCGATGCAGGAAGTGCTGACGGGGGCCGGCGTCGCCGTGACGATGATCTCGGCCGGCGCGCGTCCCGATGACGGCGTCGACGAGGCCCTCGCCGCCGTGCGCGCAGGGGCGACCGCCGTCATGTGCGCCTCGGACTACCGGCAGCTCGCCGTCATGCGCGCCGCCCGCGCGGCCGAGCTCCGCGTGCCGGAGGACGTGAGCGTGACCGGGTGCGACGGCATCCTGCCCGGCGCCGATCTGCTCGGGCTCACCACGCTGCGGATCCCCGTGGAGGCGGTGGCGGCGGCCGCCGTCGAGACCATGCAGCAGCTGCTCACCGCGGACGAGCCGGAGACGCTCGTGCGCCGCTCGTTCACGGGAGCACTCGTCCCCGGCTCCACGGCCGCCGCCGTCTGACATCTGCCCCGACCTGCCTCCGTCCGCCGACCAGGAAGAGACATGATCCTCACCGAACACCCTCGCCCGTCGCACACCTTCGTGCACATCTCCGACACGCACCTGCCGGGTGAACGGTCGCCGCTGTACGGCAGCGGGGCCGACGCCGACGCGAACCTGGCGGAGATGCTCGACCGCCTCGTCGCCTCGGGTCTCCATCCCGACGCGCTGCTATTCACGGGAGACCTGACGGACCGGGGCGATGCCGCCGCCTACCGGCGACTGCTCGAGCTCGTGACGCCCGCCGCCGATGCGCTCGGCTGCGAGGTCGTGTGGGCGGCCGGCAACCATGACGACCGCCGCGCCATGCGATCGGAGCTCGGACTCGCGGGGGCGGGTGACGAGCCGATCGTCGAGGTGCGGTGGTTCGGGGGGATGCGCGTCATCGTCGTCGATTCGACGGTGCCCGGCGCGCATTGGGGGGAGGTGCCGTCGTCGCAGCTGGATCGGCTGGAGGGAGAGCTGTCGACGGCGGCACCGCAGGGCACGCTGCTGCTCATCCACCATCCGCCCCTGCCGACGGTGCTCGACCTCGCCGTGACGGTCGAGCTGCGGGATCAGGACGCGTTGGCCGCGGTGCTGCGGGGGTCTGACGTGCGGGGCATCCTGTCCGGGCACGTGCACCATCCGTCGTTCGGCACCTTCGCCGGGATCCCCGTCGCCGTCGCCTCGTCGAGCGCGTACGGGCAGGACCTCGCACAGCCCGTGGGTGCCACCCGCGGACAGGACGCCGCGCAGGGCTACAACCTCGTGCACGTTTACGCCGACACCATCGTGCACTCCGCCGTCTCGCTCGAACGCGGGGCGGACGTCGGGGAGCCGGTCGCTGCCGACGAGGCCGGGCGACGGATCGCCGGCGTCGGGATCGACTGGCGGGACTAAGCCGTCACGAGGTGGTCATCGGCGTCACCTCGACGTCGATCGAGCCGAACGGGAACGGGCTGAACACGGTCCAGGAGTCGCCGGTGAACTGCTCGATCGGGATCAGCGCGAACCACACGTGCGAGACGATGATCGCGACCACCACGAGCAGCCCGACGCCGTACTGCGCCCACTCCAGGGTCCGCAGCGCCGCGCGCTCGTCGGTCGCCTTCATCACGCGACCGAGCGCGAGCAGCAGGATGACGGCGATGGCGATGTAGACGAGGGGGCTCGGCGCGAGCGTGAGCTGGATGCACTGCGGAGCCTCGTCGACCGGCTGGCCCGCCGAATCGATGAACCCGCCGTTCGCGTCGACGCCGCCGGGGCAGATGCCTTTGCTGGCGGCCATGAACACGGGGTAGAGGAATGCGGTGATCAGCGACCAGAGGAGGACGCGGCGGATCGCGGCGATGACCACGGCGCCGGGGAGCGCGGCGGATGCCGTGTCCGGGGAGGTGGAGGGGGCGAGCGACGACATGCGGGGGCTCCTCTCGGGGCGGTCGTGTTCATCCTGGCGGATGTGGAGGGTGGGTGGAAGGGGAGCGGGTAGCGGCTCCTACGCCGTGAGCACTCTCGTCTTGGACTCGTCGTAGAGGTACTTGCGCTCGGAATCGATCTCGACCAGGGCACCTCGCGTATCGCGGAACCACCACGCTCCCGCCGAGTCGCAGAACGTGAGCTCCACATACGGCGCGAGCTTCCGCGCGGGGCCCTTGGCCCAGGTGAGCCAGCGCTCGAGCCCCCGCTCGGTGAGCCGGACCTCCATCGGGTTCCGCCCGCTCGGCGGAACCACTCGCGTCTTCGCTGCGTAGGAGCAGACGCTGCCGAGCTGTATGCCGAGCGTCACCTCGTACACCGGCGCGGAACCGAGATTCTGGACCCGGAGCTCGACGTAGCTCTCGCCGTCCTCCCCCTGCTGGATCACGGTCCACGCGGAGACCATTTCGGCCTGCTGACGTCTCATCGCCGCTGACGCGCGATCCTCGCGGGCACGCTCGAGCCTGTACGCGCGCCAAGCGGCCCAGCCCGCGAAGAACGCGGCCACTGCCGCGAGCACCGTCATCATCGCCGCGAACGAGTCCGGATTCCAACCCCACTGCATGCTGAACGCTCCTCCGATTACGTAGCCGCCCGTTTCGAGGCTAGCGACGGTGGCGCGGAGGGCTTGCATCGGAGCGATATCTCAGGGTCGTCGACGCGCACATGAGTAGAGACGCCACACCCCCAGACGAGACGAGACGCCCGACAATCCGCGAGTCGATCGGCTCGACTACTCAAGACGCGGCACGTCAGACGTAGGCTGGAACGTCTGCCTCCTCTCTGAGGCGCCTTCCCCTGGAGCTCCATGACTGCAACGACGGTCGACGACCGCGCCCGCTATCGCGCCCACCCCTCGGTGCTCGATGCGCTGAAGAACCCGCGACTGCTGACTCGGGAGGTGCTGGCCGGGCTCGTCGTCGGACTCGCGCTCGTCCCGGAAGCGATCGCGTTCTCGGTGATCGCGGGGGTGGACCCGAAGGTCGGGCTGTTCTCGTCGTTCATCATGGCGGTGTCGATCGCGTTCCTCGGCGGGCGACCGACGATGGTGACCGCGGCGACGGGAGCCGTGGCGCTCGTGATCGCTCCCGTCGCGCCGACGTACGGGCTCGACTACTTCATCGCGACGGTCATCCTCGCCGGGATCTTCCAGGTGGTCCTCGGAGTGCTCGGCGTGGCGAAGCTCATGCGATTCATCCCCCGCAGCGTGATGGTCGGGTTCGTGAACGCGCTCGCGATCTTCGTGTTCAGCTCGCAGTTCCCGCAGCTCATCGACGTGCCGTGGCTGGTGTATCCGCTGGTGGCGCTCGGCATCGTCGTGATGCTCGTGATGCCGAAGATCACCAAGATCGTGCCGGCGCCGCTCGTGTCGGTGATCATCGTGACGGGTGTGGTGCTCGCCTTCGGGATCACGGTGCCGACCGTGGGCGATCAGGGTGAGCTGCCGCGGAGTCTGCCGTCGCTGTTCATCCCGAACGTCCCGCTGACGTGGGAGACGTTCACGATCATCGCGCCGTTCGCGCTCGGGGTCGCGCTCGTCGGGCTGATGGAGTCGCTGCTCACCGCGAAGCTCGTCGACGAGATCACCGACACCCACTCGAACAAGACGCGCGAGTCGTGGGGGCAGGGCGTCGCCAACGTGCTGTCCGGGATGTTCGGCGGCATGGGTGGGTGCGCGGTGATCGGTCAGACGATGATCAACGTGAAGGCGTCAGGCGCGAGGACCCGTATCTCCACGTTCTGCGCCGGGATCTTTCTGTTCCTGCTGGTCGTGGTGTTCGGAGACTTCGTCGGGACGATTCCGATGGCGGCGCTCGTGGCGGTGATGATCATGGTCGCGATCGGGGCGTTCGACTGGCACAGCGTGCGGCCGTCGACGCTGAAGCGGATGCCGAAGAGTGAGACGTTCGTGATGGTGGCGACCGTTTCGTTGGTCCTGGTGACGCACAACCTGGCTGTCGGGGTTGTCGGCGGGGTGCTGGTCGCGTCGGTGCTGTTCGTGCGGCGGGTGGCGCACTTCGTTTCGGTTCGTCGAGTTCCGGGGCCGGGGGACGATGTGGTGACGTATGTCGTGGAGGGGGAGTTGTTCTTCGCGTCGAGCAATGACCTGACGACGTTGTTCTCGTATACCGAGGATCCGGATCGGGTTGTGGTGGATCTGTTCGGGTCGCACGTGTGGGATGCGTCGACCGTTGCGGCGTTGGATGCGATCGAGACGAAGTACGCGGGCCTGGGGAAGACGGTGGAGATCGTCGGGATGAATGAGAGTAGTTCGCGGATGCGCGGGCGCTCGACCGGTGCGTTCGGATAGGCGTAAGCGGACACACGAAGTACGACCCGATGCTGCGGCACTCGGAATCGGGGCATGATCGATTGCGCTTAGGCTCGCGGCATGAAAATCAATGATGTAATCGGCCTTATCGGGGGCGTGGCTGCCATAGCGGGTGCTGTCGTAGCTATTTGGCAGGCCATTGACGCCAGGCGGGCGCGGGATGAAGCCAAGCGCTCCAGCGTCGACGCGGCTTCGCTCGCCGAGCAGTCAAACGCCGCATGGCAGCGCATCGCTAGCGCCCAAGAGATCGTCGCCCAGGCACACCGACCGAAGGCGTGGGGCGTACCCAGGCTCGGGTTGGGGGATCTCTGGGCCATCCGGAACACATCTGAAAGGACAATCGTTGTCGACCGCATAGACGCCAAGCCGGAAGCAGCACAGCCACTGTTGCAGGTGCACGAGGCCCTCCCCCAAAAGTTCCGCGCAGGAGAGCTGCTGGAGTTCTACGCACGGGCGCGGCATTCGCTCGCTATACGAACAATTACCATCGTTTGGAGATTCGATGGCGAAGATCAAACGCACGACTCTGCCCGCACTCTTGACGGACGGCCTTCTCGCGGGCGCTAAAAAACTCAGCAACGGCATCCGAGGTCCAAAACCCGGTCTAGCGGCTAACGCTCCCGGTCAAGATCCGAACCATTGGTGTAAAAACTACATAGGCGGCGAACTCAGATTGCTGGCCATAACCCCACCGATTGCCGGTACTCGGTGGCCTCCGGCGTCCTCATTAAACTCAAGGATGTTTCCGACTTTACTCAACAGGACCTCGCGCACCTCCGATGGCGAGGCAAAAAGAACTCCTTGCGCGCATTCGCTCGGTTAACCGCTCGGTCAGCGAAGTGCCGGTGCAAGTCCGCCTCGAGCGTGACAGCATCTTCGGAGAAGAACAGCGCATGCGTGTCGAACCGAAAAGGGACGGACGCCCCGCCCAGCTCGAAGATTCGCTCGCGCGGTTCGAGCCGTCGAGTCAGCCCGATCTTCACGACATTCTTGCCGAACGCACCTTGATTAGAAATGACATAGACATAGCCGGCACGGATATTCGCCGCACGGAAGTCATTTTGAACAATCGCTTCATCAATCGCCGCCAGGCGCTCAACAAGGGCCTCGTCAGTGCCTCCGGCCTGTTGCAGCGCTGCGAGCGTATTGACGAGGTGTAGTCGTTCCTTGTCAAGGCGCGCCCGTTCCTCAGCAAGTTCGCGCTCGACCTGTTTCTCTTCGCGAAGCCGCGCGCGCTCCTCGCGCTCAGCTTCACGTTCCTGCTGCTTCTTGATCAGCCAATCGGCGGTCAGCTCGATCTCTCGCACTCGTAAGTCATGAAACTCCTCACTGATGTGCATCTCCATCAGTCGCCCAAGTTTCGCGATAGCTCGTCTAGAGGCATCCAGCCGCTTCATTGCCGTCACGACGTTGCCAGCGCGTAGGGTGCGGATGGCATTGTCGGCCTCAGCGTTATACGCCCTAAGCATGAGCTTCGCGAGGTCATCAGTCATGCGGCGCCCCTGCGAGAGCGAGTTATTCAAGGTAAAGAGTTCGGAGCGCACAATCGCGCGCCCCGAACTGATGACCTCGGCCACAACGCGCTCGAGATCACGAAGTTCGTCTTGGTAGGCGGCAGCCGACTCGAGCGGGTGATGGTAGCGGTAGATACCGACGTCCTGGAGAACGCGAGCATCGTCAAGTTCCACGTACTCACGAGCTGTTGATTCATTGATCTGAGCGCGAAGCGAAGCATTCTCCGCTTCAAGGTACGCAAGCCGACCCGCCTCCGTATCTGCCGGAGCCGCTGGGAGACTGGAGCTATTTGGCATGGATCGATGGGCGCTTGCTCCCGCTTCAGCACGAGTCCGAGCGGGCTCTACTTCAGCGACATCGGGCGCGCGGACCGCAGCTGCGGTCGGTGCCTGAGGCACGAGAGTGTCCGACAACCAGAGCTGCCAGTCCGCGGGTGGTTCTGGCCAAGACGGATCAGGAGTCCACCCCGCGGGAGGAGTCCATCCAGCAGGCGGCTTCGGCCACCCCGGCGGTGGATTAAACACTCGGCCCCGCTCAGTCATCGCGCGCGCCGCACGCCGCCGGCCGTTATCGGCGTCAAGCCATACGGGTTCTTCGATACCGCGGCTCCGAGGTGCTCGAGCGTTGCGAGCGGAACAACCGCAGACAGGTCGAGCTTCTCGAACTCTTCTCGGCTCGCCGCAACTGCGACGAACGGCACGTAAACGGGCTGCCCTGTTGCCGGACTAATCGTGTCCGTGCCGAGTTCGAGACTGATCGATTGAATCAGCGAACGACGGTCTGCTTCGAAAACCTCGTGGATGGATCTCAACGCGATGTTGTTCACCAACAACGCGTATCGGTCCTTCATCTCCTTTTGGGACGCCGCGACCGGCGCAATCTCGTCCGAAGCCTTGACGTACTTGTAGTGCTTCGCGCCGGGCACGATCTCGGGTCCCGGGACGATCACCCGTATTCTGAGTTCAGCGTCGCTCGGCTCGAAACTCGCGCTGTGGGAGACGGTGAGCCACTCGGGATACACCGAGTTCGCGAGCACGATTGAGATGTACTCCTGGACCGCGTCAACGGTTCCGTACGCCAACCCCGCAATCAATTGATCAAGCTCTTCGTTCTGCTCCGCAGCTTCGCGCTCCCGCTCGGCAGACTCCTGCTTGTACTGCTCGACAGCCGCCGACAGTTCCGCCTGGCGCTTTCGTTCCGCCTCTTCGTACTGCGACTGTGCGGCCGCACGCTGCGCCGGGAGCGCATCGGAGATTGCCTTCCATGCCCAGTAGTCGGCGGCGTACTGAGCCTCAGCGGCTGCCGCGGCCTGCTCTTGCTTTTGCTTGCGGCCAAACAACCCCTTGGTGACCTCGGGCTCCCGCTTTACGGGGAGCGGAGGATCAGGAATCGGAGCCGGCGGCGGGAGAGGATACTGGAGCTCCGGGCGATGGAACGGCGGATGCTGCGCGACGACACGCAGCGACTCGAGGTTAACGAAGTCATCGACCGCGAGAGTGGCGGCGAGCAATCCATCCAGCTCCGCCAGCCGTGCGTGGAGGTCGGCCGTCATATCTTCCGCCTCGGCCAGGCGGGCAGCTGCGTAGGCCTGCGCAGCCTCTCGCTCAAGACGCTTCCTGTCTTGTTCTGAAGCGCGCTCTGCAGCGAGCTGCGCCCGCTCGGCCGCGCGTTGCGCAGCGGTCGCCTGCCGCACGGCTTGATCATGCTGGCGTTGCGCCGCCCGCTGACGCTGCTCTGACAGTTTTGCCTGGTGCTGCACCTCAGCGAAGAACCCTCTACGACGTGCCATGTTTCCCCCTCGAATCCTCCCGCATTCTAGCGATGTGGCGACCGCCGACGCTCGGCTGTTCTGCGGCACGGGCGCACGCAGCACCTTCGCGCTTCGAACATGACGGGGCTTACTTGACTCCACCCGCGACAACTCGGCGGCGCACTTCCGCTACCATCCCAGCGCCGTGTACCTACCCGGCGGCACGCAGAAATCCGACCTCAATAAAGCTGCTCCCCCTCGTTACGCTTCCGAAAGCAAGCTAAACAGGCGGTGTCCTCGGGGCTCCTACCCCGACCCTGCTAGCGTCGCATCATGCCGTCGCCGCAGACTCTCGCCGCCCTTCGTGCTTTCGTCGCGGAACGAGACTGGGACCAGTTCCACTCGCCAGAGAACCTCGCCAAGAGCATCGCGATCGAGGCCGGTGAGCTCCTCGAGTGCTTCCAATGGTCTCCTGACTTCGACCAAGAACACGTCGAAGAAGAGCTCGCGGATGTCATCACGTACTGCATCCATCTCGCGAACAAGATCGGCGTCGACCTCGATGAGATCGTCCTGAAGAAGCTGGAGTCTACGAAGGCGAAGTACCCCGTCGAGCTCGCCAAGGGCCGCATGACGAAGTACACCAAGCTCTCCGAGGCGGCGGAGTGACGGAGTTCAGCATCCAGCGCCTCCCGTTCCGTCGTGACGCTGTTGATACGTGGGCGCGTGACGACGCCCGGCACACAAACTGGCCGGTGGTGTACGTGATCGAGGGGGACGCCCGCCGCAGTTCGCCCGGACTCTACGTCGGTGAGACCGTGAGTGCGGCCACGCGGATGCGTCAACATCTCTCTGGGTCAAAACGGAACGAGTCCCTCAAGTCGATTCGCGTCGTCGTAAACCACAGGTTCAACAAGTCAGTGTGCCTCGACCTTGAATCGCATCTCATTCGGTGGTTCTCGGGCGACGGACGTTATCGCCTCCTCAATGGCAACGACGGCCTGACTGACGCGCAGTACTACGACCGCGATATCTACCGCGAGTCCTTCCGTGACGTGTTTGAGGCATTGCGAGCAGAGGGACTTTTCTCTCGGAGCATCCCACAGATCGAGAACTCGGACCTCTTCAAGCTGTCGCCGTTCAAAGCTCTCACCGAGGACCAGGGCATCGCGATCATGGACATCCTGGAGGGGCTTCTCGAAGATCTCCAGGACCCGGGCGCTCGATCGACCCTCGTTGTGCAGGGCAACCCCGGAACGGGAAAGACGATCATCGCGATCTTTCTCATGAAGCTGCTCGCCGATATCCGTGACTACCGAGACCAGGACGGCATCGAGCCGGACTCGATGTTCTCGGAGTTCTTCGTCCCGGAGAATCGCGATCTGCTGAGGACACTTCGAATGGCCCTCGTGATCCCTCAACAGTCTCTGCGGATGTCGGTGAAGAAGGTCTTCAAGAGGACGCCCAAGCTCGACGCTTCGATGGTGATGTCGCCGTTCCAGCTGGGTGAATCGGATCAGCCATACGACCTCGTGCTTGTCGATGAGACCCATCGTCTCGGGCAGCGGGCCAACCAAGCATCGGGCGTGCAAAACAAGAAGTTCCGCGAAATCAACGAGGCGCTGTTCGGGAGCGACGATCCTCGATACACCCAGCTCGACTGGATCAAGGCCCGGAGCAAGCATCAGCTCCTGCTCGTCGACGGCGAGCAGAGCGTGCGGCCCCATGACCTTTCCCCGACAACGCTTAGCGCAGAGGTGTCTCAAGCGAAGGACGAGCATCGGTTCTTCCGTCTGACCACCCAGATGCGGGTACAGGCTGGCGCCGATTATGTGGAGTTTGTTCGCGCCGTTCTTCGGAGCGAACAGCCGTCGCTTCCAGATCTCGGCGACTACGAACTCCGCCTCTTCGACGACCTTGGAGAGATGCGCGAAGCCATCCGCCAGAAAGATGCTGAGGTGGGACTTTCCCGACTTGTGGCCGGCTATGCATGGGATTGGGTGTCGCGGAATCACCCGGAGGCCTTCGACATTGAACTCGATGGCGAGCGACTGCGGTGGAACGGCACGGATAAAGACTGGATCAACTCAAAGGACTCACTCGAAGAGGTCGGCTCGATCCACACCGTGCAGGGGTATGACCTCAACTACGCCGGCGTCATCATTGGGCCAGACCTTCGCCTGGACCCCGCGACGGGTCGGATCGTCGCCGATCGGGAGAGCTATCGCGACAAGAAGGGCAAGGAGAACACCGGTCATCTGAAGGATACGTTTGGGGACGATGACCTGCTGACGTTCATTCGAAACATCTACGGGGTGCTGTTGACTCGAGGGATGCGTGGAACCTACGTCTACGTGTGTGATCCGGCGCTTCGGGAGCGTCTCGCCGCCGCGCTTACCCGTTGAGTTCGGGCCGGCTGAACCGCTCTCGCGAGCTCACCTGCTGCGCCACCCGCCGCAACGCCAACAACAGCGGCTCCACCAGCACTGACCCCAGCACCACGTACCGCACCGCCGCCTCCGCAGACTCCTCCGGCATCCCCGCGATCTCCGCATCCGCGATCCGCCGCGCGCTCGCTAGGTACTCCGCCATCACCGCCTCCGGCACTGTGAACCCGACGCGCTCCAGCCCCTGCAACGCTCGAGCGACCGCGTTCAGCACCGCGGGGTCGCACATCCCCGGCTTCCACCCGAGCCGGGCGGCGAGCGCCTCGGCGCCGGCGAGGTCCAACGAGTCATCGGCTGGCGGGGTGATCGCGGCGTGCGCGGTCCCCAGCAGCTCGTGCGGGTTCGCGGGCGGGTCATCCAGCGCCGCGACCACCCGCCGCGTCTCGGCGACGCTCACCCCTGCATCGAGCAGCGCCCGGATGACGCGCAGCCGCTCCACGTGCTTCTCGCCGTAGACGGCCTGCGTCGCGGACGTGCGCTCGCCCTCGGGCAGCAGCCCCTCGCGTAGGTAGTACTTGATCGTCGGCACGGTCACGCCGGTCTGCGCTGACAGTTCGGAAATCCTCATGGCCACCTCTTGACTTCGATAGTAGCGCTATCCATTATGGATAGCATTGCTATCTAATCGAGGAGTCGCCATGTCGAAAGTCATCACGGGCCGCATGACCCACCGCCACGAGGGCGAGCTCGTCGTGTTCCACATCGGGATGCAGATCAACCGGTGGTGGCGCCCCGACCTGTGGCTGCCCGCGTTCGTCGCCATGCCGCGCATGCTCCGCGAGCTCAGCACCGAGCCCGACTCCGGGCTGCTCGGCTACCAGCTCCTCCTCGGGTCGGGCGGGCCCTACGTCGTGCAGTTCTGGTCGTCCGTCGACAAGCTGTACGCCTATGCGTCGAACCCGGACCAGCAGCACCGTCCGGCCTGGACCGCCTTCAACCGCGCCGCCCGCAAGGCTCCGGGAGCGGTCGGCGTGTGGCACGAGACGTTCCTCGTCGACACCGCCGAGAGCGTGTACGTCTCGACGAAGCGCATGGGCCTCGCAGCCGCGACGGAACTCGTGCCCGTACCGCGTCGCCACGACCGTGCGCAGGCGCGGTTCACGGACGGACGGACAGTGGCCCCGACGACAGCACCCGCACATGGGCCGACAGCGTGAGGGGGATCGCTCTCAGCTTCCGGACGGGCGTCGAGGTGCGGATGGCACGCGCCCCCGGGCACGGCTCCGGCGCCGCGCGATCACTCGCGATACCGCGCGCACGAGCAGGAACGCGAGCACGAGGATCACGACCGCGACCGCTGCGGTGATGGCGAACCCGGTCCAGCTGAAGAGCGACGCATCCATGCCTGGATCCTAGCGCTCCGCATGCTCCTGGGCAGGTCCCTCGAATATATTGCATACGTCGTCGTATGAGGTCTTCAATTAGTCACAGGCGGGCAATTGATCTGATCGGAGAGAACGTGCGCAAACACCTCAGACTCGCCAGCCTGCTCACCGCTGCGATCGTCGGCTCATCATCCCTCGCAGCCGTCCCGGCCGCCTCCGCGGATACCGGTGCGGACGGAACTGACCTCGCGACCGAGGAGATCGTCGCGCTGGTCACGGAGGTCGCGCCCGTGCCCATCATCGCTGCCCAAACGACCGAGAGTTCCGAGCAGATCGTGGCCACCCTCGACGGCGGCGGAAAGGCCACGATTGCCGCGGCACCGGACGACGGGATTTCCGTCCTCTTGCCCGACGGTGAGGAAACGATGTCCGTGTCGCTTCCCGGCGCTGGCCACCTTGATGACGCGACCGGCGGAGAGGACGGGTCAGTGACCTACCTCGGCGACGCGAACACGCCATCGATCAACGTCATCGCCGGCAAGGAGAAGATTCGCGCGAGCACGATCATCAGCGACGCCTCGCAGACCGAACGCTTCGAGTACGACTTCGGCGGAGGGGTGACGGTCGAGATCCAGCAGGACGGGAGTGCGATCGCGTATACGACGGAAGAGGTCACCGACCCGGACACGGGCGTGACCACCCCGATTGAGAGGATCGTCGCCGACGTCGCGACGCCCTGGGCACGGGATGCGGCTGGTATCGACGTGCCGACACGGTACAAGGCCTCCGGATCGACGCTGGTTCAGGTCGTCGAGCACCGCAGCGGCAACTATACGTATCCGATCGTCGCGGACCCGACGTTCGACCGCCCCAACTTCTTCCAATACCGCATGCGATTCAACCGAGCGGAGACGGCCATCCTCTATGACAAAGGCCTTGGCGCACTCGGAGGGCTCGCGTGCGGGACCATGGCACCCGTCTGCCTCCTCGCCGCGGGATCACTGGTGTGGAACGCCGGCATCGCTGAGAAGTCCCGACCGAAGAAGTGTGTGCAGGTGACGGCGACCCAGCCCTATGTCGTCCCCGGTCTCGTCTGGTGGGTCGATACCTACCGCGGCGGACCTTGCCGGTGAGGAACAGACGATGAAGCCCACGTGGTTCTCAACGATCACACGCCCTCGAAGCCATCTCATCGCGACCCTGTGCGTATGGGGCTGGTTTCTTGCGGTGCTCGTGGGAGCGAACTCCGTGCCCCAGCTCGCTCCCGCGCTCGAAGCGACTGCGGCGACGGGCGCCGCGGTGTGGTTCGGCGCGATGATGAAGCGATACCACGACGCGCGCCAGGATGGCACGCCGCCCGGCCCCGCGCCGTGAGCCACGGCCGGGCTGCTGTACGAGAGCGCGACGCTGCCGCCGCACCGCCAACTTGGCCTGGGCAGCCACAAAGGGATCTACCGGGATCCGCGTAAGTGGCACATCCGTCTCCACCTATCGAGCGCCGCCAGCGCTGCGGCACGAAGGAACCCCAATGTTCGGAAACGTCTTCGCGGTCACCGTCATCCTTCTCTGGTTCGTCGTCGTCGGCGGCGTGGGGTACGCCATGTACTTCATAGGAAGAGCGGCCTACCGCCAACTTCGGCACAACTCTCGTCACGATGTCGAGCAGGAGCGACGTGGGCGCCCGGATCTTCGTTGATGAGCCGCTCGGAGTCGACCGCTTGAGGTTCTCGGTGGTCTCGCAACGCCGTCAGAACCTCGTGGCCACGCTCAGCCTGTGGAGCATCTTCACACTGAGCCTCGTCGCGATCCTGACATCCTGCTCTCCCGAGGAAACGACACCGTCGACCGCCTCCTTCGCACGGACATCCGCGACTATCGTCCAGCCGACCAACGCGACCTATCCGATCAACCTGATCTTCGTGGCCGCGCCCGACGACGCGATCTGGACCGACCTCACCGGCATCGTGCTTTCGGACGAGTTGTCGATCCCGCCGGGCGACTTCACCGTCATCCGTGGAGACGGCACCAACGGGGTCATACTCGGGAACGTCACCTTCACTGTCGACGTTGCCGCCGCCGGGCTGTCGTTCCGCACGGTCGGCCTCGTCTTCGCGGGCTCTCCGACGATCACCCAGGTGCCTGTCGGCAGCTGGTCACTGAGGGGCGCGCCGGCCGACGATTTCGCCTCCGCAGACGCCGGTGCGGATGTGGTCGGGATGCCGAGGTGCACAACGGCCGACTTCCCCGTTCCTGAGGCGGTGGCGTCGGTCCAGCGCTTCGACCCGGGCTCACCAGATGTCCGCCCAGACGAGGTCTCATTGGACGCCCGGTCGCACAGCGTCACAGCGGAACTCGCGTGCGAAGGAGACTTCGACTTCCGCATCATGAGCCCGTCCATCGACTACACGGACGACAGCGGCAAGGCACGCACCACTCGCCTCGCGCCCGTGTCGATCGGCTTTCAGGATGTCACCGATGCGGACCTGCAGCGCATTCGGAGTCGTTGACGCATCACGAGGAGGGAACCAGGGTGTTCAGCCCCGCCCCGGAGCCGGATTTCAGTGCCTTGGGCGCGATCCGCCATTTTCCGGACCGGTGTCCTGCGGGCTGGTGGTCATCCGTCGTCTGAGTAATTGGATGTAGAAAGACCTTGAGGAGAACACATGCGCTACGTACTTTTCATCTGCACCGACCCGACCGCTGAGCCCTATGTCGAGGCCGAGGACAACGCCGGGGATTGGGTGGCGTCGCTGCAGGACAGCGGCTCGTACGTCTTGGGTGACCGTCTGCGGCCTGTCGAAGACGCCACGACCGTGCGCGTCCGAGCCGGCGATCGGATCGTGGCCGACGGACCGTTCACCGAGAGCCGCGAATGGATCGCCGGGTTCGACGTGATCGACGCCGACGACCTCGACGCCGCGATCGAGATCGCCGCCGCACACCCGATGGCCCGGTTCGGCCTGGTGGAAGTGCGTCCCGTCTGGCCGCTCGGGTCGACGATGTGACCACACCGGAGGAGCCGCCGGGCACGCTTCCGGATGCCATGGCCGCCGTGCGGCACGTGGCATCGATCGAGTACGGCCGTGTGGTCGCGAGCGTGATCGGCACAGTCCACGACTGGACTCTCGCCGAAGACGCCGTGCAGGACGCTCTGGCTCGAGCAGTCGAACGGTGGCCAGGCGGCGGGGTTCCGGCGAACCCCGCCGCCTGGGTCACGACCGTCGCACGCCGCCGCGCGATCGACCTCGTCCGTCACGCTGACGCCGAGCGTCGGGCGGTGGCTCGACTGGAGCACGAGCCGCACGGTGGCGCCGACATCGCCCCGGAAGCAGACGGCCACGACGACGCGTTCCCGCACGGGGACGAGAGGCTGAAGCTGATCTTCACCGCCTGCCACCCCGCACTGACCTTGGAGGCCCGCGCGGCGCTGACGCTCCGCACCGTCCTGAACGTGTCGATCGAACAGCTCGCCGGCATCTTCGCGGTCGCACCCGCAACGATGGAGAAGAGACTCGTGCGGGCTCGAGCCAAGATCGCGCACGCGAACATCCCGTACCGCGTTCCGGATGCCGCGCAGCTCGACAGTCGAAGCGCGAGCGTCTGCGAGGTCCTGTCCGCCCTGTTCACCATCGGCTACTCCGATCCGACGCTCCAGCCCGACCCCGGCGCCGAGGCCATTCGACTTGCTCGGCTGTGCCGGCAGCTGCTCCCCGCGGACTCCCCGGCTCGACTCGAGTTCACGGGCCTTCTCGCCCTCCTGCTCCTTCAGCACTCCCGCCGCGCGGCACGCACGACGCCCGACGGCCTGTCCGTGCCGTTCGATGAACAGGATCGCGAACTGTGGGATGTCTCCGAGATCGACGAAGGGCTACGGCTTCTCGACAACGCCGTAGAGGAGGCGGCACGGGCGGGCATCCACGGCGGACGACACCTCATCCGCGCCACCGTCGCGGCCGAATACGTCCGCCCCGCCCCGGGGACCGAGATCGACCACGCCCGCATCGCCGACATCTACGGGGTGCTGGAACAGGTGGATGCGTCGCCGTTCGTCCGCCTGAACCGTGCGGTCGCCGTCGCGAACGCGGGACGACCGGCCGAAGCCCTCGCACTGACGGAGGCGCTCGAAAGCTCGCTGGGAGGACACCACCTCTACTCAGCGGTTCGGGGAGATCTCCTGCAGCGCCTCAAGCGCGTCGAAGAAGCGAGCTCCGCGTTTCGCGCTGCCGCGCGTGCCGCTCCGACGGAACGCGAGCGACGGTCTTACTCCCAGCACGCGGACGACATCGCCTCGGCGTCGACGTGACCTGCGCCCCTCCCTCGTACGAGGGCAACGAGTTCTATAGCCAGCTTCGGTGCCACGCCGACATCGCCTCGTTCAAGGCGCCATGGAACCTCGACGCGTGGCGACCTGACGCAAGTTACAGCGACGTCTTGGCCGCAGGATGCAACCCGTAGGAGCGATTGTGAAGCAACAAACGAGACGAGCAATGGTCAGCATGGGATTCGTCGGTGCCGGCGTCATCATCCTCGCCATCGTCATGGCGATTGCTGACGGCTACATCTCAGACGCGGAGCACACGACTGGGAACGTCGCACCTGCTGCTCTGACCGGCCTGCTCGGCGCATGCCTCATGCTCCGCGGCTTCGGAAGCATCCTCCTCCGAAAAGAGTGACCAAGGGTCTACAGCTCTGCTCACTCGGCCCCGCTACCGGACATGGAGCGATCGGTGAGGTTGACGCCGATCGTAAAGGCAAGGAGCCCGATCACGAGGTACACCGGTAGCGCATCTCCGGCCGAGCTGTCGAGGTTGCCCGACGAGCCGAACCACGCAAGGACCCCGAACCACACCAGAACGGGAACGATGGCGAGAAGAGTGCCGAGCTTCCTGCCGACCCGCCCCACCAACGCCCCCCAGAGGAGAAGAGCCGCGCCCACCGCGACAAAAAGCATGATGTCCACCTCTAGCAGTTCCTCACCCACGGCCACCACACGCCCGCCGGCCCCGACACGATGCCGCGGGATCGCGTTCGCTGTGTCATGCGACACATGAAACCATACATATGAGGTCACAAGCGATATTCTCGACTCGGGGTATCCGACGAGTGCAGCATGCAGAACCGCGACCGTCGCGCCGCACAGCAATCCAGCGCAACACTCAGCGCGCCGCGATCCCCCGCAGCAAGCGCACCACCGTCTCCTCCACCCGCTCCGCACTCAACGGCTGCCCGATCAGCGCGGAGTACGAGGCGATCGCGATGAACTCGTCGGCGACCGCGGAGGCATCCACGTCGGCCCGCACGTCTCCGTCCGCCCGTCCGCGCGCCACCCGCTCAGCCACCCACTCCCGGATCGGCGCCGCCAGCCGCTCGTTCAACACCAGCCCCAGCTCCGGGTCGGCCGCCGTCACCTCGATGAGCGCCCGCGCCAGCGAGACGCCCTCAGGCCGGGCCAGTCCCGCGGACACCGCCGTGAACCACGCACGCAGGTCCGCGCCGAGGTCATCCGTCATCGGTACGACAACATCCGAACCAGGGACCGCCCCTTCGAGCAGCGCCTCGCCGAGGATCGCGGCCTTCGACGGCCACCACCGGTAGATCGTCTGCTTCGACACCTCCGCCTCAGCCGCGAGACCCTCGATCGTCACGGCCTCGTACCCGTCTGCGGCGAGCGCACGACGCATCGCCTCCAGCACGGACTGGCGGGCCTTTTCACTGCGAGGACGGGGCACCTTTCGAGCGTACAGAGGCGTACACTGGGACATAAGTAGACGCACCGTTGCGAAACCCGAGCAAGGAGAAAGAGCATGGCCCTCACCGCACACTCCACCATCGGCGACTGGATGAACGACCCCACCGGCGGCCCGCTCATCCGGGGCCTCTTCGAGCAGACGGGTGCCGACCCCGAACTCCTCACCCCCGTGCTCGGACTCCCCCTGCAGCAGCTCGTCGCCATGAGTCAGGGCCAGCTCCCGCAGTCGGTCGTCGACGACCTCGTCCGCGCCGCGAACAACGGCGAGATCCCCGAGGACAACGCCTCCGAGGGCTGGACCGAGAAGGTCACGGCGGGCCGCTTCGCGGGCAAGACCGTCATCGTCACGGGCGCCGCCTCCGGCATCGGCAAGGCCACCGCTTCCCGCATCGCCCGGGAAGGCGGACGCGTGATCGCCAGCGACATCGCCGCCGAGAAGCTCGACGCCCTCAAGGCCGAACTCGCGGATGCCGACATCGTCACGGTCGCGGGCGACCTCACCAAGCAGGACGCGATCGACGCCGTCCTCGCCGCGGCGGGCGACCGCATCGACGGGCTCGCGAACGTCGCCGGCATCAACGACGACTTCTCCCCCGCGGGTGAGACCCCGGACGCGGTGTGGGACCGCGTCATCGCGATCAACCTCACCGCGCCGTTCAAGCTCATGCGTGCGGTCATCCCCGTGATGGAAGCCGCCGGTCGCGGCGCGATCCTCAACGTCTCGAGCGAAGCGGGCCTGCGCGGCAACGCCTCGGGCAACGCCTACACGGCCAGCAAGCACGGCATCATCGGGGTCACCAAGTCCGCCGCCTTCATGTACGGGCCGAAGGGCATCCGCGTGAACTCCGTCGCCCCCGGCGGCGTCGCCACCGGCATCCCGATGCCCCCGAACATGTCCGAGTACGGCTCCGGCCGCCTCGCCCCGTTCCAGCAGGCCATCCCGACCGTCGCGACCGCCGAGCACCTGGCCGCGTCGATCACCTTCCTGCTCTCGGATGACGCCGTGAACATCAACGGCGCGATCCTCGCCTCCGACGGAGGCTGGTCCGTGCAGTAACGCGACTCCCCGGAACCGACGCCCCCGCCGACCCGAACGGCGGGGGCGTTCTCCGTCTGGGTCAGCGCCTCTGCGTGAGGACCGTGGTGGCGAGGGCGGTGGCGATGACGCCGAGTGCACCCACGCCCAGGAGCACAAGACCCGCGGGCCAGACCTCGCGCGTGAAGACGTCGTAGCTGTCGCTGTACTCGACGATGTGCTTGACCGTCCCGACTCCCGTGAGGCTGATGCCGACGATCAGGGCGACGACGGACACACCCCACGCGACGATCCATCCGAACCGGTTCGCGGCCAGCCGGCGCCGCTCCGCGCGCTCGGCCTGCTCCGCCTCTGGCGCGGTCCCTGACCGTGCGTCGTCATCGGTCTCGTGCATCACCTCGGATGTGGTCTCCATGGCCGCACCATATCGGACGGGACCGGTTCCGGCAGGATGCCGGTCACACCACCCCGAGGAGCTCCTCGCGCACCCACGCTTCGAGAGTCGTCGGCGTCGTCGAGAGGACGGACCGCGCCTGCTCGGCCACGAAGCCGTCGCGGAGCCCGGTCGACATCCCGAGCACGGCCTCGGCCATCGCCTCCGGCATCCCGGCGGCGCGGAGCCCCTGGCGCATCTCCTCGTCGTCGATGCGCTGCACGGTCACCTCTCGCGCGAGCTCGCGCGTCAGGATCGCGGCGACCTCGCTCCAGCCCAGGTCCGCGGGTCCATGCACGGCCTGCACCCGCCGCCCCCTCCACTCCCCGTTCAGCAGCGTGAGGGCGGCGACCTCCGCGATGTCGCGCGGCGCCACCCAGGGCATCCGGAAGTCCAGCGGCAGCACGGTGGCGAGCGTCCCTGCCCGCAGCGACTCGACGTCGAGCAACAGGTTGGTGAAGAAGTAGCCGCAGCGCAGATGCGTCACGTCGATGTCGAGGGCGTCGAGCGCGACCTCCGTGGCGGCCAGGCCGTCGATCTCGCCGACGCCGTGCCGCTTCTCCGCGCCGACGCTGCTCTGGAACACCACCCGCCGGACGCCGTTCGCCCGCACAGCCCGGACCAGGGCCTCGGTCGCACGGGCGTAGTCGGCGAGCGGGTCGTCGGAGAACACCGACGGATCCACCCAGTACAGAGCATCGACGTTCCGCGTCGCGGCGACGACCTCCTCGGGATCGTGCGAGTCGGCCCGCGCGACGTCGACGTAGGGGCGCAGGTCGGCGGCGATGCCCTCCGGGTTCCGGGCGAGCAGCAGGGGGCGGACGCCGGCGCGGATCAGCATCCGCGTGAGGTGGTGCCCGACGTGGCCGTTGGGAGTGGCGACAGCGATGCGCATGAGGGTCCTCTCGGTCGGTGTCGCTCCACGCTACGGACGGATACGGCCTGATTCCGGCCGCATCTCAAGCGATGATGGAGCCGTGGACGCCCCCTCGCACCGCACCCTCCATCTGCTGTCTCTGCTGCAGACCGGCGGCGAGTGGAGCGTGCCCGACCTCGCCGCCCGTCTCACGGTGAGCCCGCGGACGGTCCGCCGCGATGTGCAGCGCCTGCGCGACCTCGGCTACGACGTCCACTCCCGCCCCGGTCCCGGCGCCGTCTATCGCCTGCGACCGGGGACGCGCATCCCGCCGCTGCTCCTGGACGCCGACGACGTCACCGCGATCATCACCGGGCTGCTCGTCCTCGAAGCGTGGAGCCCGGAAGACCCGGCCGCCGCCGTCGCCCGCGGGAAGATCGAGCAGGTCCTCCCGCCGGGCCTCCGACGACGGGCCGCGGCGACGGCGCTGTCCACGCAGATCCTCCGCGCAGAGCCGGCGCCCGCGGCGTGGGCTGCGGTCGGGACACTCGCGGACGCAGTCGCCCAGGGGGCGCGCATCGCATTCAGCTACACCGACCAGCATGACCGCGCTTCGGAGCGGGTGATCGCGCCGCATCGCCACGTCCTCCGCGGAGGGCGGTGGTACGTGGTCGGCTTCGACATCGATCGCGACGACTGGCGGCTGTTCCGGCTCGACCGGATACGCGAGGTGCGGGCGCTGCCGGGGGTGTTCGCGGCGCGGGAGTTCCCGTTCGCGTCGGTCGAGGAGTGGCTCACGAGCGACTTCGGCCGGTCCGGAAGCTGATCCCCCGCGGCGGCGCAAGCCCCTCCGCGGACACCCTCCCTCGCCGTACCCTCGCCGCATGTTGAAGATCGTGTCGATCGTGATCCGCGTGGACGACCTCCCGGCCCAGACCGCCTTCTGGAAGGCCGCCCTCGACTACGTCGAACGGGACCCCGCGGAGGACGACTGGGTCATACTCAAACCCCGCGACGCCGACGCGCCCTGCATCGCGCTCGACGCGCACCACTCGGAGCGTGTGCTGCCGCCGCGCATCCACCTCGACATCTACGCGGAGGACCAGGCTGCCGAGGTGCAGCGCCTCGCCGGGCTCGGAGCACGGGAGGTGCACTGGGACGGCCGCCCGGACGACGCCGACTACATCATCATGCAAGACCCCGAGGGGAACCGCTTCTGCATCGTCGACCGTCCCGACTGGGGCGGGTGGAGTGCGGGGTGAGTCCGGGGCGTTCGTGCGGCCTCCTGCGGGTGCGGAGTGCGAAAACGTTCCGTGACAGGCGGAACTATGGACGTTTCTGCACCCGCACCGGGTCCTGCGCGGCGCGCATGACGTTGCGAGTGCGAAGACGTTCCGGAGCGGGCGAGGCCAGGGACGTTTCTGCACTCGCACTGAGGCGGAGTGGCGCACCCGCTGGGGAGTGCGGAAACGTTCCGCTAGTGGCAAGACCAGGGACGTTTCGGCACCCGCACCGGTGTCCCGGACGGGCACCCGTGCAGGGAAGCGCAGAAACGTGCCGGAGCCGGGTGGCGGGAGGAGCGGTTCTGCACCTGCACCCGACGTCAGGGGCGAGTCATGCGGGCACGAGAGCGCTGGAAGCGCAGGATCAGGGGGTGTCCGGCGCGGTGGTGCGCTCCGCGGCGAGGGCGCGGCGGTGCGCAGTCAGTGCCGCCCGGACCGCCGAGTAAATGATCAGCCACAGGAGCAGCAGCGCGAGGAGCGGGACGACCACGTAGACGAGCAGGAAGTAGACGGAGGCACCGGCGAACATCGCTCCAGCGTAGGGGCGCTCGTACTCCTCGGGAAAACCCTGACACGGTTCGGACCGCCCCCTTCCGAAGTCGAGTGCGAGAACGCCCCGGAACCGGCGACGGGAGGTGCGGTTCTGCACTCGCGTTCAAGGGCCGGGATCAGCCCCCGCGGCGCGGAGTGCGAGAGCGGACCGAAGCGCGCCACGGGAGGAGCGGTTTCGCATCCGCGGCAGGGCGTGTGCGGCCGGCGCTGGGGAATGCGAAAACGGGCGGGAGTCTGCGCGGTGAGGCCCGGTTCTGCACTCGCACGAGCGGGCCTGAGATGTGGAGTGCGAAAAGGGACCTGAATCCGCGGAGAGAGGGACGTTTCTGCACCCGCACGGGTGCCACGGTGCGGCGGAGCTAGGCGCGGGGGAGGCGGGCGCGGGCGGCGCGGACGAGGGCGGCGTTGCTCGGGGCGTCGGTGCCGTCCGGCAGGAGGAGCGTGTCCTCCAGGCCGATCCGCGTGTCGAGGTCGAGCTCCCCGGCGAGGTCGAGGGCGGGCCAGGCCGACAGCTCCTCACCGTGCAGCAGGATCGGCAGGTCGGGCTCCTCGCGCGCCACGTGGGCGATGAGTCCTTCGGCGTGCGGACGGACGACGTCGGCGGCCTCCGCGGGAAGCTCGACCAGGACGCGCAGGCAGACCCCACGGACCGGGGAGACCCGCCAGGCCTCGAGCCCTGCCGCGTCCCAGATACCCGCTTCCACGCCGATCCCCCGTCGATGCAGCGCCGCCGCCACCTCGTCCGCCCCGGCCTCGTGCCAGTTCACGGAGGCGTAGTCGGGGAGTTCCGTCCAGCCCTCGATCGCCTCGAGGCGCCTCGACACGTCCGGTTCGGCCCAGGCGCCGGTCGTCACTCCCACGAGCACTCCCGGCGCCGCGGCACGGACGGCTCCGAGCCACCGCCGCACATCCTCGGGCGCCAGGGAGTCGCGGCCGGCGGCGTCCTTCGCATGCACGTGGATCTCTGCGGCACCAGCATCCACGGCCGCCGCGGCGTCCTGGGCCACCACCGTCTCGTCGGCGCTCAGCCACGGATGCTCCGCAACGTCCCTGGCACCGTTCACGCAGGCCTGCAGGATCATCCGCGACTCACCACATGAGGTCGCGCGGGTGGGCCTCATTCGGGGCCACGTCGTCGGACGGCCCCTCCTCGGTGCGCACGAAATGCTGCACCTGACGCGCTGTCGCCGCGCCACGGCCGACCTTCACCGCCTCCTCCATCGACTCGAAGCTGCCCAGCGTGTGCGACTCGCCCTGGATCCGGTTGAACCAGATGCCGTTGCGCGAGAACGTCTCGATGTCTCCTGCGGCCATGCCCTGCCTTTCGTCTCCTCCTTTCTACGTCAGGCGACCGACGACGAAGAGGCCCTTGACATGTCATGTCGCCCACGGGCGGTGACCCACCCCGTTCCGTGCATCCCGGCCCGTTGCGGACGGGCGCAAGGGGCCGGGTCGACCGCACGGGGCCGGGTCGGGCGTCCGACGCGGTCAGGCGACGTCGAGGACCCAGGTCACGCCGAAGCGGTCGGTGAGCATGCCGAAACCGGCGGACCACGCGGAGGCGGCGAGAGGCTCGATCACGGTCGCCCCCTCGGCGAGGGCGTCCCACACGGGCTGCAGCTCCTCCAGGGAGTCCGCTCGCAGCGACTGGAAGAAGGAGCGGTCCGTGATCGTCATCCCGTTCTCGCGGCGGGTGCTCCCGGCAGTCGCCGCGGCGTCGTCCGCGCCCGGGACGTCGTACGCCATCAGCCGCACGGGCCCGTCGAGCTGCCCGAACACGAGCTTGTCGAACCCGGGGACCCCGTCCGGCATCCCGAACTGTCCGTAGGTCGCCGCGGTCACCTCGCCGCCGAAGACCGAGCGGTAGAAGTCGAGTGCCTGTCGAGCCGTACCGCGGAAATTGAGGTGGGTGGTGGTCGTGAGAGTCATGGTGTCCTCCGTGTCCCGGTCCGCCGATCGGACCGTGTGATTCCACGGTCACAGCAGTAGAGGTCTGTTTCTGTCCTCTTTCCGCCGCAGAATGGAGCCATGACCGGAAGCTCGTCGCGGATGCTCGCGCTGCTGTCCCTGCTGCAGGCGACACGGGACTGGCCGGGCGGGGAGCTCGCCGACCGCCTCGGCGTCACACCGCGCACGGTGCGCCGCGACGTCGATCGGCTGCGCACGCTCGGCTACCGCATCGAATCGAGCAAGGGCCCGTACGGCGGCTATCGCCTCGAAGCGGGGTCGGATATGCCGCCGCTCCTGTTCGACGACGAGCAGGCCGTGGCCATCGCCGTCGCCCTCCAGAGTGCGAGCGCGACCGGGGTCGAGGTCACCGAGGCCGCTCAGCGCGCTCTCGCGACCGTCCGTCAGGTCATGCCCTCGCGCCTGCGCCACCACATCGACGGGATCCGCTTCGACGGAGCGCCGGCAGAGGTCCGCGCCGACCCGGCCGTGCTGGAGGCGGCGAGCGCGGCGGTGCGTGAGCGGAAGGTGCTCCGCTTCGACTATGGCTCCGAGCGGGACCGCCCGCCGCGGCGCACCGAGCCCCATGCCGTCGTGGCGCGCGAGGGCCGCTGGTACCTGCTGGCCTGGGACCTGGACGCGGCCGACTGGCGCACGTATCGCCTCGATCGACTGCGGCCCCGGACGCCGACCGGCCCCTCCTTCACGCCGCGACCTCTGCCCGCTGCGGATGCGCAGATCTTCCTCGCCGCCCGCGCCAAGGGCTCGACGACCGAAGACCGCTGGCCGTGCACGGGCGTGGTGGACATCGCCCTGCCTACGCGGGACGTGGCGCCGTGGATCGGAGACGGCGCCGTGGTGCCGCTGTCGGACGAGTCGTGCCGAGTCACGGTCGGCTCCTGGTCGTGGACGGGTGTGCTCGCCGCGGTGGCCCGGTTCGATGCGCCGTTCACGGTGGTCGGGCCCGAGGCGCTGCGCGAAGCGGCGGGGATGCTGGCGCAGCGGTTCGCGGCAGCGCACCCCTCCTCCTGACGCCGCCCTTCAGGAAAGTTATCCAGAGCCTCCGGGGAGATCCGTCCGTGCGGCCTCGCAATGTCGCCGAGCGATGGTTCACTGGACCCACGAATCGGAGAACTAGTAGTTCTACTACTTTGGATCTACCCTGAGGAGATGGGCACCGTGTCGAAGACCGAACTGAATCAGCAGACCGCGCGGGTGCTGGCGCGCGTCACCGCCGGCGAACACCTGACCGTGACAGACCGCGGGCGCCCGATCGCCGAGCTGTCGCCGCCCGCCGAGACGGCATGGACGCGCATGATCGCCAACGGGCGGGTGACGCTGCCCCGCGCGAGCGGTCCGCTCCGCCGCGCCCCCGTGCCGGACTCGCTGTCCGTGACGGAGATCCTCGACGAGCTTCGGGCCGACCGGTCGTGATCTACCTCGACACCTCAGCGGCTGCCAAGGCACTCATCGAGGAAGAGGGGTCGGAAGCGGTCGTCCGCGCTTTCGCGAACGGCAGCGAGTTCGTCTCCTCGCGCCTCCTCGCCGTGGAGCTGCACGCGCTCGCCGACCGCCGCTCCCTCGACCGCGAGGCCGTCGTCGACCTCCTCGACCGCGTCGCGCTCGTCTCCCTCGACGACGAGACGCTGACCTCGGCCATCCGGGCAGGCTCAGGGCTCCGCACTCTGGATGCTCTCCACCTCGCCGCCGCGCTCGAACTCGGCGACGTGGTCACGGCGCTCCTCACCTTCGACCGTGAGCTGGCGGCCGCCGCACGCGCACAGGGCCTGAGCCTCGCCGAGCTGCCATGAGGCCGCCGCCTTCCCACCCCGACGCCGTGCGACAGCACGCACGAGAGAACGGCCCCGACCGCGCCGGTAGACTGAACACGCCCCGCCGGCCCCTTCCTTTGGAGTGCGCGTGACCACCGCCCCTGCACCTTCCCCCCAGCACGTCCCCGACTCCGTCGAGAACGCGATCGCAACGCCCGAGAAGGAGCAGCCGTACGGCGCCCTCGGGCTCAAGGACGACGAGTACGCGCGCATCAAGGAGATCCTCGGCCGCCGCCCCACCTCGGGCGAGCTGGCGATGTACTCGGTGATGTGGTCGGAGCACTGCTCCTACAAGTCGAGCAAGAACTACCTGCGCCGCTTCGGCCAGAAGGTCTCCGACGAGATGAAGGAACGCCTGATGGTCGGCATGGGCCAGAACGCGGGCGTCGTCGACGTCGGCGAGGGCTGGGCCGTCACCTTCAAGGCCGAGTCGCACAACCACCCGTCGTTCATCGAGCCGTTCCAGGGTGCGGCCACCGGCGTCGGCGGCATCGTCCGCGACATCATCTCGATGGGCGCCCGCCCCGTCGCCGTCATGGATGCGCTGCGCTTCGGTGCGATCGACCACCCGGACACCGCCCGCGTCGTGCACGGCGTGACCAGCGGCATCAGCTTCTACGGCAACTGCCTCGGTCTTCCGAACATCGGCGGCGAGACGGTCTTCGACAGCGTCTACCAGGCCAACCCGCTCGTGAACGCGCTCGCGGTGGGCGTGCTGCGCCACGAAGACCTCAAGCTCGCGAACGCCACCGGCGTCGGCAACAAGGTCGTCCTGTTCGGTGCCCGCACCGGCGGCGACGGCATCGGCGGCGCGAGCATCCTGGCCTCCGACACGTTCGCCGACGGCGGCCCCACCAAGCGCCCCGCGGTGCAGGTGGGCGACCCGTTCGCCGAGAAGGTGCTCATCGAGTGCTGTCTGGAGCTCTACCGCGGCGAGCTCGTCGAGGCCATCCAGGACCTCGGTGCCGCCGGCATCTCCTGCGCGACCAGCGAGCTCGCGGCCAACGGCAACAGCGGCATGCACGTCTCGCTCGACAACGTGCTGCTGCGCGACCCCACGCTGACGGCCGAAGAGATCCTCATGTCGGAGTCGCAGGAGCGCATGATGGCGATCGTCGCCCCTGAGAAGCTCGACGCCTTCCTGGCCGTCGTGAACAAGTGGGAGGTCGAGACCTCCGTGCTCGGCGAGGTCACCGGCGACGGACGCCTCATCATCGACTGGCAGGGCGAGCGCATCGTCGACGTCGACCCCTCGACCGTCGCGGTCGACGGTCCCGTCTACGACCGTCCGGTCGCCTACCCGACGTGGATCGACGCCCTACAGGCGGACGCCGCCGAGAACCTGCCTCGCGCGAACGATGCCGAGACGCTGCGCGAGCAGTTCCTCGCCCTCGTCGCCTCCCCGAACCTCGCCGACACGAGCTGGATCACGAACCAGTACGACTACTACGTGCTCGGCAACACGGCCCTGAGCTTCCCCGACGACGCCGGCATGATCCGCGTGGACGAGGAGTCCGGCCTCGGCTTCTCCGTCGCGACGGACGCCAACGGCCGCTACTGCCAGCTCGACCCGTACGCCGGCGCGCAGCTCGCCCTCGCCGAGGCGTACCGCAACGTCGCCGTGACCGGTGCCGTGCCGACCGCGATCACCGACTGCCTCAACTTCGGTTCTCCCGAGAACCCCGAGGTCATGTGGCAGTTCGGGCAGACCGTCGACGGCCTCGCAGACGGCTGCTACGAACTGGGCACTCCGGTCACCGGCGGCAACGTCTCGTTCTACAACCAGACCGGCGATGTGCCGATCCACCCGACCCCGCTCGTCGGCGTGCTCGGCATCATCGACGACGTCTCCCGCCGCATCCCGTCCGGATGGCAGGACGAGGGGCAGAACATCTACCTGCTCGGCACCACGTCGACCGAGCTCTCCGGCTCCGCGTGGGCCGAGGTCGTGCACCAGCACCTCGGCGGCCGCCCGCCGAAGGTCGACCTCGCGGGCGAGAAGCGCCTCGCCGGACTGCTCGCCGCCGCCCGGGACGAGTGGCTCATCTCCTCGGCGCACGACCTCTCCGAAGGTGGTCTCGCGCAGGCCCTGGCCGAGGGCGTCATGCGCTTCGGCGTCGGCGCCCGGGTCTGGCTCAACGAGATCATCGAGCGCGACGGCGTGGACGCCGCGACGGCCCTGTTCTCCGAGTCGACCGGCCGCGTGATCGTGACCGTCCCCCGCGAGGACGACGTGAAGTTCCGCGGACTCTGCGAGGGCCGCGGCTACCCGGTCGCCCGCATCGGCGTCACGGACAGCGAGCCGCAGCTCGAGGTGCAGGACGTCTTCACCGTCTCGGCCGCCGAGCTCCGCGAGCGCTCGCAGGCCACGCTGCCGTCGTACTTCGGTCCGACCGTCACGGAGCCGGTGGCCTGATGAGCGGCGACGGCCTCAGCGAGGACTACGGCGACCTCGGCGAGAAGCGCAACCGGCGCATCCGCATCATCGCGTGGACGGTCATCGTGGCGCTGATCCTCGGTGGCGGCGGCGCGACCGTCCTCACCCTGCTCCTCGGCTGATCCGGGCCCGCGTCGCAGATTCGCACCCGGGTCGCAGGGATTCCAGGAATCCGTGCGACCTCGTGCGGACCCGCGACCTCAGCGCGCGAAGAGGTAGCGGGTCAGGGCGACGACGGAACCCGGATCGTGGGCCTCGCGGCCGAGGGACTCCACGATGATGGCCCCGAGGATGGCGCGACCGAGCTGCTCGACCGGGGCGTCCGCCGGCAGCTGACCGTCGCGGATGCCGCCGCGGAGACGCTCCGACAGGTACTTCTCCACCCCGAGGCTCTCGCCGAGGTGAGCGCCGACCGACGCATCCTCCGTGGCCGCGGCCACGAGCGACCGCAGCAGCACGCCGCCCTGCGGCTTCTCGAGAATGGAGAGCACGCTGCGCAGCCAGGTCTCCACGTCGGCGGAGAGGTCTCCGGTGTCGGGCACGACGAAGTCCACGGGGATGAGGCGTCCCTCGGCCAGGCACTCCCCGATGAGCGCACCCCGCGACGGCCACCAGCGGTAGATGGTCTGCTTGCCGACCTTGGCCTCCTTGGCGATGCCCTCGATCGTGAGCCGGTCGTACCCCTGATTGTGGAAGAGCCGGGCCGTCGCGTCGAGGATCGCCTCGCGGGCCGCCGTGCTGCGCACAGGGCCGCTGCGATGCTCGTTCACCATGCGTTCAGGATAGCCACAGATCTCTAGACGAGACGTGCCGTATGCTCTTTTCGTCTGAAGGAGATCACGTGGCTTCACTGCTGTTCCGTCTGGGTTCTTTCGCTGCGCGCAGGGCGTGGACGGTGATCGTCTCCTGGGTGGTCATCCTCGGGCTCGGCGTCGGCGCCTTCCTCACCTTCGGCGGCACGCTGAGCAACAGCTTCGACATCCCGGGCACCGCCTCCGGCGAGGTCACCGATCAGCTCGCCGACAAGCTGCCGGACACCGCCGGCGGCACCGGGACGGTCGTCTATCGGACGGACGACGGCGAGCCCTTCACCGACGAGCAGAAGCAGGCGATCTCCGACCTCGCCGCGAGCGCGGAAGACCTCGACGGCGTCGCCTCCGTCGTCGACCCGTTCGACGCCCAGCGGCAGCAGGATGAGCAGGCGAAGGGGCTGACCGACGGCCGGACCCAGCTCGAGAACGGGCAGGCCCAGCTCGACGCCGGCCAGGCCCAGCTCGACGATGGCCGGGCACAGCTCGACGCCGGGATCACCCAGCTCGAAGGCGCGCGGGCTCAGGCCGAGGCCGCCGGCGCGCCGCCCGAGCAGACCGCCGCGCTCGACGCGCAGCTCGCAGAGCTGAACGCCCAGCTCGCGCAGCTCGAGGCCCAGCAGGCCACCATCGACGCGAACCGCGACGAGCTCGCCGACAACGCGGAGCAGCTGGAGCTCGGTACAACCCTCCTCGACCTCGCGGACGGCATCGGCGTCGTCTCGGAGGACGGCTCCACGGCCATCGTCAACGTCTCCTTCGTCGACCCGCGCCTGGAACTCGCCGAGGAGACCAAGCAGAGCACCATCGCCCACTTCCAGGACGAGGAGATCGACGGTGTGACCGTCGACTTCGGCACCGACATCGCCCAGGGCGTGCCGGAGATCTTCGGCGTCGGCGAGGCCATCGGTCTCGCGTTCGCCGCCGTCGTGCTCATCGTGATGCTGGGTTCGCTGATCGGTGCGGCCCTGCCCATCGTCACCGCCGTGGTCGGCGTCGGGGTGGGCGTCACGGCGTCCCTGGCGTTCTCCGGCGTCGTCGACATGGCCTCGGTCACTCCCGTCCTCGGCGTGATGCTGGGGCTCGCGGTCGGCATCGACTACTCCCTCTTCATCGTGAACCGGCACCGCAAGCAGCTGCTGGCCGGGTCGCCCGTGCGCGAGTCCATCGGTCTGGCCACCGGCACCTCCGGGACCGCGGTGGTGTTCGCGGGGACCACCGTCATCGTCGCGCTCCTCGCCCTCAACGTGACGGGCGTGCCGTTCCTCGGCCTCATGGGCACGGTGGGCGCCGTCTGCGTCGCCGTCGCCGTGCTCGTGGCCGTGACCCTCGCCCCGGCGATCCTCGGCCTCGTCGGCACCCGCCTGCTCGGCCGTAAGGCGCGGGCGACGATCGGCCAGGAGCACGCGGCCGGGAAGCCCGTGCGCCGGATGTCGACGCTGCGCGCGGTCGTCACCGCGCTCGTCAGCGTCGTCGCGCTGCTCGTGATCGCGATCCCCGCCATGTCGATGCGCCTCGGCCTCCCCGACGGGTCGAGCGAACCCGCCGACTCCACCAGCTACCGCGCGTTCCAGACCGTCGACGAGCAGTTCGGCGAGGGCGCGAACGGGCCGCTCCTGGTCACCGCCACCCTCGACGACGCCGTGAGCGACGACGACCTGCTGGCCACGCAGGTGACCGTCGCGGAGAAGATCGCCGAGCAGGACGACGTGGTCGCGGTGGCCCCCATCGCCACGTCGGACGACAACACGCTCCTCGCCTTCCAGGTGCTGCCCGCCGAAGGCCCGAACAGCGTCTCCACCGAGAAGCTCGTGCAGGATCTGCGGGGTCTCCCCGAGATCGACGGCGGGATCACCCTCGGCGTCGCCGGTCAGGCTGCCACCAACATCGACATCTCCGAGGCGCTGGCGAGCGTGCTCCCGCTGTACCTCGTGGTCGTCGTGGGCCTGTCGCTGCTCATCATGATCGTCGTGTTCCGCTCGCTGCTCGTGCCGCTCATCGCCACGGGAGGGTTCGTGCTGTCGCTGTTCGCGACGTACGGGCTCATCGTCGCGGTGTTCCAGTGGGGGTGGGGCGCCGACCTCATCGGATTGCACAGCACCGGTCCGATCCTGAGCTTCCTGCCGGTGATCCTCGTCGGCATCCTGTTCGGACTCGCGATGGACTACCAGCTCTTCCTCGCGTCGGGGATGCGGGAGGCCTACGTGCACGGTGCCTCCGCGCGCGATGCCGTGGCCCAGGGCTTCCGGGCCGGGCGCTCGGTGGTCATCGCGGCCGCGCTCATCATGGTGTCGGTGTTCGGCGGGTTCGTGTTCTCGGAGTCGACCATCATCCGGTCCATCGGGTTCGGTCTCGCGTTCGGCGTGCTGCTCGATGCATTCGTGGTGCGGATGCTGCTGATGCCCGCGCTCATGCACCTGCTCGGACGCTCGGCCTGGTGGCTGCCGAAGTGGCTCGACCGCATCATCCCGAACGTCGACATGGAGGGCGCGGCGCTGGAGCGGGATCACCCCAGCGTGCACACCGACTCCGTGCCCACCGTGGAGGCGCCGCGCACCCGTCGCGGCTGAACCGCGTTCGCGGGTTCAGGCAGTCCGGGAGGACAGGCAGTCACGCCGGTTCAGGCACCTGTCACCGGTGTCGCCTGATGCCGCGCGGGCGCCTGATCCTGCGCGAGCGATCGCGGGGGCAGGCTGTCCGGAGAGGACAGGCGGGCGCGGGAGTTCAGGCACCTGCTGCCGATGTCGCCTGATCTCGCGGGGATGCCTGGTCCGGCGACGACGCGAGTGTCGCAGGGCGGGCCTAGAGTGGGCGGATGGATCTGCGTGCGCTGTTGGAAGAGCGCCGCGCCGAGGCCGAAACCCGCGTCACGGCGACGGCGGCGACGCTCGCTGAGCTCATGCACGACCGCGAGGGCTCGAACGACGATGACGAACACGACCCGGAGGGGGTGACGCTCTCGTCGGAGTGGTCCCGGCTGTCGGGGCTCGCCGAGGCGGCGCAGGCGGAGCTCCGCCAGGTGGACGAGGCGCTGATGCGGATGGACGCAGGGACCTACGGCATGTGCGCGCACTGCGGGCGGCCCATCCCGCCGGAGCGCCTGGAGGTACGGCCGTTCGCGGAGTACTGCGTGGCCTGCGCCGGGAAGCTGGGTCGCTGACGCCGGAGTAGCATCGCGGGCATGGCCATCGCCTTCGAGAACATCGGGATCGCCGTGCGCGACCTCGACGCCACCATCGCCTTCTTCACCGACCTGGGGCTCTCCGTGGTCGGACGGGACGAGGTCAGCGGCGAGTGGGCGTCCACCGCGGTCGGGCTCGACGGGAACCATGCGCGGATCGCCGTGCTGCAGACCCCGGACGGGCACGGGCAGATCGAGCTGTTCGAGTACATCCACCCCGAGGCGATCGAGACGGAGCCGACGCGGCCGAACGAGATCGGCATGCACCGGATCGCCTTCTCCGTCGACGACATCGATGCCTCCCTCGCCATCGCCGCCCGGCACGGATTCCATCCCCTGCGCGGCGTCGCGAACTACCGGGACATCTACCGGCTCACCTACCTCCGCGGCCCCAGCGGGATCATCCTCATGCTCGCGCAGGACCTCACGAAGGCCTGATTCCGACCCCCGGGGCACGACTTCGGAGACCGCAGGCGACACGCCGCCGCACGGGACCTGTGGACGGCGTGCCGGATCCGATCTCCGAACCTGTGCCCGGGTCAGCGGGAGGCGAGAGCCTCGGCGACCATCTCGAGCACGGCGATCGGGGCGCGCATCTCGGGCGCGGGAACCGGCGGCTCGCCGGTCTCCAGCATCCGAGCGAAGGCACGGACGCCGGGCTGCACGTAGCCGGGGCCGATCGGGATCTCCCGGCTCGCGATGCCCCGGCGGCCGACGACGGTCGCCCGGAACGGCACCTGACGGTCGCCCTCCGGTCGCACGAACTCCAGCGTGACGGGCACCCCGCCGACCCGGTAGCGGGCGACGACACCCGCGGGCAGGGACCGCACCTCGACATCCTCCGCGATGCCGGGCCGCAGAACCTGGGCGAGATCGGCGAGGTGGATGCCGTAGAAGAAAATGCCGCTGTACGGGCTGTCCGGATCGGCCGGCCCCGTGACGGTGACCGCCTGGACCTCCCCGATGCGGGCCGCCTCCGCCACGAGTTCCGCGGTGTCCGCGAGCCAGCGGAGCGTGGACGACGAGGTGACGGGCACCCGGCCACGCTGCGCGGCGGCGAGGATCGCGTCAGCATCGGCGACGGTCGCCGCGAGCGGCTTGTCGACCCAGACCGGCACCCCGGCTTCCAGGAAGGGGACGGCGAGCGCGCGGTGATCGGCACCGTTGCGGGCGGTCACGATGAGCGCGTCCACTGTGCCGAGGAGCTCGCCCGCCTCGTCGACGACACGTTCGATGCCGCCGAGCGCCGCCAGCTCCCGCGTGCGTTCCGGCTCCCCTGCCACGAGGGCCGTGATCCGCACGGGCACGTCCATGGCCTCGACGTTCAGGAAGCGGACGATCTCCGTGGCGTGGCTGTTCTCGATCCCGACGATGCCGACGCTCTTCATGCGGCCGCCCTCCCTCTCGTGCGGGCCCCCGGCGACCCGCCGTCGCGCAGTAGGCTGAACCCATCATGGACGAGTTCATCCGGGGCTTCTGGAACTTCGCGGGTGACTACTGGTGGCTCGTCTTCCCGATCATGGGCATGGCCGGCGGAGTCGCCAAGGCCTGGGAGCGCGGCTCCAAGCGTCGGCACGAGCGCCGGCTGGAGGCCCTGCGCATGAAGGCGCAGGTCAAGACCGCCGAGATCGAGGCGCGCGCGGCCGCCCGGCAGGCGAAGCACGGCGGTCCCACTGTCGTCGACACGACGGCGTCGGTGGCGCCCGACGACCTGCTCGCCCGCCTCTTCGCCGAGCACGACGAGATCACCGCGCGCTGGCTGGACTACGAGCTCGACGTCGCCAAGCTCATCGCGTTCCCCGCCATGAGCGACGGCCGCCAGCCGCTGACGGCCGCCTTCCTCCGCGCGAAGAAGACCGCGGACGCGCTGCGTCCGGCCTCCGCCGACGCGAAGCTCACGGAGCAGCAGATCGCGGAGTACCTGCAGGCCGTCGGCGACTACGCGGTCGCGTTCGAGATCGCGGAGAAGGACGCCCGGCGCCTGCGCGACTCGACGTTCACCGAGGCCGAGCGCAAGCGCCTCGACCGCGCGCAGCAGCTCCTCAAGGTCGCCGTGGACGAGTCGGCGACGCAGTCCGAGCGGAACATCGCCTACAAGCGGGTGCGCGAGGAGCTCGACGGCCTCATCCTGCTCTCCGACGAGGCCGTGACCGTGCTCGAGAAGCAGGTCGCGAAGGAGCTTCCGTCCGCGCCGGCCGCAGCGGCGGATCATGCCGACCCCGTTCCGGAGCCGCTCCCCGTGACCGACCCGCGGCGGACGGCGGAGGGCGCATGACCCCCGAGAACGTGACCGGACCGGTCGCCGTCCACGCCGAGGCCCCGGTCTGGTGGCCCGGGTGGGGCGGCCTGCGCTGGGTCGACGGAGACGCGGGCGATCTGCTCACCCTCCGCGGCGACGAGATCGTCCGCCAGCACATCGACGACGAGTACCTCGCGTTCTTCCGGCCGCGGACGGCCGGGGGCTTCGTGGCGGTCGGGGCACGCACCCTGTACCTCGCCGACGGTCCCGATGCGGAGGCCCGTCCCGTCGCGACGCTGCTCGACGACGACGCGGTACGCATGAACGACGGCTGCTGCGACCCGCGAGGACGACTCCTGGCCGGATCGATGTCCACGGACTCCACCGCGGGTGCCGGGACCGTGCTCCGCATCGACGCCGCCCTCGACGTGACCACGGTGCTCCCCCGCGTGACCTCGTCCAACGGTGTCAGCTACTCCCCGGACGGCCGCCGCGTCTACTACGTGGACACCGACACCGGCCGGATCGACGTGTTCGACGTGACCGAGGGCGACCTCCGCGGACGCCGGGTGTTCGCCCACATCCCCGAAGACGACGGCGTGCCCGACGGCCTCACGGTCGCCGCGGACGGCAGCGTCTGGGTCGCGCTGTGGGGCGGGGGCCGCGTGCGCGGGTTCGAGCCGTCCGGGGCCGTGCGCGAGGACATCGTGCTGCCGGTGCCGCAGGTCAGTGCCTGCACGTTCGGGGGCGACGACCTCGGCACGCTCTTCATCACGACCTCCGCACAGGGCCTGCCGTCCGATCACGGCACCGCCGCGGGCTCGGTGTTCGCGGTGCGCCCCGGAGTGCACGGCCTCCCGGTCCTCCCCTTCGCCGGCTGACCCCGGCGCGGGTTCAGGCGCTCGCGCGGCATCAGGCACCTTTCCCGTCCAGCCGCCTGAGCCCGCGCGGATGCCTGAGTTCACGTGGATGCCTGAGCCGCCGGGGGCTTGCGGCAACAGGCTGTCGCGCGAAAGCAGGCACCTCTCCCTCCAGCCGCCTGAGCCCGCGCGGATGCCTGAGCCCGCGCAGGCGCCAGCGGTGGGTGAGGGCTCTACCCGGGACACGGTTGCACTCAGCGAAAGGAACCGTGCCCCGGGCACAGGCCTCACCCGAGACGGACCCGCTCCGTGCGCTGGTGCTGGCGGCCGAGCCGTTCGATCTCGATGGTCATCTCGTCGCCGTCCTGCAGGTAGGGGAAGCGTCCGGACAGCGCGACACCCTGCGGGGTGCCGGTGTTGATGACATCGCCGGGTTCGAGCACGAGGTAATGGCTGAGCTCGTGCACCAGCTGCAGCACGGGGAAGATCATGTCGGCGGTGGAGGAGTCCTGCCGCGGCTCGCCGTTCACGAAGGATCGGAGGCGCAGCGCCTGAGGATCGACCTCGTCCGCGGGGACCAGTGCCGGGCCGAGGGGGTTGAACGTCTCGGAGCACTTCCCCTTCGACCACTGTCCGCCGGAGACCTCGAGTTGATACGCGCGCTCGGACACGTCGTTCGAGATGGTGTAGCCGGCGATCACGTCGCGCGCGGCCTCGACGGAGGGCAGGTACCGCGCTGTGCGGCCGATGACGACCGCGAGCTCGACCTCCCAGTCGACCTTCTCCGCGCCCGGCGGCAGGAGCACGACATCGTCCGGACCCACGACCGTGTTCGGGTGCTTGAAGAACACCACCGGGTGTGCGGGCGGCTCGGCGCCGGACTCCGCCGCGTGCGCCGCGTAGTTCTGGCCGATGCAGATCACCGCGGTCGGCCGCGCCACGGGGGCGCCGACGCGCAGTCCCGTGGTCTCCACCTGCGGCAGGGAGCCGTCCGCGAGCGCCGCCCGCACGCGGGCGATGCCGTCCGCGGCGAGGAAGGCGCCGTCGATGTCGCGGGTCAGGGAGCTGAGATCGCGCACAACGCCCTCGTCATCGCGGACGTATGGACGCTCCTGGCCGATCGCGCCGAGTCGCAGCAGTTCCATGGGAGTCCTCTCAGCGCGCGGCGGCGAAGGCCGGGTTGACGATGGGCACGGCCTCGCCCGCGAGCGAGCGGATCACGTTCTCGGCGGCGTGCACGGGAAGATCCGCCAGGGCCTCCGGGGAGTACCAGGCGGCGTGCGGCGAGAGCAGCACGGTGTCGAGCGCGCGCAGCGGGGACGCCGCGGGGAGCGGCTCCTCCGCGAAGACGTCGAGAGCGGCACCGGCGAGCCGGCCGTCGCGGAGCGCCGCGGCCAGGGCGTCCTCGTCGATGAGCGGCCCCCGGCAGGTGTTCACGATCACGGCGTCCCGCTTCATCGTCGCCAGGGCCGCGGCGTCGATCAGATGGCGGGTCTCGTCCGTCAGCGGCACGTGCAGGGTGAGGATGTCGGCGCGGGCGATCGCCGACGGGATGTCCACGGGCTCACAGCCCGCGTCGCGCACGGCGTCGTCGGAGGCATACGGGTCGGCCACCAGCACGCGGAAGCCGAGCGCCCGGCACCCGCGGGCGACGATCGATCCGATGCGCCCGAAGCCGAGCACCGACACGGTGGTGGAGGACGGCCGCACGGCGAGCGGGCGGGCGTCGACCGCCTTCCAGACGCCCTCCCGCACGGCGCGGTCGTAGGCGGAGAGGCCGCGGGCCTGGGTCATGATCATCGCGACGGTGTGCGCGGCGACCTCTTCGATGCAGTAGCTCGGCGTGTTCGCGACGGCGATGCCGCGGGCCGTCGCGGCCTCGACGTCGATCATGTCGTAGCCGATGCCGACTCGGCTGATGAAACGGAGGTTCGGCAGCCGGTCCATGAGGGCGCCGTCGATGCGCGCCCACTGCACGACCAGCGCCTCGGCGTCGGCGCCGGCGGTGGCGATGTCGTCCGGGCTCCCGGAGGCGGCCCGCTCGGCACGGAGGCCGGCGGCGCGGAGGGTGTCTTCGAGGACGGTTCCCGGGAGGTCGCAGTCGGTGACGAGGATGAGCGGCGCGGTCATGCATGCGATGCTATAGCATCTAGCAACTTCTCGTACAGCGCTGTCCTGGGAGCCCATTCTTGCTATAGCGTTTAGTCATGACTGTTCGCCGCGCACTCGTCACGGGCGCCAGTTCCGGCATCGGAACCGCCGCCGCCCTCGAACTCGCCCGCGAGGGCGTCGCCCTCTGGATCACCTACGCCGGACGGGAGGCCGAAGCCGTCCGCGTGGCGGAGGAGTGCCGCGCGGCGGGCTCCCCGGACGTCCACGTGTCGCGCCTCGACCTCCGCGACCCCGACTCCATCGCCGCGCTCATCGCCGAGATCACGGCAGCGTGGGACGACCTGCACGTCCTCGTCAACAACGGCGGCGTCTGCCCCTACACCCCCTACCCCGAGATCGACATCGAGGAGTGGGACTTCGTCCTCGAGACGAACGCCCGCGGCACTTTCCTGCTCACCCGCGCGGCGCTCCCCCTGCTCCGGGCCGCCGACGGCGACCGCTCCGTCATCAACATCGCCTCGATCGCCGGGCAGGTCGGCGCGCTGCAGACGGGCATCCACTACGCGGCCAGCAAGGGGGCGATCCTCGCGATCACCCGCAGCTTCGCCCGGCACCTCGCCGCCGAGGGCATCCGCGTCAACGCCGTCACGCCCGGCCCGGTCGCCAGCGCGATCACGGATCAGCTTCAGGGCGAGGGCCGCGCCAAGCTCGAGTCGGGCATCCCCCTCGGCGCGTTCGGTCAGCCGGAGGACGTCGCCTGGATCATCGCGTCGCTCGCCTCGGAGCGGGCCCGCTTCATCACCGGAGCCACCTACGACGTCAACGGAGGAGTTCGCATTGACTGACCGCACCGCCCAGGACCGTTCTGCCCTCGACACCGTGCAGGCGCAGCTCGACGCCTTCAACGCCCACGACCTCGACGCCTTCGTCGCGACCTATGCCGACGACGCCGTGGTCACCGGGGTTGCACCTGAACCCCTCGTCGGGTCGGCTGCGATCCGTGCCTTCTACGAGCCGCGGCTGCAGAACCCGGAGCTCTCCTGCGTGATCGACACGAGCGTCCTGTTCGGCTCCCGCTGGGTCGTCGCGCAGGAGCGGGTGATCAACGCCGGCGTCGCGACGGAGACCATCGCGACCTTCGACGTGGTCGACGGCGTGATCTCGCGGGCGTCGATGCTCAAGGCCTGACCCGCTTCGAATCGCCCGATTGGCTGTATTTCCGGCCGAAATGGGACCATTCAGGCGATTCGAAAGGGGTCAGTGGTGCTCCGGGAGGACCGGAGACGACCAACCGGGGTCGCGGCCGAGGTGGGCGGCGCGCGAGACCGAGGCGGAGCCGTAGCGGTCGCGGAGCGCGTCGAGCACGGTGTCGAGGCGAGACTCGTCGCCCCAGTCGATCGGCAGCTCGGGCGGGACGCTGTCCGCCGCGTCGAGCTGGGTGAGCGAGAGACCGAGCAGCGTGATGCCCCGACCGCTGATCTCGGGGTGCGCCGCAGCGAGGAGCGTGCGGGCGACGGCCAGCAGCAGCGCGGTGCGGTCGGTCGGCGCTCGCAGCGACCGGGAACGGGTGGCCTTCGCGAAGTCGCCGAAGCGCAGCCGCAGCACCACCGTTCGGCACACGCGCTCGCCGTCGCGGAGCCGCCGCGCGAGCCGGTCGACGATCTGGGTGAGGATGACGTCGAGCTCCTCCGGCGACCGCGGACGGACGCCGAGCGCCCGCTGCGACCCGATCGATCCCCGGCGCCTGGTCGTGTCCACGGGTCGGGGGTCCCGCAGGCGGGCGAGAGCATGGACGTGCGCTCCGGTGGCCTTTCCGAGCATGCGCTCCGCGGTCGCCGCCTCGAGCTCCGCGAGCTGTCCGACCGTGCGGATGCCGTAACGGTGCAGCTTCTCCGCCGTCACCGCGCCGACGCCCCACAGCCGCTCGACAGGGAGCGGCAGCAGGAACTCCTCCTCCCGATCGGGCTCGACGACGAGGAGTCCGTCGGGCTTGCTCACCGCACTCGCGACCTTCGCGAGGAACTTCGTGCGGGCGACGCCGACCGAGATCGCCAGGCCCGCCTCGGCGCGCACCCGCTCCCGCAGCCGGACGGCGATGGCCTCGGGAGTGCCGGCGATGCGTCGCAGCCCGCCGACCTCGAGGAACGCCTCGTCGATGGAGAGCCCTTCCACGAGCGGGGTGGTGTCGCGGAAGATGCGGAAGACGTCTTTGCTGGCCGCGGAGTAGGCCTCCATCCGCGGCGGCACGACGACGGCGTCGGGGCACAGCTCCCGCGCCTGCCGGCCGCCCATCGCCGTGCGGATGCCTCGCGCCTTCGCCTCGTAGCTCGCGGCCAGCACGACCCCGCCGCCGACGATCACCGGACGCCCGCGGAGCTCCGGCGCATCACGCTGCTCGACCGAGGCGTAGAACGCATCGAGATCGGCGTGCAGAACCGTCGCTTCCCCGCGCATCCCGTTCTCCCGTCGACGAAGCGGATCGTCGCACGGACCAGGGACATCGGCGTGGCCGGTGTTCAGGAGGCCGGGGGCGCCTCGAAACGCTTCCGCAGCGCGGGGTCGAGCGTGATGTCGCCGAACGACGCCGTCCAGGCTCCGTCGACCGCGATGGACTGCCCGGAGAGGTAGGGGGCCTCGTCGGAGAGCAGGAACGCCGTCACCGCGGCGACCTCCTCCGCACGGGCGATGCGTCCCATCGGCGGACCCTCCGCGAGCAGGCGCTCCTCCGCCGCGGGTCGGCCGCCCGGGCGATCTGCGCCTCCAGATGCGGGGTGCGCACGCCGCCCGGCGCGACGGTGTTCGCCCGTATGCCCACTCCGCCATATGTCACCGCGACACTGCGACTCAGGGCGTCGATGCCGCCCTTCGTGAACTCGTACGCGGCGTGATCGACGAAGCTCGACCGCCCGTGGATCGAGCCGATGTTCACGATCGCCCCGGCCACGCCCTGATCGAGGAACGCTGTGACCGCCGCCGAGCACCCCCAGAGGTAGCCGAAGCCGTTGATGTCGACGATCTCCCGCACGACCGTCTCGTCGAGCTCGTGCAGCGGCGTGCGCTTCGTGATGCCCGCGTTGTTGACCCAGCCCGCCAGCGGAGCCCTGGCGCGCGCCGCGGCGGCGGCACGCTCGTGGGCGCTCCGATCGGCGGCGTCGCCGAGCACGACCTCGGCGACGATGCCCTCCTCCACAGTCCCGGAGCCGGGCGAGCGTTCGAGCCCGACCACGATCCAGCCGTCGGCGGTGAGCCGCTCGGCCACCGCGCGGCCGATGCCCTTGCCGCTGCCGGTGACCACGACGCTGCGCGGGGAAGGTGTCATGTCAGTCCCTCTCGAATCGGAAGACGGCGGGATCGAGGCCGAAGCCGAGCCCCGGAGCCG
>Ga0233424_10000426_pt1 | contig 54223 bp, 41 predicted proteins | sample Watercolumn_Towu_FD_181011 | JGI IMG/M metagenome (GOLD analysis project Ga0233424, IMG submission 181011) | Freshwater microbial communities from Lake Towuti, South Sulawesi, Indonesia - Watercolumn_Towuti2014_125_MG | ecosystem: Environmental > Aquatic > Freshwater > Lake | place: Indonesia...
CAGCATCAGCACCGCGCACAGCGGCACGAGGAAATGGCGGCCGGCCCACAGCGCGCCGAGCAGGGCCAGCACCGCCAGCACGTTCACCGCCAGTGGCGCTCGCGGCCCGGTGACCGCGATCACGGCCGGCGATTCGACGATGGGCGCGGCGACGCGCTCGTCGTCGCTGTGGCGCGGCCGCAGAAGACCGGTGGCGCGCGAAGCGCGGCCGGCCATGCCGCGGCGACGCGGCCGGCCGAGCAAGGGAGGCGCCGACAGGGCCTTCACGGTGTGCGACTCCTTCCGTGCGGTCGTCTGCGCCGGCTGCCCACGCGTCAGGCGTCGAGCAGGTCCTTCATGTCGTCGGCGTGCTCTTCCTCGTCACGCAGCACCTCCTCGAGCAGGATGCGCGTGGTCGGGTCCTTGTCGCCGATGAGCTGGATCATCTGCCGGTAGGTTTCCACCGCGACCCGCTCGGCGACCAGGTTGGCACGGATCATGTCCTTCAGCTCCGACGACTCGTCGTAGTCGGCGTGGCTCTTGCCGGTCAGGCGGTCGGGGTTGAAGTCCGGCTCGCCGCCCAGCTGCACGATGCGCTCGGCCAGCTTGTCGGCATGGGCGCTCTCCTCGTTGGCGTGCTCGAGGAACTCGGCCGCCACCGCGCCGGAGTTGATGCCCTGCGCGGTGAAGTAGTGGCGCTTGTAGCGCAGGATGCACACCAGCTCGGTGGCCAGCGCGTCGTTCAGCAACTTGATGATCTGCTCGCGCCACGGCCCATAGCTCGGGGTGACGGCGCCATCGTCGAGCGTCGTGCGGGCGGCATCGATCGCCGCCTCGTCGAGTTCGAGCCGGGTGTCGTCGCGGTCGCCCTGGAACGACAGCGGCTGCTGGGAGGCCTTCTGCGGTTGGCCGGTGGTGGGATTCAGCATGGATGGACTCCTTCCTTCCTGGTGTTCGGGTTCAACGTTTCTTGACGGCACCGATCCCGAGCAACGCCATCGCGACCACGGCGATGAACAGCACCAGGAACAGTCCGAACAGGAACTTGGCGATGCCCGCTGCCCCGGCGGCGATGCCGGTGAAGCCGAACAGCGCGGCGACGATCGAGATCACGGCGAAGATCACGGCCCACTTCAACATGGAAACCTCCTCGGTGTGCGGATGGGTTCACTGTGCGCTGCAGCGTGGGCCCACCGAATCGGACTGCGGGGCGCGAGGGTGTAGGACACCTGCTTTGAGCGCGGGGTCTTCCGCGGCCCGCGGCCGCGGTCGGAACTGAGGTACGCTTTCCGCCGATTCCTCTCTGTCCGCGCCTCGCCGCCCCCGATGTCCTTCGCTTCCCTCGGGCTCTCGCCCGCCCTGGTCCGCGCCGCCGCCGAGCGCGGCTACGAGGCGCCCACGTCCATCCAGTCCGAGGCGATCCCGGCCGTGCTGCGCGGCGTCGACGTGCTCGCGAAGGCGCAGACCGGCTCCGGCAAGACCGCCGCGTTCGCGCTGCCGCTGCTGCAGCAGCTCGAGGCCGACCTGCGCCCCGCCCACAGCCGTGCCCCGCGCCACACCCACGCGCTGGTGCTGGTGCCCACGCGCGAGCTGGCGGTGCAGGTGGGCGAGGCCTTCCGGGGGCTGGCGCAGCACACCTGGCGCTCGGTGCGGGTGGCCACCGCGTTCGGCGGCGTGTCGATCAACCCGCAGATGATGGCGCTGCGCGGGGGCGCCGAGATCGTGGTGGCCACGCCCGGCCGCCTGCTCGACCTGGTCGACCACCACGCGCTGCGCCTGGACCGGCTGGCGGTGCTGGTGCTCGACGAGGCCGATCGCCTGCTCGATGCCGGCTTCGCCGACGAGCTGCAGCGCCTCCTCGCGCTGCTGCCGGCGCGCCGGCAGAGCCTGCTGTTCTCGGCCACGTTCCCGCCGGCGGTGCAGGCGCTGGCCGAGGGCCTGCTGCACGCGCCGGTGCGCGTGGAAGGCGCGGCCGGGCCGGTGGCGAAGATCACGCAACGCGCGCTGGCGGTGGATGCGCCGCGCCGCACGATGCTGCTGCGCCAGCTGATCCGCGACGAGGGCTGGACGCGGGTGCTGGTGTTCGTCGCCAGCCGCTACGCCACCGAACACGTGGCCGCCAAGCTGGCCGGCCACGGCATCGCCGCCGGGGCGCTGCACGGCGACCTGAGCCAGGGCGCGCGCACCCAGGTGCTGGCCGACTTCAAGGCCGGTGCGCTGCAGGTGCTGGTGGCCACCGACGTGGCCGCCCGCGGCCTGGACATCGCGCGCCTGCCGGTGGTCGTCAACTACGACCTGCCGCGCGCCGCCGGCGACTACGTGCACCGCATCGGCCGCACCGGCCGCGCCGGTGCCGAAGGCCTGGCGGTCAGCTTCGTCAGCGCCGACACGGAGGCGCACTTCCGCTTGATCGAAAAACGCCAGGGCCAGCGTGTGCCGCGTGAGCAGGTGCCCGGTTTCGAGCCGGTGGAGACGGCCGCGTCCATGCCCCCCGGAGCCGACCCGACCGGCGGCATCAAGGGCCGCCGCAAGAGCAAGAAGGACAAGCTGCGCGAGGCCGCGGCGCGGGGCGGCTGAGCGGCCTTCACGGTGGGTGTCTTTGTGGCGGTCTTTGTGGGAGCGGCTTCAGCCGCGATGGGCCGGTCGCGTGCCACGAATCGCGGCTGAAGCCGCTCCCACGGAAACACGCCAGAATCCGGCATGACCGAGATTGTTTCCGGTGCGCCTGGCGCAGCCGATGATCCGCTGGCGTTCTCCCGCCTGCCCCTGGCCCCGGCCGCGCTGGCCAACCTGCAGACGCTCGGCTACGAGCGCATGACGCCCATCCAGGCGGCCAGCCTGCCACTGGCGCTGGCCGGCCACGACCTGATCGCCCAGGCCCGCACCGGCAGCGGCAAGACCGCGGCCTTCGCGCTGCCGCTGCTGGCCCGGCTCGACGCCCGCCGCGTCGCGCTGCAGTCGCTGGTGCTGTGCCCCACGCGCGAGCTGGCCGAACAGGTGACGCAGCAACTGCGCCGCCTCGCCCGCTACGAGGACAACGTCAAGATCCTCACGCTGTGCGGCGGCACGCCGCTCAAGCCGCAGCAGGCCAGCCTCGAGCATGGCGTGCACATCGTCGTCGGCACGCCCGGCCGCGTGCTCGATCACCTGGACCGCGGCTCGCTGTCGCTGGCCGGGTTGACCACGCTGGTGCTCGACGAGGCCGATCGCATGCTCGACATGGGCTTCGCCGACGACATCGCCCGCGTGGTGGAGCAGGCGCCGGCCGCGCGGCAGACGCTGCTGTTCTCGGCCACCTACCCCGATGGCGTGACCAAGCTGGCACGGCGCTTCATGCGCAACCCGCAGGAGGTGCGGCTGGAAGACCGCCCGGCCGCGCAGCAGATCCGCCAGCGTTTCATCGAGGTCACCGAGGCCGAGCGGCTGCCCGCGGTGGTCCGGCTGCTGCAGCACCACCGCCCCGAGCGCACGCTGGCGTTCTGCAACACCAAGCAGCGCTGCCGCGACCTGGTGGCGGCGTTGCAGGCCGAGGGCATCGTCGCGCTGGAGCTGCACGGCGACCTGGAGCAGCGCGACCGCGACCAGGTGCTGGTGCAGTTCGCCAACCGCAGCTGCAGCGTGCTGGTGGCCACCGACGTCGCCGCGCGCGGGCTGGACATCGCCGAACTCGAGGCGGTGGTCAACGTCGACATCAGCCCCGAGCCGGAGGTGCACACCCACCGCGTGGGCCGCACCGGCCGCGGCGATGCCGAAGGCTGGGCCTTCAGCCTGGCCAGCCTCGACGAGATGGAATACGTGGCGCGCATCGACGCGATGCAGGGCCGCGAGGGCACCTGGCTGCGCCTGGCCGACCTGCCGCCGCAGGAGGCCGCCGGGCTGCTGCTGCCGCCGATGGTGACGCTGCAGATCCTCGGCGGGCGCAAGGAGAAGATCCGCCCGGGCGACGTGCTGGGGGCGCTCACCAAGGACCTCGGCTACGCGTCATCGCAGATCGGCAAGATCAACGTCAACGAATACTCGACCTACGTGGCGGTGGACCGCGGCATCGCGAAGGAAGCGATGCGCGGGCTGAACAATGGCAAGGTCAAGGGCCGCTCCGTCAAGGTACGGCGGCTGTGACCCCAACGACAACTGACAGGAGCAGGTGATGGCGATCCCGACGGACAACCCCAGCATGGCGGTGTTCTGTGATTTCGAGAACGTGGCGCTGGGCGTGCGCGATGCCAAGTACGACAAGTTCGACATCAAGCGCGTGCTGGAGCGGCTGCTCCTGAAGGGCAGCATCGTGGTCAAGAAGGCCTATTGCGACTGGGAGCGCTACAAGGCCTTCAAGGCGACGATGCACGAGGCGAGCTTCGAGCTGATCGAGATCCCGCACGTGCGGCAGTCTGGCAAGAACTCGGCCGACATCCGGCTGGTGGTCGATGCGCTCGACCTCTGCTACACCAAGTCGCATGTCGACACCTTCGTCATCATCAGCGGCGACTCCGACTTCTCGCCGCTGGTCTCCAAGCTGCGCGAGAACGCCAAGCAGGTGATCGGCGTGGGCGTGAAGCAGTCGACCTCCGACCTGCTGATCGCCAACTGCGACGAGTTCATCTTCTACGACGACCTGGTGCGCGAAAGCCAACGGGACACCCCGCGCAGCGGCCCACCGGCCCGCCGTGGAGCCGAAGCAGCGCCCGCCGCCGGCAAGCCGGCTGCCGAACCCGAAGGCACCGAGGCCCCCCGACGCAAGGACGACAGCCGCGACGAGGCCGAGCGCCGCCGCACCAAGGCATTCGACCTGGCGCTGGAGACCTTCGAGGCGTTGATGGCCGAGCGCGGCATCAGCGGCCGCATCCGCGCCTCGGTGCTCAAGGACGCCATCAAGCGCCGCCGCCCCGATTTCAACGAGGCCTACTTCGGCTTCCGCAGCTTCGGCAGCCTGCTCGACGAGGCGCAGGCGCGCGGCCTGCTCGAGGTGGACCGCGACGAGAAGTCGAACACCTACGTGCGCCGCCTCGCCAGCGCGACTTCGGCGGTGCCCGCGGCCGCGCCGGTGGAAGCACCGGCGCAGGCCGGGTCGGTCGAACTGCGTGCCACGCCGGCCCCGACGGCGGCCGAGGCGCCGGCGCCGCACGGGCCACGTCCGCCGCAGCCGCAGCGAGATCAGCGCGAGACGCGCGACCACCGCGAACCGCAGGCCTCGCGTGATCGGCATGCTGCGCGCAAGGCGCGGATGGCCCGCGATGCGCAGGTGCACGTGGCCATGCCGCCAGCGGCGCCGGCGCCTTCACCAGTGGCCGCACCGGTGGCCGCGCCGGTTGCCGCACCGGTCGCGGCGGCCGCGCCCGAGCCCGTGCCGGCCGCGCCGGTGATCGCCGAAGCGTCGACCGTCACGACGACGCCCGCACCCGCGAAGGCTCCGCGTGGCACCGCCCGCAAGAAGGCGCCGGCCGCGGCTCCGGTCGAGCCACCGCCCCCGGTGCCTGCCGCGGAGGCCGTGCCGGCGAAGAAGGCGGCGCGCAAGCGCGCGGGCAAGACCCCCGCCGGCAAGAGCGCGCCCCGCAAGGCGGCGAAGCCGACCGCGGCGGATTGAGCAACGGGAAGCGACTCGAATGAGAGCGATGGCGGGCGGCCTGCGAGCCACGAGCCATCACCTCTCGTGAATCGTCACCCCGGCGCAGGCCCACTGCTGTCCGGAAAGTTCGCGGCGTGACAGGCATCGGCCTGCCGGCCGGGTGTGTTCTTGTGGTGTTGCACGACCCCGCCGGGAATTCGCCCCGGCAGGCGACCTACTTCTTTGTTGGTCACAAAGAAGTAGGCAAGAAAGGACTTGAAGAGCGGCCGCGCCGCGCACCGAGGGCTGCGGGGGGAGGTGCGCCCAGTGCTGCTCAGGGGTGCGACGGCTCGGTCCCCCCCTGTCACCGCTCCGGGAGACGAACCATTCGGGGCGGCCCAGAAGGCCCAAAAAGGCCGCGGTGCGGAGCGGCCGTCTGTGAGGGCGACGCCGGTTCACTGCCACGGTGGTTCAAGGGAGCTGACGGTGCCCGAGCCGTTGACTGGTGTTCCTGCGCCACCCTCGTGACCGCTCGGTGCGCGGCTGGGCCGCTGTATTCAACACAGCGTTTTCTTTGGTTAATTTCTTTGGCGCGCTGCCAAAGAAAGTGACCCGCCCGCCGGGGCGGAATCCCGGCGGGCTCTTGCCAACACAAAAACAAGACCACGGCCGGCAGGCCGCAGCACCAAAGAAGCCGCCCGCAGTCGCCTGAATCGAGTCGCTTCACGTTGCATCGACTGGAAGGCCGATGAACACGGGCTCCTCCGGCGACGGGCTTCAACATTCCGGACAGCAGTGGGCGCAGGCCGGGGTCCACGTACACCACGCACGCAGAGGGTCGAACCCCTTCCTTGATCGAGCGAAGCTCGCTGTTGAGCGGGGGGCGGCGGAGTTCGGCTCGTGGTGCTCGCTGTCTTCGTGGACCCCGGCCTGCGCCGGGGTGACGGGTCAAGAGCGGGAGAACTCCAGACGCTCAGGCCGCATTCGGAGGCCGCTGCCCGAGCGGCCAGCATTCCGGACAGCAATGGCCGGCGCCAAGGCGACGGATCAAGGGTGGGGCGACTCCGGGCGTTCAGGCCACCTTCGAGGAAGGCTGACCGGGCGGCAAAGATCTCGGTCTCCGGCCGGTGCCTCAGCCTGCCCGTTGCTCGACGTGCCGCGCGAAGTGGTCCAGGATGGCCTGCCAGCCGGCCCGCTGCTGTTCGATCGAATGGGTGCCCTCGGCCTCGAACGTCTCGCGCACGGTCACGCCGTCGGCCGCGGGCACGAACTCGACGCGCAGCTGGCGGCCGCCGAAGTCGGCCTCGAGCAGCCGGTGTTTGTCCACCGTGGTGTACGTGCCGGCGAAGTCGAAGCCCATGCTGCCGTCCTTGGCCTCCATGCGCGACGAGAAGGTGCCGCCGACGCGCAGGTCGACGCTGGCCTTGGTGGTGTGCCAGTCGGGCGAAGCGGTGTTCCACTGCACGATGTCGTCGGGCGTGGTCCAGGCGCGCCAGACGGCCTCGATGGGAGCACGGACCAGGGTCTCGATCGTGATGTTCATGGTGGGTTGCCTGAGGGGGAGGGAAGGCGGGAGGATCAGTGTGCCCGCGCCTGCGCTTGTGCAGACAGCCGGGCCTGGGCGGCCTCGCGGTCGATCGCCGACTCGACCTGCAACACGAGCGCATCGAGCCGCTGCACGGTCGGGGTGGGCAGCAGGCCGGCGGCCGACAGCGCCGCCAGGTGCCGCCGCATCTCGCCGGTGCGCGTGTCGGTGGTCACGGGCGATTTGGCCTGGGCCGCTGCGGCGAGAGCGGCGGCGTCGAGCTCGCTGAGCGCCATCGCGAGGGCGGTGACGAGGGTGTCCAGCGCGTCCAGGGCGGCCTGGTAACGGGCGGTGAAGTACAGCGCGGTGTTGCCGTGCAGGTGCGTGGCCAGCGCGTTCAGCAGGCTGCCGGTGTCGGTCAGGTGCCGGTGCTTGGCGATGAACATCGCCAGCAGCGTGTCGTCGGTGAGCAGCCGCAGGAACGTCATCCGGGCGTCGTCCGCGATCGCGACCAGCAGCTCACCGGCGTTGGACAGCACGTTGAGGTGCCCCGTGAGGCGCCGGCTCGCCTCGGTCAGCGCGGTGACCTGGGTGCGCAGCACCTCCGCCTCGGGGGAGCGTTCCCAGCTGGCCACGGCCACCGAGAGGCCGACCCCTTGTTCCTTCAGCAAGGCCTGCAGGGCGCGGTGATCGGCTGGCGCCGGCAGCACCTCCTGCACCGCGTGGCGCGCCTGCCAGGCCGCACCGATGATCGGCGAGCCATCGCGCAGCGTGCGCGTCAGCGCGCCGGCCTGGCCCACCACGGCCCGCAGGTCCTCGCGCAGCCGGGCGGCCTGTTCGTCCTGCCGCTGCCGGCGGGCCAGCACCACCGTGACGGCGATCGCCGTCAGCGCGATCAGCGATCCCACCGCGGTGCCGACGGAGCCGACGGCGGTCCAGTAGGTGGCAGCGTCCATCGTCGGCGGGTCCTCAGGCCGACCGGGCGAGGGGCGGCGCGACCGATGATGCCATGGCGGTCGCGCGGATCGCCTCGACGACCAGGGCCGGTTCGGACAGCTGCGGGAAGTGGCCGCTGCGGGCCGCGATGATTTGGCGGCCGAACGGTGACAGCGCGACCAGCTGTCGCTGGTGCTCGGCACGGGCGGCGAGCAGCGCCGGCGCGGTCGCCCAGGCCAGCGCCGGGGCGCCGCCGGTGATCACGGCCAGCGGCAGGTGGGGGAAGGGCGGGGCCTGCAGGATCTCCGCGGCGCTGGCCTCGGCATGTTCACTTTCGGCGTGGCGGTGCGGTGGCGCGAGCCAGCGCGCAGTGCGTCGCAGCGCTCGCTGCACGGCGTTGTCGTGCTGCGGCAGCAGCAGCACGTCGTGGGGCGCGGTGGCGTCGAGGAAGACCACGCCGGCGACCTCGCCGGGGTGGCGGCGCGCGAAGAGGTTGACGATCAAGCCGCCGAACGAGTGGCCCACCAGCAGGTAGGGCGGCGGCAGCGCGGCGGCCTGCAGCGCGGTGCGCAGCGACTCGACCATGTGCGAGGCCGTCTGCGCCAGCCGCGGCTTCGAGCTGGCGCCGATGCCCGGCCGGTTGTACGCGAAGACCTTGGCGAAGCCGGCGACCGGCCCGAACACCCGCAGCCAGCCCTCGAGCGGGCCGCCGGCGCCGTTGACCAGCACCACGGTGGCGGCGCCGCTGCCGCCGCGGACACACTCGAGCCCTTCGTTCAGGCCCGGCAGGTACGACCTGGGAGGCAGCCGCGCCATGGCTACTGCCCGACCCTGGAAACAGGGCCACCGGCCCCCGTGCGTCTGGTGTCCATCGCGCCCTTCCTGCGTCCGTTTTTTATTCGACGCGAGTGTCGCCCGCGCCGGCACGCAAGCGTACCGCGTCTTCAGGGGGCTGGAAGCGAGGGGGGAGGCCGGTTCAGAACCAGCGTGAAAACAGCCCGGCGCCCCATTCCTTGGCGCGCTCGAGCACACCGCGCCCGCGCCACGCCTCGCGCGTGATGCGCTGCGAACGCGAGACGTCCTGCGCGAAGGCGCGCTGCATGTCGCCCGCCACGCCCTCGTCGAGCACGACGATGTTGGCCTCGTTGTTGGAGACGAAGCTGCGCCAGTCCATGTTGCTGCTGCCGACGGTGGACCAGACGCCGTCGACCACGCCGGTCTTGGCGTGCAGCAGGGCGTCCTGCAGCTCGTAGAGCTCGACGCCGGCCTCGAGCAGTTCGGTGTAGGTGGCGCGGCCGGCGTAGAGCACCGGCGAGAAGTCGCTGATCGAGGGCAGCACGAGCTGCACCTTGACGCCGCGGCGGGCGGCGTCTTCCAGCGCGTCGAGCATCTCGCGGCCCGGGGCGAAGTAGGCCATCGTCAGCTGCACGCTCTCTCGTGCGTGTTCGATCGCGGCGAGCAGGGCGGTGTAGATGCGGCTCGGGCCGTCGTCGGGCCCCGCCGGCAGCACGCGCAGCAGGCTGGCCGGCGTGTGCTGCTTCGGGTCGACGGGCGGCGCCTGGTAGGGCACCGTGGGCGGCAGGTCGCCCTGGCAGCCCTGCTGGCGCCAGGTGTCGCGCACCAGCGTGTCGAAGGTCTGCGCCGCGGGCCCGCGGATCTGGATCTGCGTGTCGCGCCAGCCGTCGGTCTTGCTGTCGCGCCCTTCGGCCTGGTCCTGGCGGGCGCGTTCCTCGATCAGCTTCTGCGCCCGGCCGCGGCCGAACGAGCTCGAGGCGTAGACCCGGCTGATGTTGATGCCGCCGGTGAAGGCGGTGTGGCCGTCCACCGCGAGGATCTTGCGGTGGTCGCGGTGCGAGATGCCCCAGTAGCCCGGCCGCTTCAGCGGGTTCACCGGGTTGAAGGCGCACGACGGCACGCCGGCCCGTTTCAGGTCGTCGAAGAAGGCGTTGCTGGTGGCGATGGAGCCGACGCCGTCGTAGATCACCACCGCCTTCACCCCCTGCGCCGCCTTGCGCTTGAGCAGCGTGGCGAGCTGCTGCGCGACCTCGTCGTCCTCGAGGATGTAGCTCTCGAGCAGCACCGACTGTGTGGCGCCCTCGATGGCCTGGAACATCGCCCCGAGGGTGGCCGGCCCGTCGATCAGCAGCTTGACCTGGTTGCCGGTCTGCCAGGCGTCCTGGCCGCGCTCGCCCGGCACGTTGAGTTCGAGTGCGGCAAGGTGGCGCGCCAGGTCGTCGCGGCGCGCCGGCGAGGCCCCTTCGGCCAGCAGCCGGGCCTTGCTGCGGGGGCCGAGCGGGCCGTCGGCACCGCGCACGTCGACCTTCTGCACCCACTCGACATTCGAGCGCACCGGCCCGGCGTGGGCGATCGAGGCGCGCTCGGGCAGGCTCGCACAGCCGCCGATCAGCAGCGCGCAGAGAGCCTTCGCGGCGATGCGGGAGGGGCCTGGGAAAGGGGGGGTGGGGGCGGCCAAGGGGTCGCGGTCAGCGCGGCGCGATCGGCGCCGGCCGCTCCAGGGACAACCGGTTCTCGACACTGACCACACCGGCCACGCTGGCGGCCACGCGGGTGGCCCGCTCGCGCAACTCGGGGTTGGGGGCCTCGCCCTTCAGGGCGACCTGGCCGTTGACCGTGTCGACGTCGATGACCACTTTCGCCAGCGGGGGGTCATGGGCCAGCGCCGCATTGACGTTGGCGCTGATCGCGGCGTCGTGGACCGGATTGGCCGGTTCGGGCATCGACGGGCGCAGCGGCGGCACGGTGCCCTGGGCCCCGGCCGTCGCGGCGCTCCATGCCAGCGGAAGGCCCACCAGCAGCGCGAACCAGCAGGGCCTGGTGGGCTGCTGGCGGGTGTGCATCACTGACGCACCACCAGCTGGTTCTTCACCGACTTCACGCCCTTCACGTCACGGGCGATCGCTTCGGCCTGCGACTTCTCGGTGCCGCTCTTGGCGAAGCCCGAGAGCATCACGGTGCCGTCCAGCGTTTCGACCGAAATCGCGGTCGCATCGACGTTCTTGTTCTCGGCGAACTGCGCCTTCACCTTGGTCGTGATCGTCGCGTCGTCGATGTATTCGCCCACGGTGGACTGGCCGCGCTGCACCGCGCAGCCGGGCAGGGCGGTGAAGACGGTGGCGGCGGCGAACGCGGACAGCGCGACGGTGCTCAGACGGGCTTTGAAGGACATGGAAGGCTCCTGGTTGGTTTCTGGGCCGGCACCCTGTTGTGTGCCGGGGTAGTGCCACTGTAGAAACGCTGCCCGCCACTTCCCGTCAGAACCGCGCGTCAACCGTTGTAGGACGGGCCTGCATGCAGCAGGGCCAACGGCTGGTGGGCGAGCAGGGATTGCACCGGCCACGGACCGTCCGCCGGCAGCCCGTGCGACCGGCCGCTGAGGGCGTCCAGCAGCGTCGGCGCCGGCCCGCGGCTGCGCCAGGCGCGCAGCACCGCGGCGGGCAGCTCGATCGTGGTGCCCTGCCACAGCGCGGCATCGCACAGCCGCTGCTCGTCGCCGCCGGTGAGCCCGTGCGGCAGCCGCGCGGCCAGCGTCACCACCGCCTCGTCGCCCAGCACGCGGGCATAGGCCACCAGGTGCTCGGCCGCCGGTCCCTGCACCGCGATGGGCAGGTAGCGGCCATCGCGCCACAGCGCCGGCTGCGCTGCGCGCAGGGCCAGCGCGCGGGCGGTCACGTGCAGCTTCAACGCGCCGGCGTCGGGCTGCTGCCACTGTTGCGCCAGCCAGGCGGGCAGCGCCGGGTCCTGCGCGGCAGGCAGCGCATCGAGCGCGGCGGCCAGCGCGGCGTGGTCGATTGGGCGGCGGTTGTCCGGGTCGACCAGCGCAAACGACCAGGTCTCGCAGCCCTGGTAGAGGTCCGGCACCCCGGGCGCGGTGAGCTTGAACAGCACCATCGCCAGGCTGTTCAGCTGCCCGTGCCGGGCCAGCCGGCGCGCCAGCGGCACGAAGTCGGTGAGGAACGGATTGGGCTCGCGCTGGCCGATCAGGGCGTCGACGAAGCGCTGCAGCGCCTGCTCGTAGGCCTCGTCGGGGTTGACCCAGCTGGTGTGGCGCTTGGCTTCGCGCACCGCCTTCAGCAGGTAGGCCTGCACGCGCTCGCGCAGCGCGGCCAGGGTGTCGTCGTCGTGCACGCCGCCGGCCGGCCACAGGCCCAGCAGCGTCTGGTAGACGAGGTACTCGTCGTTCGCCGAGGGCGCCGCCTCGTCGCCCACGCGCTGCTTGTGGCGGGCGTTCAGGCGCCGCCAGCGCTGCAGTGCCAGCCGCCACGGGCCGGGCATCTCGCTCAGCACCACCAGGCGCGCGCGCAGGTCTTCGCTGCGCTTGCCGTCGTGCGTGGAGGTGGCCAGCAGCGTGTGCGGCCACCAGCGCGCGCGCTGCTGGTTGGCCGCATGGAACGCCGCCACCGACAGGCCGAAGCGCCGCGGCTCGCCGCCCACCTCGTTCAGCGCGGCCAGGCGCAGGTAGCGGTAGAACGCGGTGTCCTCCATCGACTTGGCCATCACCGGCGAGGTGAACTGCTGGAAGCGGCCGATGAAGCGGCGCACCGCCGGCGCGTCGCTGCCGCTCAGCAGCACCTCTTCGAGGAAGTCGAACACGCGGTGGTCGGCCGCGGTGGCGCGCTGGCGGGCGCCCGCCAGCGCCCAGGCCAGCACCCGGCGGTCCTCGGGGCGCGGCGGCCGGTCGTCGAGGTAGGTCCGGTAGACCGGGAACGCGGCGGTCACGTCCTCGAGCGCCTTGCGCAGGCGGTGGCGGGTGAAGTCCATCGTCGCGCGGTCGGCCTGCGCGATGCGGTGCAGCGCCTCGGTCACCACGTGCAGCTCGGCGGCCAGCGAGTCGTCCATGATCAGCCGCTTGGCCTCGTCGAGCACCTCGGTGAACGGGGCGCGCAGGCCGGTGAAGGCGGCGTAGAGGCGTTCGAAGCGCGCTTCCTGCGCGCCGTCCACCATCAGCGCGTTGACGAGGTGGCCGAACTCGTAGCCGGTCGTGCCGTGCACCGGCCAGTGCGCCGGCAGGCGTTCGTGCTCGGCGAGGATCTTCTCGACCACCACGTACAGCGCGGTCGGCGGCCGTTCGGGGTGGCGCTCGCGCTGCAGTTCGGCATGGCGGCGCTGCAGCCGCTCGAAGTAGGCCAGCGGGTCGAACAGGCCGTCGGGGTGGTCGAGCCGCAGGCCGTCGACGTGGCCGTCCAGGATCCAGCCGAACAGCGTGCGGTGGGTGGCCTCGAAGACCTCGGGCTCCTCCATGCGCAGCCCGGCCAGCGCGTTGATGTCGAAGAAGCGGCGGTAGTTGATCTCGTCGCTCGCCACGCGCCAGAACGCCGGCCGCCAGGCCTGCGTGCGGATCAGCGCGTCCAGCGCGTCGAAGCTGCGCGCATCGCCCGGCTGGCCCTGCAGCGCCAGCACGCAGTGTTCGACGGCCTCGCGGGCCTCGGGCGAGCGCTGCACCAGCGCGGCCAGGCGGGCCTTGCAGACCTCGGCCAGGGTGTGGCGGGCTTCGGCGTGTTCGCGGTCCTGGCCGGCCTGCGCGGGCGGCAGGCGCTCGGGCAGTGCGGCGAAGGCGGCGATGACGTCCTGCAGTTCTTCTGTGTCGGCCTGTGGCTGTCCTTGTAGGAGCGGCTTCAGCCGCGATGGGCTCGCGGTGTCGCCCGAATCGCGGCTGAAGCCGCTCCTACCGAGAAGGGGGGCGAGGACTTCGGCGACATCCCGCGGATCGAGCGGAAACCGGTGCTCGTGGTAGTGCACCGCGAAGCTGCCGCGTTCGGCATCGAAGCGCAGTTGCAGGTCGCCGGCCTCGAGCACGGCGCCGTAGGCGTCGCCGAGCACCGGCATCAGCACCTTGCCGTGCAGCGAGCGGTCGCCGCTGCACCAGTCGATGTCGAACCAGTGGGCGTAACGCGACGACGGCCCGTGTTCCAGCACGTCGAGCCACCAGGCGTTGTCGGCGGCCAGCACGCCCATGTGGTTGGGCACGATGTCCAGCAGCACGTGCAGGCCGGCCGCATGGGCGTCGCGGCACAGCGCGAAGAACTCGGCCTCGCTGCCCAGCTCCGGGTTCAGCGCCGCGTGGTCGACGATGTCGTAGCCGTGCGTGCTGCCGCTGCGCGCACGCAGCACCGGCGAGAGGTACAGGTGGCTGAGCCCCAGGCGGGCCAGCCGCGGCAGCAGCGCGCGGGCCGCCTCGAAGCCGAAGCCGGGACCGAGCTGCAGCCGGTAGGTGGCGCGCGGCACGCAGGCGCTGGCCAGGGCCGGCAGCGCGTCGTCGGTGCCGGCGCCGGCCGGGCTGCCGGGCCGTTCGCGCTGCACCGCGGCGGCCACGCGGGCCCAGCGGCCGTCGCGGTCCCAGGCCTCCAGCGGCACCGGCAGGCGCACGCGCCAGTTCGGATGCTGCGCCTCGCTGGTGCCGGGCACGTTCACCGGGTCGTGCAGCTCGAACACGTCCTCGGGCTGCACGACGAACAGCCGCGCCGCGCTGCGGGCCTGCAGGGCATGCAATGCGTCGATCAGGGCCGCGTCCAGCGGGCCGTGCGGATGCGCGCCCGCGGGCTTCAGGCCGTTGCGCTCGAGCGCGGCGAGCAGTTCATGGCGGTCGCGTTCGCGGGCCGCGCGCATCGCCTGCAGCGCCTGCGGCGTGTCCAGCGCCAGGCGCTCGCGCAGGCCCAGGTCGCTGCCGCTCCACCAGGCCGCCAGCGGCGGCATGTCGTGCGTGCCGGTGGCCAGCAGCGTGCGGGCGGGGATCTCGCGCGGGTCGGGATAGCGGCCATCGTGCCGCTGCGCGAAATACCACGGTTGGTACGACAGCACGCCGTACGCCTGCATCGCCTCGCGGATCTCGGTGGGCACCGCGCCGAGGTCCTCGCCGACGATCAGGCAGCGGTGGCGGCAGCTCTCCAGCGCCAGGATCGCCATCGTCTCGTCGAGCCGCAGGTGCAGGTAGGTGCCTTCGCTGGCGGGCCGGCCGGCGGGCACCACGAACAGCCGCATCAGGCCCATCACATGGTCCATGCGCAGCGCGCCGGCATGGCGCATGTTGGCGCGCAGCACCGCGATGAAGGGCGCGTAGGCGGCCTCGCGCAGGCGCTGCGGGTGCAGCGGCGGCAGGCCCCACTCCTGCCCCTCGGCCGAGAACGCGTCGGGCGGCGCACCGACGCGCAGGCCCAGCGCGTACAGCGACGGGTCGGCCCAGGTCTCGGCACCGCCCGGGCTGACGCCCACCGCGAGGTCGCGGTACAGGCCGATCCACAGGCCCTGCGCTTCGGCGTCCTGGGCCAGCGCGGCCAGCTGCAGTTCGGCCTGCCACTGCAGGTATTCGAAGTATTCGACCTCGGCCTCGTGCTCGTGTTCGAAGGTGCGCACCGCGGCGCTGTGGCGCGCCTGGTAGCGCTCGGGCCAGCACGGCCAGCCCCAGCAGGCGGGATCGGCGCGGTGCAGGTGCGCCTGCAGCGCCTGGAACAGCGCCAGGCTGCGCAGCGAGGCGCCGTGCTCGCGCTGGAAGGCGCGGAATTCGCGCGCACGGCGGGTGCGCGCGGCCAGGTGCCGGTCGCGGAAGTGGCGGTACAGCAGCCCGAGCAGTTCGTCCTTCAGCGGCGCGACGGCGTCGTAGTCGACATGCGTGCCGGCGCGCGCGGCCCGCCAGCGTGCCTGGAACGCCGGCTCGCTCCAGCGCCCGCGCGCCGCTGCCGACTCGTGCCAGTCGGCGATCTCGTCGAGGGCGAGGAACAGCGTGTTGACCCACAGCCGGCTCGAGGGGCTGTACGGGCTGGCCTGCGCCGGTGCGTGCGGGAACAGCGCGTGCAGCGGCGACAGCCCCACCCCCTGCGCGCCGAGCGCGGCCACCTGCGCCAACGCGGCGCGCACGTCGGCGAAGTCGCCGATGCCGGCATTGCGGGCCGAGGCGAGGCCGTAGACCTGCAGCACCGGCAGCCAGGCGCGGCCGCCTTCGGCGAAGGCCGGCGGCTGCCAGCAGCGGCGCGGGCAGACGATCACCGTGGTGCGGCCCACCACGGTGCGCTCGCCGCTGACCTGGCGCACGGTCAGCTCGTGGTAGCCCTGCGGCAGCCCGGCCGGCAGCGGCAGCGTGGACTGCGGGGTCAGCACGCCGTGCCAGCGCCGCTCGTCCTCCGCCACCAGGCGCCAGGCCAGCAGCGTGGGCGCCTCGGCCGGCCAGGCCACGGCCACCTCGGCGGGGGCATCGTCGTGCATCACGACCACCGGCGGCAGCATGCGCGCAGTGTCGTCGACCGGCTCGCCGAGGGCCTGTACGAGGGCCTGCAGCGTGGCCGGCGGCACCTCGCGGCGCTGGCCCATGCCGTCGATGTATTCGAGCGCGAGGCCGTGGCGTTGGGCGAGAGCGGGGAGCGGTTCTTGTGTCATGGGCGGGTCACCAATGGACTCCCTCTCCCACCAGGGGAGAGGGGCTTCAAGAGGTCAGCAGCAGCTGCACGTCCCAGGGTCCCAGCCGGCGCGGCGTGTCGGCGAGCTGGAACAGCAGCTGGGTGCGCTCCAGCGGCACGTCGAGCGGCTGGTCGCCGAAGTTGGCGCGCAGCAGCAGCGTGTCGCCGTCGTCGAGCTGCCAGCGCACCTCGAACGCGTCGTGCGTGCCGTAGCGTTGCCAGCGGCCGGTGCCCGGCACCAGCATCGGCAGGCGCGGCACCACATCGTTGAAGCGCACGTCCAGCAGCAGCCGGTGCAGTTCGAGCTGGGCCTGCGGCGCGGCGGCGTCGAAGGCGTCCCAGTCGAGCTGCGAGGCTTCGAAGGTGGTCGGCTTGACGGGGTCGGGGATCGTGGCGCGGCGGGCCGGATCGGAGAACTCGGCGAACTTCGCGAACTCGCGCCGGCGGCCTTCGCGCACCGCCTCGCCGAGTTCGCCACGGTGGTCGGCAAAGAACAGGAACGGCGTCTTGCTGCCGAACTCCTCGCCCATGAACAGCATCGGCGGCTGCGGCGCCAGCAGCAGCAGCGCGGTGGCCGCCCGCAGCGCCGGCGGTGCCACCAGCGTGGCCAGCCGTTCGCCGCGGGCGCGGTTGCCGATGTGGTCGTGGTTCTGCAGGAACTGGATGAAGCAGGTGGGCGGCAGGTGGCCGCTGGGTTCACCGCGCGGCGCGCCGTCCGCGCCCATCGGCTCGCCCTGGAATGCGTAGCCTTCGGCCAGCGTGCGGGCCAGCAGCTCCACCGGCGCGAAGTCCGGGTGGTGGCGGTAGGGCGCGTAGTAGCCCTCGTCCTCGCCGGTCAGCATCACGTGCAGCGCATGGTGGAAGTCGTCGTTCCACTGCGCGTCGAAGCGCCGCTCGCGCAGCCGCGGGTCGAGCAGCCGCGCCGGGTTGTGCTCGTGCTCCATCACCACGTGCACCTCGCGGCCGGTCGGCGCGAAGTGGCGGTGCACGGCGCCGGCGAGCTCCTGCAGCAGGTGGGTGGGCGAGTCGTCGATCAGCGCATGGGCGGCGTCCAGCCGCAGCCCGTCGAAGCGGAACTCCTCCAGCCAGTACAGCGCGTTGTGGACGAAGAAGTCGCGCACCGGCCGCGCCTGCGGGCCTTCCAGCCCGATGGCCGCGCCCCACGGCGTGTGGTGGCGTTCGGTGAAGAAGGGCGGCGCGTAGCGCGGCAGGTAGTTGCCGTCGGGGCCGAAGTGGTTGTAGACCACGTCGAGGAACACCATCATGCGGCGGGCGTGCGCGGCCTGCACCAGCGCCTTCAGGTCGGCCGGCGTGCCGTAGCGCGATTCGGGCGCGAACGGCAGCACGCCGTCGTAGCCCCAGCCGAAGTGGCCGGGGAAGTCGGCCACCGGCATCAGCTCGATCGCGGTGACGCCGAGGCGGGCCAGGTGGTCGAGCCGGTCCTGCACGGCAGCGAAGGTGCCCTCGCGCGTGAAGCTGCCGACGTGGATCTCGTAGAACACCGCCTCGTGCAGCGGCCGGCCGGCCCAGCGGGCCTCGTGGGCGTCCCACTCGAAGGCGTCGGGCTGGACCAGCGCAGAAGGGCCGTGCACGTCGCCGGGGTTGTGGCGCGAGGCCGGGTCGGGCACCTCCAGCTCGCCATCGATGCGGAACGCGTACAGGTCGCCCGGCCGGGCGCGTTCCACCACCAGCGAGTGCCAGCCCTGGCCGGTGGGCGGCATCGCCTCGCAGTCGGCATCGGCGTCCGGCGCGTCGCCGGGCCACAGCAGCAGCTCGACGCTGCGCGCGCCCGGCGCCCAGAGGCGGAACTCGGCACCGCCGTCCTCGAGCAGGCGCGGGCCGAAGGGCATCGTGTGGGAGGTTCTCATGTCGTTTCGCCTGTCGGAGGGAGGCAGCGGAACAGCACCATCGAGCGGCCTTGCAGCGGGAAGCGCACGCCGCCTTCGATGGTCGGCGCCTGTGCGGGCGGCGGGTCGGCGAGGCCGTGCGCGGTGTCCAGCCGCAGTTGCCAGCGCTGGCCGGCGTCGCCCGGCATCACGAAGTCGACCGCTTCGTGGTGCGCGTTGAGCAGCAGCACCAGGTCGTCGTCGTCGATCGGGTGGCCCCAGGCATCGCGTTCGGCCAGGCCCTTGCCGGAGAGGAACACGCCGATGCAGCGGGCGAACGCCTGCTGCCACTCGGCGTCGGTCATCTCGTGGCCGTCGGGCTTGAGCCAGGTGATGTCCTTGTTGCCCTGGTGCACCTCGATGCCGCGGAAGTAGGTGCGGCGGCGGAACAGCGGGTGGGCGTTGCGCAGCCGGATCACGCGCGCGGTGAAGTCCAGCAGCGCCTGTGCCTCGCCGGGCTCCTTGGCCTCGGCGTCGGCGGCGCCCTCGGCCTCGACCTCGGCCGGTTTCAGCGCCGACCAGTCGATCCAGCCCAGCTCGTTGTCCTGGCAGTAGGCGTTGTTGTTGCCCTGCTGGGTGCGGCCCATCTCGTCGCCGGCCACCAGCATCGGCACGCCCTGCGAGAGCAGCAGCGTGCCGAGCAGGTTGCGCATCTGGCGCAGCCGCAGCGCGCGCACGTCGGGGTCGTCCGTCTCGCCCTCGGCGCCGCAGTTCCAGCTGCGGTTGTGGCTGTCGCCGTCGCGGTTGCCTTCGCCGTTGGCCTCGTTGTGCTTGTCGTTGTAGCTGACCAGATCGCGCAGCGTGAAGCCGTCGTGCGCGGTGATGAAGTTGACGCTGGCGGTGGGCGCGCGGCCGCTGGCGGCGTACAGGTCCGACGAGCCGGACAGCCGGTACGCCATCTCGCCGATCAGGCCGCCGTCGCCCTTCCAGTAGGAGCGGATGGTGTCGCGGTACTTGCCGTTCCACTCGGCGAACGGCGACGGAAAACCGCCCACCTGGTAGCCGCCGTGGCCGACGTCCCAGGGCTCGGCGATCAGCTTGACGCCGGCCAGCACCGGGTCCTGGCGGATCACGTCGAGGAAGCCGCCGAGCGGGTCGTAGCCGTCGTGCTCGCGCGCCAGCGTGGTGGCCAGGTCGAAGCGGAAGCCGTCGACGTGCATCTCGGTGACCCAGTAGCGCAGGCTGTCCATGATCAGCTGCAGCACCACCGGACTGCGCGTGTCGAGGGTGTTGCCGCAGCCGGTGTAGTCCATGTAGTGGCGCGGCGCGCCGTCCACCAGCCGATAGTAGCTGCGGTTGTCGATGCCCTTGAAGCTGAGCATGGGCCCGAGGTGGTTGCCCTCGGCGGTGTGGTTGTAGACGACGTCGAGGATCACCTCGAGCCCCGCGGCGTGCAGCGCGCGCACCAGCGTCTTGAACTCGTTCACCGCGTCGCTGGCGGCGTAGCGCGGGTCGGGCGCGAAGAAGCCGATGCTGTTGTAGCCCCAGTAGTTGCGCAGGCCGCGTTCGACCAGGTGGCGGTCGTCGACGAAGGCATGCACCGGCAGCAGTTCGATCGCGGTGACGCCGAGCCGCTTGAAGTGCTCGATCGCCGCCGGGCTGGCCAGGCCGGCGTAGGTGCCGCGCACCGCGTCCGGCACGCCGGGGTGGCGCTGCGTGAAGCCCTTGACGTGCAGCTCGTAGACGATGGTGTCCGACCACGGCGTGCGCGGCGGCCGGTCGTCGCCCCAGGTGAAGGCGTTGTCGACGACGCAGCTCTTGGGCATCGAGCGGGCGTTGTCGCGCGGGTCGGCGGCCTGGTCCTCGCGGCGCCCGCCCAGGCGGTAGCCGAAGTGCGCATCGCTCCAGCGCAGCGGGCCCTTGATGCTGCGCGCATAGGGGTCGAGCAGCAGCTTGTTGGCGTTGAAGCGCAGGCCCTGGTCGGGGCGGTAGGGGCCGTGCACGCGCCAGCCGTAGAGCTGCCCGGGGCGCACGCCGGGCAGGTAGCAGTGCCAGACGAAGTCGGTGCGCTCGACCAGGCGGATGCGCTGCAGCTCGCGCATGCCGTCCGGGTTGAAGAGGCACAGTTCGACGCCCTCCGCATGGGCGGAGTAGAGCGCGAAGTTGGTGCCCAGGCCATCCCAGGTGGCACCGAGCGGGTGAGGCTGGCCGCGCCAGACGGCGAGGTCAGGGGGGAGTTGCTGGTAGGGCGCGGTCCGCGTTCGGGTCATGGGCCTGTGTCTGTGGGAGCGGCTTCAGCCGCGATGGGTTCGTGGCAGGGCGCGAATCGCGGCTGAAGCCGCTCCCACAGCAGCCCCCATCAAGGTGCTCCAGTGGTCAGCGCAGCTGCCCGCGGCCGACGACGACGATGCCGCTGTCGCTGACGTGGAAGCGCTCGCGGTCGCGGTCGAGGTCGAAGCCGATGCGCTCGCCCGGCTGGATGACGTTGTCCTGGTCGATGATGGCGCGGCGGATCTGCGCACCGGCGCCGATGCGGCTGCGGTCCATCACGATGCATTCCTGCAGGTCGGCGCCGCGCTCCACCACCACCTCGCGGCGCAGCAGGCAGCGCTTCAGGTGCGCGGCCTCGAGCCGGCCGCCGGCGCTGAGCGTGACCTCGTCGAGCGTCGCGCCGAGCAGCAGCGTCGATTCGACCTGCTCGTTGGCGGCGTAGATCGGCCAGTGGTGGTTGTTCATCGAGAAGCGCGGGTGCAGGCCCAGCGTGTCGAAATTGGCGTCGAAGTACGCATCGATCGTGCCCACGTCGCGCCAGTAGTTCGGCTCCTCGGTGTCGCGCACGCCGGGCACCCGGTTGGTGGCGAAGTCGTAGGCCACGACGCGGTGGCTGGCCGACAGGCGCGGCAGCACGTGCTTGCCGAAGTCCTGCTCGTCGTTCTCGTGCGCGGTGGTCAGCGCGTCCAGCAGCAGCTCGGTGTCGAAGAGATAGTTGCCCATCGAGGCCAGCGCGTAGCCCTCGCGGCCGGGCATCGACGGCGGCAGCGCCTTCGGCTTCTCGTCGAAGCGGGTGATGCGCGACTGGTCGTCGGTCTCGAGGATGCCGAAGTGGTAGGCCTGGTCCAGCGGCACCGGCAGCGCGGCGATGGAGGCGTCGGCGCCAGTGGCGATGTGGTGGTCCACCATCTGGCGCAGGTCCATGCGGTAGACGTGGTCGGCGCCGAACACGGCCACCAGGTCCGGGCGCAGGCGCTCGATCAGGTGCAGGTTCTGGCCCACCGCGTCGGCGGTGCCCTGGAACCAGTCGGGCCCGCGCTGCATCTGCGGCGGCACCACGGTGATGAAGTGCTGCGGCAGGAAGGTGGCCATCGTCCACGACTTGCGCACGTGTTCGATCAGCGACTGCGACTTGTACTGCACCAGCAGGTAGACCGAGTAGACGCCGCTGTTGACGAGGTTCGACAGCACGAAGTCGACGATGCGGTGCCGGCCGTTGAACGGCACCGAGGGCTTCGAGCGGTGCTGCGTCAGCGGGTGCAGGCGGCTGCCTTCACCGCCGGCCATGACGAAGGCGAGCACGGTCTTGCCGGCGATGCGGTTGGCGGTGGGATCGATGGTGGACATGGGGGACTCAGTGTGAGGGGTTGCCGGCGACACGGCGCGGGGCGGCACGGGTGGGTTCGGCGAGCGGGTCGGGGCCGTCGCCCGGCACGGCGATGGCCAGCCGCACCGAGGGCAGCCACTCGGGGTAGCGGCGCTGCATGAAGGCAATGAGGCCCTCGCGCACCTCGCAGCGCAGGTCGAAACCGGTGCCGGCATCGGCACTGCTGACCAGGCAGCGGATCTGCATCGCGCGCTCGGTCATGTCGGTGACCTGCAGCACGCACACGCGCTTGTCCCACAGCGCGCTCGACTCGCACAGGCGCTTCAGTTCGTCGCGCAGCGGGCCGACGTCCATGCGGCAGTCGATCCACAGGAAGACGGTGCCCAGCAGCTCGGGGCTGACATGGGTCCAGTTCTGGAAGGGCTTGGTCGTGAACCAGTCCAGCGGCACGATCATGCGGCGGTTGTCCCAGATGCGGAAGACGACGTAGGAGCCCGTGATCTCCTCGACACGGCCCCATTCGCCTTCGACGATCAGCACATCGTCGATGCGGATCGGCTGCGTGAAGGCGATCTGCAGCCCGGCGATGAAGTTGCTGAGCACCGGCTTGGCCGCGAAGCCCACGACGATGCCGGCCAGACCGGCCGAGGCCAGCAGGCTGGCGCCGACCTGGCGCACGCTCGGGAAGGTCATCAGCACCGAGCCGGCGCCGAGCAGCCCGATCACGAACATGCCGCTGCGCGCGAACACGCGCACCTGCGTCTGCAGGCGGCGGGCGCGGTTGATGTCGGCCGAGCTCTCGATGGGGTGCTGCGACAGCGTGTTGTCGGCCAGCGCCTGCACCAGCCGCACGCACAGCGCCGTGACCAGCACGATCACCGCGATCGAGAACACGTGGTGCAGCCAAGGCGGCACGGCGGGCTGGTCGGACAGCGCGCCCTGCATCATCAGCACCGGCAGCAGCACTTGCGCGACGCGGCGGGTGTAATGCACCAGCCGCTCGGCGAGCGGGTAGCGGTTGGCCGCGCGCACGGCGATCAGGTGGAGCACGCAGTGCACCACCATGCCCAGCAGCGCGGCCAGCAGCACGCTGATCAGCAGCGCGCTGCGGGGGTTGGCATCGAGCCAGAGATCGAAACGCTCCATCCGGACGGTACTTCTGTCAACGCACCGGCCGGTGGGGGAACACCGGCCGGCGCTGGGTGGATCAGGAGGTCACTCGGCTCACTTGCCGTACTTCGCCTTCACGTCGGCCTGGCAGCGGTCCTTGGTGTCGCCGGACAGGGCATCGCACTTCTCCTTGGCGGCCTTGTAGTTCGCCTCGGTGATGTCCTCGTTGGCTTCCTTGCGGGCCTCGCGGGTTTCCTTGTGCGCCTTGGCATCGGCCAGCCCGCGGGTCTCGGCCGCCTTGGCTTCCTTCATGCACACGTCTTTTTCGTTGCCCTTGAGCGCATCGCACTTCTGCTTGGCGGTGTCGTACTCGGCCTTGGCCTTGGTCTTCGCCAGCTTGTCGGCGTCGCCCGCCTTGCCGCTGAGCTGGTACTTGATCTCGGCTTCGGCGACGTCGCGCTTGCCCTTCGCATCGGTCACGCAGACATCCTTGGCGTTGCCGCTTTGCGAATTGCAGGCCTCGCGGGCTGCCTTGTAGTCGGCCTCGACGCGGTCCTTCTGCACCTTGGCCTCTTCCTTGGTGAGGGCGTGGGCGTTGCCGAGCGCGAGCACGCAGGCGGCCAGCACGAGCCAGCGTTGGGAGAGTTGGGGTTTCATGCGTTGGATTCCCTTTGTTGGTGATGGGGACATCCCTTGACCCGGCTCACGCGCCGGGCCTCGGGAAACCCAGTGTCGCGAGTGGTAACAGGCGGCCGAAGGGGACGTGACCGCATCCGCGCGTAGCTGCCGTCCTACGGGAGCGCCGGTGGCGGCCATCCCGCCCGTGAGGTCGGAGCCCTCCTACGGTGGCTTCGTCCGATGCCCGATGGGCGGGCCGGGAAGCGCCGCCCAGAATCGGGCAAACCGACCGGTCATCCTCCGGCCCGACCCATGCCCACCTTGCGCGCGTACCTTGTTGAAGACAGCCCCGTGATCCGCGAGAACCTCATCGCGACACTCGAGGAGACGGTGCCGCTGCGCGTCGTCGGCACTGCCGAGGACGAAGCGACCGCCGTGCACTGGCTGCACGAACATCCCGCGCCCGAGGACTGCGAGCTGGTCATCATCGACATCTTCCTGAAGAGCGGCTCCGGGCTGGGCGTGCTCGCCGCGGCGGCGCTGCAGGAAGAGGAGCAGTGGGACACGTGCAGCCAGGAGGCCCCGGCGCGTGAGCGCGTCGACCGCCTTCGATGCCGGCGCCGGAGGCTGGTGGTGCTGAGCAACTACGCGACCGACGACATCCAGCAGCGCTGCCTGCGCATGGGCGCCGACCGTGTCTTCGACAAGAGCCAGGATGTCGACGCCCTGATCGACTACTGCGACGGGCTGGCGCAGCATGGCGCCGCGCCCTCGATGGAGGGACGGGGCGGGCAGGGCGGGAGCGCGTGAATGTCGACGCAGGACGCCCGCACGCCATCACGCCCCCAGCACCGGGGGCCCATCCGCTGCTGCAGCGGGTGGGCCCGGCAAGTCACCCCGCAGGGCGCCGACGGCTACTGGATCAGGCCGTTCTTCAGCGCGTAGTAGGTCAGGTCGCTGTTCGACTCGAGCTTCATCTTCTCCATCACGCGGGTGCGGTAGGTCGAGACGGTCTTGACGGACAGCGACATGCTCTCGGCCATGTGGCCGATCGTCTCGCCCTTGGCCAGGCGCAGGAACACCTGGAATTCACGCTCGGACAGCGTCTCGTGGGGCGGCGCGTCGAGCCCGCCGCGCAGGCCGTCGGCCAGCCGCTCGGCGACGCTGGCGGTGATGTACTTGCGGCCCCGGTAAACGGTGCGGATCGCGTTGACGATCTCCTCCGGGTCGCATTCCTTGTTCAGGTAGCCGCTGGCGCCCTGGCGCAGCAACGTGGTGGCGTAGTGCTCCTCGGGGAAGCCGCTGAGGATCAGCACCGGCAGTTCCGGTGCACGGGCCTTGATCGCGGCCAGCGCGTCCACGCCGCTCTGGTCGGGCATCGAAAGGTCCATCACGAGGACATCGAGGTCGCCCCGGCGCACGAGGTCGAGGGCTTCCCGGCCGTTGGCTGCTTCTCCGGTCACGCGCAGGTCGACGTGTTCGGAAAAGTACTGGCGCAGCCCGGTGCGCACGATGGAGTGGTCGTCGACGATCGCAATTCGAATCATGGTGCTGCAGTGCTCTCCGCCCTGGCTGCTTCTGGTGCAGCCGTTGTCGATGCCCTTGTCCTCCAGGAACGAGTTTAGATGGAAGCCAATGCACGGACCTGGCCGGGGCGTTTACAGCGGAGCCCGTACGTCTTCCTCCTCGCCGTGGCCGCAGCCCTGGCCCTGCTGGTGGTCAGTGAACTGGCCTACTGGCGCGCGGTCCGCGGCGTTGACGACGTGCGCCAGCGGGAGGACGTGCGCGCCGCAGTCCAGTCGGTCCTGCACAGCATGGCCGAGGCTGAATCGGGCGAGTGGCGGTATTGGCTCACAGGTCGTGCGCAGATCGTGCACGAAGTCCACGCCTGGCGGAAGGGCATTGACACCGCCTTGACGGCCCTGGACCGCCGCGCTGCCGCGCAGCCCGCGGTGCGCACCGACGTCGAACGCCTCAAGCAGCGCGTCCAGGAGCGGCTCGCCGCCTGGGACGCCTGGCGGGCACGTGCCGACGGCGGCTCGGAACGCAGGCCGGAGCAGGCGCCGGCCGCCGAACAATTGGAAGCCATTCGCAGCCTTTCGATGCAGATCGTGGCGCAGGAGACCCAGTCCGCGCAGGCGATGCGCACCGACCTGCTCGACAGCCTGCTGCTGTTGCGACTGGGCGTGGCGGCCTTGCTGGCGGTGACGCTGCTGGCGGTGGCGATGTCGCGCCGCCATGCCGCGGCGCTGGAGGCGCAGCGCGACGAACAGCGGCGCGCGGTGCAGGCCGAGCGCGACCAGCTCGAACGGCTGGTGCGGCAGCGCACGGAGGAGCTGACCGAGTTGACCCGCCACCTCGAATGGGCCGCCGAAGACGCCCGCGACCGGCTCGCCGGTGCCTTGCACGACGGCGTGGGCGCGCTGCTCACCGCGGCCAAGCTGGATGCCGCGCGGCTGAAGGCGCGCCTGGCCAGCGGCGTTGCCGAGACCCCGGAATTGAGCGGGCGCATCGCCCACCTCGAGACGACGCTGGACGACGTGATCACGCTGAAACGCCAGCTGATCGAGGAGCTGCGGCCCTCGGCGCTGCAGCACCTGGGCCTGGTGCCGGCGCTGGAGGCGCTGGTCGCCGGCTTCTCGCGCCGCACCGGGCTGGCCGTGCAGGCCACGCTGACGCCCTTGCCGCTGGCGCCGGAAGTGGCGCTCACCGGCTACCGGCTGGTGCAGGAGGCGCTGGAGAACGTCGAGCGGCATGCCGGGGCTCGCCGCGTCACGGTACGGCTGGTGCCGGAGGGCTCGCGGTGCGCGCGGCTGGAGGTGCAGGACGACGGCCATGGCTTCGACCCGGCGCTGCGCCGCAGCGTCTCGCACGGGCTGGTCGGGCTGCGCTACCGGGTCCAGGTGGTGCACGGCGAGTGGCGGCTCGACACCGTGCCCGGGCAGGGCACCCGTGTCGCTGCGGTGCTGCCCCTGGTGTCGAGCGCGGACCTCGGTGACGGTGCCGACGAGAGCTTCACCTGTCAGGCGCCTCCTACCGACATGCCTGCGCGGCACTGACAGGCAGTCGCGTCGGGCTCTCATGGTGAGCCCGTGCGGGCCTCCCTACCCTGACGTTACCGATCCACACAGTTAAACAGGAGTCGCGTTCATGTTGCACTACGCCATCGTCTTCTTCGTCATCGCGCTGATCGCCGCCCTGTTCGGGTTCGGCGGCATCGCCGCCAGCGCCGCCGGCATTGCGAAGATCCTGTTCGTCATCTTCGCCGTCCTGGCGGTGGCTTCGTTCCTGATGAACCTGCTGCGCCGATGACGCCGGCCTGAGCCTCCCACCGAAGCGGCCCCCGGGCCGCTTCTCTTTTTGGGGTTCACAGGCCCTAACATGCCCTCATGAACCTCAAGCAGCTCGAATACTTCGTGCACGTCGCCGAGCTGGGCAGCTTCAGCAAGGCCGCGCTGGTGCTGCAGATCGCGCAGCCGGCGCTCAGCCGCCAGGTGCGCGCACTGGAGATGGACCTGCGCGAGACGCTGCTGCTGCGCAACGGCCGCGGCGTGGCACTCACCGAGGCCGGGCGGCGGCTGTTCGAGCACAGCGTGGGCATCCTGCAGCTGGTGGCGCAGGCCCGCGAGGAGCTGGGCAGCCAGCGCGATGACCCGGCCGGCCACATCACCATCGGCCTGCCGCCGAGCATCGCCCGCCAGCTGACGCTGCCGCTGATCGACGGCTTCCGGCGCGAGCTGCCGCGGGGCCGGCTGGCGGTGGTCGAGGGCCTGTCCACCCACGTCACCGAATGGATCATCACCGGCCGCGTGGACGTCGGCCTGCTGCACAACCCCGAGGCCCAGCCCGCGCTGGAAATCACCCCGGTGCTGGAGGAGCCGCTGTGCCTGGTGGAGCCGATCACGCCGGGCCGGCCCCGCGCGGCCGCGGGCGACGCCGACGCGGTGCCGCTGCGCGAACTCGGCCGCTACCCGCTGGTGATGCCGGAGCGGCACCAGACCATCCGGCGCCTGCTCGAATCGCAGGCGGTGCTGGCGGGCGTCCCGCTCAACATCGCCTGGGAGGTGTCCAGCGTGCCGTCGATCATCGACCTGGTGTGCGCCGGCTACGGCCACGGCGTGCTCACCGCGAGCGCGGTGGCGGCCTCGTCGCGCGCCGCGGAGCTGCGGGTGCGCCCCCTGGTCGAGCCGCAACTGGTGAGCGTGCTGTGCATGGCGGTGTCGGCGCACAAGCGCAGCACGCCGCTGATCCGGCACGCGATGGGCATGCTGCAGGCGCTGGTGCAGGCGCTGCCGCAGGGCCGGGAGTGAGGTCTTCGTGCCCGGCAGGGATGCCGGAACAGTTTGACTTGTTGGCGATCGGCATGCCGATCTGCGATAGCTGGTATTGACCCGGGGGCGTGGCCGGAAGGCCGCCGCGCAAGAGGGCGCGTGACAGAATCTTTTGGCTCATGCTGCTGTGGCATGGCGTTGCTTCTTCCTGCCTTCGTCCTTGCCCGCCATGAAGTCCCCCGCGTCGGTCGACGTCCAGACCTTCCTCGACGAACAGCCGTTCTCGCCGTTCCAGTGGACGGTGTTCGCGCTCTGTTTTGTCATCGTGCTGCTCGACGGCTTCGACACCGCCGCGATCGGCTACATCGCCCCGTCGCTGCTCGGCGAGTGGGGGCTGACGAAGGCCTCGCTCGCGCCGGTGCTGTCGGCGGCGTTGTTCGGCCTGGCGGCCGGTGCGCTGTTCACCGGCCCGCTGTCGGACCGGCTGGGCCGCAAGACGGTGCTGATCGGCTCGGTCGCGGTGTTCGGCGCGGCCTGCTTGGCCTCGGGCTTCGCGCACGACCTGACCACCCTCTCGGTGCTGCGCTTCATCACCGGCCTGGGCCTCGGGGCCGCGATGCCCAACGCGGTGACGCTGACCAGCGAATACAGCCCGACCCGCCGCCGCGCGCTGCTGACCAACGCGATGTTCTGCGGCTTCCCGCTCGGCGCCGCGTTCGGCGGCTTCCTGGCCGCGTGGATGATCCCGCATTTCGGCTGGCGCAGCGTGCTGTGGCTGGGCGGCGTGGTGCCGCTGGTGCTGCTGGTCGCGATGGTGCTGCTGCTGCCGGAATCGGTGCGGTTCCTGATGGCGCGGGGCCGGCCGGCGGCGCACATCCGCGCGGTGCTGCGCCGCGTCTCGCGGGTGGCCGACGGCATCGGCTCGTTCACCACCGCCGATGCCGGCAGCGCTGCCACCACCGGCAGCGGCCTGCGCGTGGTGTTCTCCTCGCAGTACCGGGTGGGCACGCTGGCGCTGTGGGTCTCGTACTTCATGGGCCTGGTGATCTTCTACGCGCTGGTGAACTGGATGCCGGTGCTGTTCAAGGACGCCGGCATCGAGCCGCGCACCGCCACGCTGGTGGCCGCGCTGTTCCCGCTCGGCGGCGTCGGCGCGGTGCTGTTCGGCTGGCTGATGGACCGTTTCAACGCCAACCGCATCGTCGCGGTGGGCTTCGCGCTCACCGCGCTGGCCGTCTGGGGCATCGGCCAGGTGGCCGGCCAGGTCGGCACGCTGGTGGCGGCGGTGTTCGTCGCCGGCGCCATCATGAACACGGCGCAGTCGTCGCTGCCGGCGCTGGCCGCCGGCTTCTATCCCACGCAGGGCCGCGCCACCGGCGTGTCGTGGATGATGGGCATCGGCCGCTTCGGCGGCATCGCCGGTTCGTTCCTGGTGGCGCAGCTGGCCGCCCAGCAGCTGCCGTTCGAGCAGATCTTCGCCTTTGTCGCGGTCCCCGGTGTCGTCGCCGCGGTCGCGCTCGTCATCAAGCAGTTCGTCCACCCCGCACCGGCCCTCTCGCGCGGCGCGGGTCCTTCCTCTCTCGCCGCGCACTGAACACAGGAGGCACCGTCCCATGATCATCGACGTCCACGGTCACTACACCACCGCGCCGAAGGCGCTGGAAAACTGGCGCAACCAGCAGATCGCCGGCATCAAGGACCCTTCGGTGATGCCGAAGGTCGCCGACCTGAAGATCAGCGACGACGAGCTGCGCGAGTCGATCGAGCTGAACCAGCTGGCCAAGATGAAGGAGCGCGGCTCCGACCTGACCATCTTCAGCCCGCGCGCCAGCTTCATGGCGCACCACATCGGCGACTTCAACGTGTCGTCGACCTGGGCGGCGATCTGCAACGAGCTCTGCTACCGCGTCTCGCAGCTGTTCCCGGACCACTTCATTCCCGCCGCGATGCTGCCGCAGTCGCCCGGCGTCGATCCGGCCACCTGCATCCCCGAGCTGGTGAAGTGCGTCGAGCAGTACGGCAACGTCGGCATCAACCTGAACCCCGACCCGTCCGGCGGCCACTGGACCAGCCCGCCGCTGACCGACCGCGCCTGGTACCCCATCTACGAAAAGATGGTCGAGTACGACATCCCGGCGATGATCCACGTGTCGACCAGCTGCAACGCCTGTTTCCACACCACCGGCGCGCACTACCTGAACGCCGACACCACCGCGTTCATGCAGTGCCTGCAGGGCGACCTGTTCAAGGACTTCCCGACGCTGAAGTTCCTGATCCCGCACGGCGGCGGCGCGGTGCCTTACCACTGGGGCCGTTTCCGCGGCCTGGCGCAGGAACTGAAGAAGCCGCTGCTGACCGAGCACCTGCTGAACAACATCTACTTCGACACCTGCGTGTACCACCAGCCCGGCATCGACGTGCTGACCAAGGTGATCCCGGCCAAGAACGTGCTGTTCGCCAGCGAGATGATCGGCGCGGTGCGCGGCATCGACCCCGAGACCGGCCACTACTACGACGACACCAAGCGCTACATCGAGGCCTCGACGATCCTGACCGCCGACGAGAAGCAGATGGTGTACGAAGGCAATGCGCGCCGTGTCTTCACGCGCCTCGATGCCGCATTGAAGGCCAAGGGCCGCTGAACAAGGAGCTGACCATGTACGAACTCGGCGTTGTCTACCGCAACATCACCCGCGCCGACCGCGCGACCACCGACAAGCTGGCCGCGCTGGGCTCGGCCACCGTGCACGAGGCCATGGGCCGTGTCGGCCTGCTGAAGCCCTACATGCGGCCGATCTTCGCCGGCGCGCAGGTGTCCGGCACGGCCGTCACCGTGCTGCTGCACCCCGGCGACAACTGGATGATGCACGTCGCGGCCGAGCAGATCCAGCCGGGCGACATCGTCGTCGCGGCCATCACCGCCGAGTGCACCGACGGCTATTTCGGCGACCTGCTGGCCACGTCGTTCCAGGCCCGCGGCGCGCGCGCGCTGGTCATCGACGCCGGCGTGCGCGATGTCAAGGAGCTGACCCGCATGAACTTCCCGGTGTGGTCGAAGGCCATCTCGTCGAAGGGCACCATCAAGGCCACGCTGGGCTCGGTCAACATCCCGGTGGTCTGCGCCGGCATGTGGGTCACCCCGGGCGACGTGATCGTGGCCGACGACGACGGCGTGGTCTGCGTGCCGAAGGCGCTGGCCGAGAAGACGCTCGAAGCCGCGCTGGCCCGCGAGGCCAACGAAGGCGCCAAGCGCGAGAAGCTGGCCGCCGGCGTGCTGGGGCTGGACATGTACAAGATGCGCGAGCCGCTGGCGGCCGCCGGCCTCAAGTACATCGACTGACGTCTCCCTTCCGGTGCCGTTCCTGTGTGGGAGCGGCTTCAGCCGCGATCCGTGTTACACCACGGACGCATCGCGGCTGAAGCCGCTCCCACAAGTCCATCCAGCGTTGCCACCATGATCCCCACCGCCCCCCAAGACTGGCACGTCGGCCTCGTCGGCTACGGCGAGGTCGGCCGCATCCTCGCCGAAGACCTGCGTGCGCAGGGCGTCACCGTCAGTGCCTTCGACCTGAAGCTCGACGGCCCGGCGGCCGCACCGCTGCGCGAACATGCCGCCGCGCGGGGGGTGCAGCTGCAGGCCTCGCATGCAGCGCTGGCCGAGGCGGCGCACCTGGTGATCTCGGCCGTCACGGCGAGCCAGGCCGTGGCCGTGGCGCAGGCCTGCGCCCCGGCGCTGCGGGTCGGCGCCTTTTACCTCGATGTCAACTCCGCCTCGCCCGGCGCGAAGATCCGCGCGGCGGGCTTGGTCGACGCGGCCGGCGGCCGCTACGTCGAAGGCGCGGTGATGACCAGCATCCCGCCGTACCGCATCAAAGTGCCGCTGCTGCTGGGCGGTGGACACGCCACGGCGCTGTCGCCGCTGTTGAACGCGCTCGGCTTCGCGTCGAAGGTCACCAGCGAGAAGCTCGGCGTCGCCTCGGCCACCAAGATGTGCCGCAGCGTGATGATCAAGGGCCTCGAGGCCATGGTCATCGAAAGCTTCACCGCGGCGCGCGCCCATGGCGTCGAGGACGCGGTGATCGCGTCCCTGTACGAGACCTTCCCCGGCATCGACTGGGAAAAACAGGCCGCCTACTTCTTCCAGCGCGTCATTGAACACGGCCGCCGCCGCAGCGAAGAGGTGCGCGAGGTGGCCGAGACGGTGCGCGAAGCCGGCCTCACGCCGTGGTCGGCCACCGGGACCGCCGAACGCCAGGCCTGGGTGGCCGACCTGGCCGACGCCGGCCTGTTCGGCGAGAAGGGCTCGCCCGAGTTCGCCCGCAGTGCCGACTGGCGCATCGAGGCCGACCGCATCCTGAAGGCTCTGCGCAACGAGGACTGAAGCGCACGCGGCGCTGGCGGACAATCGCCGGTCCGCTGTTCCGAGGTCCACCGTGCCGCTGCCGTTCCCGGTCATCACCGACCCGGTCTTCTATGCCTTTGCCGTCCCGGCGGCGCTGATCCTGGGGCTGTCGAAGTCGGGGTTCGCGTCGGGCATCGGCTCGATCACGACGCCGATGGTGGCGATGGTGGTCACGGTGCCGCAGGCCGCGGCGATCATGCTGCCGCTGCTGGCGCTGGCCGATGTGCTGGGCATGGCGGCATTGCGGCATGGTGCCGACTGGCGCGTGCTGCGGCTGATGCTGCCGGGAGGCCTGCTGGGCATCGCGGCCGGTTGGGCAAGCTTCGGGCTGCTCGACAGCCACGTGGTGTCGGGAATCGTCGGCGTGGCGACGCTGGTCTTCCTGGTGCAGCAGTGGTGCTGGCCGGCACGCGCCGATCGTCCGCCACCGGGCGCGGCCGTCACCGGCGGGCTCGCCGCGGTGTCGGGGTACGTCAGCTTCATCGCCAATGCCGGGGCGCCGCCGGTGGCGGCGGCGCTGCTGCCGCGCCGCATGGCGCCGCTCACCTTCGCCGGCACGGCGGCGGTGTTCTTCACCACCATCAACGCGTCGAAGTGGGTGCCCTATGCGCTGCTCGGGCTGTTCGACCTGCGCAACCTGGCGACCTCGGTGCTGCTGATGCCCGTGGCTGCCGCGGGCGTGCGGCTGGGCATCTGGCTGTCGAAGCGGATCTCGCCGCGCTGGTTCTTCCGGCTGGTGCAGCTGGGCACGCTGCTGGCCGGCCTGAAGCTGCTCTACGACGCGTTCGCAAAACCCTGAGGTCGCCGCGCGGGCCGGTTCAGGCGATGGCTGCGGCGTGCCGGGCGGTCTGCGTTTCGGTCCCGTCGGTCTTGTTCACGCTGGCGAGCACTGCGTAGTCCGCCCCGACGCCGAGCACGTAGCCCACCTTCTGCGCCGGCAGCTTCGTGACCGGGTGCAGGCTGCAGAACTCGACCCACCCGCCGCCGGCGTCCGCCGCGGCCCAGGTGTCGGCGCAGAGCTGGTCGATGTCCACGCCCGGTGCGGCGACGGCTGGCTTGTCGGCCTTCGAGGGGTCGACACCGAAGGCGCGGAAGCAGTTCGCGCGGTCGAGCACGATGATGAACATGTCGCGGTCGATGAAGCCGCCGGCACGGTCGTGGAAGCGTTGTCGCGCCTCCTGAAGCCCCGCCCGGGCCAGCAGCGCGGCGGCCTTCTCGACCAGTGCGCGCGCCTCGTCTGCGCAGCCCTGGCGCAGGCGCATGCCGCTCACCGAGTCCGACAGCCCCGAGGCTTGCCGCTGCAGGCGCTGTGCCGCGGTGGCGGCCAGTTCGGCCATCTGGGCGTTGTCCTGCGTCAGTCGTTCCAGGCTCTGCACCACGCCGGCGATGCCGTCGAGCGCGGTGCCCTGGTGGCTGCTGGCGCCGTTGACGCTGCGCAGCCGTTCGGCCACGGCCGCGATGCCTTGCACCACGCTGTCGAGCGACGCGCTGGACGCCTGGATCTGCTCGACGCCGGTGCGGATCTCCGTGGCGCTGCCCTCGATCAGCTTCTTCACCTCGGCCGCCGCCTGCGCGCTGCGCTGGGCCAGCACGCGGACCTCGGCCGCCACCACCGCGAAGCCACGGCCGCTCTCACCGGCGCGGGCCGCCTCGACCGCGGCGTTGAGCGCCAGGATGTTGGTCTGGAACGCGATGCCGTCGATCACGCCGATGATGTCGGTCATCTGGCTGGAGCGGCGGTCCAGCTCCTGCATCGACGACACGGCGGCGGCCACCACCTGCGCACCGTGGTTGGCGGCTTGCCGCACTTCGTCGGCGAGGCTGTCGGCGGCCTGGATCGCGGCGCTGTTGTCCTTCACCGAGCCCAGCACCTGCTGGAGGTTGTGGGCGGCGTCGACGAGGCTGCGCGACTGTTCGTCGGTGCGTTGCGACAGGCTTCCCGCCTGGTGCGTGAGCTGCTCGCTCGCCATCGCGATCAGCTGTGCTTCGCTGCGCACCCGCGCCACCATGCGCGAGAGGGTCTGGGTCACCTGTTCGATGCCGCGGCCGAGCCGCCCGGTCGGCGTGTCGTCGGCGACCGCTTCCACGTGGGTGAGGTCGCCGTGCACCACGGCTTGCATCCCGTCGCGCAGTGCTGCGAGCGCGCGGCCCTGCACGTGCCCGACGCAGGCGATGCCGTAGGCGCCGAGAGCGCTCAGCGCCGCGGCACCGGCGGTCCAGGGGCCGCCGTCCGTCCACGCGGCGGCAACCGTGCCGGCCAGCAGCGTGGTCGTCGGCACCAGCAACTGCGCGCCCAGCGGCAGCCGCCCCAACCATGCCGCGCCGGGCCGGGCCCAGGCAGAGTGTCGTGACGCCATGTCGTGCTCCATCTTGACGGCGGCAGGTTGCAGCCGGTCCTGGCATCGCATCATCCGCCCCTGCGCGCGGCCGGAAGGCTGGAAAAGCGGCGCGCTCACCGCCCATCTGGCGTGTGGCGACACGGGGCGTTCAGGACAGGCTGGCGCCGGCCGCGGCCTCCACCTGCTCACGCAGCCAGCGGTGCACCGGGTCGGCATGGTCGCGCTGGTGCCAGACGAGGTACATCGGCAGTTCGGGGGTATCCACTGGCACCGGGGTCTGTGCAAAGCCGCGCAGCAGCCCGCGGCCCAGCAGCGACGGTGCGGTGGCCAGCAGCCGGCTGCCGCGCAGGAAGCCGGCCACGCCGGCAAACCCGGGCACCGTGGCGACGATGCGGCGCACCACGCTGGCCTGCAGCAGGTGCTCGTCGATGTCCACCGTGCGGCGCGGGCGGTGGTAGAGCACGCTGACGTGTTCGCTGACGAGGTAGTCGTCCAGGCCGTGCGGCGCCTGGCGTTGCGCCGCGTCGTGGAAGACGGCGTAGCGATCGGTGAACAGCCGTTTCTGCAGCAGGTCGCCGGCCTCGGGCGGGCGCGGCGTCAGCACCAGGTGGCAGTGGCGTTCGCGCAGCATCTCGGCACTGGGCACGTCCGAGGGCATCACGTGCAGCACCACGTCGGCCGCCTGGCCGCGCAGGCGCGCCAGCAGCGGCGGCAGCAGCAGGTCGCGCTGCAGGTCGTTGGCCGCGACCACGAAGCGGGCCTGCAGCCGCGCCGGGTCGAAGTGCTCGGGCGTGGCCAGCCGACGCAGCTGCTCGAGTGCATCACGGGCCTGCGCGGCCAGTGCCTCGGCACGGGCGGTGGCCACGATGCCGCGGCCGCTCTTCACGAACAGCGGGTCGCCGGTGATCGCGCGCAGCTTGTCCAGCAGGTGGCTGACCGCCGACTGCGTGACACCCAGCCGCGCCGCGGCACGTGTGATCGAGCCTTCCTCGCACACCGCCAGCAGCAGCTCGAGCAGGTGGCCGTCGAGGTCGCGGTGGTCCAGGCTCATCGCGTCCCCATCGATCGAAATCGCTCATGCATGGCATGAGTATCGACCCGTTTATCCCGGCGGCCGGGCGGCGAATACTGCGTTCCATCGCTGCAACGGGCTCCACTTGATGCAGCGCAAGTCCCGGCCTTCCCAGGAGACACCATGGCGCACGCCCACCCCGACATTCCCGGCACCACCATCTTCGGCCCCGAGCAGGCCATGCAGGGTTATGCCCTGAACAAGATGTGCTACTCGTTCAACGACGCGGCCAACCGCCGGGCGTTCGTGGAGGACGAGGACGGCTATTGCACGAAGTTCGGCCTGAACCCGCAGCAGCGCGAGGCCATCCGTGCCCGCAACGTGCTGCAGCTCATCGATGCCGGCGGCAACGCCTACTACTTGGCCAAGTTCGCCGGCATCTTCGGCCTCGACATGCAGGACATCGGCGCGCAGCAGACCGGCCTGACCAAGGACGAGTTCAAGGCCAAGCTGCTGGCCGCCAACCATCAACAGTGATCAGCAGGAGACCCCACATGGCCAAGATCCTCGGCGGCATCGCCACCTCCCATGTGCCGGCCATCGGCGGCGCCATCCACAAGGGCCTGCAGAACGAGCCGTACTGGAAGCCGTTCTTCGACGGGTTTCCGCCGGTGCGCCACTGGCTGGCCGAGGTGAAGCCGGACGTGGCGGTGGTGTTCTACAACGACCATGGCCTGAACTTCTTCCTCGACAGGATGCCGACCTTCGCGATCGGCGCGGCCGCGGAGTACCGCAACGCCGACGAGGGCTGGGGCATCCCGACGCTGGCGCCGCTGGCCGGCCATCCGCCGCTGTCCTGGCACCTCATCGAATCGCTGGTCGAAGAGGAGTTCGATCCGGTCACCTGCCAGGAAATGCTGGTCGACCATGCCTTCACGCTGCCGATGGCGCTGCTGTGGCCGGACCAGCAGTGGCCGTTGAAGGTCATTCCCGTTTGCATCAACACCGTGCAGGCGCCGCTGCCCTCGGCCAAGCGCTGCTGGAAGCTCGGCCAGGCGGTGGCCCGTGCGGTGCAGTCGTGGCAGGGCAACGAGAAGGTGGTGATGATCGGCACCGGCGGCCTGTCGCACCAGCTCGACGGCGAACGCGCCGGCTTCATCAACAAGCCGTTCGACCTGCAGTTCATGCGCAGCCTGATCGACGATCCGCAGTGGGCGACCCAGTTCAGCAACCATGAGCTGGTGGAGAAGTCGGGGACGCAGGGCATCGAGTTGCTGATGTGGCTGGCGACCCGCGCGGCCTTGCCGGGGAGGGTGACGCAGTTGCATACGAACTATCACATTCCGATCTCGAACACGGCTGCTGGGTTGATGTTGATGGAGAACGAGTGACTTTTGGGGGTGGTTGCGGCCTGCCGGCCGGGGTGTTGTAGTGGGCTGGACAGACCCCGCCGGGTATTCGCCCCGGCAGGGTCGTGCCACACCACAACCACAACCCGGCCGGCAGGCCGCAAGAGATCAGACCGCAGCCGCCGCCCGATGCCGCGACCGCATCACCGCCGACCAATCGACGATCGCCAGCGTCCCGTCGGCATGCTCCACCAACGCCGTCAGGCTCTCCACCCAGTCCCCATCGTTGGCATACAGCACCCCATCCACCTCGCGCATCTCTGCGTGATGGATGTGCCCGCACACCACCCCGTCGTAGCCGCGCCGCCGCGCCTCGCGCGCCACCGCGAGTTCGAACTGGTCGATAAAGGCCACCGCGCGCTTGACCTTCAGCTTCAGGTATTTCGACAGCGACCAGTACGGCAGCCCGAGCCGCGCGCGCAGTGAGTTGAAGTGCTGGTTCAGCTTCAGCGCCAGTGTGTAGGCCGAGTCGCCCACGTGGGCCAGCCAGCGTGCATGCTGCACCACGCCGTCGAACAGGTCGCCGTGCATCACCCACAGGCGCCTGCCGTCGGCGGTGCGGTGCACGCAGTCCTCGACCACCTCGACCCCGCCGAAGCTCACGCCGATGTAGCGGCGGGCGAACTCGTCGTGGTTGCCGGGCACCAGCACCACCCGCGTGCCCTTGCGCACCTTGCGCAGCAGCTTCTGCACCACGTCGTTGTGCGCCTGCGGCCAATGCCAGCGGCGCTGCAGCTGCCAGCCGTCGACGATGTCGCCGACCAGGTACAGCGTGTCGCACTCGAGCAGCCGCAAGAAGTCGAGCAGGGCGGCGGCCTGGCAGCCGGGCGTGCCCAGGTGCACGTCCGAGATGAAGGCGGTGCGCACCCGCAGCGGGCGTTCGTCGGGCGAGGGCGGCGGGTCGTCGTCCGGGCCCGGCGGCAGCGTCATCGACATCGACAGCGGGGCCGCGGTGCGCAGCACCATCGGCGGCATGGGGTGCGGGGCGGCTTGCATGGCACGCATGGTCCGGGGCCCATGTGACGGTGGCTTGAATGCCCCGTGATCCTTCGATGACCGGGGCCGTGTGACACCGGCGTGAAATGCGCCCGAGGGGGCGGTTTCATCCACCGATGTGGGCGCGTCGGGCGCCGCTCCAATGCAGCGCAACGACGGCCTGGCGACGCACGACCCGGCCGCACAACCGAAGGAATGCTCCGATGTCGTTTGCCCGTTGGTTCGGGCCCGTCCTCGTCCCGGGACGGGCCTTGGTACAGCGCCTGTCGCTGGCCCACAAGTTGATGGTGTTGCTCGGTGTGCCGCTGCTCGCGCTGCTGGCCGCGGCGGTGCTGGTGGCGCTGCAGGCGCGGCAGGACCGCGACGAAGTGGTCGAGCGCCTGCAGGGCTTGGCCGCGCTCGAGCAGGTGCAGGCGGCGCAGGCCCGGCTGGTGCGGCACCGCCAGCAGCTCACCGCGCCGGCGCTGGCCGGCAGCGCGCCGGCATCCTCGGGCGTGCCGGCGTTGCGCCTGCCGCCGCGGTGGCAGCTGGCCGAGCCGGCCCAGGCCGCCCAGCGCTGTGTCGACGCGCTGCGCGGCCAGGCCGAGCTGCAGGATCCCGCGGCCTACCTGTCCGCCCATGCGGCCTGCCTCGACCGACTGGACCAACTGGCGCTGGCCATCGCCCAGCGCTCCGGCCTGGCCCGCGCGACGCGCGAGCAGGGCTATGCGCTGGTGGACTGGTGGCTGCACCTCGGCCTGCCGCTGCACCGCGCGGGCGACCGCCTGTCGACGCTGCTGGGCCGGCCCAGCGCAGCCGCCCACCTCGTGCCCGACGACATGGCGACGTGGACCCGGCCCGCCGGCACCGTCGACCGGCTGCTGGCTCAATCGGTGAGCCGGCTCGAAGAGGCACGCCGCGAGGCCACGCCGGTGCCGGCCGGGTTCGACGCCGTGCGCCTCGCGCTGCAGGCGCAGCGCGAGGCGATCGACGCCAAGCTGTCGCTCGGCGACCTGGTGCCGGCGGCCGAGCTGCCGGCGCGGGCCGCTGCGGCGCAAGCCAGCACCACGGCGCTGCGGCGCTTCGATGCGGCGCTGCGCCAGCAATTGCAGGCGCAGCTCGACACCGCACGGGCCCGGCTGCAGCATCGCTTCTGGGCACTGGTGGGCGGCAGTGCCGCGCTGCTGGCCCTGTGCGGCTACCTGGCGGCCGCCTGCGCGATGGCCTTCGTCGAGCAGTTCGGCAGCCTGCGCGATTGCCTGGCACGCCTAACCGGGGGCGACCTGCAGGCCCGGGCCCGCGTGCACGGCCGCGACGAGGCGGCGGCGCTGGCCGAGGATGTGAACCGCCTGGCCGGGCGGCTGCAGCAGCTGGTCGACGAGTTGCTGCAGGGCTCGCACGGCATCGCCGATCTCGGCACGCGGCTGGGCGACGGCGCCACCGCGCTGGCCGAGCGCAGCGAGGCGCAGGCCCGCAGCCTCGACCGGTCCGCCGAGGTGCTGCAGGCGGTGGCGCACGGCGTCGAACGATCGGCCACGCTGGCCGAGGCGGTGCGCGGGCAGAGCCACCTGCTGCGCGAGCAGGCCGGCGAGGGTCGCCAGCAGGTCGGCGAGACCGTGCGTTCGATGCAGCGCATCGCCGAGCGGGCTCAGCGCATGAGCCAGTCGGTGCAGGCCATCGAGGCCATCACGATGCAGACCCGGCTGCTGTCGCTGAACGCCACCATCGAGGCGGCCCATGCCGGCGGCGCCGGCCGCGGCTTCGCACTGGTGGCGCACGAGGTGCGCGCGCTGGCCGACCGCACCGCCCAGGTGGCCGCCGAGATCCAGGCGATGATCCACGCGTCGGGCGAAGAGGTGCAGGCCGGCCTCGGCCAGGTGCAGCGCCTGGAGGCGCTCTCAGAACAGGTGGCGCAGCACAGCGCCGACACCGCCGAACGCATGCGCACGGTGGCCGGCCAGAGCGCCGAGCAACGGCATGCGATGCAAGCCCTGCAGGCGGCGCTGGCCGAGCTGGCCGACATCACCGAGACCAACCGGGCGGGCGTGCGCGCCGCCGTGGACGAAGCCGGGGCCCTGACGCTGCACGCCGTGCGGCTGCGCGATTCGGCGGCCCGGCTGCAGCCTGCCTGCCTGACATGAAGTACCCCACCGTCCAGTCGCTGCTCGACGACAACGCGCTGCAGCCCCACTTCCAGCCCATCGTGCGGCTCGACCGCGGCGAGGTCGTGGGCCACGAGGCCCTGATCCGAACGCCGCTGGGCGAGTGCCCGTGGCCCGGCCCCGACAGCCTGTTCGCCGCCGCGCGCGACGAGGGCCTGTCGCTGTTCCTCGAGATCGCCTGCGTGCGTGCGGCCCTGTGGCGCTGGGCACAGACCGGCGGCCGCGGCCGCCTGTTCCTCAACCTCAGCGCGCAGGGCCTGGTGGCGGCGATGACGCAGCGCAGCCTGCAGGCCGTGCTGGATCTGCTGCCCACGCACGGCGTGCAGGCCGGCGCGGTGGTGATCGAGCTCACCGAACACGAGCGCGTGCAGGACGTCGACGCGCTCGCGGTGGCGGTGCAGCGGCTGCGCCGCCGCGGCATCGCGCTGGCGCTCGACGATTTTGGTGACGGCCGCTCCAGCCTGCGGCTGTGGTCCGAGCTGAAGCCGGAGATCGTCAAGATCGACAAGTACTTCGTGCGCGACCTGCCGAAACATGCCGACAAGCTGCAGACGCTGCGCGCGCTGCTGCAGATCTCGGTGACGCTGGGCGCAGAGGTGGTGGCCGAGGGCATCGAGACGCTGGACGAGCTGCGCATCGTGCGCGACCTCGGCCTGTCGCTGGGCCAGGGCTGGCTCTTCGGCCGGCCGGCGCCCGGTCCCGCGACGGGGGTGCCCACGCCCGTGCTGCAGGTGCTGCGCGCCGCCGAGGTGGCGGTGCTGCCCCAGCGCCCGCGCGCCGGCAACAACGGTCTCACCGCCGCGGCGCTGCTGGTGGAGGCGCCGCCGCTGCCGCAGTCGGCCACGATGGAGCAGCTCTTTGCGCACTTCCAGGCCCACCGCGAGGCGCCCGGTGTGGCGCTGCTGGATGCAGACGCCCGCGTGCAGGCGCTGTTCCCGCGCGAGCGCTTCGCCGGCTTGTACGCGCAGCCGTACTTCCGCGAAGTGCACCGCCGCCGGCCGGCACGGGCTCATGCCGTGAGCCAGCCCCTGGTGCTGGACGTGCACAGCGGCATCGACTCGCTCACCGCGGTGCTGACCCGCGCCGACCAGCGCTACCTCACGGAAGGTTTCGTGCTGGTCGAGGGCGGCCGTTACCGCGGCCTGGGCCGCAGCGAGGAGCTGGTGCGGCTGGTCACAGAGGCCCGCATCGAGGCCGCGCGCCATGCCAACCCGCTGACGCTGCTGCCCGGCAACCTGCCGGTGAGCGAACACATGCGCCGGCTGCTCGACCGCGGCGTGCCGTTCACCGCCGGCCACGCCGACCTCAACCACTTCAAGCCCTTCAACGACCACTACGGTTACTGGCGCGGCGACGAGATGATCCGCCTGCTGGCCGGCATCGCGCTGGCCCACGTCGACCCGCAGCGCGATTTCGTCGGCCATGTCGGCGGCGACGACTTCGTGCTGCTGTTCCAGAGCGAGGACTGGCGCGGGCGCTGCGAGCGCATCGTGCAGCAGTTCGATCGGCGGGCCCGGGCGTTGTTCGACGAGGCGGCGCTGAGGGCCGGCGGCATCGAGGCGGAGGATCGGCATGGGCAGGTGCGGCTGCATCCGCTGTGCACGTTGAGCATTGGGGCGGTGCCGGTGCCGCCGGGGCGGTTCGAGGAGCCTGAAGAGGTGGCGGCTGCGGCTTCGGTGGCGAAGCGGTTGGCGAAGAAGGGGCGGGTCGGTGTGTATGTCAACGATGTGCCGGTGATTGCGGGGTTGGGGTAGCGGTGGCGGCCTGCCGGCCGGGTGTGTTCTTGTGGGTTGGCAAGACCCCGCCGGGAATTCGCCCCGGCAGGGCGACCTACTTCTTTGTCGTCACAAAGAAGTAGGCAAGAAAGGACTGGAAGAGCGGCTGCGCCGCGCACCGAGGGGTGCGGGTAGGGGTGCGCAGGGTGCTGCTCAGGGGTGCGACAGCTCGGTCCCCCCCTGTCGCCGCTCCGGGAGATCCACCATGCGGGCGGCCCAGAAGGTTGTAAAGGCCGCGGTGCGGAGCGGCCGTCTGTGAGAGCGGCGATGGTTCACTGCCACGGTGGATCAAGGGAGCTGACGGTGCCCGAGCCGTTGACTGGTGTTCCTGCGCCGCCCTTTTCATCGCTCGGTGCGCGGCTGGGCCGCTCTTCGAGTCTTTTCTTGCCTACTTCTTTGTGACGACAAAGAAGTAGGTCGCCCTGCCGGGGCGAACTCCCGGCGGGGTCTCACCACACCACAAGAACACCCCGGCCGGCAGGCCGCAAAGCGTCGCTGCTCAAGCTTTCGTCACCATCTCACCTTGCGCGGCGCGCTCCACCAACGCCGCCGTCTGCTCCGCCGCCCGCTGCCGTGCCGTGCACTGCGTCACCAGGTCACGCTGCCATTGCCCATGCCGGTCGAACAGCTCGGCCACCCAGTCGACGAACACCCGCAGCCGCGTGCCGAGGTGGCGGTTGGGCGGGTACACCACGTACACCGGCGTCGGATCGATCTCCCATTCGCACAGGAACGGGACCAGCTCGCCGGTGTCGATGAACGGCTTGATCGCGAAGTAGGGCGCCTGTATCACGCCGAGGCCGTCGCGGGCGGCCTTCATGTAGGCGTTGCCGTCGTTCACCGCCACGCGGTAGCGGCCCTGCACCTCATAGCGTTCGCCGCCGCGGGCGAAGTCGAACGGGAAGTGCTTGCCGGTGCGGGCCGAGAAGTAGCTCACCACCTGGTGCTGGTCGGACTCGAGGTCGAGCGGGTGGGTCGGCATCCCGTAGCGGCGCAGGTAGGCGGGTGACGCGCAGCAGCCGTGCAGCATCTCGCCGACGCGGCGGGCCACCAGCGACGGGTCGGTGATCTCGCCGCCGCGCACCACGCAGTCGACGTTGTCGCCGATCAGGTCCACCGGGCGGTCCGAGACGCCCATGTCGACCTGGATGTCGGGATAGCGGTCGAGGAAGTCCTGCAGCGCCGGCAGCACCAGCATCTGCGCGGCGGCCGAGGCGATGTCCACGCGGATGCGCCCGCGCGGGGCCGCGCGGGCGGTGGAGACGGTGCCCTCGAGCTCGTCGATGTCGGCCAGCACGCGGCGCACGCGCTCGTAGTAGGCGGCGCCATCGGGCGTCACGGTGACGCGGCGGGTGGTGCGGTTCAGCAGCTTGACGCGCAGGTGCTCTTCCAGCGACTGGATCAGCCGCGTCACCGCCGTCTTCGGCATGTCCATCGACTCGGCCGCCTTCGTGAAGGTGCCGGCTTCCACCACGCGGGCGAACGCCTGCATTGCGCTCAGTTTGTCCATCTCTACTTCCCCGATTGTTTCGGTCGCGAAACAGTGATTCGCGGCGGCGCCGGTTTATCTCTTGCCGGCCCGTCCCTATCGTGTGATGCATTGCAACACGAGCGGCATGCGCACACATGCCAGCAGGGTCATGACCGCCGACGACCTCACGCTCTCCACCGAACACGGCCCCGTCGCCGCGCGCCTGTACCGCGGCGCGGCGCGCAAGGGCGCCCCTTTCACCAGCGCTGCGCCGGCACTGGTGCTGCACCTGCATGGCGGCGCCTTCGGCGCCGGCAGCCTGGCGCAGGGCGAATGCGTGGCGCGGCTGGCGGCCGAGGCCGGCGCGGTGGTGGTCGACGTCGACTATCCCACCGGTCCCGAGCACCCGTTCCCGGCCGCGCTGAAACAGCTCGGCAGCCTGCTGCAGGCGCTGTACCGGCGCCGCTTCGGGCTGGCCGGCCGCGGTGCACGGCTGTTCGTCGCCGGTGAAGAGGCGGGCGGCAACCTGGCGGCCGCGCTGGCCCTGATGGCACGCGACCAGGGCGGCCCGCCGCTGGCCGGCCAGGTGCTGATCGGCCCGATGCTGAACCCCTGCCTGGGCACACCGTCGCTGCGCGCGGCCGATGCCGGACCGGCGGAGTGCGACTGGTCGCGCGGCTGGCGCCATTACCTCGGCGCCTGCGAGCAGGGCGACCACCCGTATGCCGCGCCGGCCGCCTCCAGCCGCCTGGCCGGGCTGGCGCCGGCGCTGCTGGTCACCGCCGCCGACGACCCGATGCGCGACGAGACGCTGGCCTATGCCAAGGCCTTGCAGCGCGCCGGCGTGCCGGTCGACCGCACGCTGCTGCCCGATGCCACCGGCTGGCCGCGCACGCTGCAGCGGCGCTGCACCGACACGCCGCCCGCCTGGGCCCTCGCGTTGCGCGAAGCCCTGGCGCGCTTCTTCAGTTTCCCGCTTTCTTCTGCTCTGACACCGACCGCTTGAAGGAGTCCAACAACATGATGAACCAACTGCTGAAGACACGACCGGTGGCCATGGCCGCCACGGTGCTGACCCTGGTGATCGCCGCCGGCGGTGCCGCGGTGGTCGGGCTGCACAGCCCGGCGGCCGAAGCCAACGCGCCGGCCGCCGCGGCGCCCGCGATCCCGGTCTCGGCCGCCGTGGTGGTCGAACAACCGGTGGCCGCGTGGGAGGCCTTCTCGGGCCGGCTCGAAGCGGTGCAGCGGGTCGACGTGCGCTCGCGCGTGGCCGGCGCGGTGCAGACGGTGCACTTCCGCGAAGGCGCGCTGGTGAAAGCCGGCGAGCTGCTGATCACCATCGACCCCGCGCCGTACCGCGCTGCGGTGGACCGCGCCGATGCCCAGGTGCTGGCCGCGCAGGCCCGTGCCGCGCAGGCCCGCAGCGAGCTGGAGCGCTCCACGCGCCTGTGGCAGGACAAGGCCATCGCGCAGCGCGAGCTCGACGAGAACACCCACGCCGCCCGCGAGGCCGAGGCCAACCTGCGCGCCGCGCAGGCCGCGCTGCAATCGGCCCAGCTCGAGCTCGACTACACGCAGGTGCGCGCCCCGGTGGCCGGCCGCGTCGGCCGCCTCGAGGTGACGCCCGGCAACCTGGTGGCCGCCGGCCCCGGTGCGCCGGTGCTGACCACGCTGGTGTCGGTGAGCCCGATCTATGCCAGCTTCGATGCCGACGAGCGCAGCGTCACGCAGGCGTTGGCCGAGCTGGGCCCGAACCGCGTGCTCGACCGCCTGCCGGTGCAGGTGGACGGCCAGGCCGCGCGGCTGCAGCTGGTGGACAACCAGGTCAACGCCGGCAGCGGCACGGTGCGGTTGCGCGCGGTGCTGGACAACGCACAAGGCACGCTGATGCCCGGCCAGTTCGTGCGCGTGCAGCTGGGCCATGCCAGGGCCGAACCGGCGCTGCTGGTCAACGAACGCGCCATCGGCACCGACCAGGACAAGCGCTTCGTGCTGGTGATCGGCGCCGACGACACGCTGGAGTACCGCGAGGTGCGGCTGGGCGCGGCAGTCGACGGCCTGCGGGTGGTGCGCGAAGGGCTGAAGGCGGGCGAACGCATCGTCGTCAACGGCCTGCAGCACGTGCGGCCGGGGGCCAAGGTGCAGCCGCAGACGGTGGAGATGACCGCCAAGGCATGAGCCCCTCTCCCCTCGTGGGAGAGGGGTGGGGGAGAGGGGGCGCATGCCACCAGCCCCTCTCCCCAGCCCTCTCCCGCAAGGGGAGAGGGAGCCCCTTCGGAGAACAGACATGAACCTATCCAAATTCTTCGTCGACCGGCCCATCTTCGCCGGCGTGCTCTCGGTGCTGATCTTCGTCGGCGGCCTGCTGTCGATGCGCGTGCTGCCGATCTCCGAATACCCCGACGTCGTGCCGCCGCAGGTGGTGGTGCGCGCGCAGTACCCGGGCGCGAACCCGAAGGTCATCGCCGAGGCGGTGGCCACGCCGCTCGAAGAGGCCATCAACGGCGTCGAGGGCATGCTCTACATGGGCAGCCAGGCCACCACCGACGGGCTGATGACGCTGACCGTGACCTTCGCGCTCGGCACCGACCCGGACAAGGCGCAGCAGCTGGTGCAGAACCGCGTCTCGCAGGCCGAGCCGCGGCTGCCCGAGGAAGTGCGGCGACTGGGCCTCACCACCATCAAGAGCAGCCCCGACCTGACGATGGTGGTGCACCTGCTGTCGCCCAACGGCCGCTACGACATGACGTACCTGCGCAACTACGCGGTGCTCAACGTCAAGGACCGGCTGGCGCGCATCGGCGGCGTCGGCCAGGTGCAGCTGTTCGGCGCGGGCGATTATTCGATGCGCGTCTGGCTCGACCCGCAGAAGGTCGCCGCGCACGGCCTCTCGGCCAGCGACGTGGTGCAGGCCATCCGCGAGCAGAACGTGCAGGCCGCCGCCGGCGTGGTGGGCGCCTCGCCCGGCGCGCCGGGCATCGAGCTGCAGCTGCCGGTCAACGCGCAAGGGCGGCTGAAGAGCGAGCAGGAGTTCGGCGACATCATCGTCAAGACCAGCCCCGGCGGCGCCGTGGTGCGGCTGCGCGAACTCGGCCGCCTCGAGCTCGGCGCCTCCGACTACGCGCTGCGCTCGCTGCTGGACAACCGCTCGGCCGTGGCCGTGCCGGTGTTCCAGGCGCCGGGCTCGAACGCCATCGAGATCTCCGACCGCGTGCGCGCCACGATGGCCGAGCTGAAGAAATCGATGCCCGAGGGTGTCGACTACGAGATCGTCTACGACCCGACGCAATTCGTGCGGGCCTCGATCGAATCGGTGGTGCACACGCTGCTCGAAGCCGTGGCGCTGGTGGTGCTGGTGGTGATCCTGTTCCTGCAGACCTGGCGCGCCTCGATCATCCCGCTGCTGGCGGTGCCCATCTCCATCGTCGGCACCTTCGCGGTGATGCACGCGTTCGGCTTCTCGATCAACGCGCTGAGCCTGTTCGGGCTGGTGCTGGCGATCGGCATCGTGGTCGACGACGCCATCGTCGTGGTCGAGAACGTCGAGCGCAACATCGAGGCCGGCCTGGCACCGCGCGAGGCCACCTACCGGGCGATGCGCGAGGTCTCCGGCCCGATCATCGCGATCGCGCTGGTGCTGGTGGCGGTGTTCGTGCCGCTGGCCTTCATCACCGGCCTGTCGGGGCAGTTCTACAAGCAGTTCGCGCTGACGATCGCGATCTCCACGGTGATCTCGGCGGTCAACTCGCTGACGCTGTCGCCGGCCCTCGCGGCGCTGCTGCTGCGCGGCCACGATGCCCCGAAGGACGCGCTGACCCGCGCGATGGACCGCGTGCTCGGCCGCTTCTTCGGTGCCTTCAACCGCGTGTTCCAGCGCGGCAGCCAGGCCTACGGCGGCGGCGTGCGCGGCGCGATCGGCCGCAAGGGCGCGATGCTGGTGGTCTACGCGCTGCTGGCAGCGGCCACGGTGGGCCTGTTCCAGGCGGTGCCCAAGGGCTTCGTGCCGGGGCAGGACAAGCAGTACCTGATCGGCTTCGCGAAACTGCCCGACGGCGCCACGCTCGACCGCACCGAGGACGTGATCCGCCGCATGAGCCAGATCGCGCTCGACACCCCGGGCGTCGAACACGCGGTGTCGTTCCCTGGCCTGTCGATCAACGGCTTCACCAACAGCGCCAACGCCGGCATCGTGTTCGCGACGCTGAAGCCCTTTGCCGAACGCAGGGGCGCCGACATGAGCGCCAACGCCATCGCCACCAAGCTGAACCAGCAGTACGCGCAGATGCAGGACGCCTTCGTCGTGATGTTCCCGCCGCCGCCGGTCAACGGCCTGGGCACCACCGGCGGCTTCAAGCTGCAACTGGAAGACCGCGGCGGCCTCGGCTTCGCGGCGCTCGACGGCGCGGTCAAGGCCTTTCTCGCCAAGGCCGGCCAGGCACCGGAGCTGACGGGGCTGTTCACCAGCTGGGAGGTCAACGTGCCGCAGCTGTATGCCGACCTCGACCGCACCCGCGCGCGCCAGCTCGGCGTGGCCGTGACCGACGTGTTCGACACGATGCAGATCTACCTCGGCAGCCTGTACGTCAACGACTTCAACACCTTCGGCCGCACCTACAGCGTGCGCGTGCAGGCCGATGCGCCGTACCGCGCCCGCGCCGAGGACGTGGGCCTGTTGAAGGTGCGCTCGGCCTCGGGCGAGATGGTGCCGCTGTCGGCGCTGATGGACGTGCGGCCCAGCTACGGCCCGGAGCGGGCGATGCGCTACAACGGTTTCCTGTCGGCCGACATCAACGGCGGCGCCGCACCCGGCTGGTCCACCGGCCAGGCGCAGGCCGCGGTGGCCCGCATCGCCGCCGAGACGCTGCCGCCGGGCGTGTCGTACGAATGGACCGAGCTGACGTACCAGGAAATCCTCGCCGGCAACTCGGCGGTGTGGGTGTTCCCGCTGGCGATCCTGCTGGTGTTCCTGGTGCTGGCCGCGCAGTACGAGAGCCTGACGCTGCCGCTGGCGATCCTGCTGATCGTGCCGATGGGCCTGCTCGCGGCGATGACCGGCGTGTGGCTCTCGCGCGGCGACAACAACGTCTTCACGCAGATCGGGCTGATCGTGCTGGTGGGGCTGTCGGCGAAGAACGCGATCCTGATCGTCGAGTTCGCCCGCGAGCTGGAGTTCGCCGGCCGCACGCCGCTGCAGGCCGCGGTGGAAGCTTCGCGACTGCGGCTGCGGCCGATCCTGATGACCTCGATGGCGTTCGTGATGGGCGTGCTGCCGCTGGTGCTGGCCACGGGCGCCGGTGCCGAGATGCGCAACGCGATGGGCGTCGCGGTGTTCGCCGGGATGATCGGCGTGACGGCCTTCGGCCTGTTCCTGACGCCGGTGTTCTACGTGGTGATGCGGCGCCTGGCCGGGAATCGGCCGCTGACGCAGCATGGGGAGGCGCTGCCGTTCGCTGCGGCGGGCAATGGCGCCAACGCGCACGGCCTGCAACCGGCTGCGCCGCGCAACGAAGGAGTGTGAGATGACGCTGCAATCGATACAAACCACAGCTTCCCCTCTCCCCTCGTGGGAGAGGGGCAGGGGAGAGGGGGCGCATGCCACCACCGCGGCCCCCTCTCCCCAACCCTCTCCCGCAAGGGGAGAGGGAGTCCGCAGGCCACGGCTCGCGCTGCTGACGCTCGCCCTGGTGCTGGCCGGCTGCGCGTCACCGCCCGCCATCGACGCCAACGCGCTGCCGACGACGCCACCCGCCTGGAAGGCCGAAGCCCCCACCGAAGGCCGCTGGAGCGTGGTCGCCCCCGCCGACACGCAGCCGCGTGGCGAGTGGTGGCGCGCCTTCGCCGACCCGGTGCTCGACGACCTCGAGCAGCGTGCGATGGCGCGCAACGACGACCTGCAGGTGGCCGCCAGCCGGCTGGCCGAGGCGCGCGCACTGCTGCGCAATGCCGATGCGGCGCGGCTGCCGCAGGTGGGCGCCGGTGCCGGCGTGAGCCGCGGCACGCTGGTCACCGGCAGCCCGGTCATCAGCAACCTCGGCCAGGCCGGCCTCAACGCCTCGTACGAGGTCGACCTGGTCGGCCGGCTGTCGCTGGCCAGCCGCGCCGCGCTGTTCGACGTGCAGTCGCGCGTCGCGCTGCTCGAATCGACCCGGCTGATGGTGCAGGCCGATGTCGCGCAGGCCTACCTCGCGCTTCGCTTCGCCGACCTGGAGCGCCACCTGGTGCGCGACACCGTGGCCGCCTACCGCGAGACCCTGGCGCTGACGCAACGCCGCTTCGATGCCGGCGACGTGGCCGAGCTCGACCTGGTGCGCCTGCAGGGCGAGGTGGCCGCCACCGAGGCCGACGCACTAGCGCAGGACCGCCGCCGGGCGCTGCTCGAGAACGCGCTGGCGGTGCTGCTGGGCGAGCCGGCCTCCGGTTTCGTGCTGGCCGAGGCGGACGGGCTGGCGCCGGTGCCCGCGGTGCCGGCCGGCCTGCCCAGCGACGTGCTGGCACGCCGGCCCGACGTGGCCGCCGCGCAGCGCACGCTGATGGCGGCGCAGGCGCGCGTGGGCGTGGCACAGGCGGCGTGGCTGCCGAGCCTGTCGCTCACGGGTGCCGGGGGTGTCGCGTCACCCGAGCTGGGCGACGTGTTCCGCTGGTCGGCGCGGGCCTGGTCGGTGGGCGCGCTGCTGTCGCTGCCGCTGTTCGACGGCGGCCGGCGCCAGGCCGGCATCGAGGCCGCGCGGGCACAGCTCGACGGCGCGCTGGCCGACTACCGCCGCCAGGTGCTGCAGTCGCTGCGCGAGGTGGAGGATCAGCTGGTGAGCCTGCAGGGGCTGCAGCGTGAGGCGACCGTGCAGGCGCAGGCGGTGCAGGCGGCGGTGCGCGCGACGACGTTGTCGGAAACCCGCTGGCGCAACGGCCGCACCAGCCAGCTCGACCTGCTCGACGCCCGCCGCAGCGAGCTGCGCAACCGCCGCGCCGCACTGCAGGTGCAGGCCGGGCAGTACCAGGCCACCGTCGGACTGGTGCGGGCGCTGGGGGGCGGCTGGGTCTCCTGAGACCTTGTTTTTGTAGGAGCGGCTTCAGCCGCGATGGGCTCGTGGTCGGGCGCGAATCGCGGCTGAAGCCGCTCCTACAAGGGAGCAGTGGCCAGGGAGGTCAGCAGTGGCCTTCTTCACCCAGGTCGCGCGCGGCCTGCATCGCTTCCTGCCAGCGGTGCGCCGGCAGGTGCGTGCGCAGCCGCTCGATCAGCAGGTCCATCACCCGTTCGTCGATGCCATGCCCCAGGTTCGGCAGCACGTCGGCGGTGAGGTCGGCGCCGGCGGCCACCAGCGTCTCGGCCGCCGAGACGGTGTAGCCGTAGTGGATCACCGGGTCGGTCTTGCCGTGCACGAAGTGCAGCGTGGTGTGCGGCGGCGGCAGGTGCGGCGTGGTCGCATAGCGGCCTGACAGCGCCACCACGCGGCCGGCGATCAGCCGCGGCTGCGCGGTGGCCTCGAGCGCCATGATCGCGCCCTGCGAGAAGCCGACCAGCGCGGTGACGTCCGGCGTGGCACCACTTTCGCGTTGCCAGTGCTCGATGGTGGCCAGGAAGGCCGGCATCGCCTCGGCGACGCGGGCCGGCCGGTTGGCGTCGTCGATGCCCTGCACCGAGAACCACTGCCAGCCCGGGCCGCCGTCGCCCGGCAGCGGCGCCTGCACGCACACCACAAACGCGGTGGGCCACTCGGCGGCCAGCCGGCGCGCCAGCGGCAGCATCGATGCCGGGGTCGACCCGACCCCGTGGAACAACAGGATCAGTTGCGGCGCCGGGCCGGCCGGGCGCTGGACGATGAGGGATTCGGACATGGCGCCATTGTGGCGTCAGCTGGTGCCGTGGCGCTGCGGCAGCATGTCGGGGTGCTGGGCGGCGCGCCATTCGGCGATCAGCCCGGACAGCAGCGCCGGGTCGGCCGGCTTGACGAGGTGGCGGTCGAAGCCGGCCGCCAGCGCCTGCGCCTCGTCGTTTTTCTGGCCGTAGCCGGTCAGCGCTATCAGCAGCGCATCGCGGCTGTGCGGGGTCTGGCGCAGGCGGCGCGCCACCTCGTAGCCGTCCAGGCCGGGCAGGCCGATGTCGAGCACCACCACATCGGGCTGGTAGGCCCCGGCACTGGCCAGCGCCTGCGGGCCGTCGTGCGCCGTCTCGACGCTGTGGCCGTCCATGCGCAGCACCATGGCCACGGTGTCGGCGGCATCGTGGTTGTCGTCCACCACCAGCACGCGGCAGCCGCCCGGCGTGGGCACGGGCCGCGTGTCGTGCACCTGCACCGGTGCCGGCGTGCGCACCTCGGCGAGGCAGGGCAACCGCACGATGAACTCCGAGCCTTGGCCGGTGCCGTCGCTGTGCGCCTCGACCTGGCCGTGGTGCATCTGCACCAGGCGCTGCACCAGCGTCAGGCCCACCCCGAGGCCGCCCTGGCTGCGGTCCAGCGAGCGCTTGCCCTGCTCGAAGAGTTCGAACACGTTGGGCAGCAGCTCCTCGTCGATGCCCACGCCGCTGTCGCGCACGCGGATCACCGCGTGGCCGTCCTCGACCGTCATCGACAGCTGGATCATGCCGCCGTCGGGGGTGTACTTGGCCGCGTTGGTCAGCAGGTTGCCGAGCACCTGCGCGAGCCGCGCGAAATCACCGCGCAGCCACACCGGCGTGGAGGGCAGCTGCAGCGAGAGCCGGTGGTGGCGCGCATCGATCGACGGCCGCGCGGTCTCGACGCTCTGTGCGATCACCGCCAGCAGGTCGAGTGCCTCCAGCTGCAGCGAGATCTTGCCCTGGCTGATGCGGGCGACGTCGAGCAGTTCCTCGACCAGCTTGGTCAGGTGCGTGACCTGGCGGTCGGTGACGTCGGTGGCCCAGGACAGCTTGGCATCCGGCGGCGCGACGCGGCGGATCACCTGCACCGCGTTGCGGATCGGCGCCAGCGGGTTGCGCAGCTCGTGCGACAGCATGGCGAGGAACTCGTCCTTGCGGCGGTTCGATTGGCGCAGCCGCTGCTCGGCGGCGCGCCGCTCGACGATCTCGCCTTGCAGCGATCGGTACAGCATCGCGTTCGCGAAGGCCATCGCGGCGCGGTCGGCGATCTCGCCCAGCAGCGACAGGTCGTCGACCCCGGCGACGAACAGTGCGCCCTGCACCTGTCCGGCGTTGCGCAGCGGCACGATGTGCCCGGCCGGCAGCCCGCCGCCGGACCAGTGCACCGGCGCCTCCAGCCGGCCGGCCAGCGCATCGGCCAGGTGCTGCTGCATCGCGAGTGGCAGCGAGGCCACGTGCAGCGCCTCCAGCGGCGGCGTCTCGCCCGGCATGCCGCCCTGGCACAGCAGCAGCGGCGAGCCGGCGCTGGCCGGTTGCGGCACCAGCACCGCGGCACAGGGCGCCACCTCGGGCACGATCAGCCGCAGCAGCGCGCGCATGCCCAGTTCCAGGTCGAGCGAGCCGCCGAGCACGCGGCTGACGCGCGAAAGGAAATCGGAGCGCCGGTCGCTGGCCTCGGCCGCGCGCCGGGCGGCCTCGGCATCGGCCAGCGCCACGCGTTCCTCGGCCTGCTGGCGCACCCGGCGCTGCATGCGGTGCAGGTCGACGAACACCTGCACCTTGCTGCGCAGCACCTCGGGGATCACCGGCGAGAGGATGTAGTCGACCGCGCCGAGCTCATAGCCGCGGTAGGTCTGCACCTCGTCGGCATACGAGGTGATGAAGATGATCGGCGTGTGGGCAGTGCGCTTGTAGCGGCGGATCAGCGCGGCGGTCTCCAGCCCGTCCATGTCGGGCATGTTGACGTCGAGCAGGATCACGGCGAACTCGCGCTGCAGCAGCTCGCGCAGCGCATCGCGGCCCGAGCGCGCGTACACCAGCTCCTGGCCGAGCGGTTCGAGCACGGTGCCCACGACCAGCAGCTTCTCCTGCAGGTCGTCGACCACGAGGATGGCGGTGCGTTCCTCGTCGGGATCGGGCAGGGCGGCGTTCATCGGCGGCCTCCTGGGTTCATGGGCGGGTGCAGGCGTCTGGCGGGCTCAGGGCATGAGCCAGCCCCGCAGGACCGTCAGCAGGTGGTCGGGGTCGACCGGCTTGGAGACATAGTCCCACGCGCCGGCCTCGATGCACTTCTGCCGGTCGCCCTTCATCGCCTTCGCCGTCACGGCGACGATCGGCAGGTCGCGGCCGCGCGGCAGGCGCCGGATCTCGCGCGTGGTGGTCAGGCCGTCCATCTCCGGCATCATCACGTCCATCAGCACGATGTCGATGCCGGGGTCGTGCTGCACCAGGTTGATGGCGTCGCGGCCGTTGTCGGCCGAGACGATCACCATGCCGTGGTCGTCGAGCACGGTGGCCAGCGCGAAGATGTTGCGCATGTCGTCGTCGACGATCAGCGCCTTGCGGCCCTCGAGGCGGCGGCGTGCCTGGTGGTCGGCCTCGGCGGCGTGGCGTTCGGCATCGCCCATGCGCGCCAGGCTGCGGTGCAGCGCCCGGCTGGTGCGGGCGATCAGCGCGCTGGCCGGCTCCTGCGCGCCACCGCTGTGCAGCAGCGTGAGCGGGCGACGCGGAGTGCGCTGCTCGGCCGCCTCGTTCACCTGCTCGGCGCTCAGCAGCGGGGCGGTGCTGTCGACGATCACCACATCGGCTTGCGACAGCGCCGCGGCGGCCGTGTCGGCCGCCTCGGCGACCTGCACGTCGAGTTCCTCGCCGAAGCAGCGCAGCAGTTCACGGCGCAGGGGGCCGTCCGGCAGGGCCAGCAGCAGCCGCGTCGGCGGCTGCTGGGCCAGGTGGTAGAGCCGGTCGATGGTCTCGCCCACCGCGTCGTGCGAGTGCAGCGGCTTGGCGACGAAGTCCACCGCGCCGGCCTGCAGCG
>Ga0233424_10000427_pt1 | contig 54115 bp, 51 predicted proteins | sample Watercolumn_Towu_FD_181011 | JGI IMG/M metagenome (GOLD analysis project Ga0233424, IMG submission 181011) | Freshwater microbial communities from Lake Towuti, South Sulawesi, Indonesia - Watercolumn_Towuti2014_125_MG | ecosystem: Environmental > Aquatic > Freshwater > Lake | place: Indonesia...
CTCGGCGCTGATGCGCTGGCTCGGCTTGGTTTGAAACAACGCCGGATCGCCGTTTGCGGATTGAACCCGCACGCCGGCTAGAGCGGTTTGTTCGGAGCAGAGGACCAAAAAGTCATTAGCCCAGCCATCGCAGCCGCCCGAGCGGAAGGCATTGATTGTACAGGGCCTTTTCCCGCCGATACGATCTTTCTCAGAGCGCTCCAGGGTGAATTCGAGCTGGTCGTGGCTGTCTATCATGATCAAGGCCACATCCCGATGAAGTTGCTCGATTTCGAGAGCACGGTGAATGTCTCGTTGGGCTTGCCCATTATCCGAACTTCCGTGGACCATGGCACCGCCTTCGACATTGCGGGGCAAAACAGAGCCAAAGCGGAAAACATGAAAGCGGCGCTCAAGCTAGCCGTCACACTGGCGCGGAATCGGCAACGATGAGTTTACCCCCCCCTCTGAACCTACACCTGGCGGATCCACTCGGCTTCCCTGATCTGAACAGGAGGAAACAGAGGACAAGGAGGTTCCGAAAGACTCTAATCAGGACCAGGAGACGTGTTTGCACGTTGAGAAGCGCGAGAGATGTCAGGTTTGGTCAAAGTAACACACGCTCTCTTGTCACCTCCGTTGCCTCTGTTTCCTCCTGTTCAGATCAGGTGCCATTTGGAGGCATTTGAAGGCGCAGTGTGGCAAGTGTGGGGCTGCATTTGGCGCAGGACACATTATAGTGAGGCAGCGCTGGCCGTGTGGACCGGAGCGCGTCGAAGGCCTTCCAACGCCCCGGTCGTGGCGGAAGCGCTGCGGACGAGGTCGTCCGCACACCGAATTGCGGAAGGGTCCCGGTAGTGCTAACCATGACGCCCATGAAGGACCTCAGGAGTCGGGACGACCGCCGCGCGTTCACTTTGATGGAACTTCTCGTGGTCATCGCCATCATTGCGTTGCTCGCGGCGTTGTTGCTGCCCGCGTTCTGGCGGGCGAAGAACACGGCCCAATCGGCGAAATGCACGAGCAATTTGCGCCAGATCAGCCTCGCGCTTTACCTCTACGTCCACGACACGTTGACCTATCCTTTGCTCGCGACCGGCGCGAGCGAGACCAAACTTCAAGGCGGCAAGTGGTATGACGACATTTTCCAATACACCACCCACCGCTGGACGAACCAGCTCTACGCGTGTCCCAGTTACCAGGGCGCGGTGGTCGATGGCCGTTATGCGGGCAACAACGTCTTCGTGCTCGCGGTGGGAAGTTACGCCTACAACATCGGCTCGGCCGACAAGGACGGCTCACCGCAACTCGGTCTCGCCGGAAAATTCAACCGCGCTGGAGAATTGACCAGCCGGCCAACTCTGGAACCCGAAGTGAAAGCGCCGAGCGACATGATCGCGGTCGCGGACGGCTATTCCACGTTGTCGCAAAAGAACCGCCTTCTGCTGGTTGGTTTGGAAACCTTGTCGCGAAAACTCCCGCCTTCCTTGGGCGGCGGCGACGATGCGAAGGGCGGAAACGCCAATCCCCGCGCCGATCGCCATCGCGGCAAACTGAATGTTGGCTTCGCGGACAATCACGTCGAGCATGTCCTCTACAAAACCTTGCTGCTTGATCTTTCTCCGGAGCACCTGAAACGCTGGCACACGGACAACGAGGCGCACTTGGACTGGTTTCGATAGGATACTCTGAGCCGACAATTCACTTTGAACAAAAGCCCACGAAAAGTTCAATCGCATCAGTGCCGCCCGAAATCGTCGCAAGCCGCGACGATTCTCGGAGCGCGGACAGCCTTGTCCGCGCGCTGCTGGCATCTGTGGACGACTCGCGGACATGGCTGTCCGCGCTCCTTTGGTTGCGGCTTCGCCGCGTTATGTCCATTCGCGGTTGAGAAAAATGACGCGCGGTTCAAGGTTTCGCTGCAGGGTCGATGCCGGCGCTGCAGGCTTTACATCCACGCCGGTCGGGCTTACCAATGTCCTGCCTCTATGAAAATATCTCGCCGTCGCCTTGCCTTCACCTTGATTGAACTGCTCGTTGTCATCGCCATCATTGCCATCCTTGCGGGCATGCTCTTGCCCGCGCTGGCTCGCGCCAAGTTCCGCACGAAAGTGACCAATTGCATCTCGAACTACCGCCAATGGGGCCTCGCCGTCAACGTGTATTCCACGGACGATGCCCAGGGACGTTTGCCGGCCTACCGCATGCCGCGCACGGGCCTCAACCCCTGGGACGTCTCGATCAACATGGCGACCAATCTCGAGCCCTACGGTTTGACGGTCCCCATGTGGTATTGCCCGACGAGGCCCGCGGACTTCGCGGATGCGCAACGCTGGTATCGAACCACGAGCAAGAGCGACGGCTCCATGACCATCGCCGACTTGAACCGATATTTTGTGCGTCAATACGGCAACTTCGCCATTATCTGGCAATGTTGGTGGGTCCCGCGTCCGCTGGAGGATGGCACCATGTTCCCAACGCCCACCACCTCCGGCACATTCACGCGCACCAAAGACGGCTGGCCCACACGGCTGGAAGATCCCATGGCTTCCTTCCAACCAGTCATCACCGACCTCTGCCTCGCGGAAGGAACTCGAAACACGAATGTCGCCAATGCCCGCGCCGGACATCCGGTGAACAATCGCCCCCAAAGCGTGAACCTTGCCTTCGCCGACGGACACGTCGAGACGCGCAACTTCAAGCAACTTCAATGGCAGCAGTCCGGCAACTGGACCACGTTTTATTGAGAGTGGTGGTTTCTCCGGGGACCGCACGCGCCCCCCTGCGCCCCGCGTGTCGCGACCGGTGCCCTCGCCGGTCGCCCTGTCGCACGAATTCCTCTAACTCTGAACTGGTCACTGATTACTGATCACATTGGTTACGCCTTCGCCAGGCTTCGCCGCCGTGATTCAGACCAACCCCTTGATCGGCTCGCCGCGCGTAATCGCGTCCACCAGATTCTTCGGCAGCCCGCTGGTCACCCGCACTTCGCCGATGTCCAGCAACACGTGCATGATGGTCGCGATCAGGTCCGGTATGGTCACCGGCTCGGACGCCGGTTCCCCGCCGTTGGGTGAAGATTGCCCGATGACCTGCCCCATCTTCAACCCGCCGCCGTAAATCATCAATGGGGCGAGATTGCCCCAGTGATCGCGCCCGCCGTTCTTGTTGATCATGGGCGTGCGCCCCATCTCCCCGCAGCATACGAGCAGAATCTTGTCCCCCAACCCGCGAGCTTCGACGTCTTCAATGAATGCGGAAACCGCGTGGTCAAACGGCACGCCAACGTAATCCATGCCTTCGGTCATCGTGGCGTTGTTGACGTCCGCGTGCATGTCCCACACGAAACTGGTCGTGACGGTCACGAAGCCGCAGCCGCGTTCGCAAAGGCGGCGCGCGAGCAGCAACAACTTGCCCAGCGTGGCCGCGTGATCCGCGTAGTGCCGATGATTGTTCCAAACTTTGCTGATGCGCTCCTTCGGAACCAATGGTTCGGTGTCGTAGCGCGCGAGAACCTTGGGATTCTCAGTGGACAAATCAAAAGCGTCGGAAACGCCTCGCAGGAGCGTGTCGAATGCCTGTTGCTGGAACTCGCTCAGCCCTTCGAGGGTCGCGCTTGCATCTGTCCATCGTTTCCAGGCGTCGATGGCAAAAAGCAAGGCGCGCCGGTCGTTCAGGCGGCTCTGGGGCAGGTGCAATCGCATGTCTTGCTGCAGCTCTTTTCCCGCGCCGGGCACGAAGGGCGCATAGGTCATTCCTAGGTCGCCCGCGGCCTCGAAATTTCCGAACGACGAGATAGCCGGTCCGGCGTCCGCATTCACCGCGCGCGGAAATAACATCACGTTGGTTGGCATCGCTGTGTCGGCGCGGAGCGGACCGGCCACACGCGCATAGAGCGATCCCAGATTTGCGCCGACGGTGTCCTTGCCCATGATAGGCTTGATGTCGTGATTCCCGTCGCCCGTGGCGAAGGATCGCACGACGGAGAATTTGTGGGCGAGCCGGGCAAGTTTCTTGAAGGTGGCGCCAAACGTGATGCCGGGAATGGTGGTGTTCACCTCCCCCGTCGCGCTGCGGATACCGGCGGGCGCGTCCATCTTGGGATCGAACGTCTCGAACTGCGACGGCCCTCCGTGCATGAAAAGGAAAATGACCGACTTGTCCTTGATCGGCAGCTTTTGCTCCTTCGCGAAAGCGCGGAGAGCAAACCAATCGCCCAGAGTCAGCCCGCCCAACGCGAGTCCGCCGACGCGCAAGAACTGCCGGCGGCGCAGGGCTGGGCCGGACCCAACATGATCGTGGAAGGCAAACATAAGCGATGCGCTTCAGACCACAGTACTGGTAATGTGTTCTGCCCTGCGCCGTTTTGCAACCCGAATCACCGAGAGCGCGAAGATTCGGCTTCCGTCAATGACGCCTGAACGCCTGAACGGCCTCAGCGACGCAGGCGAAACGTAGCCAGCCGAGGTCGGCTGTGCTACGTGGCATCGGTAGGCTATCAAGGTCGCCAGGCAGGCAAGGTTCGCTGGTTCGTCGTCGTGGCCCGGCACGATCCCCATGCGCCGCGTGCGTTGTGGCTCGCCGTGCCGGTGATGAGGCGGAATTTCCGGTCAATCAAGATTTCCATCTGCCGAGTGACCGCACTCAAATGTTCCAAACGCTCGGCTTCGAGCCGGCCACCGGCGCGGGCTTGGCCGGGTCTTGAATTTTGTTCTCCGCCTTGCGGAAGATGACGCCGAGCATGCCCTTCTGTTTGCCGGGCGATTCGATTACATGCCGACAATGCGTCTCCAACTCGTCGCCGTCGCGCGCCAGCAGGCTGGGCCAGGCAAACTCCTTGGGGCGGCGGTGGGCTCGTTGAACGGCGGACGCGACTGCTCATCCGCCATCTTGAGGAACAGCAGAAACGTCAACTGCTCCACATAATCGCTGTAGGAAAAACCGTCATTGCGGAGAATGCTGCAATAATTCCAAAGCTTTTGGACGAGGGCGCTCGGTGGGCTCATGCTCGTTTTGAGTTGGCCTTCAGCCACTCCGCGTAAGCTGCCTCGGTCATCTCCCCGGCGGCCAAGGCGAGCGTACGCACGACTGCTTCCGCTTCCGTCGCATGAAACTCAAGGCCGTTGCGTTCCAGAAAGCCCGCGCCCAGCATGAAACCCGTCCGCTTGTTTCCATCGAGAAACGGATGGTTCTTCACGATGCCTGCAACATACGCCGCCGCCAGATCCGCCATCTCCGGCTTGCCGTAATGAAACAGTTGTTGGGGACGGGCCAGCGCGGAGTCCAGCATGTTTTCGTCACGCACCCCCACGATGCCGCCGTAATGCGACAACATCATGTCGTGCAGCGATAGGCACTCCTCTCGCGTCAGCCAGTAAGGCTCCTTCATTTCGCCAGTTCACGCAGCGCGTTGCGGTAGCGGCGGTTCAGCGACTCGAACACGGCTATGGACTTGGCAAACTGGGGATTGCTCGCAGTGAGGCGCACGCCATCCTGCGCTTCCGTCAACGTCATCGTGTCACCCTCCTCCACTTTCAAGCGGGCGAGCACTTCCTTCGGCAGCACCAGTCCCAGCGAATTGCCGACTTTGCGAACCTTGAGTTGAATCGTCATGCTCCCAGTGTAGCCACGGATGTTATTACGTCAAGCCAGCCCGCCGGTGAAGGTCTCTCGATGATGGACTGGCGGAGGCGTGTGGCGCGCCGGAGGTTGGCCGACACCACCGCCTGCAACTCCTCCACCACGGTCAACCGCCGCTCCACTTCCTCCGCAAGCCGCGTCTGCTCGGCCAGTGGGGGAAGTGCGACGGAAGTGGATACCCCAAGGGGGTATAGGCAATCAGCCCAGGGTTGCGAGGCACGAACTACCCTGGGTGAATCCACCAAAACAAAATCAACCCCAACGGGGTTGTGGCCATTCGTGCAGACGGGGCGGACGCAACCCCGTTGGGGTTGGGGAACAGGTTTAACCGCGTGACCAGGGTAGCGCGCCGCGTACAACCCTGGGCTGAGGGCTGCAATCCCGTTGGGATTGAGGACGGCGCGTTTCGTCTCTCGGTCGATGCTGCTGATGTCAACGTAGGCGAATTCACCTCGGCTTGGCGGACCGTCCTGAGAAATTCGGACTTCAGACAACTCGGCAAGCGGAGCCATCCCGCCTTCTTTCGCCCCGTTGGGGCTGTGGTTGTGGCGTTCGCGCTCATGCCGCGAGCACCTCGTTGAGTATCCGCTCCGCGATCGCGTGCGCGGGTTGAGGCAGAGGATGTTCGCGCTGAATTTGCACGACTTTGTCGCGATATTGGGCGACCACTTCACGCTGCACGCGTTTCATGGCCCGGCAGGTTTGCAGGAGAAGGATACGGGCGGACACACTTTGGGGATTGTTCAGGCAGAGGTGCAGGTTTCCGTCCAGAATCTCATGCGTGCCGCCGAGGAAACCGGCAGGCATGCCGTCGCTGCCGCCAATCCGGACAGCAAGCAATTGCTCCAGGCGCAAGAGGTAGTACGGGAATTCTGCGCCGCGCGGGACTTCGTAGGCGTCGGGAGGCGAAGTGGTGGCGACGCCGGCTTGCTCGGCCAAAGTGGTGAGCAGTTGCCGCACGAGGGAGAAGAGAGCTTCTTCCGGTTGCGCGTACGGAAAGGAGCAATCGGCTGTGGCAAGACATTTCGCGTCGATGGTGCGAATGAGACGCAGTTCCGCCGTCCACGGCTCGGACTTTACTTTCAGGTGAGTGACCACGACGTAGTCACCTGTTGGCTCACCCATGCGCGCGTATTGAGCGGCGTCCGCATCCTTCCACGACACACCGCTGAACACGAACGCGCCGTTGGCCCCCTGCAGCCACGGAATCAACGTGCGCACCGAGGCATCGGCGCCAAACCGCACTTGCTCCGCCAGGAACAAGGGCAACGCGCGGCTGAGTCGGCCCGGAGTGTCGCTCATTTGATGCGAGGGTTGTTCGCCCTTGTGGGGCATCTCTGCGGAACTGCCGAGAAAGGCAACATGGACGCCGTCAGTCGTGATGGCAGGAAAGAGTTCTTGAGCGGACGATTGCTCCGGGAGCCAGACCGGCCCGTCGATGGTGAGCATGGAAATCTTGAGTTCGGACACAGGTTGCGCCGGAGTCGTCGCGACGTGGAGCTTGGCCAGTTCCGTGTCCCAAAAACTCAGCGTTGGTTTCCAGTCCGGCCGGTTCTGAGCATAGAGCTGCTGGAGAATCTTCCGCGCCGGCTCGATTTGGCCGAGATCGAGCCACGCTTTGATGAGGTTGTTGCCAACCTGCAAGCCGCGGGCAGCGACATCGAATCGAGGCATGGTGAGCCGGATCAGTTCAGGAAGATGACCGGCATTGCCGAGGTCGCCGCTCATCTGCATGAGCAAGTCATACGGCGCGGGCGTGCCCGCGGTCGCCAGGCTCTGCTCGTAGAGTTTCAGGGCCTCCGGAAGGTCGCGGCGTTGGAGAGCCGAACGCGCGAGCCACAAGTGAGCGCGCCAGCTTTTCGGAATGCGCGCGATACGCCGCAAGGCCTCGTCGCCGGCGGCTTCCCCACCGCGCTCCTTGTGCATGACCCAATACCAACTCAGCCCGTTGTCCTGATTTGGATCGACTTCCAAGGCGCGCCACAGGATTTCCTCTGCTTTCGCATCATTCTTGCGGCAGGCGTAAACCTTGGCGAGGTTAGTAAGGACGGAGCCATCCTCACCGTGCCTGGCAATGAAATCGCAGAAGACCTTCTCGGCTTGATCAAGCCGGTCCTCCTCCATCAGCACGATGCCTCACACGCAAGCGCCACGCGCGGGGTGTGGATCTATTTTGAAGAGCTGCTCGGCGGCAGCGAGAACATCAGTCCGGAACCCGTCGTTCAGAGAGCTGACGATGATGTTGTAAAGCTCGTCCGGCTTATTCCAGTTGGATTGAATGGAACCGGGCAGCACGTTCTTGCGCCACTCTTCCTTTGAGATGAACAGTTCCCGGCCATAGGCATCGTAAACGCGAATCAGGTTCGGGTCCTCCGCCGGATCCTTGGGCGGCGGGAGGTTGGCGCCGATAGGTTTCGCTGGTCGGACCGGTTCTGGCCTGTCGCCTTTTCCAAACAGTTTCTTGAAGAAGCTCATGCGGCTAACACCTCGTTGAGTTCATCGAGCCGCTCGGGGAGTTGCTCGCCGAAGAGTTGATGCGCTTTGCCGAGTCCGCGGCGCTGGCTGAACGATGAATCCCAATGGGCTTCCGTCTCAAAGCCCAAGGTTGCGCGGCGCGCGCTACCCTGGGAATACGCTTGAAAATGAACCCAACCCCAACGAGGTTGCGGCTTCGCATCCACCGACGGCGGCACAACCCTGTTGGGGTTGATGACCATTGAAACACGGCCACCCAGGGTGGCTCGTGCCTCGCAATTGTCTTTCAAACTGTTTCCATGCGTCAGCCAGACCGTGGCGGGTGATAATGGCTTGAAAGCGCGCTGCATCCAGCACGCCGCTCTCCACGAACTCAAGGACGCGGGCTTTGTCCCAGCTTGGACGGCCCCGCCCGACGCATTCAGTTGTGCGTCGATCTGATGTCGAGCTCTTGCCTCGGGGGTCATTGGACGGTGTGTGATTCACCGCTCGCGGATAGGGTTAGGGTTCTTGATTGAAGTCGGAGGAGAGTTGATGCGGGCTGCCTTCGTTGGTGCCTGTGTGCCTGTGCATATTCCCTTATTGGGATGAGGTCATTTGATCCTGTTGCAGTGAGAAAGTCGAAAAACTGTCCGAACGCGCCTCTGATCTCCAAGTACTGTGACAAAGAATTCTCGATACATGCGCAAAAAGAATTGCCGCCCGGAGGGTTGCGTTGAGGTTGGCCTGTGGCTTCGTTGCTCGTTCGGTCACAGCCCGCTGCGGGGATGCTCCCTCGCTCCCGCCTCGCCTCAGGCCAAACTCAACGCAACGCATGTATCGAAAACTCTTTGTCGCAGTACTAGGCCCGCGAGCGTCGAAATGGAACGTGTCCGGCTCTTGCGAAAAAACTTGCCGCTGACCTCGGCCCGTGCGAAATAAGTTCGCCTTTCAGCCCGGTGGCCTCGGTAGCTCAATGGCAGAGCAGTTGACTCTTAATCAATTGGTTCTAGGTTCAAGTCCTAGCCGGGGCACCAGTTTTACTTCGGAAATCGAAGGTCCGTCAAATTCAGACACAAAGTTGGCACAGATTCACGGCGAACTCGAACATCGAAAAGTGAAGTTCCCCCAAGTCAAGCGGCACGGCGGAAACTGCTGCTCTTGCACCAGGCACGGAGCCTGAATGATTTGCGTGTGCCGTTTGGCAACCACCTGGAAGCCTTGAAAGGCGACCGCAAGGGGCAGCACAACATTCGCGTGAATGAGCAATGGCGGCTTTGCTTCCGCTGGCAAGGCGAAGATGCGTTCGACGTGGAAATCGTGGACTACCATTGAACGCCATGAAAACGAACAACGTTGCTCGGCTGGCCGACCATGCCTTTAGCACGTGCCGAACTTGCATGGTGTTTGTCCCCAAGTTGCAGAGTCTCTGCTCTGGCGTGAAACCACATCGGCAACCCAAAAAAGCGTGGCAAACGCAGATGCCAGCCAACATCTATCTCGTCAGTCCGACCGATCAAATCATCATCTCAAGTTGGGAAGAAAGGTGCGCAAGGCTTTCTCTCCCCGTAACACGGGGAAACTTCCCGGAATGGTGGAAGTGCGTTCATGATTCCGTCCTCGAACACTGGTGGGTTAATCGGGACGAATACGACTCAGCGCTCAAACAGATCGGCCAAGCAAAAACCGATGAATGGAAACGCCGCAGCATGGCACTTGACCGCGTGAAGCAAGCTTTCGAAGGGCTGGTCCAGAACGACCAGTCCGAATCGCGAACGGCTACAGGAACAAAGTCGGGTCAACTTTGAAGTGTTCCGCAAGCCGTTTGACGTGCTCCAAAGTCAAATTGCGTTCACCCCGCAAAATCATCGGCCCCAGCGCCCGGCTGACGCCAAGAATGTCAGACAGTCCCGCCCCACTCAAACGATGCTCATTCAGTAGAAACTTCAGGGTCCGCAGCGGCGAGCCCTTTGAGGATGGCGCATTCTCCGTTTCGTAGGCTTCAAGCAGGGCGCAAAGAGTGTCGAAGTAGTCCGTTTGGTCTTCGGTGGTATGCGCCTCGAACCCAGCGATCGCCTCCGCCACTTCTCCGGCGTTCTCGTAATCCGTCCGGTCGCGGATGACACGCGGCGGGAGCACGGCGCACAAAGCGCCATATTCTTTGGGCAGTTCCTTGAAGGACAGTCTGCTTTTCGTTCTCATAATTCAGCCTTCCAATTCTCTTTGTCGTATTCGGCGTGCGACAGCCCAGTAGCAGAGGCCCCGATGTGCTGGGGGACTGCGCTGCGCAGTCGCGCAACACTCTACGCGTGCTTACGACTACGCATACGCTACCGCCGCCCGCTGCGGAGCCGGGACTGCTGGACGAGGCGGGACTACTGGCCCGGCTACCCGTGTCCCGCCGGACGCTCTACGCGCTCAGGCAGCGCGGATTACCGCACCTCGTGCTGCCCGGCGGCAGACGGGTCCTGCACTGCTGCGTCGCCCGATCGGTCTGCAGATGGTGGTTGGGCGTGGAACCTCAAAGGTGTTGCGCAGGTTCTCTACCGCCTCCCAGATGTAACGAACAGGCACCAGATTTACCAAGGAGACTGCAAAAGTTCAGCAAGGCGCGTGGAGTTCGTAATTGAGCGCGGCCAGACAATAGATGGCCGCGGTTTCGCTCCGGAGAATCAGTTGACCCAGCGTGATGGGCAGCGCGCCGCTGCTGGCTACCGCGTTGATCTCCGCAGGCGTGAAGTCCCCCTCCGGGCCCACCCACACGGAAACCGTTTTCGGGCGCCGTTGATGCTCGGCCTGGAACGCTGCGAAGTAAGATCGAGGGTGTTGGGCGTTGTTCCGCAGCGTGGCGATGAGGGCCAATTCGGATTTCTCTTCCCGGTCGAGAAATGCGGCGGGCGAAAGCGGCGCATCAATCTGAGGCAGCCAAGCCGATCCGCATTGCTTGATCGCTTCAATGGCCGTGGTTCGCCATTTCTCCACTTTCGCCGGGACGCTTTCCTCGCTGACGTGCGCCACAGTTCGCTCAGAGAGAATCGGCACGATTCGGTCTGCGCCGAGCTCGGCCGCTTTCTGGACAATTAAGTCCATCGTTTTTCCTTTGGGGATCGCCTGGACGAGGGTCAACTTGTAGGGCAGCGGCGGGATGAACAACTTGTTCACCACGGCCAGGGTCACTCGGTCGCGGGTTTGCTCGGTGATCTCACAGAGAAACTCATAGCCGGTGCCGTTGAGGACGACGACACGTTCGCCGCGGCGCAATCGGAGCACGTCGCCAGCGTGGTGCGCTTCGCCCGTCGTTAGAGTCAACACGGCGGTTTGGGTTTGTTCGGGCGGCAGAAAGAAGCGATGCATGGTTTGCTTTAGGCCGAGGGATCAGGTTCTGGCGCCTGCTCTTAATCTCAGTCGCAATCCCGCTCCGCCTTACCGGAAAAAATTCTTCGCTTTCTCGAAGAACCCTTTGCTGATCGGGTTGACGTTGGAGTCGCACAACTCGGCGAATTCCTGGAGTTTGGCCTTTTGCGCGGCATTGAGGTGCGTGGGAACTTCGACGACCACCCGGACGTGCAGATCCCCGTGGCCATACTCTTGCACGTTGCGAACGCCTTTGCCTTTCAAGCGAAAGACCGTTCCATTCTGAGTCCCCGGAGGCATCTTGATCTGGGCTTTCCCGGTCAGCGTAGGGATCTCGATCTCGCCGCCCAGCGCCGCATCGATGAAGCGGACGGGCACTTCGCAAGTGAGGTCGTCGCCGTCGCGTTGGAAGATTTCGTGCGCCCGGACGTGCAGCACGACGTACAGGTCGCCCGGCGGTCCGCCCCGGACGCCGGTTTCGCCGTTGCCCGAAGAACGCAAGCGCGCCCCGGCATCGACGCCCGCCGGGATTTTGATTTTGATTTTGGAGGTCCGTTCCTTGCGTCCCGCCCCGTGGCAGGAGCGGCAGGGTTTCTCCAGAACACGTCCGGCGCCTTCGCACCGGGAACAGGTCTGGGCAATGCTGAAAATGCCGCGCGACATCACGACCTGCCCGCGGCCGCCGCAAGTCGGGCAAACCTTGGTTGCCGAGCCGCTCTCCGCGCCGGATCCATGGCAGACCTCGCACGCGTCGAGTTTCGTAACCGGAACCTCTCTCTCGCAACCGAGCGCAGCTTCCTCGAAAGTGATTTCCATGTCGTAGCGAAGATCCGACCCGCGCTGCGCCCCGCTCGGATCGCGATGCCCGCCGCCGAACAAGTCCTCGAAAATGCCCCCGCCGCCGCCGCCAAACACCTCGCGGAAAATGTCGAACGGATCATGAAAGCCGCCGCCGGCGCGGCCGCCGGCGCGCACGCGGGGATCGAAAGCCGCGTGGCCGTATTGGTCGTAGGCGGCGCGCTTTTGAGAGTCGCTCAACGCTTCGTAGGCTTCACCCAGTTCCTTGAACTTCTCTTCAGCCGATTTGTCACCCGGATTCTTGTCCGGATGATACTTCAAAGCCAGTTTGCGGTACGCCTTCTTAATGTCATCCTCGCTGGCGTTCCGTTCCACGCCGAGGACTTCGTAATAATCGCGTTTGGCCATAGCGAAGAGTTAGGTCCCGGGCTTCTTGGCGACAACCACGGTGGCTGGGCGGAGCAGACGATCGCGCAATTTGTAACCCTTCCGCAGTTGTTGGAGCACGTGGCCTTCGGGTGCATCCGCCGATTCCTGCTGCGAAACGGCTTCGTGCCAGTTGGCGTCGAAGGGTTTGTTCGATGCGTCGATCTCCTCCAGGCCGGCCTCGGCAACCGCGGACTTGATCTGGCTGAGAATCATCGTGATGCCAGTGCGGATCGATTCGATAGTGCTGTATTGTGGCTGGTTGACGGCGGCGGCCGCCATGTCGAAATTATCCAGCACGGGAATGAGTTTCCCCAGCAAAGACTCGTTGGCATACCTGACAGCATCCTGACGCTCGCGCGCGGCGCGCTTTTTGTAGTTCTCGAAATCTGCGGTGGATCGGAGAAGCCGGTCCCAATATTCGTCCGCCTTTGCGGCCTTCGTCTTCAATTCTTCGATCGCCTCGGGCGCCAGAGGCGTCGCTGGGGACTCAACTGGGGTTTCAGGTGGAATGTTTGAATCAGCGTTTTGCTCCGTTGCAGGAGCAGCATGGCTGAGTTCGGGCAACGACTCGGTCGCCGCCGCAGGATCCTTAAGGTTTGCCAATTGGTTGTCTTTCTTACTCATGTCGTTCGTTCTGCGAGCGCCGGAACATACACAAAGGTTTCAGGCAGAGCAACAGGGATGCCTGCCCCATAAAGAAGGGAATGGATCCCGCAACAGGCGGGATGCTCGCGCACCTTTAGCTTAGCTTAGCCAAATCGGTAGTGCTTCCGCACGGGAGCTTTGGCCTTCCAAACGCAGGAGAGCCCTTGGGGGAACACCACGAGGTCGCCTTTGCCAAAGGTAGCGCTCTGGCTGCTGCTCTCGACCGTCACCTCGCCTTCCAGCAAGTAACAAGTTTCCTGATCGCTGTAGGACCAGTCAAACGCGGACACGCCGCAACTCCAGACCGGCCACGAGTCCACACCCAGAGCTTTAAGCTCTCCCGGAGTCGGTTTGCGGACTTCGATCTTCACCTTCTTGTCACGCTCCAACGTCTTGACGCTTCAACGCGTTATCCACGGGGGCTTCTCCGGGAGGGACGCCTCGAATTCCTTGACCAATTCAGCTTCGTAGGCGCCCGCGTAAGTCCCGACCCAAAAGCGGCTCAGCGCTTCCTCGCAAAACCGCTTCCAGGACAGATCTTCCTTGCCAGGCACGATAGGATAGAACAAAGCGCCATTGCTCCGGGCTGCTTTGAAATCGCCCGGCGCATCGCCAATCATGAGAATCTTCTGATCGGGATATTTTTCTTTGGCGGCGAATTTGATGTGTTCGCTCTTGGTGCCCATCTCCTGGCCGGCGATGATTTTGGGATACATGTCGATGTCATGCTCGGCCCATTCTCGGGCCAGAGCTTCAGCCGGCGTCTGAGACACAACGAGCGTGTCGGCCTTCTCAATCATCTTGAGCAAGCTTTCGCGGAAAAGCGGGAACGGCGGCACACCCTTCACAATGTCTTCAACCTGGACATTGACGGCATCGGACCAGCGTTTCACTTGTTCGAGACCTTTGTTGCCGTGTTTGACTTCGGCGGCCAGCGTCGCATTGCCGAGTTTTGTTTCGCGCGCGACCCATTCATCCACGGCCTTGGTATCCGGCACCGTGACGCGGCGCGCGATTACTTCGCCCCGTTCGCGCAACAGATTCAAAGACCGGGACAGAGCCGGGAAACGGTTCGCGCCCCGGGTCTTCGAGTAAAGATTGACGAACTCCCAGGTTTCGCGCGCGTATTTGCTCACGGCCTGGAGGTCGAAATGCTTGATGAACATCGGGGCGAAACATTCCTTGTGTTTGATTTCCATCGAATCAAACACGCACCCATCGGAGTCGATGCCGATGAAGAACTCCTTTGTGGGTTTGAAGTCTTTCAGGATTTGAGCTGTATCATACATGGTACGGAATGCTCGCCTCTTGCAATCGCGCTTTCAGATACTTCTCCACGCACTGTTGAGCATGAAAACAGGCACTGTCGTAATTAGGGTACTTGCGAGATCGGCACTCGCGCTCGCAAGAATGGAGATCGCCTTCGGCCTTTGCGACCCATTCGAGCGTGATTCGCTTCATAGAGAACCTGGCCTTGTTCCACAATTTCCCGGAGAAAGAAATCCTCCCACGCAAGACGTTGCTTCAGCTCCTTTGGCGTGCGGACCAACAGGTCCAACAGAAATCCGGTCGCAACCCGGCTTACCATAAGCTCGCAGAGCACGGATCAAACATTGTAGGTGCTCGAACTGACGTCGCCGCCTCGCCCGGTCCAATTCGTGTGGGAAAACTTCCCGCGCGGCTGATCGAGCCGTTCGTAGGTGTGCGCGCCGAAGTAATCGCGCTGCGCCTGGAGCAGATTCGCCGGCAGCCGTTCGGCGCGATATTGATCGTAAAAAGTCAGCGCTGTGCTGAACGCCGGGACCGGGATGCCCTTCTTAGCCGCCATGGCGACTGTGTTGCGCCAGCCTTTCTGGCACTTCTTGATTTCGCCGCGGAAATACTTGTCGAGCATCAAATTTACCAGCTTCGGAGTGTTGTCGTAAGCTTCCTTGATCTTGCCGAGGAACCGGCTGCGGATGATGCAGCCGCCCCGCCACATCAACGCAATGCCGCCATAATTGAGGTTCCATTGGTAATCCTGGGCGGCCGATCGCATGAGCATGTAACCTTGAGCGTAGCTGACGATTTTTGAGGCGTAAAGCGCCTGGCGAATGCTCTCCACGAACTTGGCGCGATCTCCCGAGATCAATGGACGTGGCCCTTTGAGTTTCTTCGACGCCTTGACGCGTTCCTCTTTCAAGGCTGACACGCAGCGGGAATAAACCGCTTCTGCGATGAGCGTGATCGGAATGCCGAGGTCTTGAGAATTGACCACGGTCCATTTGCCCGTGCCCTTTTGGCCCGCCGTATCAAGGATCTTTTCCACCAATGGCTGGCCGTCTGTGTCCTTGAAGGCGAGGATGTCTCGCGTGATTTCGATCAAGTACGATTCCAGATCCCCCTCGTTCCATTGCTTGAAGACCTGGTGCATTTCGTCGGGCGTCATGCCCAGGCCCGTTTTCATGAGGTTATAGGCCTCGCAAATCAACTGCATGTCCCCGTACTCGATGCCATTGTGGACCATCTTCACGTAATGACCCGCGCCTTCTTCGCCGACCCAATCGCAGCAAGGCGCTCCGTCTGAGACTTTGGCGGAAATGGCCTGGAAGATCGGCTTCACGTGCGGCCACGCGGCCGGAGAACCACCCGGCATGATCGAAGGCCCTCGGCGCGCGCCTTCTTCGCCGCCGGAGACACCTGTGCCGATGTAAAGCAACCCATTGCTCTGCAGGTATTTGACCCGACGATTCGTGTCATCGAAGAGCGAATTTCCGCCGTCGATGATGATGTCGCCCGCTTCGAGGTGAGGGAGCAGTTGCTCGATGAACTCATCCACGGCGCTCCCGGCTTTGACCATGAGCATGACGCGGCGCGGCTTTTTCAGTAGGCTGGCCATTTCCTGCAAGGAATGCGCCCCTATCACTTTGGTGCCTTTAGCCTCCTTGCTCAGAAAATCGTCCACTTTAGAGACCGTGCGGTTGTAGGCGACCACGGTGTAACCGTGGTCGCTCATGTTGAGGATGAGGTTCTGGCCCATGACGGCCAGACCAATCAGTGCGATATCACCTTTGGGTTCCATGTGAGTAAGCTTTCGTTCGAGTCGGGCTACGATACTAGAGCCGCTTCGTTGTGCCAGCAGTATTTTTCCGCAGCCCGCGGCCTGCCGTCGCTCTTGAACGTACGCAACTCTACGCATTCCATTTCGCCTGCGCAGTGGCTAAACAATGAGGAGTGTCATACTGAGTTGCGCCAGTTTGTTCGATATTCTTATGCCTGCTCCAACACTCGAAGATCTCACGATCCACATTCGCAAGGTTCTTCCTGAAGCCAAAGCCCTGGCCCACATGCAGACCAACACCCAGGCCGGCGTGGTCGAATTCAACTGGCATTCGCGCCATTTCGTGGTGCATGGAAGTGTACGAGTTGAAGGGCAAAACTCTCCTTATCACCGGCATCTTGATGCTGATTCAAGCGGCGCTTCAAACCAAGGACCGACATACCAAGATCATCGAGGTCGTGGTTGAAACCCTCCAGGCCGCAGAGGAAAACATGCGCACCAACCGGGACCGCGGCTATTCCTTGCTTTCCGAGGTGAAAAAGACCCTGTCACGGCTGGCCGGCAAGCCTTCCGGAAGGCCTGCCTAGCACTCGGCGCACGCCGTTCATTCAGCGCTCCCTCTGGCTGCAGCGACGGTTCAGATTCATTCCGAAGATTGGCAGTTATTGGTTGCTTTTGGGCAAGTTCGGTCGCCCTTTCCTTCGAGTGCGGCTTGGCCCCTCTGACCCGAATGGCGCTCAGACAAGGCGCAAAACTTTGCTGGACAGGTTTCTGCGGTGCGGTGAGGTCCAGTGAAAACGTGTTGTCGTGTCCCGGAGGGATAGATGATCATAGCCCAGCCTTTCAACGCTGGGTTGGGACAAACCAGAGAACGAGTCCCGGAGGGACGGTTGACTCATTTCATTTGACCACCACAGCCGAGTTCAGCCGTCCCTCCGGGACTCGACGCTCCGACTCCGCTAACCCAGTGTTGAAACACTGGGCTATTTTCAGAAGTCCTCTGGGACAAATTGCAATCGCTGCACAAGTATTCATGGCTTGAATCAGCCTAGAATTCGAAGCCTTATCTAAGCGCCATTCCCCTCATGACCCCAGTCAGTTCTTGCGAAGTTTGGAAAGCGTGAGAAACTGGCTGCAAGCGCTTGAAGGCGAAGATGCCATCTGCCGGGCGATTCTGACGGCCCTGCTCGGTGTCCTATGCGTGCGCTGGGGCAATGACATCCTCCTCTACGTCCTGGTGGTGCCCGTGTTGATCGCTCCCCTGATCTACCCTCGCGTGGTCGCGCTGGGCATCCTGTTCACGACAATCGCCGCTTCGGGAATCGTCGTCCAGTTGCTCCGCCGGAATCCAATCGATTCGGTAAGGACAATTCTGGTTCTGGCTCCCGGTCTCCTCGCGGTCGTGGAAATCCTTTGCCGAGTCAAGAGCCAGCGGGACCGGAGGATCGATGCCGTCGTGCAGGAGGGTGATCGCCGTTTCCGCGCCCTCATTGAAAAGAGCTCGGACGGCATCGTGCTGTTTGACCCGCAAGGAGCGGTTATGTACGCCAGCCCCGCGATCACCCGGATGCTGGGCTACGCGTCAAACGAGGTCGTAGGAAAGAACATCCTCAGCCACGGTCACGAATCGGATTCCGCCACGCTCTCGAAACAGTTGGTGACTTTGTTGAACAGTCCGGGCGCCACGGTGACCGTTCAACTCCGCCGAAAGCACAAAGAAGGTCACTGGGTCTGGCTCGAAGCCCGGGTGACAAATCTGCTCGCGGAACTCAGCGTCCGCGCCGTGGTGGTGAACTACCGCGACATCACGGAACGCAAGCGCTCGGAACTGCGACTCACGGTCTTTTCCAGCCTGGCGCAAAAGCTGGCCGCGGCCACCACATCGCTCGAAGCCGGGAGAATCCTGCTGCACGCCGCACAGGACTTGTTCGGCTGGGATGCCGGGTTTCTTCATCTGTATTCTGAGGCGACGGACGAGATGCTTCCCATCATCACCTTGGATGTGATCGAGGGGCGAAAGACGGAAGTGTCCCCTTCACTGATCGGCATGAAACCGACGCCGATCAGCCGGCGCGTCTTGAACAAAGGCCCACAGTTGATCCTGCGCGGACGAGGGCCGGACCCAGAACCCGAACTCCGGCCAATCGGCAACACGTCCCTGCGCTCTTCGTCCTTGATGTTCGCGCCGATTCGGGACGGGACAAGGGCCGTTGGCATCCTGTCGATTCAGAGCTACGCGGTGCATGCTTGCACGCCGGAGGATTTGCAGACGTTGCAGACGCTGGCCAACCACGCCGCCGGCGCGCTGGCTCGCGTTCAGGAAGCGACCGAACGCCAGCGCGCGGAGGAAGAATTGCGCCTCTCAGAAACGCGCTTCCGCACGGTGGTGGAAAACATTGGCGAAGGCATCCTTATCACCGACCTCGAAGACGTCATCCTCTACGCCAACCGCCGCATGACCGAGCTTTGCGGTTATGTCCTTGAAGAGATGATCGGACGTCGCTCCCACGAATTGATCGCGCCCGCCGAGGACTGGGAGAAGATTCAACGAAAAACCGCGCGGCGGGCCACCGGCCTGACCGAGCGATACGAGTTGGTCCTGAAACGAAAGGACAGCTCTCGGTTCTGGGCGGAGATCCACGCCGCTCCTTATCGCACTCCGGACGGCGAAATCATCGGCACCATTGGCGCGGTCGCGGACATCACCGAACGAAAGGAAAGTGAAGAGGAGCTGCGCCGCTCCCAGGAACGCTTCTCCAAAGCGTTTCGATCCAGCCCGCTGCCGCTGGCGCTCACCCGCTTGCGGGACGAACGGTTCCTGGACGTGAATGAAAGCTTCATCCGGCTGTTGGGTTACGGCCGAGAAGAGATTCTGGGCCGGTCGGCCGAAGAATTGGCGATCTGGGTGGAAACCGAGCAACACTCCCAAATCCAGCGCGCCCTGGCCGAACAACATCCGCTGCGCGAACTGGCGTGCAAGGTTCGCACCAAACATGGCGAAACGCGCGATGCGCTGGTTTCCACCGAACCGTTCGATCTCGGCGGCGAACCGTCCATCCTGCTCATCAGTCAGGACGTCACCGAACGATTGAATTTGGAGGCGCAACTGCGGCATGCGCAGAAGATGGAAGCGGTCGGACAATTGTCCGCCGGCCTGGCGCACTATTTCAACAACATCCTGACCATCATTCAGGGCCACACCAACCTGCTCTCGACGCTTCCTCAATTCGACGCAGACGCGCGGGAGTCCATGGACCACATTGCCGGCGCCGCCGAACGCGCGGCCAATCTGACTGCGCAGTTGCTCGCCTTCAGTCGGAAACGGATGATGCAGCCGCGGGAATTGGATTTGACGGAAGTCGTCACCAACTCCGGGCGAATGATGCGCGGATTGTTGGGCGAACGGATCGAACTGCAATTCGCGTAGTCTGGCCATCTCCCGCCGGTGAACGCCGATATCGGATTGATCGAGCAGATTATTATCAACCTGCCGCTCAACGCGCGCGACGCGATGCCTTCCGGTGGAAAACTGGTCGTCAGCATGGTGGCGCTCGAGATCGATCCACTTTCTGCGCGCCGCAATCCGGAGGCCCGGCCCGGTTCCTTCGTGCGCATGACCTTCGAGGACACCGGATGCGGCATGTCGCCGGAAACCTTGAGCCGAGTTTTCGAGCCGTTCTTTACGACCAAAGATGTCGGCAAAGGGAGCGGTCTGGGATTGGCCTCGGTTTACGGGATCGTCAAACAGCATCAGGGCTGGATCGAAGTGGAAAGCCGCCTGGGCGCCGGGACGACGTTTCGGATTTACCTGCCTTGCGCGGCAGCACCCGAGCAGGCATCGGCTCAGACTCAGCCGAACGAGAGCGTGCCGGGCGGGTGCGAGACGATTCTGGTGGTGGAAGACGAGCCAGCCTTGCGGGGACTCGTGAAGAAGATCCTGAAACTTCACGGCTACGAAGTGCTGGTTGCCGCGAATGGCCGCGAGGCATTGGAGGTTTGGGATCATAAAGGCAACCAGATCGATCTTTTGCTCACCGATCTCGTGATGCCGGAAGAACCCACCGGGATGGAACTGGCGCAACGGCTCAAGGCGAAATGCCCGCACCTGAAAATAGTTTACACCAGCGGTTACAGCATCGATCTGAAAGCGCACAGCCCGGTCCTGCGCCCAGGCCTCAATTTTCTCTCCAAGCCGTTCAACCCACCCACGCTCGCGGCGGCTGTGCGGAAGTGCTTGGACAGCAGCGAAGTTGCCGACGATGGCTTGCCGGAGTAGTGCAAGCCCTCAGTCTGACTGTGCAATTCCACGTCGCGTTCCCCCTCACCCCAGCCCTCTCCCCCAGGGAGAGGGAGTTGCTTTTCCAGCGCGGGAATGGTCACTGAACGGTTAATTGAACGACAGCCCTGGAAATGTTCTCCTTCTCCTTGGGGAGAGGGCCGGGGTGAGGGGAACGCAGTCGTAGGACTGAATAGGTACGGCTTAGTCTGCTCCTTGTACACGCAACTCTCCTGGATAGAATCCCAACGGGATTCTGTCCCAAAGCTCTGCCCTGGGTAGCTCGTTCCTCGCAACCCTTATAGATCCTCCAAAGTTATTCATAGGCGGCAAGGGGAGCCTTCGGATTCCTCCCCGCAGACGGCTGTGAATAACTTTGCCCGGCACGCGCGAGGGTTTGTGAACAAGATTGCCGCCGGGCCGAAAGGTCTACGGTCACGCCGCGCTGGATGACGAATATGCAACCCATCTCTGGGCTGGGGGGACGCAATCCCTTTGGGATTGGCGAAAGCTGTGCACAGATCCGTGTGAAAAGCAGCCCTTAGTTAGTGTCTCTCTGGAAACTCGCATTTTTTGAAATGGTCGCGCATTTCCCCAATGTTTTCGCACTTTTTTCTGACGGATGAGTCGAAAACTAAGAAGCGGCAAGCGCGAATGTTGCGAACCGAAACGCAAATTTCCGCGGAAAATCGAAGAACGCCGCGACCGCGTCGCAGAGATTCGTTCGAGATTCACACGAGACGTATGAAGAAATCTCTTGAAGAGACGGGCGATTCATCGGTTTTCTCTCAGACACTAGTTAGTTAGTGCACCCGCGGAATCCGCAATCCGCTGTCCGCAAATTGAGAAAAGTCTTGCCCCATCGAAAAGCATTCCTCCACTATCCTGCCACGCAAAACGCAATCGCTCTTGCTGCAACAGATAAGGAATCCTATGGGTCGCATTTACAATGACATCGTCGAAACCGTTGGCCGCACGCCCTTGGTCCGCTTGAATCGCGTCACCGCCGGAGTCCCAGCCACTATTCTCATCAAGTGTGAATTCTTCAATCCGCTCGGCAGCGTTAAGGACCGGATCGGCCAGTCCATGATCGATGACGCGGAACGCCGCGGCGTCATCAACAAGGACACGGTTCTCATCGAGCCGACGAGCGGCAACACAGGCATCGCGCTCGCCTTCGTCGCCGCCGCCAAAGGTTACAAGCTCATCCTGACCATGCCGGAAACGATGTCGTTAGAGCGGCGGACACTGCTCGGAATGTTGGGCGCCAAACTCGTTTTGACTCCCGGGACCGAAGGCATGAAAGGCGCCATTGCGCGCGCGGAACAATTGGCGAAGGAAACCCCGAACTCCTGGATCCCCCAGCAATTCGACAATCCCGCCAACCCGGAGATTCATCGCCAGACCACCGCCGTGGAAATCTGGGAAGATACCGGCGGAAAGGTCGATATTCTCGTGGCCGCCGTCGGGACCGGCGGCACGATCACGGGTTGCTATGAAGTGATCAAGCCGAAGAGGCCTTCCTTCCAGGCCATCGCGGTGGAACCGAAAGATTCGCCCGTGATTTCGCAGACCCTCTCCGGACAACCGGTCAAGCCTGGCCCGCACAAGATTCAAGGCACGGGCGCCGGCTTTGTGCCGCGCAACCTTCACCTCAGGGATTCCAAGGGCAATGCGCAGATCACTGAATGCATTCAGGTAACGAACGACGACGCTTTCGCCATGGCCAGGCGGCTCGCTAAAGAGGAAGGCATCTTGGCCGGCATTTCTTCCGGAGCGAATGTTTGGGCCGCTATTCAAGTCGCCAAGCGCCCGGAGAATCAAGGAAAGATGATTGTGACGGTTGCATGCTCGACCGGGGAGAGATACTTGAGCACCCCGCTCGCCGCCGAAGCCAAAGCGGAAGTGGGAGGGTGAAATCCCTCGGGTCGTTAAAACGTTACAAGGTTAAATCGTTAAATCGGTTGAATGGCGGGACGGATCCTGGCGAGGTTGCCGGAGAATTTGGCGTGCTCTCTTTTTCACAGAAGCAAACCAAGGAAACAAAGAACTTCCTTGGCTTTGTTACCTTTTGTAGAAGCTCACGGCAGTGGCCACGGCCGGTAGAACCGATAGGGGAATCGCGAGGAATTGGTGTCTGTGACCTCAGCCTTGTTCGTCGCGAACAGACCTGAAGAGATTTCCGCCCAATCGACCAGGTTCGTGCTGGCTTGGAGCGCGAACTTTTGTCCGGAGGTCCCGCTGAGCGTGAGTTTCATTCCTCCTCCCAGGATGACCGGCACGACCAACGATTGAATGGCTGGCGGGGCATTCACCGTCGCAAGAGTCAGATTGATTGGGCCGGTTGGGCTGGCGAAGCCGTCAATCGCCAGCGCGTAGGTGGTCAAGGCAATCGCGTTGAAAGTCAGTTTGGTCGTCAGTGTGTTCGTGTCAAAGCGCACGGTCGTTCCGGAGGCCATGGCGAGATTCGTCAATGCGTTTCCCGTGTAGGCCGCCGACCACGGAATGAATTCAGTGCCGCGACCCGCCAGCGTCACGAGCACCGGACCGGAGACCGGCGCAGTCCACGAAAACCAGATTGACCGGGAGCTCGCTACTCCGGCGTGTTTGTCCGGTTCGCCGGCTTCTTTGGTGGCGTAAAGGTTGGAACTCTTCACGACCAGCAACGCGCCCGCCAGCGGCTCGCGGTTCGCAAAATTATCATTCGGCGGCGGCGGCGGAAACTTCAACGCGAGGTTGAACGGACCGGCCTGGCCCGCAAAACCATCGACCGCGATCGAATAATCGCGGCCCGCCACAGCCTCAAAGTGAAGTGTCATCACCCGGTTGGTCGTGTCCAACGCGAAGTCCCGGCCAGCCACCACCGCCAGCGCGGAGACCGAGGCGCCCGTATAGATATCCGCGAGGGGAAAGAAGTTGGTGGTCGTCACGGACAGCAACACGGTGCCGCCTTTCGGCGCGGTCCAGGAATACCAGACCGATTTGCCTCCGTTGTTTTGCGCGTGCTTGGGTTCTGCGGGTTCCTTGGTTGCGGCCAGGTTGGTGCCGGTGATCGAAATTGTCTCGCCCGAAAGGTGGATTCAGTTGGCGAAATTGTCATTGGACGGCGGAGGTTGATACGTGAGGCTCAAGTTGAATTTGCCCGAAGTTTCCGCCAGCGAATCGACTGCAATGGAGTAGCTTTCGCCCGCCGCCGCGTCGAAGGTCGTGCGGGCGATGAAATTGGTCTGGTCGAATTCAAATTCCCGCGAAACCGAGAACAGCGTCGTTGAAGTCAGCGATCTGTAGACCTCCGTCAAAGGAACAATGCCCAATCCTGTGACGGTTACGCTCACCGTGCCATCCTTGGGCGCATTCCACGAATACCAGACTGAACTTCCGCCGGGATTTCCCCCATGCATGGCTTCTCCGGCGTCAACCGTGGCCTCGCGATTGGAACCGGCGACGGCCGGTGCGAAACCGGAAAGCGCGATCCGATTCGTGAAACTGTCGTGTCTAGGACGGACGATGATTTCCACTGGGAACGCCGCTGAAGAGGCGCCCAAGTCGTCCGTCGCGCAAGCGGTCAGAGTGAACCGTCCCGGCGGCAGGTTGCTTCAAACGATGCTGAAATCGTTCGTGGCCATGACCGGCGCGGCATTCGTCATCACACCCAGCAGAGTGTTCGCACGATAGAAATCAATCCGGCGAATCGCCCCATCGGGGTCCGAACCTTGCGCCGTGATCACCAGATTGGTTCCTTCCCTCAGGATCGTGCCATTGGTAGGCGCAAGCATCTGAATGGCCGGCGGCAGAGTCTGAACTTCCGGCCCAAAGAAGTCCGCGACCAGTAGAGCGTTGGCATTCGCGGTGAGCGCGTTGTTCGCGCCATTGGTCGTTCCCGGCAGCCCGATGGGCATTCCCAGGAATGAAATGTCCGGATTGGACAGATAAGGGATCGGTTCTCCAGGAGCGTAAGACATAACATCGCGGTAAACGGTGTCGATGAGGACAAAGCGGTAGCCGAACGAAAACGGGTACGAGCCGGGCTTCAATTTGCCTTCGCCGTCGAGGGCGTGTTCGCGGTCGTGTTGCGCCCCAAAGTTGTGACTGATCTCATGCACGAAGATGAAGCTCCCTACCAAATCCGCGCGTTTGACGATGCTGAAGGCGCTGTCCCGAAAAGCAAAGCTTGGCGCTCCCATCGTGAAGGCCAGGCCGGAAGTTCCTGGATCGCTATGCTCGGTGATCAAGCAAACCAGATCCGCGCGGTTCGTTTGCCGGATCAGATGAATCTCATCGAGAAAGCTGTCGCTTCGAGATTGGAGGCGATTGAGATTGGTCGCGTTGTTGGGAAACTCGGCATAGTCGATCTCCCGCAGATGGACGAGGCGCAACCGCACGTCGGCCTGGCTGTTCTGGTAAACCGTGTTGGCTTCAGCCGTGGCCAGGTTGATCAGAGATTCAATCGACTCCTTGCCGCCTGCCCCGACGCGAGACTCAGCGGTGTACTCCACCATAACGTCAACGACGGTCAATTTGTTGGTGGTTGGCGGGGCCGCCGGAGGAATTGTGGAGAGCAGCCTGGCGCCGTTCAGCGCGGCGGCCACAGGAGTCGGGCAGTGCTGAGGTGTTGCCGCATTCACGGAAGTTCGGATGCACGGCAGCGCAGCTCGACCAAGCGGTTCATAGGAAGATTCCTGCTCCCAAAGGACCTCCTCACGGCCCATGAACCTCGCCCCGCCAAGATCTCCATGGAGTGCGTCGGCAGAGCGAAGCGGCGACGGCGCTTTGGCGTTGGCCGCGCCTTCCGGTCTCGAAACGAAAGCGGGGTCGCGCTGCGCTTGCCCCCGCATTCCATAGTCAGGGACGGAGTTGGAACTCTCGGAAAAAAGCGCTGCCGCAAGGCCGAGCAAGAGTCAAAACACACCTACCGCAATCCTGCGAGACCGAACGTTCCGAACAGACCAGAGAATCGACATGAGCAGCCAGCGCTATTCGTCGAACATCCCGCTGTGAGAAAGACTTAGTAGTGGCTCGGCACAGTGAAGACGAGCCCGCACAAAACGGCTTTTGGTTGGCGGCATTAGGCAGATGCCCACGCGAAATGCGTGCGGAGCAGGTTCCTGGCCATCGCACCGATGTCGAACACATCGAACTGAAACTTGAAACCCGGGAAAGGCCCATCCCCAGCAATTCTCACTAGGGTGCGATTGGAGAGCGGCCTTCCAGGCCGCAGCGGCTCAGCCAACGCGAGGCGCCTCGGAACGAGACCGTTGCGCGCAGTTTGAGGAAACCGCTGCGCCCAGGATGGGCGCGCGCCGAGCCAAAATGAGAATTGCTGCGGGAAAGGGAATTCGCCTTGTTTCACCGCCCTTGTGGGTTCAATACTTGTTCCATCGTGATTCTTGATCGAGAAGTCTCCGCGGCTCGCGCGGTCGCATTGGTCCTCCTGGCTTTGTCCGCTGCCACCTCGGGTGCGTCGCATTATATCTATGTCGTAGATACGTCCAAATCGATGAGCGAGTACCGGGCACCGTTGCTGGACCGGGTCAATCTGGACATGAGCTACGCGTTGTGGGGAGAAAAGCGGCTCTATCGGGAAGGTGATCAGATCCATCTCTGGAGCTTCAATTTGGCGGTGCAGGATCACCTCACGCTCGATTTCAAACCTGGGTCCGAACAAAGCTTCCGTTCCCGGATCTCGAGCGTGCTGGCCCGAATGAAGCCCGACGGCGGGACCAGCCTCTACGGGCCGGTGGCGAAAGCGTTGGAACGCTTCCGAGAAGAAAACTCCGGAGATTTGAGCATTATTCTTTACACCGACGGCAAGGTCGCCCTGAGGAAGCGCGAAGCCGATTACCTTGTGGCCATGTTCAAACAATATTTCGAGCCGGGTAATCGCCTGAAAGATTTGATTCTCGTTCGGTTCGGAACCCGGAGCATCCGTCCGGAGGTCACCGGCGTGATCAGCGCTTTGAACGGAAGAATCCTTTCCTCGGGTCAACCGCTCGACCTCAACGTAGCCCCACCGCCTCAGCCCGCCGCCGCAACACCTGAGCCTAAGGCTCCGCCGGTCATTTCGGTCGCGCCTGCGAACATCCAGTTCACCAACGCCCTGGCCGCCGAAATCACTAAAATCGTGCCTCTGGAGTTCAAAGTGGACCCCCCGACGCCGGACGTCTTGATTGGACTGCGCATGGAAGCCCTTGATCTGCCAGGTGGAGTCAGCTTCACTGCGGCCCCCGACAAACTGGCCACTCACGGCAATCCCGCCGTGACCTTCCTGATCAAAGGAGCGCAACCCGGCCATCTCTCCGCTAAACTGCACCTCTCCGGGCCAGGCCGGATCGAGCCGGCGGTGATCCCGGTCGCTTTGGAGATTCTTCCGCTGACGCCGGACCGCATCGCATTGCAATTCTTTTCCGAGACACCGCCCAATTTCAGCCTGCCCGCCCATGGCGATTGGCAACGAATCCCCACCGTCGGCTTGTCCTTGCTCTACCCGGATCGTTTGAAGGAGTCTCTCGTTCGTTTCGAGTTTCAAACGCCCCCGGGTGTAGAATTGCAGGCCTTGCCCAGCGCGGACTCCAGGCCCGTGACGACTGGCCAACCGATCGCGCTCTCCGCGTTGGGGCGTTTCGTCGGCTTCCAAATCCGCGCCGCAACTCAGGATGTAGCCGGGAGCACCCTCACCAACCGAATCACACTTCGACCTGCCGTTGATCAAAACGTGCAGGCAGAGGGAATGGATACGATCGAAATTCCTGTCCGCTTTGTCACCGCGGCGGAGGTTCGCGTCGAGACCAGCGAAATCGCCCTCGGCCAAATCGAGAGAGGCACGAAGAAAGTCAAGGGAGTCCTGAATCTCCAAGCCAAAGGCGAAGCGATTGGCAAGAGGCTCCGGCTCATCAAACACGGACAAGGCTTGGCTGGAATCGCCTTCGCGCCAACCGACATTGTCTTGAAACCGGGAGCGATGTCCGTGGACCTGGAATTCACCGGTTTTGAAGAGCAACTGCCTGGGCCGATCGATGGCGCGCTCAGGGTCGTCGCCGATGAACCGTCAGAGTCCCTGGACTTGCGAGGCGGGTTGGTGATCGTGCGGGGAACAATTCCAGGAGCGGGAACCGTCCAGGCAGAGATCGAGAAACCAATGGTCGTGGGCCAGCCCTTTGTTATCCGAGTGCGGCTGGATTCCCGGACTAACGCGCCGATTCATGCCCTGGTTCGTGAACCGGACTCGACGAAAGATCACGAAGTGGCGCTCACGGATACCGGGTCCGTGGAGGACGGCGACGCCAGGGCCAACGACGGGGTTTATTCCGGAACGTTCCGGCGCACGGATCACATCGGGACATACCAGGTTTGGTTCGTTCGGGAAGGCTCCAAACAACTCCTGCAGAGCGCCCCGCTCAATGTCCCCTATTTTTTCCAGCCGCAACTGGATCCTCTGCCCGGCCGCTTGACCAATCGCAAACCGGGCGACTACCTCCGTCTCAAGGCGAAAATCATCTCCAATTATCCCGGCTCGATCTTCACACACGTCGAACCGGTCGAGCCCCGCGGCGCGCTTAACTCCTACGTCGCGGCCCAGTCGCTCCTCACCGGAACCAATACAATCGATTTGCTCGTGGGCCTGGCGCCAGAGGCACAACCCGGCGTTTACAAATCCAAAGTATATCTCGTCACAGACCAGATTGGAGGGGCCAAAGCTCGGATTCCCATTTCCTTTGACATCACAGTGACCTCGTTTTTTCAATACATGATCCGGCTCGTGGCCATCACGCTGGGAGGGGCGGGTTTGATTTTTCTGACCGTGGTCAAGCCCTGGAGACGCCTGGGTTGGCCGGCTCGCTCCCGCAACGCGCTCCGATCCGTCCGGCCTTTCGCCGAAACGAATGAACCGCCAAACTGATTCCATTTTGCCGCCGGGAGCGGATTCGTCCCAATCGGACCGGGATTGCGAACGCGCGCGATGAGGAGCATTCTGATCATCGAACCTGACTTGGTCTTTGGCATGACCTGCGTTCGTGCCATGGTCGTGGCCGGCTTTCAAGCCACGCACGTAACCAGCGCTGCCAAGGGGCTGAGTGCGGTCAATCAATCGCGCCTGGACGCGGTGCTTTTGAGTCTCCGGCCCCGCGACAACCGTTCGATCCAGTTCCTTCAAGAAGTCCGCTCCAATGCTCGGACTCGCTCCCTTCCTGTCATTGCCTTCGCGAGAGAAAACGTCGGTGACCTCCTCGATCAGGCCCGTTCCAAAGGCGCCAACGAATGTTTGATGGTGCAGAGTAACCGCACGGAAGAACTCGTCCGCGCCCTCAACACAATCCTGGTTCCGGCGACTCCTCCGGCGAAACCTCCGCCCGCGCCAACCCGCGACGTGGAACCTCCCAGCCAACCCGCGCCCAGCACGCCTCCTGCGATGCCGGAACCGCCCGTCAAACTGGCCGATGCCCGGCGCGAACCGGTTCCATCTCACGCTCCTTCACCGCCGCTCGCCAAACGAGAGCCGGCCAGGCGGAAGACAGGCTCGCTTCAAATTCTCCTGGAGCTTTCGCGCGCCTTGTTCGCCGCCCAGGACAGATCGACGCAAGAAACGCTGCTTCGAGAATTTAACGACGCCGCGCAAGGCTTCACGGCCGAAACCGGAACGCTTCAATCATTTCCTCCTGTGGCCGCCCTCTCGGGCGCGTTGTTGGCCCTGTTGAAAGATCTCACCGAGAATCCTCGGAGCACCAACAGCTCCAACGTGCGAACGATTTTCCAGGCGATCAATTGCCTCGAATGGCTTGTGGGTGGGGATTCGTCCGATCATAATTTTCACCGATTTAACGATTTAACCTTTTTAACGTTTTAACGACTCGGTTGCGGCTTTGCCGATGTGCGTTCATCTGCGGTTGAAATTGATGTTTCCAGGTTCGTCGATAGCAGTGCCGTAGCTCGCGATGCAAACTGAGAAACTCCTCATTTTCCTCAAAGCGCCGCGTCCCGGTCTTGTCAAAACACGGCTCGCGGAAGCCATTGGACCCGGCGCAGCCGCGTCGGCCTATCGAACGCTGGTTCAGACGCTGCTCACCCGATTTGCCAAATGCAAAAGTATTGAGCTGCATTACGCGCCCGAAGACGCGCTGGAGGAAATCCAGGGATGGCTGCGACCGGGCTGGATTGCGCGCCCTCAAAGTCCGGGTGACCTTGGCCGCAGACTTCACACCTCTTTTGAAAACTCCTTTGCCGCCGGCGCAAAGCGAACCGTCATTATCGGCTCGGATTGTCCATCCATCGAATGGCAGGACGTCGCGACCGCCTGGTCGTCTCTCGCGGATCACGATGTCGTTCTTGGCCCGGCGCCGGATGGAGGCTATTGGCTGATCGGTTTGAACGCGCCGCAGGAACATTTGTTCCGAAACATCGCCTGGAGCACGGAGACTGTCCTGAGCGAAACCTTGAAGCGCTGCCAGGCGACAGGCCTTAGCACGGTTCTCCTGCGTGAACTCCGCGACGTGGACACGAAAGAGGATTGGCAAGCGTATCTTCGCTCTTTAAGTTCCCCGCATGTCTGAAACGCAAGCCCTGCCGAGCCCGCGGACGGAGCAAGCCGCACCCAGCGGGACGGCCGCTCCGACCAAACTCTCCGCCTCCCGGCCCGCTGAACTCACTCATCCGGATCGCTTCGTCCACCGTCACATCGGTCCGAATCCGGATGAGCAACGCCAGATGGTTCGATCGCTTGGCTTTTCCACGCTGGATGAACTCATTGCCTTGGCGATTCCAAAGGCCATTCGATCGATCAGACCGCTCGAACTGCCGCCCGCGCTGACGGAACACGAAGCGCTGGCTCGATTGAAGCACGTCGCCAGCAAGAACCAGATTTTCCGTTCGCTGGTCGGGACGGGCTATTACGATTCGCTCACTCCGCCCGTCATCCAGAGAAACATCCTGGAGAATCCCGGCTGGTACACGCCGTACACACCGTATCAGGCCGAAATCGCTCAGGGCCGACTGGAAGGCCTGCTGAATTTCCAATCGATGATCTGCGACCTCACCGGCCTGGAGGTGGCCAACGCCTCGTTGCTGGACGAAGCCACGGCCGCCGCCGAAGCCATGATGATGTGCCACCGTCTTAAAAGCACGGATGGACGTCGGCGATTTTTCGTCGCGGACGATTGCCATCCTCAGAACATCGATGTCGTCCGCACGCGTGCCAAGCCTCTGGAGATCGAGGTCGAGGTGGGCGCCAGCGAGACGTTTCACTTCGACAACAGCGTCTGCGGGGTCTTGATCCAGTATCCTGCGACCGATGGCGCGATGGGTGATTACCGGTCGCTGATCGAGAAAGCCCATGCGGCCGGGGCCTTGGTGGTTGTCGCCACCGACCTGCTGGCACTCACGTTGATTAAGCCGCCGGGAGAACTCGGAGCGGATATCGCCGTGGGCAGCGCACAGCGGTTCGGTGTGCCGCTCGGTTACGGCGGACCGCATGCGGCGTTTTTTGCCACGCGGGACGCCTTCAAACGGCAAATGCCCGGACGGCTGGTCGGCGTTTCCAAAGATTCTCGCGGGCGGCCGGCGTTGCGGCTTTCGCTGGGCACGCGCGAACAGCATATTCGACGCGAGAAAGCCACGAGCAACATCTGCACGGCTCAAGCCCTCCTGGCGAACATGGCGATGGCTTACGCCGTTTACCATGGTCCGGAAGGACTGCGACGAATCGCGAAACGGGTGCATGGATTGACGACCCTTCTTGCGGCTGGCCTTCGGAAGCTCGGATACAATGTAGGCCGGGCTTCCAGCCGATCCTCCGAGAGGCAGGCAGGATGCCTGCCCTACTTCGATACGATCAGAGTCGATCTCGGTTCGAGGCCCGCGGCGGAGGTTATGAAGACCGCTGAAGCTAACCGAATCAATTTGCGCGTGTTCAACGCGAACACGATTGGAATTTCCTTGGATGAAACCGTGGCCGAAGACGACCTCAACACCCTGCTGCAAGTCTTCAACGACAACCGCCCGCCTTCGTTCACTCTGGATGAACTTGCCCCACAGGCAGGTTTTGAGCTGCCCGCGGAGTTCGCCCGAACCACGCCCTTCCTCACGCACCCGGTGTTCAATCGATACCATTCGGAGACGGAAATGCTGCGCTACCTCCGGAAGCTCGAAGCGCGCGATCTGTCTCTTTGCCACTCCATGATTCCGCTCGGCTCGTGCACCATGAAGCTGAACGCCACTTGCGAGATGCTCCCGGTCAGTTGGCCCGAATTCAACCGCCTCCATCCCTTTGCGCCGCTGAAGCAAACCCGAGGCTATCAATTGCTCTTCGAGGAACTGGAGCATTGGCTGGCGGAGATCACCGGGTTTGCTGGAATTTCCCTTCAGCCCAACGCCGGCTCGCAAGGTGAATACGCTGGCTTGCTCATCATTCGCGCGTTCCATGCCAGCCGGAGCGAAGCCCACCGAAACGTGTGCCTGATTCCCACTTCAGCCCACGGCACCAACCCCGCCAGCGCGGTCATGGCCGGCCTGAAAGTCGTCGCCGTGGCGTGCGATGGGGATGGGAACATTGACCTCGCGGATCTGCGGGCCAAAGCCGAGGCGTACCAATCCGGCTTGGCGGCACTGATGATCACGTATCCGTCCACGCACGGCGTGTTCGAGGAGACGATTCGTGAGGTCTGCGAAATCATTCATGAAAACGGCGGGCAGGTCTATATGGACGGCGCGAACATGAATGCCCAGGTCGGCCTGTGCAGGCCTGCGGAGATGGGCGCGGACGTCTGCCACTTGAATCTGCACAAGACGTTTTGCATCCCGCATGGCGGCGGCGGCCCGGGCATGGGTCCCATAGGCGTCGCCGAGCATCTGGTGCCTTTCCTGCCGGGGCATCCCGTCGTTAACCTGGGCGGCGAAGACCCGATTGGCATCGTGGCTGCCGCGCCCTGGGGCAGCGCCAGCCTCCTGCCCATTGCTTGGATTTACATTGCGGCGATGGGACCGTCAGGACTTGCCGAGGCCACGAAGGTCGCGATTCTGAACGCGAATTACATCGCCCGGCGGCTGACCCCGCATTTTCCCGTGCTCTACAAAGGCCATGGAAACCTCGTCGCGCATGAGTGCATCCTTGACCTCCGCCAGTTCAAAAAAGTCACCGTGGAGGACGTCGCCAAACGACTCATGGACTACGGATTTCATGCCCCGACGATTTCCTGGCCCGTGCCGGGCACAATGATGGTCGAGCCGACGGAGAGCGAGTCGAAGGGAGAACTGGATCGGTTCTGTGACGCGATGATCGCCATCCATGCTGAGATCGACGCCATAGAATCCGGACGTATCGACGCGCAGAACAATCCGCTCAAGAACGCCCCGCACACGGCTGACATGATCGCTTCGGAGAAATGGGATCATCCTTACTCCCGCGAGCAAGCCGTGTATCCGGCGCCGTGGTTGAAGGAACGCAAGTTCTGGCCCCCCGTCGGCCGCATCGACAACGTTTTTGGCGACCGCAACCCCGTTTGCATGTGTGCGGGAATGGAGGCGTAGGCTTAGTTAAATTAGTTAGTTTCACGAGGCGGCGTGCGTGGTTGTCTTTGCGAACGTATAGCGCGAACGGCAAACGATCTTGACCGGGCCGCGCGTTGTGGCTGGCGGAGCTGAGCATCTGGAGGTGCGAAGGCGCCCGGCCCAAAAGCGCGTTCGCCCAAGCCATGAAGAACGAGCATGGTCGCGGTCGCTGATTCGGGTTTCTTTACTGCGCTGCTGGATCGAAACGATCCTGCGCACGAGTGCGCCAAGTCCACTCTCTCAAGACTTTCGCGTCCGCTGGTGACTTGCGAGAGCGCGCTCTGCGAGACCGATTTCAAACCGGCGATACGGCGCAACGCGGCAAAGCCAGGCAAAGCCGCAACCAAAGGAGCGCGGACAGCCATGTCCGCGAGTCGTCCGCAGATGCCAGCGCGGACAAGGCTGTCCGCGCTCCGAGAATCGTCGCGGCTGGCGACGATTCTGAGCGATCCTGATAGAGTGCAACTCTGTATACGTGGACGGAATCACCGACAATTTCGGGATGCGCTGGAACGGTCTGGAACGCTGCACGGATGATTCAAGAATCGAGCCAAAGGAGCGCGGGCAGCTTGCCCGCGCGAGCAGGTTGCCCGCGCTCCTTCTTGAATCAGCCTCGGAACGATGCCCGTCGCTCAAATCGCTTTGACGCCGCGCACGCCGCGGCCTATACATCTTATAACTCATCCGCCAGAGTCAACGCACTGACACAACGCCTATGAAATCTCCCCCCTCCACCTCCCTCCGCAACCGCGGCTTCACCTTGATCGAGCTGCTGGTCGTCATCGCGATCATTGCCATCCTCGCCGGGATGCTGTTGCCCGCGTTGGCCAAGGCCAAAACCAAAGCTCAAGGCATCCATTGCATGAACAATTTGAAGCAACTGCAGCTGGCCTGGAACACTTACGCCCACGACCACGACGATTTCATTCCGGGCAACAACTGGTCGGAACAAGCCAACCGGCAGCCCGGAAACTGGGCCGCTGGCTGGCTCGACCCACGCCAGGCAAACAACCGGGACAATACCAATATCCTCCTGCTCATCGACGAGAAGTACGCATCGCTCGGTCCTTACACCAAGACGCCAGGTGTCTATCGCTGCATTGCGAGCAAGATCATGTCGCGCCAGGGCGACGGGCGTTATCCGGTCGTGCGCACGGTCTCCATGAGCTGCTGGATGGGCTGGAAGAATTCAGGGGAATGGACCCAGGGTTACAAAGTGTTCCGGAAGACCACCGAAATGACGGAGCCAGGACCGAGTCAAACGTTGGTTTTCATTGACGAACGGGACGACAGCATTGACGACGCCTATTTCGCCATCGACATGGCCACGGGTTCGGCGGCGATCATGGTGAATTTCCCGGCCAGCTATCACAACGGCGCGGGAGGGACCACGTTTGCGGATGGGCACGCGGAAATCCACAAGTGGGTCGATCCGCGCACCAAACCCGCGCAACAGATGGGCGAGCAGAAAACGAAGAAAGAATTCACTGCGACGAAAGACAATCGAGACTTGATCTGGCTGCAAGAGCGCGCCACTTACCGTTACCGAAAGTAGAAATGGGTGGAACGGGCTACCAGCCCGTTTTCGGCGGCAACTTGCCGATGAGTTGAGCATGGCGACATTGAAAAGGTGACTCGCCCTCACCCAGGAGAGGGAACCGCTCTTTCCCGCACCGGGAAACGATCCCTAAACCGTGATGAGTCCGCGGGCGGTAAAAGTTAAGTTACTCCCTCTCCCTGGGGGAGAGGGCCGGGGTGGGCGAGCTTTTCATCGCACTCAATACTTACGCCTTAGTCCGCCTTGGAAAGCATTTCCAAAACACGTCCTAAAACTTGATCGCGAAGATGACCAACCCTTTGATCGCGCCGGTCTGCGGATCGGTGTAGGTGTTGTCGCGCGCGGGTTTTGGTTTTGGAGGATAGCGAACGTCCGCTGGCTTGGCGGATTTGTTGCCGCTGGATAAATCCACCAGCACGCCGCCGTAAAAAACACGCGGTTCCTGCGGCTTGGATGGAGTTTTTGTTCCTGGACTGGCAATCGCCTCCGCGCCTTTCTTTCCCGATTGCGCTTGCATCGCGGGCCTGGCCGCCGGGGCGTTCTGAGCCCGGGAATTCAGGCTGATTGAGGTAGCCACGGCGAAGAGGAGGACCAAGTTTTTCATACTGAAGATTCCACCACAACCGCCGCGTTTGTCAAAAGCGGAAAGGCCAAAGCTTTTCAGGCCGGGTGCCTTTGCCCTCTTCCAGCCTGGCAGGGATGGCTCCCTTCCCGCGGACCTCGCCTCGTTGCCATTCCGATTTCGTGTTGCATATGCAACACGAAATCGGTTCAGGGGTTTCATTGCAGTGCATCTCGAAGGTGTCGGTGACTCTTTGGAGTGCGGCGGCAAGCGGAGCGCGACGCCGCTTTGGCGTGGACCCAGGCGGCGCTCCCCGATCTGTCCGAGATCGTGGGGATTCGACAAGAAAGCGCCGTCGCCGCTGCGCTCTGCCGGCGCACTCCAAATCGAGCGGTTCCAGTCCAAGCCACTTGTGGATGCACCAGTTTCATTGCGCGAAATTCCGTTTCGGAGAAATCTCTCCCTGAGGGAAAGAGCCGGGGCGGGGGAAGGAGGCGGTGGCTGACCGTGGCACTCGAAAACTGAGATGCGCCTCTCACCCCGCGACCTCGATTGCCGCCAGCCGAGTTGCAGCTTGCTCCCAGGCGGCGGTCAGTTCGGGGAGGCGCGCTACGATGGTTTTCAACTCACGATTGATTTCCACGGCGCGGCTTGATTGTTCGTAGGTCTCCGGCTTTTCCAATTCGGCGGTGAGTTCCGCCTGGCGCGTTTCGAGATCGGCGATTTCCTGTTCCAATCGATGGACAAGTTGCTTCTGTTCGCGCCGTTCGCGGGCCCGCGCCTGGCGTTGCTCGGCGGCCAGGCGTTTTTGGGTCCGGCGCTGGTTTGCATCGCTCGAATCGACACTGGAATCGGGCAAGGCAGGGGAGGCGTTGGTTCTGTTTCGGCCGGTTGGGTCCAGGGCTGCCGCGGCGCGCTGCTCCGAGGCCGTTTTGTCGAGGTAATATGGGTAGTCGCCCGGAAAATGCGTGAGCCGGCCGTTCTGGACATGAACCACGTGATTCGCCAGGGAGCGGATGAAATAGACGTCATGGCTGATGAAAATGAGCGTGCCCTCGAATTGGTCGAGCGCGTAAAGCAGCGCATCAATGCTCGCCAGGTCCAGGTGCGTGGTCGGCTCATCCATCAAGAGCAAATTGGGGGGATCAAGGAGCAGTTTGACCAGCGCCAGGCGGCTCTTCTCGCCGCCGCTGAGCACGCCAATTTTCTTGAACACCTCGTCGCCCCGGAACAGAAAGCATCCCAGAACCGTGCGAACGAAAGTCTCGGTCAATCGCTGCGGGGTGTCGAACGCCTCCTCCAGCACGGTCCAATCGGGGTGCAACATCTCAACGCGATATTGGGAATAGTATCCAGCCTTGACGTTGTAACCGAGTTCACGGACGCCCGCCTGCGGCTGCAACGCCTCCGCCAGGAGCTTGAGCAAGGTCGATTTCCCCGCGCCATTCGGTCCGACGAGCACGATGCGCTGGCCGCGCTCAGCCTGAAAGCTCAAGTTCTCATAAACCACGTTTTCGCCATAGGCGTGACGGACATTTTCGAGCGTGATGACTTTCAAGCCGCTGCGCGGCGGCTGGGGGAATGCGAAATCGATCGATGCCTCTTCGCCCTCCGGCGCTTCGATTTTCTCCATGCGCGCGATTTGCTTGAGTTTGCTCTGGGCCTGGGTCGCCTTCGTGTTTTTCGCTCGGAAACGGTCCACGAATCTTTGCAGGCGCGCGATCTCGCGTTGCTGGTTCTTCCAGGCCGCGAGTTGTTGTTCTTCGCTGGCTTCGCGCTGCTGGAGGTAATCGTCGTAATTGCCGCGGTATCTCCACAAACTCGCCTGGCGAATCTCCACGACGAAAGTCACAAGCTGGTTCAAGAACTCCCGGTCGTGAGAAATCATCAAAATGGCACCAGGGTAAGTCTTGAGATATTCCTGAAACCAGAGGAGCGTTTCGAGGTCGAGGTGGTTCGTTGGCTCGTCGAGCAACAGCAAGTCCGGTTCTTGCACCAGCAAGCGGGCCAGATGCGCGCGCATCACCCAACCGCCGCTCATCTCGCGCAAAGGACGATGGAAGTCCTTTTCACGAAAACTGAGACCCAGGAGGATTTTCCGGGCCTTGATCTCAAGTTGGTAGCCGCCCAGATGATCGAACTCGGATTGGACTTCGTGAAAGTCGCTCGAATCGTGATCGTGAGCCGACTCAAATTGCTTCAGGCGCTTTCGCAAGTGAGCCAGCTCCGGCGTGATGGCGGTCGCCAGTTCCAATACCGTCTCGTCGTTGGCTGGCGCATTCTCTTGTGGCAAATGGCCGATACAACAGGATCGCTGAAGTTCGATGCGTCCGGTGTCGGCTGACTCCTGCCCCAGGATCAGGGAAAAGAGCGTGGACTTCCCCGCTCCGTTGGGGCCGACCAATCCGATCCGGTCTTGACGGTTGACTTGAAGCGATACGTCAGCAAACAAAGTTCGCCCGGCGTACCCTTTGCTGACTTCCGACAGCGTGAGCATGGGGCGTGGATGATGCAGAGCGAAGCACCGAGCGGCAAGCCGCAACCGAGCAACACGAGCAACAAGGGGCGTTGCAGTGCATCCACAAGTTGACGGTGGCTTGGATTGGAACCGCTCGATTTGGAGTGCGCCGGCAGAGCGAAGCGGCGACGGCGCTTTCTTGTCGAATCTCCACGATCTCGGACAGATCAGGAGCGTCGTCTGGGTCCACGCCAAAGCGGCGTCGCGCTGCGCTTGCCCCGCTCGCCGCCGCACTCCAAAGCGTCACCGACCTGTCACCGTCCTCTTCATTCGGAGATGCGCCCCAAGCGGTCAGCCTGTCAGCCTGGGCCTTTTGAATGGACAGCCTTTGCGCCAGTTTGATACGTTCGGGCTGGTTTCCAATAAGCGCTGTCCTGACCATGTTGCCCTCAACCGCGGAATTCATCGGAACGGCGATCCTCGTTACCCTCGGCGACGGTGTCGTGGCGAACGTCCTTCTCAACAAAACCAAAGGCCAGAACTCCGGTTGGATTGTCATTACGGCTGGCTGGGCGCTGGGAGTCGCGGTCGCGGTTTACTCCGTCTTCGCGATCAGCGGAGCTCATCTTAATCCAGCCGTCACGCTCGGTCTGGCCACCATTGGGCAGTTCGCCTGGAAAGATGTGCCGGGCTATCTGGTCGCTCAGATCGCGGGAGGGTTCCTCGGCGGCGTCATCGTGTGGTTGGCTTATCTGCCGCACTGGCCGGAGACGGTTGAGCCCGGTCACAAGCTGGCGGTGTTTTGCACGGGGCCGGCCATCCGCCATTTCGGCATGAACCTTCTCACGGAAATCATCGGAACCACTGTCCTGGTGTTGGGTGTGCTGGCGATTCTCTCCCCGCAAAATCTTGTGTCCGACTCGGGATTCAAAACCGGCTTTGGGCCTTTTCTCGTCGGCGTCCTGGTGTGGTCGATTGGGTTGTCGCTGGGAGGCCCGACCGGTTACGCGATCAATCCGGCGCGCGACCTGGGGCCGCGCCTCGCCCATTGCGTGCTGCCGATCGCCGGCAAAGGCGATTCCGACTGGCCGTACGCCTGGATTCCCGTTCTAGGGCCGATCCTGGGCGGCATCGTCGGCGCGCACATCTACAAACTGCTCTGGCCGAGTTGAGACAGGGTCCGGACCTGAATGGCGCTTAGATAAGGAGCATAGCCTGAGCTTTGTGACTGAGGAGCAACGAAGCCAGAAAGCGAAATCGCCCCAGCCCGCAGGGGTGGCGCGGCGCCTGCCAAAATCGGAATTCATTTTTGCACAGACCCTAAGCGCCATTCGACCCCGCCCTCTCCAGAGTGAATCGCAAAGGAGCCTGAAGGTTGCGCTCCAAAACCTCGTATGGCGGCTCTCCCTGTTTGCCACCTTCGCAGCGCTATCCGGGAATACCCCTTTCGCTTCGGACGATTGGCCGCAATTCCTCGGACCGACTCGGAACGGCGTTTATGCGGGGACGCCTCTCGCGTCGTCGTGGCCTAAGGACGGTCCGCCCATCGTCTGGCAAAAGAAGATTGGCCAGGGATTCGGTGGTCCCGCGGTGGCGTCGGGAAAACTCATCCTCTTCCACCGCCTCGGGGACCGCGAAACGGTCGAGACATTCGATGCAAAAACCGGCGCGCCACTCTGGAAGTTCGATTACCCAACCGGTTACCAGGACGACTTCGGTTTTGACGAAGGCCCGCGAGCCACGCCGGCGATCGCGGACGGAAAAGTTTATGTTTTTGGAGCCGAAGGCGCGTTGCATTGCCTCGAACTCGCGAGCGGCAAGAAACTCTGGAGCGTCAACACGAAGGAAAAATTCTCCGCTCCGAAAGGATTCTTCGGCCTGGCTTGCTCGCCCCTGATCGAAGGCAACCATGTTCTCCTGAACTTTGGCGGAGTCAATGGCGCCGGAATCGTGGCGTTCGACAAACACACCGGCGCGCTGGCCTGGAAGGCAACCAACGACGAGGCCAGCTATTCGTCGCCGGTCGCGGCGGAGTTGAACGGGAAGCGGATGGCCGTGTTCTTTACGCGAAGCGGCCTGACGATCCTTGAGCCGGCCACCGGCCAGGTGCAAAGCCAGTTTCCCTGGCGGCCGCGCATCAACGCCTCGGTCAACGCCGCCACGCCGCTGGTGATCGGAAACCAGATTTTTCTCTCAGCCAGCTACGACCTCGGAGCAATTCTGCTGGATTTAAAGACCGGCCAGCCGCAGAGAATCTGGTTTTCCGACGAAGCGCTCTCCAACCATTACGCCACGAGCGTGCATCGGGACGGTTTCCTCTACGGATTCCATGGGCGCCAGGAATCCGGCCCCAGTTTCCGCTGCGTAGAACTCCGGACGGGAGCAGTCAAATGGAGCGAGGACCGGTTCCCCGCCGGCACGGTTACGCTGGCAGGCAGCTCGTTGCTCTTGATGATGGAAGACGGGCGATTGCTCCTCGCGCCGGCGACCCCGGAAAGGTTCAAGCCGCTGGCGCAAGCGCAAGTGCTTCCGTTCAGTGTGCGCGCTTATCCCGCGCTGGCGAGCGGCTATTTCTACGCGAGAAGCAAGGACAAGCTCGTCTGTGTGGACTTGAGCGCTCAGAGGTAATCGCCTGGCCCGCGCCCATGAACCGTTTCGTGCGCGCCAGCGCTTTGGACGGCGGGGAGGAGTGAAGCGATTTCCTCGGTTTTGCCACGACGCTTACGGCCATGAACTGGTAAGGACGCGTTCCACCGCATTCCTGAAATATTTCCTTCCATGGGTGAGCAAGGTTAGGGACGGAGGGGTCAGTGTTTCGCGAAGCGAATACCGCTCTAGGGAAACTGATACTGGGGCTTGGGTCAGTCCCTACCAGGTTCCTGCCAAGGCTCAGCGTTCCGGCGTCTTGGCGTGGAGGTACACAAAACTCTTCACTCCGGCAGCCTTTGCTGCGTCCACGACGTTAAGCCACTTTCCAATGGTGGCATCAGTGTCCGGTCGAATTGAGACTGTAACCTGGGGGTTCTTTTTCACCTCCGCCGCCAACTCTTGTTCCAACCTCTCAAAGGTCACCGGGCGGCTGCCAATGAAAAAGAATGGCGCAATCTTGTTGATCGTGATCACTACGTTGCCTTCGCTGGCCCCCTCCTTGGCCTGCTTCGTTTCCGGGAGCATGATCTTCAGCGCCGGATGCTGTTTGAACGTCGTGGTCACCATCAGGAAGATCAGCATGATGATCAACACGTCGATCAGGGAAATGATGATGACCGCGGGCGGCTGGCGGCGCTTGGGATTGGTAAAGCGCATGGCTAGTACGGCGACCGTCGCTCGCGCCTCGTCTGGCCGAAAAATCCCTTGCCGCGCATGTATCGAAAATGAATTGTCACAGGACTAAAACCGCTTTCGGTCGCGATACTGCCGGCGCAGGAACTTGTCGCACAGCGTTTCCATTTCCACCGCCAGAGTTTCGATCTTCTTGTTGTAATAACTCCACGCGATCAGCGAAGGAATGGCGATCAACAGACCGGCCAGGGTTGTATTCAGAACCTCCGAAATGCCCTTGGCGATGCGCGCGTTGTCAATGATAGCCGATTCGCCGAGGCCGCTGAACAGCGTAATCAATCCGCTGATGGCTCCGACCAGTCCGAGCAACGGCGCGATGCCGACGATGATTTCCAGCACCACCAGGCCGCGTTCGAGCTGGAGGATTTCGTGCCGCGCGTGCGTCTGGATCGCGTCCACGTTTTCGTCTCTGGGTCGCGGGAGGTGATCCGCGGCCACGAGCAGCAGCCGGCTGAACGTGGAGGGCCGGTCGATGCACAATTGCCTCAGCTCGCCGAGGCCGTCGGGCGCGCAATTCTCCGCCGCGTCGCCGATTTCAGGGGGAATCACTTTGTCCCAGCGCAAGGCCAGGCCGCGCTCAATGATGAAGGCCAATCCAACGATCGAGGTCAGAACCAACGGGATCATGAAGAGGCCGCCGGATTTCAAAAAATGCCACATACGTAACGACTCACTGAATGACGGAATTCACCGTCGCTTTATTTGATCTTCGCAGAATCCGCCCCGGACACCGCCACGGCGGGAGAGAACCTTACCCAACCGCTTTCCGTGATGCAACGCTGTGCGGCGAATAGGGTCAGGACGGAATGGCGCCTAGATAAGGCTTCGAATTTCTCGGCTGATTCAAGCCATGAATACGTGTGCAGCAACTGCAATTTGTCCCGGAGTCCCACCCAGCGTTGAAACGCTGGGCTATTATCGTCTGTCCCTCCGGGACAACAACAACACGTTTTCGCTGGAAATCACCGCACCGCAGAAGCCTGTCAGCAAAGTTTTGCGCCTTATCTAAGAGCCATTCGGGTCAGGACCTCTGCGGCTTTACCGTAGTTTAGCCATTTTGACCCGGCAGCTTGCGCCAGAGGTTTTGCGGCGCCGTGCGGCCCAATCCGAAATTCACGTTGCAGGTCGGGCGCAGTGGATCCGGGTCAGTGCAACCCCGGACGGAGCTTCAGGCCTTGCACGATTTTTCCCTCGGCGCTGTTCAACTCGTTCAAGCGCGCGAACACTTGGTCTTCAGGAAAATATTGCACCGCCATCTTGACGAAAATGTTTCCGTGCTTGGCTTCTGAAACCCAGAGACGCTGATAAAAGTCCTTCAGTTCAAGATCGTGATCCAGCGCGGCCCAGACGAGGCGAAAGCGCTCGGCGCCCCGGCACTCGATGATCGACGCCAGCAAAAGGCGGTCGAGGAAACGATTCAGAGGATCCGTGCGGCACAGGTCCATCAGCGCTTTAATGTAAGGGTCTGGAGTCATTTCTTTGGCCAGGCGAATGCCGCGTTTCGCCATGTGCGCATAGACTTGTTGAAAATGTTCCAACTCCTCGAGGCCGGTTTCGATCAGTTCGGGGATGATTTCGACGCGGTCGGGATATTTGGCGACGAAGCTCAGGGCCATGGCGGAGGCTTTGCGTTCGCAATCCGCGTGGTCCTGGAGAAACGCCGGGAAATCCGCGAGCACGGCTGGAATCCATTCCGGCGGAGTCGCCGCCGCGAGATCAAGGGAAAGTTTCATGCTGGTTTCAACCACTAATAGACACTAATCGACACTAACGAAAGATTCACCTGCCGACGCTCCTGGCACCAGTCTGATCAGTGTGAATCAGTAAAGACTAGTGGTGGCCCTCCCCGCTTTCATCCGAATTGAGCAGCAGTTCCATGTACACCACGTCGAGCCAACGGCCAAACTTGAAACCGACTTGCTTGAAGTGTCCGACCTGCACGAACCCAAACGCCGCGTGGAGTCCGATGCTGACCGGGTTCGCCGCGTCGATCGCCGCAATGATCGCGCGCAATTTCCGTTCGCGCGCGGCCTCGATCAACGGAGCCAGCAGAAGTTTTCCAATGCCTTGTCCCCGGCGGTCCGCCGCCACATAGACCGAGTTCTCGCACGTGAATCGATACCCCATGCGGTCGTGGTAACGGCTCAGCGAGCTCCAGCCCACCACGCGGCCCGCTGGATCCGCGGCGATGAAGACGGGGTAATTGGTCTTGAGGTGATCCTCATACCAGGTCCGTCGATGCTCCATCGTGCGCGGCTCGTAATCGTAAGTCGCCGTCGTGTTCAAAACGGCGTCGTTGTAAATCTTAAGAATGCCTGGCAGGTCGTCGTGAGTGGCGGGACGGATTTGCATGGGCAGTGTGGTCCTTCAAAACGGGCGAGTTTGTCAAGAGTCCGGTCAGGGGATCGTTTGCATGATAGTGATTCCCCGGCCATGATAAGTCGTCGGCAGCAAAGCTCGCCAGCCCCGTTGCTCGTAAAAATGAGGCGAGCCCGGCGTCCACAGATAGATGGTCGGAAACCGCTTTGATCGGGCGAAAGCCCTGACATGCGAAATCAGCGCGCTGCCAACTCCGCGACCGCGATCGGCCGGACGCACAAAGACCGACGCCAGCCACGGCGAATAGAGATGGTCGTAAGGCGGCAAGTCGGTCCAGTCCAAGGAGGCCGTACCGATCACGCCCCCTTCTTCGAGGGCGATGAAGGTGATCGGCACGGAATCTCGCGAGAGATTCTGACTCAGGAGCGATTCCAATTCCGGGAGGATGCGTTTCTCGCAATCATTTCATTCGCGGAAAAACCAGGCGGCAAGGGTGGGAATGGCTTCCGGAGCGTCGGCAAGCGGGCGGATTTCCATTCGCGGAGCGCGAGGCCGTCAACCTAAAAACCGCAGATGAACGCGGATAAACGCAGATAACCCAAGCTAAGAAAGCTCACGATCGGGAAGCCGCCGTTCACCCGGTGGGTGAAAGCCACGATTCTCACAAGCGCCTCACGATCTGCGTTCATCTGCGTCTATCTGCGGTTCAACTACGGAGTTTAGGGTCATCCGCGCTTTACGAATTGCAGCGGCGGGCGTTCATTGCGGCCGCGCCCTTTGGGATCGATGCCGCTCAAATAGAGCGCGGTGGCATACACATCACCGTGGTTCGGGATGAACGACTGCGGGTGTTTCTCATGATCCGGTTTCAGTTCGCCGGTGACGGCGTCGTAGTTGGGGTCCAGCGTGCCGTCGGGGAGGATGGGCACAGCCAGCAGCGTTTTCTCTCCGACGGTTCCGTACTGGCTGTTGCCTTTGACTTTTCCCCCGAGGAAGGCGCACGACGTGACTTTCCAATGCTGGCAGATGTCCTGGTCGCCGATCTCGGCTTTTTTCTTTTCCTCGTCAATGGTCTTTTTCAGGATGCCGCTGACTTCGCCGTGCAGCGTCCGGCCAAATTCGGACGTGAGGACGATGTGAGTGTGGTCGAACAAGGACGCGCCGGAGTTTTTGTATTCGGTCTGCTTGAGGCGGGCGACCAATGAATGGAGCGGGTCCCACAAATCCTGTTTCATCATTTGCGTCTGATCGGGCATGCCGACGGGTGTGCGGTCCGATTTCCAAAGCCGCTTCCGGCTGAAGTGCGAATCGAATCTCCGGACGTCGCGCGACTCGATGAAGAAAGCGCAGGAAAGTCCGGCCCGGATCATTTCGTAGCTCATCATGGCCTGGACGTTCGCGTTGGGAGAGAATTTGCTGCGGGCCTTGTTGCCGTTGACGCTGCGGTAGGTAATCAATTCATCTTCGAGCTTGATCGCGAATTCCTCCTTCAAGGACGGTTCGTTGAACAGGGCGTGAAGCAGATTGCGGTCGAGCTGTTGGCCGCGCGCCGCCAGTTGCAGATAAATCTGGCGGGCGGAATGGTAGCTTTGGGCCGCGGCGATGTTTTCGTCCTTGAGAAGATCGCGATGCGCGTGGTCGAGGAACGAATGAACCTGGCGGGCGACTTGATCTCCGCCCTCCTGCCACATGCGGACGAGCAGCTTTCGGAGCTTCGCCGGCGTGCCGGCATAAAGGGTGTGCGCGTGAGCCGGGCCCAGCGCGTGATAATAACCCCGGCGTCCGGTGTACTGGACTTCGTTGAGTTCGCCGTCCGAGAGCCACCAATGCCAGGACAAGTTCGGCAGGACGTATGGCTGGCCGTACACCTCGGCGAACGCTTGCATGACCGAACGCTCGTTCGCCTGCCGTTCTTCCGTCTGCTTGAAGTTGTATTCGCCCATGTGGACCTTGAGGCGGTCGCGCGAATGGCCGGACCCGGTGTGCATCGAACTCAGCACCGTCAGGTCCGAGAAAAGGTCCTTGCCCGGCTCCGCCAGGAACCCGTAGCGGATGTTTCCGTGGGTGTAGATGCCAAAGCCGGGCTCGCCCCAATGCAGCACGCGGTACCGCTCCTGGCTGATGTCGTCGAGGCGGTCGATGACGTGGTTGGGCGTCATCACGGGATTGAACATGTCGTACCCGCACCATCCGCCCTCCAAGTACCAATACACCAGGAAATGCGGATTCTCATTCGCATCCGCCGCCTCTTTCGCGAGGCGCGCGGCGCGGTCTTCGGCGGGCAAACCGCATTTCGCAAAGTAAGAAAGAAAATCGGCGCACGACAATCCGGCGGCAGTGAGGCCGAGATCGCGCAGGAATCGGCGCCGGGGAAGCGGCGGCGCGAGGGCGGAGCTGGGCGGGGCAATTTGAATTTCGGGATCGACCTGGCAGGGAGCGCTCATGGATTCGATTCAGTTGAGGTTGGCTCGCCGTGTAGGTGGAGGTTCGGGAGCCGGTTGGCGCGAAAGGGGAGAATGGCCTTCCATGTATTCCGGGGAATTCAGCAGGCCGCGGATCAGGCCGCGAATCGTAAAGCCCTGGGCGTGGAGTTGATCCCAGAGCTTTTTGTAAAGCGTCCGTTCGTCGGCGCGGAAACGCATCGGCCTCCCGAAATAAAAGTGGAAGTGCGTGTCGATCATCGTCCGGATGAAACGTTCCTTCTTCACCGCTTGCGTGGCGAACGCTTCCAGGCCTTCGCCCTTGAAAGGGTACTCTGGCACTACACTTTGATCGGTGGCGTCGATCGCGAGGCCCTGGTCGTCGCGGGTGCGGAACTGGCCTTCGTCGCTCCAGTGATTCCGTTGCAGGGCGAGCGGAGTGAGAATCTTGTGGCAATTGTAGCAAACCGAATTGGGATCCGTGGTGCCGAGCGCGGTGATGCCTTCGCGTTGCTCGACGATTTCCGGCGGCACTTCGTAAACGTAACCGAGGAACAGCATGCTCACCTGCGCCGCGTAGTTGAAATGTGGAAGGCCCGGCTTGCCCTCGATGAACCCCTTGGTCGTGAGCAATCCGCTCCGGCCATGATACGCCGGGCGCGCCTGTTTTTTCCCGTCCGCATCGACGGTGTAATCCGCGGTCAGGATTTGTTGGAACGGGAGGTCGTTGAACGCGACATAGCACCACAGTCTCGCGGGTTCATCCTGGGTTTCCGTGCCCTGGCTTTCCAGGTAAAGCCGCACGCGATGGAAGTAGAAATCCCGGAATTCCTGCGACTCAAGAAAATGATCGACCATCTTCCCCAGCGAAGCGCCTTCGTCCAGTCGTCGCAACTCCTCGCGGGTCGGGGCGCGTCCCGCCAGATCGAGCGCAATCTTCACCAGTTGCAGCCGCTTCTTTTCCTGCGTGTCGGTTGTGTGGCGCAGCGCAGGCGGGCGAGTGAACAGAAAGTCCGGATGACGAATCAACGCCCGGGCCAGCGCTTCCCAGGCGACCTGCTCCACGCGGCGTCGGGGGGCGACGAAACTCAATCGCGCGCCTTCAGGACGCAGCTTCACCGCAAAACCTTTGGTCTGTTTCCACGAGTAACTGAGCTTGCTGTGCTGCGCGGTGTAGGACGCGAACGCATCGATTTCCACGCGCGCGTCCGCCTTCGCGCGGGCCGGATAAGCGATTTGAACGATCGGCGAAGACTGTCGGGCTTTCACCACGACCGGGACGCGGGATTCGTTGGCGCTCTTGGCCGGATAGTGAATGTGAACTTGATAAGCCCGATCCGGCTTCCACGGCTTCTCGGCGTCCTTCTTCAGCGAAGGACGGTAGCGGAGGTAGCGTTCGCCTTTGTTCTGGTTTTCGTCCTGGAGTTGTGTGCCCTTCTGGTTGTAGGCCCCAAATTGCCCGGAGCTAAATGGAGTCCACTGGTCGCTGCCGTCCGCTTCTTTGCTGTCGATCACGAACGCGCCGTCGCCTTGCACCGGAACGAAATCGATCGCGCCTGCGGCGACCCGGTTTAGGGTCCCGGCATTGTTGATCTCCACGTAATCCTCTTCGCCGAAAACAAACGAGGCACCCAGATCCGCAAACGGCGTCGTGTCTTCGCTGCTGTCATAGGTGAAGCGCGCGATCCCAGCTTCGGGCACGTTGGCGAGAGGCGGGCGCGCCAGTTCGATCGCGCCGGCGCAGAACACTTCCGTCAGCACGTTGGCTGCATTGTTGGAATTGCCGCGCCAAAGGACGGTGACTTCATAATCGCCCGTCTCCGGAACCCGGAGCGGAACCGTGATGGACGCGTTGCCTTTCTCCAGTTGATCGTCTTCGTAACTGAGGAACCCGTCGTTCTGACGGACCTTCCAGGCCCCGTCTGCGCGCACGGCAGTGTCTTTCGCGTGAATCTGGAGAATTTGATCGGTCCCCGGCTGGCGCAATTCGAGCCCGGCGAAGGAGACATTGCCGACGGTTTGGGCATTGTGGATGACGAACCGGTGTGATCCCGATCCCGCTTCGAGTCTGAGCGGCCGGGCCAGACGTTGCCGGGCCTTGGATGTCCCCTCGTCCGGCTCGCGGTGTGCGGACTGATCGATCAGTTCCTGGTAAACGCCCCCCGCGTCGCCGCTCACAGGAATAACCAAAGACCGCCGGCTCTCCAAACCGGTGGACGGATCCACCACGGCCAGCTCGAAGCCCAGTTCGTAATCGCCGCTCTCAATAACCGCCTGCTCGCGATGGATGCTTTTGAGGAGCACGAACGAATCCCGCAATTCCGCGGCGGATGGGGACCGGAAAAGGATCGCGCCGTAGAGATTCGTGATCGCGCGGCGATACACTGCGTCCGGCTCGTCCATCGTAAGTGGAGAAGGCAAGTCGTAGAGGTCTGCGGCAAAGGGGCCGAGTTTGCGGGTGTAAGCCTGGGAAGAGACGTCCTTCGCTAGCATCTCCAGCGCGGTCAGAAAGGCCGAGCTCGCCTGAGCGCTCTCATCGAAGCGCTCTTTGAAATCGGCGCCGCCGAACATGGCGACATTATCCTGAAACAAATCCTTTCCGTCGCGAACCCAATCGTCGTCGAAGATCACCTTGATCTTGCCGCGCAGTTGCCGGTAGGTGATGAACTGGTTGTCCCGCGACTCGGGCGCCTGGCTTTTGTAAGGCCGGAGCAGCGACGCTGGAAAACGCTCATCGGTCCGTTCGCCCGATTCCGCGCGGGCATTCACCTCCACCAGAAACGCCTTCAGCCGCTCTATTTCGTCCGAAGTCCACGGCTCGGCGGCTTTTCCTTTGGGCATGCGCTTCTGGTGGTTTACGGAGGTGACGCGCCCAAGAAGAGTGTCCGGTCCGCGCAACGCCAGGTAGCCGTTCTCCAGCAACATCTCGAAGTCGTCTCCCGGCTCGCCTAGAAAAACCAGGCTGGAGCGGCTTTCGACATCGTGGCATCCGACACAACTTTCCTGGCGGTCGGACTCGCGAGCAAGCAACGGATAGATCTCCTTTTGAAATCGCTCCGCGATCTGAGCTTGGGCGGGCGAATTCGAGGGAAGCGTGGATACCTCAGCGCCGCGGCTGGAGAGACTGGCCAGAAAAAGCGAGGCCAAGGCGATTCGCGTTCCGGTCCGATGCCGGGCGGATTCGGTCTTCATTCTGATTCCTGAACCGGACCACACTAAGCAGAGCCGCGGCAAAATCCAAGCGGAGATGCCAGTCCTTGGAAGCGTGCCGAAGTCGTAGCGCAGCGTTGCACTCTATCAGTATCGCTCAGAATCGTCGCCAGCCGCGACGATTCTCGGAGCGCGGACAGCCTTGTCCGCGCGCCGCTTGCATCTGCGGACGACTCGCGGACATGGCTGTCCGCGCTCCTTTGGTTGCGGCTTCGCCGCGCTGGGCCGTATCGCCGATTTGAAATCGGCGGCGCTCTGGAAATTCCAAGTCGCGGGAATTTGCCTGTGCCTTGCGGAATGCAATTCCGCGATACAGCAGATTGCAAATCTGCGCTACAACGGCACCCGCACCGTCCTCACTCGGAGACGCGCCCAATGCGAATTGCTGTCGCGCATTCTCATTTTCCGCCCGGAGCGCGGCCTTCAGTCCGCTTCGGCGTGCGACAACGTCGCGAATCTCTTGGTTTCACGGTGGCTGGGGTTCCGACGCGGCAGCGACCTAACAAGTCGCGGCCCGTAACATGAGCATTGCTGAGACCTGGAACCACGCGTCATTTTTCTCAACCGCTCCCCTGCTCTATTCCAGCCGCTCGTATCTCCGAATCTGCGGCCAAATCAGAGCCGTGGCGATGACCACCAGGATCGTCCCTGCACCTCCGGACACCACGGAGAACACCGGATTGACCAGGTGCGCGACGAAACCCGACTCGAAACCGCCGAGTTCATTCGAGGTCCCGATGAACAGGCTGTTCACCGCTGAGACACGCCCGCGCTTTTCGTCCGGCGTCAGAATTTGCACCAGCGTGTGGCGCACCACGACGCTGACGTTGTCCAACGCCCCGCACAGCACGAGCATCAAGAATGAAAACCAGAAAGACGTGGACAAGCCGAACGCGATTGTCGCCACGCCAAACCCGGCAACGGACCACAGCAGCGCGCGTCCGGCCTTTTGGAGCGGCGGCCGATGCGCCAAGATAAAGGCCGTGATCAACGCGCCGACGGGCAACGCGGCTTGCAGCATTCCGAGTCCACTGGGGCCGGCGCGCAGGATGTCCTTCGCATACACGGGCAGAAGCGCAGTCGCGCCGCCCAAGAGCACCGCGAACATGTCCAGCGTGATCGTTCCCAGAATGACCTGATTGGCGAACACGAACCTGAATCCGGCAATCAAGCTGGCGCGTGTCATCTTCTCTTTCACGGGCGCCGCCTGTTTGCTGCGCACCGCAGAAATGAGAAGGAAACAAACGGCCAGCGCGATGGCGTTGAGCGCATAGACCGCGGTCGCGCTGTGGGTCAAGGCGATCAACCCGCCGCCCGCCGCGGGTCCCAACACCGACGAGAGATGAAAACTCCCCGTGTTCCAGGTGACCGCTCGCGAGAAAGTCCGGCGCGGCACGAGCGACGGCATGAAGGCGGCGCTCGCCGGCCACAGGAAAGTTCGCGCCGTTCCGGCGACCAGGAGGCACAGGTAAATGAAAAGCACGGAAACGTGAAGCGCCGAGATCGCGGCCAGACCGAGGCTCGCCGCGGCCGTGGCCACGGTCATCCAAAGAATGATCCGCTTGCGCTCGTAATTGTCCGCCACGTGACCGGCCGGCAACGTGCACAAAACCATCGGCGCCATCTGCGTCAACCCCACCAGTCCAAGGGCGAGAGCGGAGTGAGTGCGTTCGTAGATTTCCCAACCCACCGCCACCGTCAGCATTTGCTGGCCGAGCGACGCGATAAAGCGGCTGGTGAGATAGAGAACAAAATTTCGATTCCGCAGCACGGCGTACGGGCCGTCGGCGGCGGGCGAGTGCGACGAGGTCGCAGGCTTTGCTGGCGTTTCAAAATCGGCCATGGTGGGTTCAACGGGAACCGCCAATCGACGCGAAGGGGCGCAAATTGAGCCTCGGGCGGTTCATCCTCGACTCGCGCGCATGTGGGGTGCGCAAAACACGAATCCCTTTGCCAAGCGTTTCCCCATACGCGCTTATTCGTGTCCATTCGATAAATTGCATCGCTGCATCTGAATTGCCGCGCGAGGGTAACACGATGGGAATCGAGGTCCAAGCGCCGTCCAGAGTTTCTCAACCCAGTCGTCCCTCTTAAAGCGGTGCATCTAGTTGTCGGTGATTCCTGCGCCCGTAGCGCAGAGTTGCACTCTGCCGTATCGCCGATTTGAAATCGGCAGCGTGTCCGGTCTTCTCAACGCGCAAGGCCACGCCGAGGCCCAGCAGGATGCAATCCTGCGATACAGCAGATTTCAAATCTGCGCTACGAGGCACCGACAATGGCTTTGGGATGCACTGCTCCTAAAGCTGGCAGCCGTTGACACAACACGACGGTAGTCTCAGGGTATCGCCACCATGAAGACACTTGTCCAACGTTGGGGCAACAGCCTGGCCCTCCGAATAACGAAGACTTTTGCCGAGGAAATCTCCGTGCGCGAGGGCGACGAAGTGGAGATGAATGTGGCCAAAGGACGGCTCATTGTAGCTCCACGCCCTCCACGAGAGTATCACCTGGCCGATCTGGTGGCGGGCATCCGGCAAGGAAATCTGCACGGTGAAATCGTGGCGCACGGGCCGAAGGGCAAGGAGGCCTGGTAATGCCTCGAAAACCTTTCTCCACGACCATGCAAACGTTCCTCAAATCATTCCTGGCCACCGCTCTGACGGTCTTAAGTCTGTCCACTGGCACGCGGGGACAAGAATATGACACCGTGATCTCCAACGGACGGGTCATCGATCCGGCCACGGACTTCGACGCGGTGCGGAACCTCGGAATTTCCGGTGGGACGATCACCGCCATTTCTGCGGAGCCGTTGAAAGGGCGCACCGCTATCGACGCCTTGGGCCTGGTGGTGGCCCCCGGCTTCATCGACCTTCACCAACACGGCCAAACCCAGGAGGATTATCGCTTCAAAGCCATGGATGGCGTGACATCCGCCCTCGAACTGGAAGTCGGAACCGCGGACGTGGACCGTTGGTACGCCGAGCGCGAAGGGAAATCGCCTATCCATTTCGGCGTCAGCATTGGCCACATTCAGGTCCGCATGGCGGTGATGGGAGATCGTCCGGATTTCCTGCCACCGGCGGATTCGCAGAGTGCGAATCGAGTCGCCACCGAAACTCAAATTGCGGAATTGACACGGCAGATCGAACGAGGCCTGGAACGGGGCGCGGTCGCGGTTGGTTTTGGAATTCAATACACGCCCAGCGCCACGCCGTGGGAGATTCTGGAAATGTTCCGCGTGGCGGCGCGTTACCGCGCCTCGTGCCACGTCCACCTTCGGAGCAAGCGGGACCAGGATTTGGAACGCAGCATTTCGGGATTGGAGGAAATCATCGCCGCCGCGGCCATCACGGGCGCGCCACTCCACGTCGTTCACGTCCAGAGCAGCGGCGGACGCAGCACGCCACGCTTGCTTCAGATGATTAAGGAGGCCAGCTCGCACGGCCTGGACGTGACGACCGAATGTTATCCTTACACCGCGGGCATGACCGATATCCGATCGGCAATCTTTGACGAAGGTTGGAGGAAGCTGATGGAAATCGATTACCACAATTTGCAGTGGCCCGCGACGGGCGAACGCCTGACGGCGGAGAGTTTCGCCCGCTACCGCAAGATCGGCGGCCTGGTCATCGCCCACACCAACCCGGAGGAATTCGTGCGCGCCGCGGTCGCGCATCCGCTGACGATGATTGCCAGCGACGGTTTCATGCAGCATCCGCGGGGGGCGGGCACCTACGCAAGAGTGCTGGGCCGATACGCGCGCGAAGCCAAAGCGCTGAGTCTGATGGAGGGCTTGCGCAAGATGACGATCCTCCCCGCGCAGCGCCTGGAGCAACGCGCTCCCATGATGAAGAAGAAAGGCCGCGTGCAAGTTGGCGCCGATGCTGACCTCGTGATCTTTGACGCGGAGAGGATTCTGGACCGTTCCACTTATGAGAATCCCGCTCAACCTTCGGAAGGAATCAAATGGGTCCTTGCAAACGGCGTCGCGGTGCTGCGGGACGGCCAATTCCAAACCGGCCTGACTCCAGGCCAAGCGCTCCGCGCCCCGCCGCGCTAAGCTAAGTCGTATCTACATCGGCAACTTTGGGGTCACTCAGCGCGCGCATGGCTTGGAAGTCTTTGCGAGCCATCCGCAGGAGATGGGCCGCTTCACTCGGACCGTTCATAGAGGACGATGCCTTCGCGCACGGCACGGCCCACAGCGTGGTTGAGCGAATCGCGCCAGTAATCGAACTCTTGCGGACGATAAAGCAGGAGGTCCTTGGCGCCGGGGAATTCGCGCAAGGCCACCCGGATGCGCTGCAATTCGCGCCAACGTAAGCCGTGCATGGCTTACGATTCAGCCTGGACGATGAGCAAGTCCGCGTCGGAATCTGGTCCCGCTGTGCCACGGGCGCGGGAGCCAAACAGAATCACGCGCAGTGTGAGGGCACCATTCAGATCAAGCTGACCGACTTCGGCATTGGGCAAGTCGTGTCCGAAGAGACGCTGGCGGGGATCACGCGCCTCGGCTTTACTGAAACGATGCTCGCTTCGGGGCAGCGGCCCCAGGCAGGGACCTATTTGTACATGGCGCCGGAGTTGGTGGCGGGCAAAGCGGCGACGAAGCAATCGGATCTCTACTCGCTGGGGGTTGTTCTTTATCAATTGGTGCGCGGGGATTTCTCTGTGCCGCTGACCACGGATTGGGCCACGGAGGTGGAGGATGCGATTCTGCGGGAGAACATCGCGCGGTGCATCGCGGGCCGGCGGGAGGATCGGTTCCAGAGCGCGGCGGAACTGGGCCGGAACTTGCGCGCGGTGGACAAACGCCGGACCGAGCGGGCGCTCAAAGAGGCGGAAGCGAGGGCCGAGGAAGAAGCCCGCCAGCGCCGGGTGGTTGAGGAGCAGAATCGCCGCCTGCAAGAGGCTTACGACCGAGCGACCCGGGCGGAGGAAAAGGCGCGAACCGAAGCGGCGGTCAGCAAAGCGGTGAACGATTTTTTGCAGAACGATCTGTTGGGGCAAGCGTCGCCGGAGAGCGAGCCGGACCGGGACTTGAAGTTACGGACGGTGCTGGACCGAGCCTTGGAGAAAATTGAGGGGAGGTTT